>Ga0315291_10006788_pt1 | contig 14192 bp, 16 predicted proteins | sample YL17G12_20_MG_FD_203070 | JGI IMG/M metagenome (GOLD analysis project Ga0315291, IMG submission 203070) | Sediment microbial communities from Yellowstone Lake, YNP, Wyoming, USA - YL17G12_20 | ecosystem: Environmental > Aquatic > Freshwater > Lake > Sediment | place: USA: Wyoming | collected...
CATACCAAGAAACCATATCATCATTTCCTCTTTCAAGAACCATTTTCAATAATTCCGGAGGACAATTCGGATTTCTAACAGCATACCAAGAAACCATATCATCATTTCCTCTTTCAAGAACCATTTTCAATGCTTCAGGAGGACAATTCGGATTTTCAGCAACATACCGAGAAACCACATCGTTATTTCCTCTTTCAAGAATTTTTCTTAGGGTTTCTGGAGATGTATTTGTAGAATTCGCCACGTCTGAGTTGTACCAAGATTCTGTCTGAGATTTTTTACGTATGATCATGTTTTCATCCGATTAGGAAAACATTCCTGGAAAAGTTGTTTTGAATCAATCCTAATCCAGGGTTTGCAGCAACCCCTCCAGCTTGTTCTCGTATCCATTCTTGTATATTTTGTGTGTCATCACAAAGCTGATGCATGGTATTTGGGTTTTGCAATAGAGAATTTCGTAGTTCTGCATTTGTTTCAAGATAAGGAATCCAATTTCTTCTGTTATTAGCTTCAAGCATGTCTTTTAATGTTTCTATACTAATTCTGTCGTTGGAAGGTTCTACCATATTGACTAATTTTCTGTATTTGTTTATTACATCAGTTTGAATTTCGTTGACGACCCACACGTTTTTGTTTATTTTGCAAACAAGAGCGAAACCGATTGTGTCAGCATCAAAATGTTGACTTTGAGAAAGAATAAATGACCAGAATTTAGTCAAGGCTGGACTCTCTAAAATAAATTCTTTGGTAGTGGCGGTAAGTTTTTGTATTACAACAGTTTCGTTTATGTTATTCAAAAAACGTTGCCCACCAGACCATGTTTTTGACCAATCGTAGTAATAACCGGGAGCCTGCCTTTTTTTTGTTTCTTCCGATTTTTTTGAAATAGTGTCAAATACTTGTTTGAGTTCTTCTCTCGTATATGATCGTTTTTTCCCAATTATAGATATTACAGCACCCTGATATTGTTTAGGAATTTGATTCAGACTTATTAGTTGCTGAGATATTTTTTTAAGATTTTCAATCGTTGATGCATCAAGGGAAAAATGCATAGCCCACATTTTATCGCCGTTTACTTGCTTACCAACTGTTTTTTCGTCAACATTTTCAAGGTTGAACCCCATTGATCTTGGAAGATTTTCATAGAAATATTCGAGTTTAGAATCATTCTGTATGTTTCCGGAACTAGATGCTACAGTGTTCATGTAGACGACATCAACACTAGCGTCCCTGGCGTTCTTCAAAATGTGGTTTATAAGATTCTTTGCCCAGTTTTCAACTACGAAACTTAATTTTTTCTGGATCTCTGAAATCTCTTCGTTGGTGAATGAAAACATTATAAAAATTCCTCACATAGACTTTCAGTTAATTATACACATAACTGACAAAAAGTTCCTTCTTAAAGGTTTTTTGAGAGTTACATATTCGATCCTGTTTCTAAAACTTGGAAGCCGGTAAGAAATTTGGATGAATGAAAAGGTTTTTACCACATCACGGCATCTGCGGGTTTCGAAGCTAGAGCATATTCTCTCAAAACAGTCCAATCAGGATACGATTCTGTAATGAATAATCCGTTTATAGATCCACCGCTTGGTCCGAAAAACTTGATGATATGAAGCAAGGGGATTGTATACTTTCTGATTATATATTGTGGTGGGATTTCCGTATCAACTGTAACCCAAACACCATTTTTCCCACATTTTAGGGTTCTTTGAGAGTTGCTATATTGAGCCACGACAAAATTCCATTCGTCTTCACCAACTGTCATCTTTGGTTGGGAAAAATCCGCTCCATTTTCATCTTGTATCCCAACATACGAAAGAATTAAAGGCGAACCCCATTTGCCAGCATATGTTAGTAGTTCAATTACATCATCATTTGAAGACATGACATCTCTTCTCATCCATAATCCATAAGTAAATTCCTCGCCAACAATACTTAAATTTCCTAAACTTTCAATATATCCAGTGGAGACGCTATTGACATAATCTTGTTCTAATGTGGCAGAAGGGGTACATGTAAAACTCTTCTTACCAACACTATCTGTCAATACTCCATCGTCCACTTTCAAGAACAGTAAATCGCTTTGGATAGTTTCTGAACTCGAAGAACTCGAATTACTAGCCGCACTCATACTGCTCGAAGAACTCTCATTTGATACATACGGTTCCAATTCAGTTCTTGACGTTTTATGTTGAATCCCATCAACCCAATAGCTATATTTATCGATTTCGTTGTTGAGCAAACGTTTTTGCCCAACAGTTAAAGTTTCGTGCTGAGCACGAGACAATTCAAGAACAACAGCTTAACATTGCTCTCTGGTAGCATTGTTGTCGAACTTGAGGTTGTTTCTATAATCCGCTAATGCTGAAATGGTGTCGAATATCATGAATAAAATTCCCCGTGCTATTTATGTTATTCGTTATGGACAAGATATGTTCCTGTTTTAAAGTTGATTGTAAAAGGATTTTTCCCGTTCTTTTTTGAATTATATATCAAGAATATGTTTAGGAGAGAACCATGACCGTTCAAGACAGATATAGCGCCTTGCAGAATGAAGATGTAAGACTTTATCATATTTTCCAGAAAAACGGCAGTTTAACAAGTCTTTTGGAAGATCCGACTGTTACCATTATAGACAGGGATGGAGTTACTTCACTTGGACCTGCTACAGTAACGAAACAGTCTACAGGTTATTACTATGCGGACTGGTTCGTCCCGATGATTTTGCCACTGGGAAGATATTATGATCAGTGGACATATACATTTTCTGGAGACTCGACTTCTTCTCAGGTTATAACCTATTTTGAAGTACATCCTGCCGATTCAATCCTGAATTTTTCTTCTTCCATTGTTACAAACAAGTATAACAATGCGATGGAAAAAGGAATAAGAGAATTAAGCAATTATCTGATTTATGAAGTTATGCACATCCCTGTATATGGAGAACAAGCAAGAAGAACTGAAGATGGTTTGAGATACAACTTCGCTTTCAAGAACTGGAACCCAGATCCAAGACCTTTGGTGAGAGTCAACAATAAAATTGACGACGAAAAATGGTATGCCGATTATTGTGGGAATGTGTTTTTTGAAGTGGCTAGAGAAACTTCAGATGTGATTTATGGAGATTATAACTTCTCTTTTTTCAGCAAAGACGATTTGGCAGGATTTATCAAGACTGGACTTGATGCAATGAACTCTATTCCTCCAGCTTCTACTACGTATAGTGACGTTGCCAATACACCCGTCGAATGGTGGCATGGAATAATGCTTTATGCCGCTATCCAGGCGCTAAGGCGTCTGTTGTTGGGGATGACCCTACAAGAGACTTCAATCATTTTCGGTGACAAAGATGCTTTGAACTCTGCAAGAGATACGTATAAGTCGCTGTATGACGATTACTTCTCGCTCTGGAAAGATATGTCCATTGGCATCAAGAAAAAGCTGCCACAAATCGGACAAGTGAGCATTCCGGAATATTCCTTGCCTGGGGGGAGGGCTCGGTGGTACAGGTATATGTTTACGAATCCTGTCGGGTGAAATTTTTCCTTTTTTTATCCTAAAAATCTGTTTGCGTTGGAAAATGATGAAGATTTTTTGTGTCAAAAAATTTGTAATGCAGGAATATCGGTGTATAATACGGTATTAGTTAGTGTATAGCCGTGGTTCGAAGGTGAATCGTTTTAAAGGAGAAGTATCATGGAAAATTTGAAATCTGTTGTTAAAATCGAAGATCATCGTAAGAAGATTTTTGAGGGGGTTGCTATAGAAAAGTCAGAGAAGGAATTTGTGGTTCCAAGTCATAGAAAAACCACAAGGTTTTCGACTATTGAAGGGTATGTGTCTTTTTTGAAAGAACATTCTTGGTCTTTTAAAGATTTTGTCGAAAACGGATATTGTCGTGATCAGATTCTGTTTTTCAATTTTGTTTTGAAGGGTAAGTTAACAGTAACTAAAGAACAGTTTGTTGAAGATTATTGCGTTAACTTTGTTCCGTTAGAGCAAATAGAAAAGAAATATGGTATCCCAAGAGGACTTGTTACCTTTGTAAGGGACTATTTTGGCATAAAAAGAATTGGCGCAAATGGATTGAAAAGAGGTAAGGAAGAAATAGATTTAAGCGAAATTCAAAAGCAAGTTATTTACGGGAGTCTTTTGGGAGATTGTTATAGATTCGGAAATGGAGTTGCATTTAAACAATCTATAGTTCACGAATCGTATCTGACTCATATTTTTGAAATTTTTAAACAACATTGTGTTTGTGAAGATGTACGAAAAATTGTAAGTTATGATGATAGGTATAATACAAAAAACGTTACTGTTTCTTTTTATACCAGGAATCATAGTCAGATAAAATCTATTTGTAACGAATTTTATGTTAACGACATTAAAACAATAAATAAAAATATTCTGGATAAGTTGACGGCATTATCCGTTGCATACTGGTTTATGGACGACGGTCTTTCAGAAATAATTAAAAATGGAGATGATGGGAGATTTTACTCTTTTGGTGGGAGCAGAATTTATACATGTTCTTTTACTTATGAAGAAAATGTTTTGTTAAAAAATTGGTTTATGGAAAAATTTGATATTAGTTGTGTTATAAAGTTTAAGAACAAAAATATGACCAGTCCATATTTGTTGTTTTATGTATCAGAAGCTAATAAATTAAGAAATATTATTAGACCATTTGTAGTAGATTCTATGCTATATAAAGTTGATTATGAAAAAGCGATAGAAAGATATAAAAGAGATAATTCCGATTTTGATTTGTCAAAACTTCCTGCTGGAGAGCGTTATGCAAATTTTGACGATAAAAATAAAAAAGATTCTGTTAATACTGTTTTTGAGCATTATAGAAAGAGTGGTTTCCCATATTTCAATCTTGACGAAGAATCTTTAAATATTTCTTTTGAAAGGATTTTAAATTGGAAAAAACTACATTTGTATAGTCAAGATGGAAAAACAATTAAGTATAATCCTAATTCAGTAAATATGATATGGAATTTTCAAAAACATATTTTTGATATTTCCGCTCGTGGTTTTCCAACTCCTATTCAAATTTTCAACGACGATCATCTTTTGAAATCTGCTATAGATAGTTGCTTGACAAATGTTGGGGTATGTAGTCATGAAAATATCAGGGCTTTTTTGAAAGAGTTGTCTGGAAATAACGGCTCTGATCATATAACTCCTTCGACGGCAAAAGCTGTTTATACGTATTTCGACAGACCATTGTCAGTTCTCGACTTTTCCGCTGGTTTCGGTGGACGTTTGCTAGGGGCAATGGCAAGTGAAAATGTAAAGAGATACGTTGGCATAGATCCTTTGAAGCAGACATGTGATGGATTGAATGTTCTTTATGAAAAGTTCAAAGATCTATCTTATCCATCTGTTTCTATTGTTAATGGTTTGCCAGAAGCCGTTCTTGATTCAATAAACGAAACCTTCGATTTGGTTTTCACTTCACCTCCATTTTTCGATAAAGAAATTTATTCGAAAGATAACGGACAGTCATGTATAAAGTATTATGATTACAAAGACTGGTTGAACAATTGGCTTATGGTAGTTGTGGACAAATCTACTTCAAAACTGAACAATGATGGCAAACTCGTAATATGGATTGGGCATAGTGATGAACATAACATCATAGAGGATTTTCTTGTCGCTTCTCACAATATATTATCTCTAGATGACGTATTGTATTTCGAAATGCCAGAAAGTACTTACAATAGAAGACAGGGTGATTCTTACAGGTTGGAAAAATTTCTTATAATGTCAAGGAAAAAAGTATGAGTTGGTACACACAATCGATGCCGCAGATTTGGGGGAAGATGGCTTCTGGAATTATGTTCCGTCACAACGGTGAGAACTATCTTTTACAGGAAAGAGTTGGTGTTGAAGAAGAAGGCACTTGGAGTGTTCCAGGTGGAGCTTTGCGTGGAACCGAGGGGATGCACGAATCAGACGGTTTGCCATCCATAGATCCAAATAACATTCCTTTGATGAAAAAGCTTTGGGATTCCGCTTTGAGAGAAACGGTAGAAGAAGTAGGGAGCCTTCCAGATTTCGATTCCGATCTTGAATTCAAGAAAATAATGAGTGAAAAGAAGTATTTCGTAAATCATACGTATGTAACGTTTATTGTTGATCTCAGCGACGAACAGGTTGAAAACTGGGAACCTGGAACTAGCAAAGAAGCCTCCGACCACCAATGGTTTTCAAGAAAAGATCTTCCTGAAAAACTTCATCGTGGAGTGCAGGACTTTTTTGATCAGAAGGTAGACACTTCCAAGGCTGAAGTTTCTTCTGTCTCTCTTAAAAACATGGTTAAAGTTGCCGAAGATCGTTGGACTCAGGGACAGGTATTTATGGAAGATGGAAAAACGTATGATATGGAAAAATTAAATGAGGTTGTAAAGAACAATAAAGTTCAAAGAGTGAAAACCAAAGAACTTCTTTCTCAGTTATATGACAAAGGTGTTTGGGCGGAGGCTGATAGGGGAATTTCTCCGATCATGGTTTTAGTGAATCCAACATATGACCACATCTACATCAAGCACATGAGCAAGATAAGAACTTCTAATCTTGAAGATCCTATCGTCATAAGAGTTACAGATGGGAAAGTTATAGATGGATATCACAGATTGACAAAGGCTTTTATTCTTGGGAGGGAGAGGATCAAGGCTTACTATGTGCAGGAAGAACAGATGAAACAGGCTCTGGTGGAAGAAAAGGTTGCGAGATCCTTTTCGGAGATAAGAGAAGCCTACGATGGAGATGGTCATCGTCACCATTTGAGGCTGGTTTGTGTGAAGTGCGGGAGAACTGAGACTTGTAGGTGTTCTGCTCCAAAGACGGAAGAGAAAGGTCTTTGTTACGAATGTGAGACGGGCGAGAAGATATGAACTGGTACAAGAAAAGTCAACTTATGGGTATTTGTTTTTATGTTGATTTGGACGAGACTTTGGTAAAAACGTCGTTGTATACCGAAGCGGATATAGCCTATCTTCGTAACGTTACTCTAGATGAGGAAGATTCAGACTCAGATGACTTGAGATTACCTGAAAAGAGAGGCTTTAAACTTGGGCTTGATGATGGAAAAACCCAATATTGGTCCAAAGTCAGACCTGGTGCGGCTCAATTTCTTTCTGAGTTGAAAAGTATGGGTAAGGTTTTTCTTTGTACTTCAGCTACGAGTGATTATGCAGACAAAGCCCTTAGCGTTCTTGGAATTGACGGGTTTTTCGATGGTAAATATTATAGAGAAGACGTTTATCACAATACGGTTCAGAATGCTTGTTCTCGATTTTTCCTTATTGATGATTTGCCGTTCGATACCGGTGGAATTTATCAAAAAATGAGGTTTCTTGGTTCTAACATGGATGAAGAAGAACCATGGTCTGGAGATATTGAAAAACTTAAAGAGTACAGAAAGAAAAGAGTTCAGTACGAGACGGAATATCCTTCAAGGCATATTCAAGTTAAACCGTTTAGAGGAGATGATGGGGACGGTGATTTGTCAAGGGCTTTGACTCAGATAAAATCTATTTTGGAGAGCCAACCGTGAACTGGTATCAGAAAATTCAGGAAGAGGAAAGGCGGCAAAGCAACGAGTATGTCTCTAGGGCGCTTTCTGAACCGGGAACTATTTCTGATTGGGGCAATGAAAAGAAAATAGAATCTGGTTCGTATGGAGAGAGTTGGAAAGGGCAATTTGGAACCAGAAGATATTTGAAAAGAGATCAGAACGGGAAGATTATTTCTGCCCTCTTGATTGGAAGTAGGGATGGAAAGAAATGGCAAGAATTGCTGATTTATACTTCGCCGTCCGAGCGAAGGAAAGGATATGCCTCTTCTCTTTATCGGAAAGCTGTAGAGGATGTTGGAAACATTAACAAAGCCGCAGAATACAGTGAGGACGGAAGAGCGTTTGGACTTGCTATGAGAGAAAATAAATAGTTATTTTCTTTTGATTATATACGGATTAGAAACGGTTTCGGTTATAGCCGTTTCTCCCTTTTTGTGCCAAAGAAGATCTCTTCCATGTGAAGTAGAAAACCATCCCTCAAGTATAATTTCACCTTCGTGAATAAGTCTATGTACGTTAGGTGAGACATATACGATATTCCAGGAAGAATCCCAGTTTCTTATCTCACGTCCATTTATGTGATGCTTGTCAAGTGGTCCACAGTAGTTTTTGTCTATGGAACATTGTCCGTGACCTGACATCATAGCTTTATGTACATTGTTTTTTGACATTTTGACCTCTCAACAGTTGTATTATTATACATTGTTGAAGGGTTATCGACCTACAATATTGAATATTTATTTCGAGTTATAGTTAATGTACCATTCAGGAGATCGTTTTTATGAAAGTCATTCCAAAAAATAACCCTGGTTTTTCTCCCTTCAACTGCATAGCCATGAAGGACGTAAAAGACAAGAACTCCAACAAAGGAGATCTTCGTCCATTATTCGATTGCGTTTCTTCTATAGGTGAATCTATCGATAAACTTCATGCCTTCCTTGATAATTCTCAGGATGAATCCGGGAAAATTCAGGGTCATGTCAAGACTTTGACAGACATTCAGATGGATTTACTTTCCATATGTCAAGGAAAGATAGCAAAGCAAAATGAATACATTCCTGGGCAGGATGTAGAAGGTGGAATAGAGGAAGAAGGTAGAGCACAAGGGGAGGAATTGCCTCAAACTATAGAGCAACGTCCATTGTCGTTGGAAAAGGTTCCTGATAATAAACCGAAAATCAAGGTATAAGCTATGCTTTTTATTTTCAGATGTGGCAGGTGTCAGGCGTTGTCAGAAGGAGATTTGGAATCTTTGAGTCGAGTTGAGTTCGATTTCGCTGAGCAGGAGATAAGATTTGTTTGTCCTATTTGCAGGAAGGATAGTGTCATGTCTCTTCTTACGGCTAACAAGTTGAAAAGTAAACCTCTTCCAAAAACAATTACAATGAGGGGCTGATAATGTCATATTGCATACTACAAGATATCAAAGATCTTCTTCCGGCGAACGTAACTATTGGAGACAATATTGTTCCTTCAGCAACCGCTGCCAGAGCAAATTCAATCAAGACAAGTGTGGCAAATAAGTACATTTACTTTGCCACACAGTTTATCGACAGCAGGTTGTCTCAGATCTATTACGTCCCTTTGTTGAAGATCAAGAAAATAACCGTTGATTTGATACACAACATGAACCCATCGTCTACTGACGTGATGGTTTCCGATATCTCCGGATTTAACGTCGATTCTGCCATTCAGATAAAGGACGATAACGACTCTGAGTTTGCTACGGTGGCGAGTATTGCCGAAACTTTTGATGTCGATGGGAAGTTGGTTAAGAATTTCACCCATTTGACTTTAAGTGCAGTTACAACGAATGCTTATGACGCCTTGAGTCATGGGGAAGTGAGTCTTCTGGTTTATCCTGACCCAATTCCTGTGTTGACAGCAAGGTATGCTGCGTCTTTGATGTTCGATAAACTTTTCGTTGCCGATCAAACTCCTGACGTATCGAATTACGGGAAGACGTTGAGGAACATGGCAACGGCTGATATGAATGGAATCTTATCTGGTCAGATACGTCTTTATGGGCAGGAAATGTGTTGCAAGAGATTTGTCAGAGGCTCTTTGTTTGATGCCGTAAGAGCTTCTCTTGAAAACTTCAACGCTGAACAGGGCAAGGAAACATGACGTGGAAGAGTTCCTTAGAGAATTGTCGAAAAGGATTCAGGAATCCAAAGAGGGATTAATTTCTGATTTGGAAAATGAAGACCCTAATAAAACAAAATTTCAGAAAGCGTCATTCAAAAAACCAGTTATGATAAGACAGTTGACCGCTAGAACGGCGGAGGAAGCAAAAGGGCTTGATTTATCGACTGAAGAGGGGAAGAAGAATACTGAAGAAGAGTTTGTTAAGTTACAGAGGATTGAAGCATGGTTAACACTATCGGGCAAACCCACTCGCTAGAACAAGTTTGCGATGGGATGATACAACTTATAGTAAAAAATGCGGGAGCAAGAACGCTTTTGACCGCTGATGCTCATGCTGGCGATACTTTGATCAACGTAGTCAACACTTTTCATTTCAATGATGCAGAACAAGTAGTTTTGATGGACACGAATGAAGGTCATTTAGAGTATAACAGTATTTCCCATCTTCTGAACACCACTCAGTTGACTTTAGTAAACCCTCTGCAAACTGATTTTATCGTATCTACTACAGCCACCTTACAGAAAGCTATAGGGAATGCTCCTTTACCTGAGAATGGGGTATTGTTTGGCGACAGAGATGTAATTGCCAATCCAGAACTGACTATTACAGTTGATCCGGTTACGATGAATTCGATGGAATGGATGTATTTGAGAGGTGGACTTTCGATGCAGTACAACCTTGACATACGAGTTTATGCGAAGTTGGATGTAAACGAGACGGCTTACAGGGTGGTGCAGAAATACGGTGATTATTTGTTTGATCTTTTGATCAACAACCTCCACCTTGACATTGTGAATGATGAAACATTTTTGACAGGAAACGCCACTGCTGGGACAAATGTAGTCAATATTGATAATTCATCGGGAAGTTGGGTTACTGACATGTATTCTCATAGGTATGAGGTACAGGACAACAATCATGCCGAGACAGATTTTTACGTTACTACTGCTGATGCGACTTCGGTTACGTTGAGTAGAAACATGGTGTGGTCATATAACATGTCTGATAAGGCTTTATTCAGGAGAAGGGTGAAGTATATTTGGAACGCCTTTATTCCAGATATTGAATATGGATTTATTCAGAAAGGTTCTCAGATGTATAAAGCCTGCAAGATTACATGGTGGGGTAAAGAGGTTAACGAAATTCAGTTCCCACAGAGAACTGCTGGTGGAATTACTTGATATAACGACCACTTTTCCCAAGATATAATCCAATTCCTAGCGTTATGATTCCGCCCCAAATTCCGCCGCCGCAAAATCCAACAACAAATGGTAGAATTGTAACCATTGCTAGTATGAAAATGCCATACAATGAGTCGAGTTCTTTAGATAGTTTTGGAGTTTCTGTTTTTGGGTATTTTATTAGGAATTGTTCATAGGTTATCATTGGTTTGTAGTGACTTCTTGAGTTTGACCAAACTCTAACCTCAGGCTCTTCTCTTCTTGAAGATCTAAGATCCACGAGCCCGTCTGGATTGTCATCTGTTATTCCGGCAAGACTATCAAGAATTCCATGTGAACCAGAATTATTAGTTGGAGGGACTCTAGAAGATTGAATGTTCTGATATAAAGAACCAGATCTTTCCCTTTCTCCAAACCTTGCAGCTATGTCTGGCTGAATGTGTCTGTTCTTCCACGGGTCAGGAACATCTCCGTGAAGTTTCGAGTAATCAAGGTTTTCATCAGAGACTTTGAGAGTAGAGCCGCTATAGCCTCTTCCATCCACAACATCTGCACCGGATGGACGAAATCTAAGTTCCCCCACATTTGAGATTGCAGTCAGAGCTAGAGCAAGTCTGTTATCTCCATTGTCATTGAGACAATGAAAGGTTGGAGTCCCACCGCATCCATCACATATTCCATTTCCACGGATTGTAAAGATCGGTCTTCCGTTCTTTGTCCCTTCTCTTACCTGATCACCGACGATGAAATAGTTTGCACACCCAGTTATGTCTGACCCATTATGAAGACCGCCGTTTGAATCGGAGCAGGCCAATATACATCCACCGTAAGCGTCCCAAAGGTAGTTCCCTTTGAGGACTCCTACTGGAGTTCCGTTTTCACCGAAGGCGTATACTTGCGTGCTCATGTTGGGCTCCTTGGCTTGTCAGTACCGTTCTTAACCTTACTCATAAGATACCACTCAAACCGCAGAAGTCAAGCGGTGTAGGAAACTTTTTTCTTGGGGGAGTTTTGGTGCGGAATGTAAGTGGTGTATAATAACTTCAATCATAGTAATCGAAAGGAAATTTTGATGAACAATATTGTTATCTGTACGAATAATCTGGTTCCACAGGCTCTATTCAGAAAAGTTTTGATGAATGCTTTCATACAGGCTGATATGGTAGGAGATACTCACGTTTCGGTTGTATCGCATTACCCTGTTTTTGAAAATTATATCTATTTATATAGAGAATTTGTAAAAGAAGAGCATAAGTCATTTTCGGACGTTATTCTAAAAGAACCGTTTTTTGATCCTGATATTTTTGAATCTACTTACGACAATATGGTTGTGGGAGAATGTGAATATAGTCATTTGACTATCTATAGACAACTTCGAGAAGGAGCATTTAGACGCCTCGAAGCGAATGTTGTTATCATGGAACACGACGTTCTGTATCCTTTGAATTACCTTAAGACGGTATCTGGAATATTGAATGCTGGAATGGATGCGTGCTATTGGGCGAAAGGAAAGTTTTTCTCAAATTCTGGGTTCTTTGAAGTTCCAAATGTCATGACTTTAAGTAGATTTTCTATGAAATGGGATCAGTTTATCAAGGTTTTCGAGAATAAGTTGGAAAAGAAGTTGACGTTTGTTGAGCCGTTGTTAGATGGAATCCCTGTTTCGGGAGATTTGTCAGAAGAGGTAGTTACAAGAAAGTTTGCAATGGTTCATGGAATAGACACGTTGGATATCAGACATGGTTTGAATGTTTCAGGGAATTATATAGTGGAAGAATATTCGGACTGTCATGAATATTGGGGAAGTGCATCGGAGATTTTTCCGTTGATCGATGGTCCTTGTAAGACTTTTGTAGAAAAACACCCTTCGTGCAACTACGGAATTTGGAGCTGAAATGGTCGGTTTTTGTATAAGTGGTGGAATAGGAGATGCCATTCTTTTGTCACCAATTATATGTAGAATTCGTGACACGTTTTCTGGTGTTGAGGTAGCAGTTTTTGATCCAAATATTGTTACGATCATAGAGCTAATAGGTGTAAAGTGTCATCTGATCGATTCTTTTATCCATCTTTCGGCAGATGACATGGTTTCTGGAACCCATAGCTTTCTAAAGTCAAGAGGCTGTTCGTTAGCTATTTGGAACTGTTTCAGAACCGATCACGATGGATTTTGCAATCATTTTTTCGCTCTTGACAGTTCTTTCAAAGAGTTGGTATCAGAAAAGAGGTTTTTGTATTACAAAAGTCTTTCTGAAGTAATGGGGAAACAGATCTCTCCAGTTAGAAGGACTGATTACAATCTTGAAGTAGCTAGATTTCTGTGTTCGGAGAAAGACTATTTTGCAGATTGGAAGAGGTACGGGTTTAAAGTTTCACATGAAGACGTTACTTTGAAAGTTCCAAACATCAACAATGAGGCTTTGGAAAAATTGTCTCCGTATTGTATCGTTCATGACAGCAAACTTGATTTCAATAACGTTAATGGTTCTATAAAGGCTTGGTTTCCAGATAGATGGGATGAAATTTCTGAATATTTATCTACAAAGATGAATGTAATTCACTTCAATAACAAAAATCAGAAAGTTTTCAAAGGATGTATTCCGGTAGTAGAAGTTCTTCCTGAGAAAAGAAATTTTTGGGATTATTTTGATTTTATCAGGAAGTCGTTTTTGTATGTAGGGACAGATTCATGGCCAGGACACACTGCAATTTTTCTTCCAGAGAACAAGTTTTTGATTTTGAAAGGGGCGGTTTCTTATAGGTGGGATCATTTTTTGAAATATTCTTCTATCATAAGAAAGGGAAAGTGCCAGTGCTGTGAGTATTTATCCTTAGAAAAATGTATTTTTGGAAACGGGAAAAAGTGCTGCATGGAACAAATAACTGTAAATGACGTGAAGGAAAATATAGATTTGTTCTTGAAGTAGGAGTTGGAACAATTTATTTCGTATACTAGTTGAGTATAGTGAAAGAGTCAATTTGGAGGATAACTAAATGGGTACAATGTCAACGGTAATTATGCCAGGTTTTACAGGCTATGCCATATGTGGATCTGACAAACTTCGTTTTAATACTTGTAGTTTGAATGCTACTCAGGAAGTAGAGGCTCCTGATCTGGTAATGGGCGACTACACGCATAATGCGTGGGCATATGGAAAAATTGAAGTTGCCGGACAGATTGCTGGTCCTTTGACAGAAAACTCAATGAAATTCATTGATGCAGTCTGGACTGCTACCGGGTCTACGATTGATGTAAAGTATTATGCTGGTT
>Ga0315291_10006790_pt1 | contig 14190 bp, 17 predicted proteins | sample YL17G12_20_MG_FD_203070 | JGI IMG/M metagenome (GOLD analysis project Ga0315291, IMG submission 203070) | Sediment microbial communities from Yellowstone Lake, YNP, Wyoming, USA - YL17G12_20 | ecosystem: Environmental > Aquatic > Freshwater > Lake > Sediment | place: USA: Wyoming | collected...
AAAGAGGGAGGAGTGAAATTTTGTGGCCGTTGCGCGTTGCTCTGAGTGGTTTGAAAAACTCCGCCGGGCCTTTTGAAATTATGGAAGTTTTGGGTCAAAAAGAGGTTTTAAAACGACTGGAGATTGCCCATCAAAAGATAAAAGAAAGCTGATGATAAATAAAGTTCTTTTGGGTTTATTAATCTTAGTTGCAATTTTTCTAGCCGTTAATTTAAAAACGGCGAATTCGGTTACTTTCGGAGAACTGCAAAATCAAATAGATGCCAAAAAACAACTTCTTGAACAATTAGAACAAGAGGAGACGCGCTACAACGAAGAACTGTCAAAAACTCAAGAGACAAAAAAGACGCTCAGCGGCGAATTAAATAGAATTAAATCCGAAATAAATAATGTTAATTTTAAGATTAAAGTCACGGAGACAACAATTGACAAACTGATTTTGGAAATTAAACAACTGGAACTGGAAAAAAAGAGCACCGCCGAAGAAATTGAATTTAAAAAAGAGGTTTTAGCCCAAAATCTGCGGAATTTATACGAAAAAGACAAAAATAATAATATGCTGACTCTGTTTTTAAAAAATGAAAATTTATCCGATGCGATGCTGGAAATAGAGAGCATGGTATCCTTTGGCAAAACTATTAAAGACGATGTCAATAAACTCCAGGAATTAAAAAACATTTTAACCGAACAAAAAACCTCTTCTGAGAATAAGAAGAAACAAATGGAAGAATCAAAAAATATTTTAAACAGCCGGAAAGCCATCGCCGTCAATCTTCAAAGTGAAAAAACTGACATTTTGAACAAAACAAAAAATCAGGAAAAAAATTACCAAGCATTACTCCAGGATATTGAAAAACGCCGAGCGGAAATAGAAGCGGAAATAGACCGTCTGGAAGAGTCCTTAAAAGCCGAAATTGACCCGAATCTTCTGCCGACGTCCAAAAGCGGTCTCTTACTTTGGCCGGTTAGCGGCAAAATCACCCAAACTTATGGCGCAACCAGTGCCGCTAAATATTTTTATAGCAAAGGTTATTACAAAAGCCCGACCCATAACGGCATTGATATTCGAGCCTCGAGCGGAACGAAGATTTTAGCCGCTGATGACGGCGAAGTAATTGCCTTGGGCAACCAAGATCACTATTGTTGGGGGGCTGGTTATGGCAAATACATCGTTATTCGCCATAATAACTACCTGACCACGCTTTATGCCCATTTGTCTTTGCAAACCGTTAAAATCGGTGATATAGTCAAAAGGGGAGAGATAATCGGCTACACTGGCAACAGCGGCTTTTCTACCGGCCCCCATCTCCATTTTACCGTTTATTTTAGCCCCACCTTCAGAATAACCAGCAGTAATTTCTGCGGTCCAATGCCGATTGGCGCCCCTGTTAATCCTTTGAATTATCTTTAATAATTTTAACAACTAGATTATGCGACATATTCATTGTATTGCCTAATCTGGGTCGGGTTTGGCGATGAAATATAAACGTATATAATTTCGTTGCAGAACCTAAAATTGTGCGACACAATATTTTAATTATAATAATATTTTTATTCGCGGTTGTTTTATTAAGCCAAGGCCAAGGACTAAAGGCGCAAACTTCAAATTTTTCGCTACCAGAAGCGCCTTTTGATATTAATCTTAAAAATCTGACTGATGTGGAAAAAATCAAAAGTTTTCTGCCGCCGGTTTTCCGGGATTTTATAATCAAATTGGAAAATATAAGCACTAAGACTATCCAATCAATCTGGGAATCGTTTAAGTCGGGCGGATTTGGGCTGGGAAAGGGTAGTAAATTGAATGACTGGCTTAAAAAAATCGGGAATTTCATAGGGAAACTTTATCAGTATATAAAAGATAATTTGGGTATAGATTTATTAGAGATTTTCAAAAAAGCAGGAGCAGCCACCATTTTGTTAGTGAAAAAAATAATTGAGGTATTAAAGAGTTTAATTTCTTAAAAACCCTTAAAAAGCCTTCTGGTTTGGTCTTAAAAGGGGTCTAAAATAGTCTGGCAATCAATATAGCCCAAAGGTATATGTCGCAAAACCTACAATGTGCGACATATAGCCAAACAGCCGCTAGGCTGTTTTTTCTTATCCCCTTTCGGTTTACCCTGTTAAATATTCGCTTTGCGAATTAAAAATCCTAAAAGGATTTTTATTTAACAGGGTTTCGATTGCCAGCCCTCTAAAAATGTTATAAAATACCAGAGATTATGCGTATTTCTTATTCAAGTTTGGAAACTTTTGAGAATTGCCCCAAACGCTACGAATTTCAGGTGAAGGAAAAAATAACTGCTCCCAAAACCAAGGAGCAGGCCTTTGGCACCAGCCTCCACAGTGTTTTGAAATTCTTGTATAAGCAGTCCCCTATTTTCCCAACTTTGGAAGAAGTGATTGATTATTTTCGTTTAGAATGGGAGCAAAACGCTTCCAAGGTTAAATGGACCGACGTCAAAATGAAAGAAATTTATTTTGCGGAAGGCAAAAGAATTATTGAAGATTTCTACCGGAAAAACATTCCCCAATCCCCCACTATTGTGGCTTTGGAGTCTAGATTTGAAGCGCCGATTGAAGATAAAATAAAAGAAACAACCCATGTTTTAACCGGCATTATTGACCGAATCGATAAAATTAAAGACGGCAAATTCGAAATTATTGATTATAAAACCAGCCGTCGAATGCCGGCCCAATCAACCCTAAAAGACAATCTTCAGCTTTCGCTTTATACTCTGGGTTTTTTGAGGCGCTGGCCCGAGATGGCAAAATTGGATGACCTTGATTTAAGCCTTTATTTTCTCAAACACGGCGAAAAACTGTCAACCAAAAGAAATCAGGAAGACATCAACCAAACCCAAAACAGGATATTAAAAAACATTACTGAAATCGAAAAAAACTATTTTCCGCCCATTCCCTCGGCTTTATGCAATTACTGCCCCTACCGTTCAATTTGCCCGATGTGGTCTCATTTGTATCAAGAGGAAACGCCGGGAGAAAAAGAAGTTAAAAAAATGGTTAATGAATATTTTGGTCTCAAGGGACAATCTGATGAAATCGACGAAAAATTACTGACTATTAAGCGACAAATCAACGGTTATTTAGAGAAAAAGGGGCTGGAACGGGTTTTCGGCGATGAAGGATATATCGGAAGAAGCACTCAAACCAAAGAGGATTATGATATGGAAAAACTCAGAAAAATTCTCGAAAAGAACCATCTTTGGCTTGAAGTTTTGACTTTAGACAAGAAAAAATTCGAAGCCTTATTAAAAAATCTCTCCTCTCCCCTTTTGAAAGAAATTGAAGCCGCTAAAACCAAAACCCGAACGCAAAAAATTCTCAAAGCCGTTAGAAAAACTTTGGAGAAAATAAAAAAAGACTGGGCAGAATAACCCCGGTCTTTTTATCATCCACATCATGAACAAAGTTATTTGTGGTGAGCAGAGTCGAACCAGAACCATAACACTCTACTCGCCATTTCTTGGGCCCGGGGATGGGCTTTTTACTGAAGAAACTCCTGTTGTTCTCTTTGAACTCGTATATTTTCTTCAATAATTTTATTCCAGTCTGTCTTGGCCGTTAAATCGCCTTCTATCATTTTATTATAAAGCTTAGTCTCTTTTTCATAAAGGGTAAATAGTTTTAACTCTTGCGAGTTAAGATTCTCTTTTATCGCGGGGAAATGCTCTTTAATCACATTCCAAGCCTGAGCTCCCACAATATAAGAATGTCCCTCTGAGGCATAAAGCTGTTCTTGGAACTCTTCAAAAGTTTCAACCGGATATTGAGAATGCCAATAAAGATGTCCGGCTTCGTGATAAAAAATAGGTATCCATATTTCTGCTCTTAAATCTATTGACGGGTCAACATAGATGCCTTTGGTTTTAACTCCGTGATACATTATAAGTTTTCCTTTTAATTCCGGAGGTATCTGATAAAGCTTGAATTCTTTTGTTTGAATCTGTTTAACTAAGAATTCGTGAACTTCTAATAATTCTTGGGGCATTTCTGTTTTTGCCGACTCCGTCAAATTCACTGCTTCGGTGATTCTGCCAAGCAGTATTTGGGTTCTTTGTTCCTGTTTTTCTTTTTTAACATAAGAGTAAATAAAAAAAGAGACGATTACTATAAAAATTACAAAAGAAATAATTAAAAATTTCTTTCCAAATAATTTAGACATAACTGTAGCGGGTTTTTATTATTTATGTCTTCTAGTGGAAAACAGAAAGCTCGCCGCCAGTGATAGCCTTTCGGTTACCCATATCCCTTTCGGGATATGACCCGCTACAGGTGAGCTAACGACGAGCTCTCTGTCCTGTAGAGGGTTTTATTTGCCATACCTCATAGACCAGCTATGAGGGTTAGGTAATTTGGATATTTAATTGTTAATAAAATAATACCATAAATGGGATTAATTTTGAAGCAATAAACCAGCTGGATTTTTAGGCTCACTCTCCCCCGCCAGAATCCTGAGAGCATTGTTCAAAGACGATAGGCACTTTTTGAGTGATTTTTGAAGCAGTCAAATAACCCAGACCGAAACTCAGAGCGGAAATCAAAAAGACAAATAGGGCAACGATGATTTCTTTTTTGTATTTTGTGAAAAATTCCCGAACTTTCATCATATTGCTTTTTCCATAATTTTTTGCTAATATATTCTCATATGGCACATACTAAATCCGGAGGTTCAACAAAATTAGGAAGGGATTCCGAAGCCAAACGCTTGGGGGTCAAATTATTCGGCGGCCAATCGGCCAGAGCCGGCGCGGTTTTGATTCGTCAGAGAGGAAGCAAATTCTTAGCCGGAGAAAATGTCGGAATCGGAAAAGATGATACGCTTTACGCCTTAAAATCAGGAATGGTTAAATTTTCCACGGTTCAGAAAATCCGTTTTAACGGCAAAAAAAGAACCGCTAAGAAAGTTTCGGTGATTTCTTAGTTTTAGTTTTTTTAGATTTTTTATCGATTATCCCCTCGCCTTCTCCCTTAATCATTATTTTTAAATCAGCCTCAATTTCCGGGCTGAATTTTATTTTTACAATATGTTCGCCCAACTCTTTCAGATGCTGATTTAATTGGATTTGCTCTGGTTCGGTTTCTATCCCCTTTTCTTTGAGTTTAGCCGCTATTTCATTTTCGCTTATTGCTCCAAAAACACTCCCTTTCTTATCGGTTTTTAAGGTGAATTCTAATTTCAAAGAAGCGATTTTTTTGGCGAAATCGCGGAAAATTTCCAATTGTTTTTCTTTTTCTTTGTTTATTTCGTTGAGTTTACCCTCCGTTTTTTTAATATTTTGAGGAGTGGCTAATTCGGCTAAACCATTGGGAATCAGAAAATTTTTGGCGTAACCGTCAGAAACATTTTTGATTTCGTGTTTTTTCCCCATCTTGGGAATATCTTTTAAGAGAACAACTTTCATAAAAGATTGATTTGTTTTTTGATAATCTCCAGGGCCTTTTCCAATTGAGGATCATTTTTGTTTTCGTAATCTGCCTCGGTTATTTCCACTTTGTAGTCGGGTTCCAGACCGTTTTCGTTAATAGAGGCACCGTTCGGGGTCAGCCACTCAGCGATAGTTAATTTAATCATTGCGTCATCGTAAAGTTTTTGAACCTCCTGAACAGAACCCTTGCCAAAGGTTTTATCACCGACAAGTTTAATGTGCCGATTGTCTCTTAAGGCGCCGGCTAAAATCTCCGAAGCTGAAGCCGAGCCTTCGTTAGTTAAAATAATAAGCGGCATATCTACCAAGGCCTGATTGCCACTGGCTCGAAAAACCGTTTCTTTTTCATTTTTGATATTTTCCCTCACCACCACTTCTCCTCTTTTCAAAAACCAGCCGGCGATATCAACGGAAATTTCCAGATAGCCACCCGGGTTGTTTCTTAAATCCAAAATCATCGCCGGCGATTTTTTCATCAAAATCTCCAAAGCCGCCCGATAAAAATCATAAGACGCGTTTTCATTGAAATTCAACAGTTTCAAATGAGCGATATCATTGTCCAAAAAAGACAATTTCACCGCCGGGACCACAATCACATCTCTGACAATTTTAAAATCCTTGGGCTTCTCAAAATCTTTCCTCAAAATTGTTAAAACCACTTCCGACCCCTTGATTCCTCGAATCATTTTTACCGCTTCCTCGACTGTCAGGTCAAAAGTGTCTTTCCCGTCAATCTTTAAAATTTGATCCCCGGCTTTAAGGCCGGCTTGCCAGGCTGGCGTGTCTTCCAGCGGCGCAATAACCGTTAGAACTTGTTTTTTTAGCCCAATTTCAATGCCGATGCCGCTGAAACTTCCGCTGACATCCTCAGTAAATTTTTTGGCGTCTTCTGGTTCGAAAAACACAGAATGAGGGTCGCCCAAAGAATTCACCAGGCCCCGGATGGCGCCATAAACCATTTTCTGACGGTCTAATTGGCTCGCCTTCAAGTAATCACTCTGAATAAGCCGCCAGGCATCCCAAAAGAGACTGAAATCAACATCAGCCGGTTTGTCGGTTTCCATGTCTTCCAGGCCTTTAATAAGATTGATTGAGGGATAATACTTTTTGCCAATCTCAATGCCGCCCCAAAACACGCCTCCTAAAACAAGAAGGCCGATTAAAAAAATAAGGGCTATTTTGCCGATTTTTTTGAGATTGAATTTTTTAAAATTTAATCCGAGATTAATCTTAAATTTCGTCATAAATAATTTTATTCATTATATCCGCTTCGCGGATGTAATGTCGCTTGCCTGCCGGCAGGCTCGGTCGCCCCGTTAGATAATTTCATATCTAATGGGGCTCCCTCGCTTCCATTATACTAGTCTTTTATTATTATTTCAATTGAAATTTTTGAAGAGGCGTGTATTGAGCACCGGCTGGCTTTAATTCGCTCATAAAAAGCGCTATTTCTTCCACGGGAATTGATTTTTGGTAGTTTTTTTCAATTTTGTTTTTTGGCTTTTGCTCCATCGATTTAAGACGGGCCAAGGTAATGTGGGGTTTAAATTCGCGATTTTCCATTTTGAAATTGATGCCGTTTTTTAACAAGGCGTTTTCTAAATCGTTTTTTAATTTTTCCAGGGCGGAATTTTTTTCAAACATTAACCAAATCATGCGCCGGACATTTTCCGGGCCGTAAATAATGGATTGGCAATTTATCTTTAAAGATTGGAAATTATAAAGGGCTGATTCAGCCGTCTTAATAATAGTCGGCAAAAGACCCTCATCAAGATAGCCGAGGAAAATAAGGGTAAGATGGATATTTTCTTCCGGCGTCCAGCGCCAGCGATTATCCTCGCCTTGTTTGGCTAAAGTCAAAACTTCCCTTTTTATTTCTTTGGGCAAATCAACGGCAAAAAACAATCTCACTTGCGTCATATTTGTTTATTTTAATCAATTATTTTTCGTTTGTCTATTTAGGTTTTGGTTGTTATAATAAATTTGGAATTCATCTCAATGTATATCCACGAAATTATTCCTTTAACTAACCTGCCAGCTTCCCAACCGCAGATTTTAAGTTATTTTGGTTCCCAAAAATTAAAAAGGGGCTCATTGGTGACCGCGCCTTTGGCCAGAAAAAAAACCAGCGGTATTGTTATCGCTTCCCATCCCCTACCCCCGAAAATTTCCATCAAAAAAGCGTCTTTTAAATTAAAACCCGTTGGCGAAATCTTAAATCCCGAACCGGTTTTAACCGAAAATCAGCTTTCTCTTTTTGAATGGTTGACTGAATATTATTATCTGCCTTTATCCGGCTTAACGAAAACTGCCCTCCCCTCCCCTTCTTTTTTAAAAAAAATCAAAGATTTAAAAACCGAGCCCGAAACCGGAGAAAAACCCTTAAAAACGAGCAATTTCTTTGTTTTTAAAGATGATTTTGATTATTTTAGCGAAAAAATAAGAAAAACAATCAGAGAGAACCGGCAAATTCTCTTTATTTTCCCCAATCAAATAAAAATGGGAATATACCTTGAAAACTTTAAAGATTTCGAAAAGGAAACAGTAATTTTTGACCGGCGTCAGCCACAAAAACAATTCTTTAAAATCTATAGCGCCATCAACAACAACGAAAAAAAAATAATAATGGGGAGACGCTCCGCTATTTCTGCTCCCTTTTCAAATCTCGGTTTAATAGTCGTCGTCGAAGAAGAAAACCTTTCTCATAATGGTTGGGAGACTAAAATTCATTTTAATTCAAAAACCGCCGCCTTTAAACTGGCGGAGTTATTCAAAAGCGATTTAATTTTTACCAGCGCCAACCCGTCAGTGGAAAGCTGGTTTTTAATAAAAAAAGGATTTTTCGAAACTAAAGGCGAGCCGCCGAATCTTATCTTAAAGAAGGAATGCATTTTTGACATGAAAAAAACCAAAAGCGATACTGTTATTCACCCCGATTTACTCGAAAAAATAAAAAAAATCATTGACCAGAACGCCGGGGTTTTGGTTTTTGTTAATCGCCGAGGCCTCTCGTCGGCCCTAATCTGCGAAGATTGCGGCTATGTTATCAAATGCCCGAATTGCGAAGCGGCGATGGTTTATCATTATATCCCGCCGATTATTGAATTGCGCTGCCATCATTGCGGCTTTAAAAAAGAACCGGCTGATTTATGCCCCAATTGCCAAAGCCACTTAATTAAATTTTTGGGCGTTGGCACGCAAAAAATGATTCAATTTTTTAAAAAACATCTGCCCGATGTCAAAATCGAAAAATTCGATTCCGATAACCTCAAAAAAATTGAGGAGGAAAAAAAGATTTTTGAAAAATTTGAAAACGGCGAAATTAAAATTTTAGTGGCGACCGAACTCGTCTTTAAATTTTTGGAAAAATTAAAGGGAAAAATTGATTTGGCCATTCTCGTTTCTCTTGAACAAAACCTTGTTTTCCCCGATTTCCGCGCTGAAGAACGGCTGAAAAGAACAATCCAAAAACTTTCTTCAAGCGCCCGAGAAATAGCGCTTCAAACTTTCAATCCGGAAAAAGATTTTTTGCGAAATGTTCAAAACCTTGATAAATTCTACGAAAATGAGTTAGAATTAAGAACCAATTTGAATTATCCGCCGTTTTTTGAAATAATCAAAATTATCATTCAACATAAAAATCGAGACTATTTAAACCGATTAGCCGTTCATCTTCATCAATTACTCCGCCAAAATGCCGCTAAAACTCTGAATCCCGGTGATTATTATGTTTTGCCGCCCCTTTCGGCTTTTATCCCAAAAATCAAAGGCCGTTTTGTCAAGGAGCTTTTTTTCAAAATCAAACGCGATTATTCTCAACCGACCTCGCTCGCAGATATCGAGAAAAGAAATAAAATTCTCCGCTGTTTGCCTGATGAGACGATCGTCAAAATTGACCCGTTAAATTTGCTTTAATTTATGTTTAAAAATATTTTGACTATTAAAAATAAAAAAGAAGAGGAATTTTTAAGAAAGCCGGCGAAAGCCGTCAAAAATCTGGCTGCTCCCGAAATCAAAGCCCTTATCAAAACAATGAGGGAAATTATGATTTCTGGAAAAGGCGTGGGTTTGTCGGCTAATCAACTGGGAGAAAACAAAAAAATTTTTGTGGCGGAGTTTGAAGGAAATTTTTACGCTTTAATCAATCCTGAAATAATCAAATATTCCAAAGAAATCGAAACCGTAGAAGAGGGTTGTTTAAGCGTGCCGGGAATTGTCGGTTTGGTTCCGCGGGCTCAAAAAATCACAGTTCGCGCTTTTAACGACAGAGGAAAAACGCTAAAAATCAAAGCAAAAGATATGCTGGCGCGGATTTTTCAACACGAAACTGACCATTTAAACGGTATTTTATTTATTGATAAAGCAGTAAAATTATATCAAATCAAAAAATGACAGAAAATTCAAAAATTAAAATTATTTTTTGGGGTACCCCGCATTTCGCTCGGGAAATATTAAAACAACTGGCTGAAAGCGGCTGGAAGCCGATTTTAGTTATCACTCAGCCGGACAAGGCAGGGGGCAGAGGTTTGAAATTGAAAGAATCAACAGTAAAAGCTTTGGCAAAAAAATTAAATATCCCCTATTTACAGCCGACCAAACTAAAAGATCCTGATTTTATCCAAAAAATAAAATCTTATCAGCCGGATTTGTGTGTTTTGGCGGCTTACGGGAAAATCATTCCCAAAGAGATTCTGGCGATACCCCCGAAGGGATTCTTAAATGTTCATCCCTCGCTTCTCCCCCGTTGGCGCGGCGCCTCGCCTATTCAGGCCGCTATTTTAAACGGCGACAAGGAAACCGGCGTGACAATTATTTTAATGGATGAAGAAATGGACCATGGCGACATTGTCGCAAACTCAAAACTCAAATCTCAAATCTCAAAACTTAGTTATAAAGAATTTGAAGAAAAATTAATTGGTGAAGCGTCGAAACTGCTGATTGAGACATTGCCGCAATGGCTGGACGACAAAATTACTCCGACTCCCCAAAATCATAGCAAAGCGACTTTCTGTAAAATTATAAAAAAAGAAGACGGCCGCATCGATTGGCACGAGCCAGCCGAAAAAATTGAGCGGAAAATCAGGGCGTTTCAGGATTGGCCGGTTGCTTTCTTTGAAACAAATGGGAAAAGAATAAAAATTTTGGAGGCAGACGTATTAAAAAACGAAACAATATTGAAAGATAAAAAAATCGGCGAATTTTTCTGTTTCAATAAGGAGTTGGTGGTTAAATGCGGTGAAGATACTTTGATTATCAAAAAAATCCAGCCGGAAAGCAAGAAAGAAATGTCTGGTTATGAATTCTGGTGCGGTTATCAAAAGAAATTAAAGTAATTTAAAAACAGAACAGGTCAGAAGAAAACTCTTCTGACCTGTTTTTTGTTGATTGTTTCAAGTGGATTCTTGCCGCAGCGGTCGGTTCCTCCTTCTGAGAGTGGCTTGGAACAGAATTGAGACAGCAACGTAGATGATGAGATACCAAGCAATCGCGCCTCCAAGCATTAGAATTGTTTCCTGGAATCCTGTTTTGGGTTTAATGACCACAGGAACTATCAAACCCCAATAGATAGGGCCAACTATTAGTGAAGAAAAGAACCAGATAACCGCGGCGATACTGATTTTCCCCATACGGTAAAAAGCCTTAATCCTCATTTTAACGAACCTCCTCTTAATTAGATTGTTTAAAAACCATCTATATTATAGCACGAAATATTAAATTTTGTCAAGCCAAATTACTTCTAAACTCAAAGGCGGGAAATATGTTTCCATTTCCCGCCTTTTAATTACGATTTGAACTTGTTGAAAATCACTGCTGCCAGAGCGTAGACGCGTCTTTTGATCGCGACAGGGATATCTTTTCCTGGATCATAAACATTGGATTTAAGATCAGCTGTGGCAACTAGATATGGTACGAATGAATCGAAACCCGGCCGCGGCTTGGAAATGAAAGTGAATTGGTAGCCGCTGTCTTCTATTTCAACTCGAGTCACTTGGGCCATTTTGCCTCCTTTATTTAATTTTCAATTTTACTGTCTATATTATATCAAATTAAAATATCTTTGTCAATACTAAAATCAGGCTAATCCGCCTGATTTTCGCCTCTTTTGCCACTAAATATCGAATTTACAAAAATTTATCAATAAAGAAAATAATTAATCCGACGACCGAGCCCAAGGCGGAAAGAATCCAAAAACGCATCGTCACTTTCGTTTCCGGCCAACCGATGGCTTCAAAATGATGATGAATCGGTGTGGAAAGAAAAACTTTTTTGCCTCTTAATTTTTTGCTGATAATTTGAATAATAACAGAGATTGATTCAACCACTAAAATAAAACCAAAAAACGGCAAGAGAAGCGCCGTATTAGTCAGCATCACCAAAACGCCCAAAGTAATGCCGAGCGCCATTGAACCGGTATCGCCCATAAAAAATCTCGCCGGATAAATATTAAACCATAAGAAAGCTATCAAAGCGCCGGCGATTACTCCGATTAAAGCGGTTAAATCATATTTCCCTTGAACAAAAGCAACCACTCCCAAAGCCAAATAAGCGAAAAGCAATACGCCGCCAGCCAGACCATCCAAACCGTCAGTTTCATTAGTGGAAAAAGCCGCCGCAATAATAACAAAAAGGAAAACTAAAATATACCAAGGCCCCAAAATAATATCGCCCAAAAGCGGAATGTGAATAAAATCCCAACCCAGTTTAAAATAAAACCACCAGGCTCCCACTAAGGCAATAATGGCGAACAAAATGACTTTTTGGCTGACTTTCAATCCCCCGCCTTTCGGCCCTAAATGAAAAACACCCAATAAGTCATCGCTCAAACCGATGAGAGCAGCCACGATTAAACTAAAAAGCGGCAAATATGTCTGTGAGCGGTTAATAAAATTCAGATAATCCCAGAAACCGTCAAAAATCAAACTGAAAAGCCAAATAATCAGGGCTATCAATCCGGTGACCAACCAAATTAAAATTCCGCCCATTGTCGGCGTGCCGGCTTTTTTCTGATGAAGAGAAGCAAAAATCGGCGCGCCTTCGGTCCGAATCTGCTTTCCGACTTTGTATTTGTAAAGAAAGTGGGTTAAAACCGGAGTTAAAAACATTGCCGCCACGAAAGAGACGGCTGATAAAGTTAAGACTCTGACAACTTGCCCCACAATTTCAGAATACATAAGCAGTTTTGAGCCACCTCAAAAGCGACTCAATGTCATTATATCGCGAAGCGGAATTTAAGACAACGACCAAAACTCGCCGATATTGACCGGAAAATTTTTGACTGGGAACGGAAAACAAACCGAGAAAGGTTTCTTTGGCTTCATCGGTAAAACCGGTTTTGCCGCCGAGGTATTTTATATTTAATTCCTCAAGAAATTTCGGCGAATGAGCCAGAAGATTGATGTTTTTTAAAGAATGAATGAATTTTTTATCCTCTGAAGTAACGCTGGCTTCGTCTTCCTGGGTGATGGCAAAAGTCTCAGGCTCTTCTTTCAAAATGTGTTGAGTTAATCTTTTAAGGTCTTCGGCTGTCGATTGATTCCCCAAGCTTAAACCCGATGGATCGCGAAAAGTAGTCTGTGTCAGATTCATGTTTTTTGCCTCTTCATTCATCAATTTGATGAACTGTTCCTGACCAAAACCGTCGGCCAAGGCATTGGCGGCATTGTTGGAAGAAACCAATAAAAGTATTTTTAGCAAATCTTCAACGGTCAAAACCTCGCCTGGTTTTAAAACATTGTTTATGCCGTCAAAACCGAAAATTCTTTCGTTTATTGTGATAGCGGTCTGATTCGGCAGATATTTTTTAGCGACAAAAGCAGTCATCAATTTGGTAATAGAAGCGATTGGCCGGCGGAGATTGGGATTTTTTTGAAAAAAAGTAAAGTTGCTGTCGATATCGCTCAAAAAGGCAATCTCAGCATTCAATTTCGGCTCATTGACTTTCCAATCGCGAAGCGGATAAAGATTGACCTGGCTTTCGGCAGCCAAGAAAAAAGGCGGTTCGCTGGAATCATTTTTGGGATTTTTGGCTAAAAATAACAAATTTTGGCTGTAAAATAACGCGCCAACAAAAGCGACAACTATTAAACCAAGGGCCAAAAGGATAAAAAAATATTTTTTCATAAGGAGTGAAATTTCTCGTAATCCGGTAACTGTTCCAAAGATCCCAGCCCTAATTTTCTGATTAAATCAAAACTTGGCCAATAAAGATAGGCGTTGGGCCGCTTGGGGTCAAATTCGCGATTGAGCAAACCCCTGATTAGCAAACTCCTTAAAATAAAACTGGAATTAACGCCGCGGATATTGTCAATTTCCAGCCGGCTGATCGGTCCTTTGTAAGTAACGATCGCCAAAGTTTCCAAAGAAGCCGGCGTCAATTCTTCTCTTAGAACTTCTTTTAAATATTTAGAGACGACTTCGCCGCTTGAGGAATGGGTTGTTAATTGATAAGAATTTTCATTTTCAATCAGGGTTAGTCCCCTATTCTGCGTCAGATAGTCGCTCTTTAACGATTCCAGAGCGTTCTTTATTTCCTCTTCTTTTTGTTCCAGAATTTTCGCTAACGCTTTGATGCTCAGCGGCTCGCCGGAAATAAAAAGCAAACTCTCAATATATTTTTTTAATTTTTCGATTTTAGTTAATTCTTCATTCATGTTTATTTAAAACCAAAGTAATTTCTCCGAATTCCTCTTCTTGCTCAATAATAATTATTTTATCTTTAAACATCTCTAAAATTGCCAAAAAACTG
>Ga0315291_10006792_pt1 | contig 14189 bp, 4 predicted proteins | sample YL17G12_20_MG_FD_203070 | JGI IMG/M metagenome (GOLD analysis project Ga0315291, IMG submission 203070) | Sediment microbial communities from Yellowstone Lake, YNP, Wyoming, USA - YL17G12_20 | ecosystem: Environmental > Aquatic > Freshwater > Lake > Sediment | place: USA: Wyoming | collected...
TAGTTCCTATATATTTCGAGTCACTTATACCGATTTGGACAATAATGCGCCTCTCTCTGTCAATCTAATTCTAAACGGTACTACATATCCCCTGACCAAGCAAACCACCACCGATAATTATTATATAGATGGCTGTGTTTTCCAACGGACGCTCAATCTAAATGAAGGGAATTATTTCTATTACTTTAATACCTCGGACCTTGAACACTCAACTCGACTCCCTCTAATTGGTAAATTTTCAGGACCGTTTGTATATTACCGCATATTGAATAACATTCCACAGGTTCATAGCCTTAATTCGACTAATTCTATTGATCAATACTATTTTCGAGAGAGTCAATTATACTGGGCCGCCGTGGCAATGAGACCTCCCACAGGCGCCAATTTTGACCTAGACCTCTATTCCACCTATAACCTAACCCAATTAACTGCCTCATCTTCTACACCCGGGGCGAATATTGATTTAGTAGCGCTTAGTAGATATAAGATTACGAGTCCGCAATACCGTTTTGCCAGAGTTCTGAAAACCTTCGGTGAGGGAAACTATCGCATTGAAATGGAGAACTCGAGCGAAAGTCTTTATGCTGTGAATTCTTATCAAAGAACAATAACTAGCGCTGAATTAATCAATTTATATCAAATCTATCTTGAAAATAATATGTTATTTCAAATTAATGTAACTCCCAGCAGCGGACTTGATATAAGCATCTATCTCTTTAATACAACTGGTGGACTTACTAACGCGCTCAATTCTTCATCTGTTGGTGGACTTGGAGCTTCTGAAACCGTATTAATTACCCCCTCTTCGTTAAATGCCTTTGGCCTCATAATCACCAATGAAAATGGCGCCAACGGCAGCTATACCATCGATATCACTAATAATGTATACCCCTCTGTTCTCTCAGACACGACTTTGAATCCTGGCAGCGGAAATATGACGATCCCCTACACCTTTACCGTGAAATACACTGACCGAGATAATTATCCGCCCTCTTATATGAGAATAATTCTAAATGGAACGACCTACCCAATGATTAAACAAAACTCGACTGATACTAACTACGTAGATGGATGCATTTACAAGTTCACAACGGTCCTTTCTGGCAATATTACTTATTATTATGAAGCAAATGATTATCGCTTTACAACTCGTTATCCATCTTCAAGCAATCTTACTGGCCCACTCGTTCAATACGGGAATCTCGCACCCCCTATACTAAATAATGGGCGTGTAATACCAACCAAAGGGTGGGATTTAACCGTTTTCAATTTTCAGGTTAATTATAGTGACAGTGATAATAATCCTCCATCATCAATAACAGTAACGATCAATGGGACCTCTTATCCGATGGCAAAACAAAATCAATTGGATATCAATTGGATGGACGGCGTTATTTACGAATACAAAATTATGGTTGGGGAATATGGCAACTATTTTTATCATTTTAATACCTCCGATGGAGTCTATTCCACTTCGTATCCGTTAGCCGGTGAAATCCAAGGACCAATTGTGACAACTGAATTGCATGATCATATGATGTATTTTCCAGTCCAATATCAATGGGATGACGCAACAACTGGTTATAATTTACGTTTAAGCCAGTATTCGGCTATTTTAAATTGGGGTCTCACTTTTCTATTTCCCTTCTATAATCAAACTTATACTCAAGTCAATATCGGCGCTAATGGCTTCCTGAGTTTTGGATCCTATACCTCTCCCTCAACATATATAAGTTTACCAAATAGTTATTATCAACGTTTAATTCTGCCCTATCTCGACGACTTTTATCCCGTAGCAACTGGCCAGACAATGGATGTTTATGTGGCGACTCGAAGTAATCCGAACCGGTTCATTGTAGAATGGGTGAACATGCGGATAAATGCAATCGGGGGCCCTATTTCAGCAACCTTTGAGGCTATTTTATATGAAACGGGTGCCATAAAGTTCCAATACGATTTTGTTAATGCATTGGATAGCTTCCAAACGGTCGGATTAAATTATGGCGACGGCATTCATTACAATGAATTCAATGGATTGAATACATCCATCAATGATTTTGCGATTATGTTTTATTATAACGCAACCCAGCGTGTTTATGCAAACGTCCTACCTGCTGTTTTATCCAATCCCGAATTAACTCCTCCTCAAGGGAACACAACCACCCCCTTCACCTTTCGAATCAACTATACGGATCCTGAAAACTATAAACCAGCTTCTATTAATGTGGTGATCAATGGGGTCTCCTACCCAATGGCTAAACAAAATCCAGCGGATCGCTATTATGTGGATGGCTGTATTTATGAATATACCACTAATATTCCTACTAATTTTACATATTATTTCACATGTAATGACGAATATTTCAATACACGATATCCGAGCTCTTCCAATTTAACTGGGCCTCCTATTAAACTCATTAATATTCATAGTCCCATGTTCTTCGATGCAAAAGTGCTTCCATATCATGGATTCGAACCAACCCTCTTTGAGTTTTATGTCAATTACACTGATTTGGATAATAATCCGCCAACTTATCTGAGTTTAACAATAAATGGCACCACTCACCAAATGGTGCCCCTAAATCCAACTGACTCCAATTTTATTGACGGCGCGATCTATTTCTATAATGAAACCATGAAATTAGGGTTAGGGACATATGTATATTACTTCAATACATCCGATGGACTTAATTCAGTTGGGAGCCAACTGTACATTGGACCTGAAGTAAAAGCCTACAAAGAAACCATCTTGATTAATGAAGTTACTTTAGGAATGGAACGCATCGAGCTCTTGAATTTGGGTCCTGAACAGGATATGACTGACTGGTCTTTGCATCTCTGGCGCCAGAATTATCCTTATTGGACGGTGACATTTCCTAGTGGTTTACTTTTCCATCAAAATGACTTTATTCTCTTCCAGAATGGAGCTAACGTAAATGACACCATTTTGGGTTTTGGAACTAATTTGGTCTGGTGGGCTGGTGAATCAGGTGCTGTGGCACTTTTAAATAATCTCGAAGAAGTAGTTGATTTCATGTCCTGGAACAACTTCTCGGCAGATACTCCCCCTGGCACCTTATGGTTCGGCAGCTCCATTAATATTCCCGTACTATCAAATATGTATCGTAACAAATTAGTGGATACTAATACCCGAAATGATTGGAGTATTTCTGCTTGGAATGTCTATACATGGCGGAATTGGAATCCAGGCCAAGTGTCCCCAATCAACCATGCGCCCCTTCTAACCACTGCAAAAGTGACTCCGATAACTGGCTCAGTTTATACCCAATTCACCTTTGAGGTGAATTATACAGATATAGATAATAATTCCCCAAGTTCGATTCTAATTTATATAAATGGTACCAGCCACCCATTGACAAAGCGATTCACTGATTTTGATTATACAGATGGCTGTATTTATGAGTTCAAAACTGCGTTAACTGCGGGGAGCTATAATTATTATTTCACAGCATCTGATGGTCTACTCAATGCTAGATTGCCATCTAGTGGAAATTTTACTGGACCCACTGTCGTTCCAAACTACCCTCCCATTCTATCTAATCCTATTCTATTCCCAGAAACTGGTACTCCTTCTACGGTCTTCACATTCTCGATTAATTACACCGATTCTAATAATGATCCCCCCTTCCAGATGACCCTTACTATTAATGGTGTTGGCACCTTTACAATGTCAAAACAGAATCTAAGTGATTTGGATTTTAGAGATGGCTGTACTTATGTTTATACAATTTCTCTGGATGAAGGGCATTATACTCACTATTTCAACGCTTCAGATGGCTATGTGTCTATTCGATTGCCACTATCAAACTCATTCGATGGCCCTCTCGTTAATCCTCCTCCGAACCAACCACCGCAATTGATAAATGGAAGGGTTTTACCCCCAATTGGTGCGCCCTCTACTATTTTCATTTTTAAGGTTACTTACCAAGATGCTGAGAACACTTCCCCAACAAATATCAATGTGGTAATAGATAGTGTTCTACATTCAATGATAAAAGCCAATCCCAGTGATAATAACTTCGTTGATGGCGTCGATTACATTTTTGCATCACCCTTAACTAGCGGCTCGCATACATTCTACTTTTCTACTTCTGATGGGACAAATAACACTCAATTCCCAGCCGTGGGCACAATAGATGGGCCTACTATTCAGATTGGAGGTAATGGTGGTGGCGAATTTTCATTCGAGGATATCCTTCTTGCGCTAATTACTGCGATAGCGCTTGCAGTTACAATTCCCATCATCGCCTATATCATGGGACGAAGAAAGCGGCACCTCCCACCAAAAGCTCCTCAACAACAAGTTCTAAAACCGATAAAGGAGAAAATAATTGCACCGAAAGATGAACGTCATCATATAAAAGCAGAACCGACCATCGCTGTAACGTCAAAACTAACCCCCCCTCTTCCTTCGGGCCAAGCGCCTTTGCCACCCTCAACCACCCCTGCAATTCCTGTGAAAAAACCATTAACAGAAATAGAGCTTAGTGCAATTCTTCAATCTATTCCATTTCTTTCCGAGGAACAAAGGAAAGATCTGCTAGCAAGGCTGAAATTATTGACCTATGAGCAACAACAGGATATTATAAAAGCATTAAAAATATGAGGGAGGCATTTAAATAAACTATAAAAACTTTTTCTTTGCAGTCTTGATTATTTCCTTATTGATTTTACCACTTTCTCCTTTTCTATTACATGATTCGTTGAAATGTGTGCTAAATCCTGATGGAAAATTAGATAGTAAAACGGTTATTTGGACCGATGCCTCAGGGGACGTGACCGATTTTTTGGGCAGCCCTGCGTCTCATAATCCGGTAGATATAACAACAATTGATGAGAATGGTTCCATGAGCCTGCTCAATGTCACTTTCACTGGTATTCCTGCCTCCGGAACAACGCCCGGCTGGACGTATGTCTATGAAACCGTGATTGATAAGGACCATGACAATACAACAAATGAATATGTAGTTATGTATCAATTTCAAGTTAGTGTGGGAATATCCTCTTGTTATATTCAACGAGAATCGGACCATCAATATTGGAATGGAACCGCATGGAGGTCTTCCCCCCAGTTCGATAATAGTTATGCTCATATCAATGGTTATAATATGATTTTTAACTTTAGTGGTTGCCCAGATTTGATTGGCGATAATTGGTATAATATGATGGCTTTTTTCACTGATGGCATGGGATCCGGATACGCCGATATGGCTATGGGAAGTATTACAAGTGGGCCAATGTTTTTTGCAGGGAAATCCACCGGAAAAGACCGGCTTGCCCCCACTGTTAAAGACCCAGGAGTAGTCCCCTCTGTTGGCCTAAGTGGGACCATTTTCAGGATCCAAGCGAACGTGACAGATATGACCAATGTCAACACCGTTATTGCTTGTATTCAATATCCCGATGAAACAAACATTCAAAATATAACACTCTTTGATGATGGTACCCACAATGACGGTGCGTTTAATGATACCTTATATGCAAATGTATGGAATTCAACAGGACGGGTCAATGGCACCTATTATATAGATATTTGGGTGAATGATACCCTTGGAAACGCAAATAAAATAGATAATGCGAAATTCTTTATTATAGGACGTGTTCCTGAGACATGTTTATTTGATGGAATGTATTATAATTGGACTGGAATCTATAATCTTGTAATATATACTCCTTGGAATGGGACTGAGAATTACGATTTTATTGAAGGCAATATTTATTACGATAATCATTATGATAGCCGATTTGGACATGGGGATTGGTTTACCGATAATGCCACTCGGATCTTGACCGCTACCCCGACAGGCATTTGGGGCTCAAACGTGCATGATCCTATTTTTATCCCAAAAAATGTGACGTTGAATGATCAGGTTTTAGTAAGTACTATAGGGACGGATAGGACTTTCAATGTATCGAGTATAACCTATTTGGACATCCTCAATACGACATTGGAATGCTGGAAATTAACTGAGCTGTCCGGATATTCAGTTTTATACTATGAAACCTCCTCAGGGCTCCTAATGCAAGGCACATTCAATATCTCCATGGGGTATTACTATACTATTGTGGTTGATGCGACAAATGTTCCTCTTCGCTCGATCCCCTACTTCACCATTCAAAGCCCAAAAAACCAGACTTATCACTATAATACAATCCCGATTATTATCATTAATTCAACCCCCATCGAAAAGGCTTGGTATCGCAATAGTACCAATGGAATCACATGGTCAAACAACTATACCCTAAACTATAATACCACTCATTTCATAAATTATTTTCCTATCTGGCATGATGGCCCTAATATCATTCAAATCTTTGCCAATAACTCTCAGGGAAAAATTTTCTCCAAGTCAGAGTCGTTTACCGTTGATACCTATGGACCTTGGATTGAATTGAATTCGCCAGAAAATCGAACTTATCTCTACCGAACAATTCCAATCATTGTCTCAAAATATACATCCGTAGACTATATTGCTTTCCGATACACCACAGGCACCGGCTGGACATCAAATAAAACGCTCTTTTGGAATGGAACGCATTATATCGATGATACCATTCCTTGGTTAGATGGGACCTACCATCTTCAAGTATTTGCCAATGACTCAACCTCCGAAATGGCTATACAGGAAGTCAGGTACCGCATCATGGCGACCTACCCCTTGAATATTTCCAACAATCTCGGTGATAACATGTTACCTAAAGTCGTGGTTACTCAACCTGGCAAAGTTTATATTTTCTGGGCTGGAGATGCGACGGGCTGGGGTCATATCTATTCTGATAATAATCTCAATGGACATTTTGGAAATCAGGTGGATCTCACTTCCTTTTTAAACGGTGAAGACGCGATACAAGATGCGGCGGTCGATCCATCTGGAAATATCCACCTAATTTGGGTGCGTCAAAACTTTTTAATCGAAGAATTACAATTGGTATATTCAAATAACACTGGCGGCAATTTTCACTCAGGTACTGTAGTAAATTCTCCTTCTCCCTATAACTTATTTCCAACAATCGCCGTGGATTCTAAAAACATTGTGCATCTAGCTTGGATAGGCTTAAATATTACAAAATTTGGTTGGAATATTTTTTATACGAATAATACAGGCGGATCTTTTAATCCTCCTCACCAAATTACTCCAGGGATTTACGATATTACTGGATATATGGCAATGGCAATAGATAAGCGCGACATTCTCCATCTTGCTTACGTATATGATGTCCACGGGAACTCCGAAATAATGTATCAAACCATCTCGAATGGCATTGCTTCAACACCTGTAAATGTTTCCAAACGCCTTGGATCTGATATCACCCCGTCAATTGCCGTCAATTCAACAGGAACGGTTCACATTGCTTGGAGAGGGCAAGGTTCCTCCCCCTATGAATCGGAAATTTTTTATAGTAATAATAGCCGTGGAACTTTTTCTACACCCCTGAATATTTCGAAAAATTTGAAAGTTAATGATGTCCATCCCTGCATCAAATTGGATGAAACCCGTCAGCCCAATATTGTTTTTATTTCCTGGTCTTTCAATGCAACTCCTGCTTGGGCGGGTTCACGCATGCAAATCGTTTTAATTAATAATACCTATGGCTCTTTTGGTGCAAAAATCAAGATAACTCCGCTTCAAATATTCGTAAATGCATCTAACTTTGCGATTGATCCAGTTAATCAGCAAATTCATATTGTATGGATGGCCAATATTTATCCTACCAACATTTATTACACATATTTGAATTATTCATACCCGAAACCTTTGGAATTACTCACTCCTCAAAATAAGTCCTATAATACTCACTATCTTCCAATAATTATTAAAAATAATACCATTGTTCAATCTGTGTGGTATCGAAGAAATACAGGGATGGGCTGGTCTTCTAACACCACTCTCATTTTTAATGGGTCTCGTTATATAAATGCAAGTACCATTCTATGGAATGATGGCTTCTATCATATTCAGATCTTTTCAAATAGTCCTTTAGGACCAGAATTTCTCATAGATAGATGGTTAACGGTAGATACCCAATACCCATCTGCGTCTCAATGGGCAAATTTAACTTCTAACTTTATACAAACTAATCAAGTGATTTGGATCAGAGGGACGGCTTTTGATCCCCCGCCTAGCTCTGGACTTTTAAATTCAAATATCTTTATCAGCGCCTCAAACACCTCGGCGAGCTGGAGTAATAATATTGGCTCCGCTACAAATTGGGCCTTTTACAATCTCACTTCAGTTAAAGAAAATGCTCCCAATGCATTCTATCGGATAAATGTGACAATTAAAGACCAAGCTGGAAACAAATTCATCCTAATTTGTAATATTTCTGTTGATGCGACTCCGCCTCATGGTTCGCAATTTTTAAATACTTCCAGACCACAAAATGCAATTAATAAGTTCATCTGGATTAACGGTTCCGCAGCAGATTACGGCTCTGGTTTGAAAAGTGTCACTATAACAAGTCATAATGTTACGGGCGGCACGAGTTGGACCCTAAATATAGGCACCAATTCAAGCTGGGCCTTTACTAATACATCTGCAATCCTTGATACACCTGCTAATTCAAAATATGAAATTGTAATTCAAATCACGGATAAGGCAGGTAATTCCTATCAACTTCCTTGTTACATCATTGTCGATATTAAACCTCCTTCTGGAACTCAGAACTCCCAATCGCGTTCTCCTCAAAAGGGTGATTGGAATCATTGCATCTGGATCAATGGTACGGCATTGGATTCTGGTTCGGGGCTGAAATCTATTCGGATTGTTAGTGATAATGTCACGGGCGGCACTACTTGGAGCATTAATTTAGGATCCCTTTCGAATTGGGCATTCAGGAATACCTCTCGCCTTCTGGATACTCCAGCAAACACAATTTATGCAATTCTCTTAAATATCACCGATTCTGCGGATAATTCAATTATTTATATTTGTTATATTTTTGTGGATGTGACACCACCAAGTGGCTCCCAAGCCCTATCTACCTATTACAACAATATCCAGCCGCTGGATAATGCCGGGCGTATATGGGTCAATGGAAGCGCTTGGGATCTTGGAAGCGGACTCCAAAATCTCATCATTCAATTCACAAATATTACAGGTGGGATCAACTGGAGTACTAATGTCGGATCCATTTCAAGCTGGGCCTTTTTCAATACTACTCCACTCCCCCAATTGAATGCAGGCGAAAAGTTTTTAATTCAACTCAAACTCACTGATCGTGCAAATAATTCATATATCTTAAATTGCTATATCTCTTATGATTTTCAGGGTCCCACCCTCACCCAATCATTCTCCACACGAATTCCTCAGACAGGTATTTTGGTTTGGATCAATGGAACTGCTCTCGACAGCATGCTTAAGGTTCAGAATGTTTCTATTATAAGTTCCAACCTCACTATCTTTGTCAGCTGGTCACTGAATCAGGGAACAAATGAAACTTGGAGTTTCACCAATGCCTCTGCTATACCTGATGGGCATTGGACTATAGTTATTCAGGGTATGGATACTCTTTTGAATAAAGGAATATTCTCAGGCAGAATCACGGTTGATAATACACCGCCACTGATCTCTAATCTATCTTCAACAGTCGCTGAGTCCAATGTGACTTTAACATGGCTGCCGGCCTTTGATTTGACGAATGTCCTTTATTTGGTTTATCAAAATGACATTAATATCGCCAATACCACCTCTCTCTATCTCCTACTTTTCAATCTCCCCAAAGGCGAATATCATTTTTCTATCAAGGCGATCGATAGTCTGGGCCACCTGAGTGAATCTTCGAGAGTAATAACCGTTCAAATCACCCCTACATCCCCCTCCAATCAGCTGTGGATTATAATCATTATTACAATTGGTGCTGCTATCGGAGTTGTGGCAGGAATCTTCAGTTATCGAAAAGGCGTTGGAACCTATAAACCTAAAATAATTCCTAAGGAAAAAACGACCTGGATCGCGAAAGCGATCGGCTATTCTCCTGAATTTGAACAAAAAATAGCAGCACTACTGACCAAACCACAGAAAATAACTCAAATTGAAGATGCTGAATTAACCCAATTTCTCAAAAACCGTTTTACTTTCCTATCTTCCGATTTATTATCTCAATTGGACAAATTGCCCCTCTCAGAAGCCGAAAAGATTGAAATCCTGAACACACTCCTAATTCTTCCCCCTGAACGACGTATAAAAGTCCTTCAAGATATACTCGAAGATCAGCAGGAGGTCCCTTCCTAGATGTCCAGTGCCAAGGGATCAAGTATGAATTTAACGGCATTGGAGCAGGAAGTACTGGATAATATCAAAAATCTCTTAAAAAGAAATGTTACTTTTCAACTTGATTCTCATTTCTTTGATTCCTGCCTACAAAAGGCAAAGGCCCCTGAGATTGAAGTCAACCGCGCAATTTATTCTCTCCTTGAGCGGAAAATTATCGTTCCAGGCTCCGCTCTGAACGCTCAACAAATTCTGGAAAATGAAACACGCGCCTTAATTTATGATACAATTATAAATAAACCCGGGATTCATATCCGTGAACTCTGTGCACAACTTAACAAGAGTAGTGGCGTCGTTCGAGCTCATTTGGAAGTTCTGGAAGCCTTTGACTTTATCCGACGAAAGAATTACGCACCTCCGAAACTCTCCTTACTCTTCGCCAAAGACTTCCCGGATACCTTCGATGATTATTTCCTGATAATGAAAAATGACAACGATCAACAAATCATCCGTCTGCTCATCTCAAAGGAATATACGCTTACCGAACTCAGCTCGAAATTGAACCTTCACCACAGTACCATTCAATACCATCTCGAAAAATTAGAAACTCTTAATTTAATTATTCGCCTTTCCGAAGAAAATACTATTAAATACACTTTCAATAAAGCCCGACTCGAAACCTTCATGCAATTTCTCGATGGAATTATCAAATAAAATAGAATAAATAAAAAGTTGGGTTGTGGATATCTACTTAAAAAAAGTGGTGGCGATTTTTGGCATTTTGATTTGCTTTCGGAGATTCAATAATAGCGCTATTGATCCGAGTGCAATAATTATGAATATCACGAAGTGAAATTCAAATATGATTAAAAAAATTGTCTTCAGAAAAAAAAGAATTGAATAATTATCTATTTTATTTTTTTTAAAAAATTTTGTAATCAAGAACTGAAACCAAAATTCGAAGTAAATCTATGACTAATAAAATTCACTAATCGATAACAAAGAAAATTTTCATTTCATTTTTATCTTTTGAAGGAATGATCATAACCAGATAAGAACTAATAAAAAAAGGTGAATTAAAAAAAAATTAATGAAAAAAAAAGGTGATGAAAAAGTATGGAAGTATTAGATATGAGACCAGTAAAAGGCAAAGAAATTTTTGTCTCTTTAATTGGAAAAGAAGATAAAGAACTGGTTATAGATGAAAAGATGATGTTGAAAGATATTCTCAACGAATTTTCTTTCAGATTCACGACTATTGATCCCACTTACAATAACTTGAAATCATTCAAACTCACAACGCTGGCAGGAATGTTGAATGACCATAACTTACCCTGCTATGCAGTGGATATACCGGAATATGCCCAGGGTTACTTAGACGCAGAGATCACAGAGAAAAAAGAGCAAATAGCTGGGCTAGAAGCAGAATTCAATGCCACAGAAGACCAAACGACCTTTAAAGCACAGAATCTTAAATCCTGGATAGATCTTTTAAAGGATGAAGTGCAGGAAAAAGAACATTTCATGGATATGAAGCTAAGGCCCCAATGGATTGTGAAAAAGATACTGGACATAATAAAACTTGGGGGACCCCAAGAAGAGACGGTCAGAATAATGCATTTCACTTCGAAGAAACTAATGCCTGAGCTTAAGAAGCAACTTGAAGATATGCAAGTTAAGGTCACAGTATTTGAAGTCCTGCCCCTTGTAACTCGGACCCAGCGGCAGGCCCGGACTGTTTTACAGGAAGTATCGAGTTAAAGGAGGTATATTTCAAATGAAAGCGTTAGAATTAGAGCCTTTGAGCAAAAAGAAGTTGCGATTGGTGATGATGGAGAGTGAATTCTCCATTGAATGGTGGATAGAACCTCCTCCGAAGGAAGAACGTGACCTCTTTTCATCCTTCCGGATCGTCTCCAAAGAATATATCAAATTTGTAGAGGATCTAATTCAACAATATACGCCGCATTTCGCCGTCGAGGAGAAAGGGCTCCGAACCCGGGATGAATTCCTCTATGATAACCCCTTATTAGAAGTTTTTACCCAGGCAGGGATTCCCTATCAATGGGTCGATATTTCCGAGAACGCTCTAGGATACCTACTTTCAACCTTAGAAGACCGGAAAAACCTCTTGAAAGGGATAAAGAGTGAGTTGGGGAAAATCTTTAATAAAGAGAGCAAAATCAGCGATAACGTCTATCTACAGCAATTGATCAATTGGGGGAACTATCTCCAGACAGACTATAAGCGTGAAGAGGCGGAAATCCGGTTTAAAGTGCGTGAAGCTTGGATGATGATGGGCATTTTAGAGTTGGCTCAAAAACGGGAAGAAAAAGAACTAACGGTCTTAATCATCTGTGATAAAGATCACTTCGAGGGGATAACTAATCTCGCCGAAGGCTTAGGTATAGACGTGGTGGCGATTAATTTGAAGAAGGCTTTCAAAAATGGCGAAGGCACAGAATCCCTGCAGGATATCTTGAACAAATCCATTTATGAAATTATGCCAATCAAAGTAAAAAAGAAAGAGACTGCTGAAAAAATTCTGTATTTCTTCGATACGGATGAATATGCTTCACCCTTCGATATCAATATGGCCTACGATGCTGGCTTCAATGTCGTGGTGCCATTCAGCAAAGTCACGGCAGAAGGTGTCACCAAACTGGTTCAGGATGCGATCTTCTCTCGAGGCCCCAAAGCCCCGACCACGTTCTTTGTGGGCGGTGCGAATGTCAAGGAAGGCGAAAAGATTGCAAAGAAGGTCCTTAAAGCCTTAGTCCCACCCTTTGAAGTGCCGGTAATCATTGATCCCCGTGGGTCGCATACCACCGCTTCCGCCGTGGTTGTGAAGACCGAAGCTATGGCACGCGATCATGACATGGAACTTGCTGGGAAAAAGGTGGTCGTGCTGGGCACAGGACCTGTGGGTCGCATTGCCGCGATTCTGGCTGCGAAACTCCACTGCCAAACCGTTTTGGTGGAAACCTGGGATGGCGCCTCTGAAGCCTCTGTGAAAGAACTTGCCAAGGACTTAACGCAGGAAGCCGGCGAAGACGCGACTGAAATCACTGGGGAATTCGCACTCACCCCTGAACGAAAGATCGAGCTTTTAACCGATGCTGATATTATCTGGTCTGTAGCCGCAGCTGGCATAGAAATTCTCTCCGAGGAAATCATGACCCAACTCCCTCCCAATAAACTCGTGATTGATATCAATGCGGTCCCGCCTCTGGGTATTGCCGGACTAAAATCCAAGGACGATAATAAAGAAATTTTCCCCGGAATCTATGGCACCGGTGCCTTAGCGCTCGGTGGACTCAAATACCAGATAGAGAACAACATCCTTAAACAGGCTGCTGCTACCAAAGGCAAACAAGTATTCGACTATAACCTCGCCTTTGAGGTCGGTCGCGGATTACTGGCTGGCAAAAAAATCCTAATTGCGCCCTAAACCCTTTTTTTTTTTGAGATTTTTTTTTTCGCGCTCTCCTTATGGGTTCGTACAGAGTTGTCTGGTTTAATCTAAAAGGTTATTTTTTTAATATTTGCACCAAAGGTTTTAAGAATATCCTAAAGATAATACTAATTCGGAAATTCTGCTCTAAAACAATGGTCTGTAGAGGAGGCTTATGTTAATCGTTGCTTGTATTCCAACTTTTCCTATTCTTTCTATTCTGCCGACTGTGATAGTTCTTCTTCTAGCCTTGTTAGGAGTCAATTCTTTTGTTGCTAAATATCGCCAAACAAGAAAACACATCGCTTTAATCTTCTTATTATTTTTCATTTGCCTAACTATTGGATGCATCGGGTTTGGTTCCTATCTTGTGTATGATTATTATTACAAAATGAATCATAGGGCTTTAGAATATTCGGTAACATTGAATTCCTTATCCGGAGGCTATGAACTCGTCTATATTCCACTCAGTGCAAATGCTAATTTACAAAATTCCGTTCAGA
>Ga0315291_10006793_pt1:0-7500 | contig 14188 bp, 14 predicted proteins | sample YL17G12_20_MG_FD_203070 | JGI IMG/M metagenome (GOLD analysis project Ga0315291, IMG submission 203070) | Sediment microbial communities from Yellowstone Lake, YNP, Wyoming, USA - YL17G12_20 | ecosystem: Environmental > Aquatic > Freshwater > Lake > Sediment | place: USA: Wyoming...
AAACCATCGGCGCGCAGAAAAGAGCAAGCATCCGGGCGCCGATGGTTTCAATTCTCTACCGCTTTGTCAGCGGGCACCATCGAGTTTCGTCTTTTTTCCCCTTTTCCTCTCGACCTCCTCCACCTCGATCTCCTCCATCTCCCCAAAAAAACTCACCAAAACTCCTTCTTCCTCTCTCCTCCTCTCTCTCCTCGCTCTCGCCCCTCCCGCCCCTCCAGGCCACCGTCGACGACCTCAGGGCCGCCTTCGCAGCTGCCAAGCCCAAGTACTATCCTTCGAGGCAGCGCTTCACGCTCCCCTTGCAGCCGGGCGAGCGCAAGCCCGCCGCGCTCGCCCCCGGAGGCAAGAAGCTCTCCGAGTTCGGCGTCCGCGACGGGTCCGAGTTGACCTTCAAGGACCTGGGCCCGCAGATCGGGTACTCGACCGTCTTCTTCTGGGAGTACTTCGGCCCGGCTCTCGTCTACGCTCTCATCTACTTCTTCCCGAAAGCCGTCTACCCGTGGGCGGCCACGGCGCCCTCGAGGTGGGGAGGAGGTTCTTCGGGAGGAATCCCGGCCAAGACGCAGGTGCAGAAGCTTGCTCTCGGGTACTGGACGTTCCACTACGCCAAGCGCATCTTCGAGACCTTCTTCGTGCACCGGTGAGTAGTTTTGATATTGATGGCGAGAAAGAGAGAGAGAGAGAGGGTGGTGGTGTCTTTTTGCGTCCTCTCGGAACAAAAAAAAATCAAAACTCTCAACCTCGAAATCGAAAATCTCACCGACAAAAAAAATTATAGCTTCTCGCACGGCACCATGCCCCTGACCAACCTCTTCAAGAACTGCTCCTACTACTGGGGCTTTGCCGCCTTCGTCTCCTACTTCGTCAACCACCCGAACTACACCTCCCCTCCGGCAGACAGGGCCGTGTTCCTGTTCGCTCTGGCGATTCTGTGCCAGCTATGCAACGCGCGCGCGCACGTCATCCTCGCCAACCTGCGTCCCCCGGGGAAGTCGACCGGGTACGCCGTCCCACGTGGGTTCCCCTTCGACATCCCCCTCGTCGGGGGCCTCACCTGCGCCAACTACACGTTCGAGATCTACGGCTGGGTGCTGTTCGCGCTGGCCACGAAGACCGTCGCGGGCTTCCTGTTCATCGCGGCCGGCGCGGCGCAGATGGCTCTTTGGGCCAAGGCGAAGCACGCGCGCCTTCGGAAGACGTTCGACGGGCTCGAGGGCAGGGAGAGGTACCCGAAGAGGTACATCATGCTGCCTCCGTTCTTCTAGAGAAGGGGGATTTTCGGTTTCGTGAAAAGACAGAGAGTGACGGAAACCAGAGGGAGAAAAGAGAGAGAAAACAAGTTCTTTTTCTTTTCCTCTTCTCCTTCTTCTTTTATTTTAAACACCAAAAAAAACAAGCGAGCTAGCTTCTCGCACGTCTTATCATCGTTCATTCATTCTCCTAGACGTTGGCGTGTTGTTTGTTTGCGCTCTCAGCTCTCTCTCTCGCGCACGCGCCCGCCGCGGGAAATTAGAAGAAAGCGTGTTTTGAGGGAGAGGAAAGACAAAAAACTGTTTACTTCTTCGCCCTCTCGGCCTCCTTCTCCGCGGCGCGCCTGCCCGCAGGCGTCGCGTCCCCGATCCTGCTCTTGGTGATCGCCGCGTTGGGGAACACCCCTGTGACCAGCGGAGACCCTCCAGAGTGCGCGGCGATGGGATCCGCGTCGCGGTCGCCGGGTTTTGCCTCGACGACCATCCCCGCCTTCTTCGAGATCGCCACCGAGGCAGGGTGCTTCGACCCCTTCGTCTCCTGCGGCTCGTCGCGGTGGACCTCGAAGAGCGGGTCGTGCCTCAGCTCCTCGGGGTTGTCCCTCCAGAACTTCTTCGCAGCGAGCCACGTGCCCCACAGAACAAAGACGGAGGTGAGGGCGACCTGCGCGTGGTTCTCCCACCAGCGCGAGGCGAGGAGTCCCGCGGGCTTTGGGGGCGGAGGCGGCATGGTTTTCTGTTAAGCGAGCTGCGGGGCGCGTGGAAGAAAGAGTAAAGAGAGAGAGAGAGAGAGAGAGAGAGAGAAAGAGAGAGAGAGAGAGAGAGAGAGGAGAAAAAAAAAGTGAAGAATGAAAAACGTTGTCGCCTTTTGAAGGCGACGACGGGTTTTTTTACCACAGACGAAACACTCGAGCCCTCTCTTTCCCTTTGTTCTTCGTTCCTCGCGCGCGCGCGCTCTCTTCCTCTCTCGCGCGCGCGCTCTGCTCTCTCTCTCTCTCTCCCTCTCTCCCTCGCCATGCCCCCGAAGAGCCGCCTGCCGCTGCCCGTGAGGCCCGACGTGTACCCTCTTCTGGGAGCCCTGGCGCTCGCGACGGCCGGCGCTCTTTCTTTCTCCTTTTTCACGCTGCGCAAGACCGTCCAGGAGCGCTCCGAGCTGCAGAAAGAAGGGAAGATGGGGGAGAGCTAGGGCTCTCTCGAGAAGGCGATGGCAGGAGAAGGCACGGAGTGAAAGGGCAGGAAGGAGGAGGAGCTGAAGAAAGACTTGCGCTTTCTTCTCTTTCTTATTTTCTAAATCTCGAAAACATGCAAACTAGGGTTGCTCAAACTTAAAAACAAAAATTCTTCCTGTTTCGATACGTCTTTTCTTTTCTTTTCTTTTCGCGTTCGCTCTGCCCCCCCTCTCTCTCCTGCTGGAAAACGGAAATCGAACCTGGAACGCCTTTCTGATCACAAAAAAGATTTATAAACGGCAAATTGAATACGGAGAAGAAAAGAGATAAAACGTTTTCTACTTTCTCTCCCTCTCGCGCTTGTCTCCTCCTCACCTCCTCACCTCCTTCCCTCCTTACCGCTTCTCGCTCCTCACCGCCTTCATCGTCGCCAGCTGCACGAGCATCACGACCAGACCCGGCAGACCCTTGACCAGCAGGTCTGCCCTCGCGGCGTTGCTCGACTTGGCGAACAGCGAGAGCCCGAACGCGATCAGCTCGGAGAAGCCGAGGCGCGAGCTGAGGAACCCCGTCCAGTTCTTCTCCGAGAGCGAGAAGAACGCCGAGAAGAACTCCTGGTGTCGGATCGGAAGAGATCGAGGGAGAGAGAAAGAGCGAGGGGAGGGAGGGAGTGAGTTTTTTCCCCCTTCGTTCGCACCCACGACGGGGACCTCGACCCCTGGGAGAGCAGGAAAACCCTAAAAAAAAAAGGGAAAGAAAAATCTCAAACACAAGACTGCTCTCTCACCCTCGTCTCTGCCAGGTCCAGCGACAGCAGCACGTCCATCCCGAAGCAGAAGAACGCGCGCTGACGCAGCCGGGCCATCGGCCACAGGGAGGCCCAGGCCGCGGTGGCGGCGGCGTCGGCGGCTCCGAGGGGGGCCGGCTTTGGCGCCAAAGCGGAGACGGCGGCAGGAGGAGAAGAGGTCGAAGCTGCCTCGCTCGTCGCCGCTGCCGCAGAAGCAGCAGCAGCAGCAGCAGCAGCAGAAGAAGAAGCAGAAGAAGAAGCAGCAGCAGAAGAAGACGCCGACGGCCCCTGCTGTTCACTCCTCGATGGAGAAGAAGGAGCAGACGGAGCAGAAGAGGAAGGAGCAGAAGACGCACTGGAACCAGCGCCAACAGAGCCGAAAAGCAGCCCTTTCCTCCTCGGCGCGATTCTGAACTCGTCCGCCAGCGCGTCGACGATCGCGTCCCCGAGCCCGGGAGCCGCTCCCAAGGCGCGAGCGACCATGTAGCCCGTCGACGGGTGCACCATTCCGGCCGCGCCGCCGATGCCTATCGTCCTCTGCGGCAGCCGGGGCAGCGCCCCTCCCATCGGGATCAGGCACCGCTCGACCTCGTGGATCGCGGTGACCTTGATCTCCAGGTGGTCGAGCCGCCGCTCGAGCCGCTCGCGGAGCTCCTCGAAGCCGACGGCGGGCCTCGCGACCAGCGACGTCTCCTCCAGGAAGACCTCCGTCGGCGAGAAGGGCATCGCGTACATAAACGTGGGCGTCCTCTGGTTGGCGGCCCGCATCTCGGGGAAGCCCCGGGTGTGCTCGTCCCTCCAGTCCATGAACAGCATCGAGTCGAGCGCGAAGGGGTGCGACTCCACCGTCGCGGCGATGCCGTACGCGCCCTGGTAGCCCGGGTCGAAGGGCTGGTCCCACTGCACGAGCTTGCGGGAGTGGCCCGTCGCGTCGAGGACGACGCGGGCGTCGATCTTTGTCGAGGAGCTTGTCGAGGCAGTCGAGTTGGAGGTCGAGGTCTCACCGCTTCCGCTCCCGCTCCCGCTCCTGCTGCTCCCTTGACTCAGGCTCAGCGTCGAATGCAAGGCCCCATGCTCGAACCCCTCGGCCTTGGCCTCCACGAAGGCAACGCCGTTGTCGATGCAGCGTGTTAACAATCTCCTCTTGAGCTTCCTGCGGTCGACCCTGCCGTAGGGCCTGCGCAGCTCGCGCTTCCCCGCCTCGGTCGAGTCCAAGAAAACATTCGCTCGCGGCCACGTGAACTCGAGGCAGTTGTCGAGGCCCATGGCCTCGAACTCGTCGCACCAGACGCCGTAGGTGTTGGGCCAGGGGGCCAGGGGCTGCGGGTCGACGATGACGACGGAGTAGCCTTTGTTTGCAGTGGATTTGTTTTTAGAGGTCAAGGTTGAGTGGAGTTTTTTTTTTTTTGAAAGAGAGCGAGAGAGAGCGGAGGTGAGGAAAAAAAGAAAAAGGGCAGAGCCAATCTCTCCCTCTCCCGTCCTCCATTTTCAATTCTCACCGGCTCTCGACACGCGCTCCGCAACTGTGAGCCCACTTGGCCCTCCCCCGGCGATGACGAGGTCGACGAGGCCGCTCGAAGGGTCGAAGCTCGGGAGCTCGAGATCGTCGTCTTGGGCGTGGTTTTCGGCCGACCGAGCGAGAAAGCTCTTTTCGCTCGTCGGCGTCGCCGGCGCACTGGCGACAGCGCAGGCGAGGACGGAAGACTTTGACGTCCTGCCGCCGAGCAGCACGAGCGGCGACCTGGATCTCTTGCTGGCTGCTGCCGCGGCGAGAAGAGAAACTATTCGCCGTCTAGGGGAGGAAGAAGAAGAGCAAGCGACAGCAGGAAGAGATAATTGCCGGTGGGAGAAGTAGCGACTCGCCGCGATCGACGCCGATGACATTTTCCTCGCGCCGCCGCGCGACGGAGGCACTATCGGTGAAGACAGATTGCTATTGGCAAGAGACCTCATAGTTATCGTGAGAAGACGCGAGGGAGATATGTTTTAGAAGCGCGAGCCTTTCTCGCTCGAGAGAATTGTGGAGAGAGTCGAAGAAGACCGTTTTTTTTTGTTCTTTCGCGAGCTGCTAGCCACAAGGGCCCCTGTTTTTGCCCTCTTCTGGATTTTGTTTCCTCATGTTTTTCTGCTCTTTTTGCACCCCCGCGAGCGGGAAAGTCCCCCCCTCTCTCCCTTCTCGCGCACGCGCAATAGCAGCAAAAGAAACACGAGGTTGAATATTAAAGTAAGAAGAAGAAAGTCTCTCTCTCTCTCTCTCTCTCTTTGTTTTCGTCTCTCTCTCTCTCTCTCTCTCCCCCCTCTCTCTCCACCTCCCACCTCCTGTCACTCAATCGAATATCCTCTCCCCGGTCGCAAACAGGTTCCACACCACCGTCCCGACCAGGTAGAGGCCCACCGCCACGGCCCAGACGTCGTCCCACGTCCCCGCCTTGAGGATGTACCCCGTCGCCGCCGTGCCCAGGACGCCGGCCAGGACGCCCGCGGTGTTCGACAGCCCCAGGAGGACGCCCGCGTATCGCGGCCCGATGTCGGCGTGGTTGCTGTAGAGCCCCGCCTGGGAGAACGCGTCGAGGCCCTGCGCCGCCATCATGCACCCGACGGCCGCGGCGGGAGAGTGCACTTTGCCCAGTTGCGTGAGGAAGAAGGCGGGTCCGAGGAAGCCGATCGTCTGCGCGACTTTTCGCACTGTCGTCACCGAGGCAAGCTTCTTCGAGATGGCCGCGTCGGCGAGCGCGCCGCCGACGTTGGCCGCGACGACCATGGTGAGCCAGGGGAGCACGCTGAAGATTCCAGACTTGACGATGTCGAGGCCTTAAGTTTTTTTTTTTTTTTTTTTTTTTGTCAGGCGAGAGAAGAAAGAAAAAGAGGAAGAAAGAAAAAAAAAACTCTCCTCTCGAAAACTTCGAAGAGAGAAAAAAAAACAAAACTCACCGAGAACCTGGTTGTAGTACGTCGGCATCCACGTCAGCAGGATGAACGTGCCCCAGTTGTGGCAGAAGTGGCTCACGATCAGCGCCCAGACCGGGGCGCGGGTCAGCAGCTTCTTCCACGGGATCGAAGCGGGCGCGGCGCTGGGCGGCGTCGACGCGGCGACGTACGCGCGCTCCTCGGGCGTGCAGAGCGGGTCCTCGGCCGGGTTCGAGGCCGCACCGTTCTCCCAGACCAGCCACCAGACCACGCCCAGCGCGCCGAAGACGTAGAAGACGCTCGGCCACGACAGCGCGTGGATCATGTGCGGGCTGAGCGCGAGGCCCAGCACGGAGCCCGAGTACATCCCGCTGTAGACGAGCGCGAGCGAACGCGAGCGCTCCTGGACGGGGACCCAGCGGCTCAGCAGGTTGTTCATCGCCGGCATCGCGACGCCCTCGCCCACGCCCATCATGGCCCGCGCCGCGAGCAGCACCGGCAGCCCCATTTGCGCCGCGAACGGCGTCAGCACCGTCGCGATGGACCACCACACGACGCCGAACCCGAGGACCTTCTTGCCGCCGTACCGGTCTGCCCAGACGCCGCCGGCGACCTGCGTCAGCAGGTACCCCCAGAAGAAGCTCGACTGCACGAGGCCCACGGTCTGCGTGTCCCAGCCGTACTGCGCCGCCATCGGCATGATCGCGACGGCCATGTTGACGCGGTCGAGGTTGCACGCGCAGAACGCGACGAAGCACATCAGCACGATCCAGGTGCGGCGCGCCTGCAGCCACGAGGCGGGCGCGGCGGGCGGGCTGTCCTCCGAGTTCGCGAGCAGGGCGGCGTCGGCGGAGGAAGGGGGGGGAGGGAGGGCGCTGGGCGGGGCAGGGGCCGCGGCTCTCCGCCTCGCCTGCTGCCGCTGGAGGGAAGGGAAGGACGGGCGCGGCGGCGGCGCGCGGGGGCGGAGGGACGAGAGCCTCGCCGCTGCCGCTTCTGCCGCTGTTGCTCCCGAGAGAGACAGGGAGCTCGAGGCGGAAGCGAACGCCGCCGAGCGTGCCCTCTCGTTGTCATCCGCCGCAGTGGATTGGCTGGGGATCGATAGAGAATGCGCGTATTTGGGGGAGGGGGTGACGGTCGGGGTTGAGAGAAAGAGGAAAAAATGGTGGTTTCGGGGCGCGAGAGAGAGGGGTATCGATGAAAAAGCCACGGCGTTCGCATTCTTTCCCTGCCTCTTTCTGACGCTCTCGCCGCCTCTCCTTTATCTTTTCCTTGAATGAAAGGCAACTTAAGATCAAGCTTGAATGGAAAGCATGCCGCTTCGAGTTGGAGAAGAAGAAGCGAGGCAGAGAACGCGGCAACCAACAAAACTCCATGCCCCCCCCCCAAAAAA
>Ga0315291_10006793_pt1:12500-14188 | contig 14188 bp, 14 predicted proteins | sample YL17G12_20_MG_FD_203070 | JGI IMG/M metagenome (GOLD analysis project Ga0315291, IMG submission 203070) | Sediment microbial communities from Yellowstone Lake, YNP, Wyoming, USA - YL17G12_20 | ecosystem: Environmental > Aquatic > Freshwater > Lake > Sediment | place: USA: Wyoming...
GAGGAGGTCGCCGGGCGCCGGCGCCGCCGCCGCAACCCCTCCTCGCTCGTCGGCCGGAGAGGGAACGGACTCCGGCTCCGTCTCCTCTTCCTCTGCCTGGACGGAGGCCTCCTCCTTATCGGCCGCGTCGCTCTCTTCTGCCGCCTTTGCTTCGGCGCCGGCGGCGGCCGTGAGGACTTTCTGGGAGGAGGCGGGGCGCGAGAAGCCGAAAAACCAGCAGCAGCGGCAGCAGCAGCAGCACCAGCACCTGCAGCCAGTCTTCTCCCTCGGAGCGTCGAGCTCCTCCTCGGCGGCGCTCGCCGCCCTTGCCCCGCGGGCCGCCACGACGGCGCGGAGGGCTGCCGACAGGGAGGCGAGGCGGGCAAAGAGGGGCGCGGCGATGTCGCGCCAAGGCGTTGCCGTCTGAAGAAGGGAGAGAGAGAGGAAGAAGCGCCGAAGACGACAACAACGACGACGACAATGACATCGTCACTCGAAAGAAATATAAGAAAAATAAAACCACCCATTCTTTAGATATAAATTCCGAAAAATCATTCATTTAAAAGTGTACAAAGTCAGAAGGGAGCGATGAAGGAAGGAAAGAGTTCAGTGTTGTTGTGTGTTTTTTCTGAAATGAGAGTAAAAAATCATTCTCTCTCTCTCTCTCTCTCCCCCCACCAAAAAAATCATTTGCTGGTGTTGTTGCTGCTTTTCCTGCTGTAGACCACCCTCGAGCCGCCTTCTTGCTGCTGCTGCTGCTGCTGCCGCTGCTGCTGAAGCCCCGAGTCCCTCTGCATTCTGCCCCGGGAAGGCGGCAGGTGCAGCGGCAGCGAAAGGCTCGCCGACAAGCCGCCGCTCGCAGGGAGCAGCTTCTTGCGCCGCTCGCCACCGCGTCCTCCCTGCTCCTCCTCCTCCTCCTCCTCCTCGCCCCTCTCCCTCTCCCGCATCCTCCTCGCCCTCTCCTCCTCCTCCTCCCCGTGGGCGGCGTCGTAAAAGGGCCCGCTCGTGGCGCCCTTGGGCCAGCCTCTGTCCTCCTCTTCTTCTTCGACCCTGTCTCTGTCGCCGGCGCTCTCGAAGGCGGCTTCGCCGCCGCCGCCGCGCTTCTTCTTCCTCCTCTTGCCGCGGCCCTCGCCGACGTCGAAGAGCGCCACGGCCGACGGTCTGTCCTCGCCGGAGAGAAGAAGAGGAGAGGAGCCGCCCGCTGCGGCTTCCCCGCCTCCGGCTGCCCCGCCTCCCCCGGCTTCCCTCCCCCGCTGCATCTTCCTCGCGACCTGGACCGTCTGGGCGTCGGGGAGGATCACGGTGCTCCTCTCCCGCTGCCGCGGCTGGCCTCCCGCGCCCGCGCCGGCAAAGTGGTTGAAGCCTCCTCCTCCTCCTCCTCCGGCCGCCTTGAAGGCCTCGGACGCCGCCGCCGCCGCTGCCGCCGCCAGGGCCTCCGGGGAGGGCTCCTCGAGCTCGGCGCGAGGCACCTGCAGCGCTGGCCTCTGCTGCTTCCGCTTGTTGCTCTGGCGCTCGTCGCTGCCGCCGCCGTCGCCGCTGCCCTTGCCACTGCCGTCGCCGTCGTCGTCGTCTTCGAGACTGATGACTTTTTCCCTTTCCGCGCCGGCGCCTGCAGCGCCGGCAGCGCCAGCAGAGCCCGGCGGGTTGGTGACGCGGCTCCGCTTCGCGTGGACGGCGCGCGCGGCGAGGTCGTTGTTCTCCTCGAGCGA
>Ga0315291_10006794_pt1 | contig 14188 bp, 12 predicted proteins | sample YL17G12_20_MG_FD_203070 | JGI IMG/M metagenome (GOLD analysis project Ga0315291, IMG submission 203070) | Sediment microbial communities from Yellowstone Lake, YNP, Wyoming, USA - YL17G12_20 | ecosystem: Environmental > Aquatic > Freshwater > Lake > Sediment | place: USA: Wyoming | collected...
GCGCTACTTATTGCGCAGCCGGACGCTCGAGCTCAGCAGGGCCGAGTGGCTGCTGCGCTTGATCTCGATCTGGATGGTCACGATCTTCGCGTCGGAGGGCAGAGCCGGCTGGCCCTGCTTGTCCTGGTATCCGAAGACCAGGCGTGAGACATCGCTCGCAAGGACGGTCCCGCCGGTGTACTTGCTGGCGTTGAAGGCGCGATAGAGCTTCCCCGAGGCAAGCCAGTAGCGGAGCGTGTTGGCGCCGGTCTGGTCGGTGAAGTAGATGTGATCGGCCAGGCCCTCGCGTATGCCGTAGTTGGTCGGATCCTCCAGCAGGGGGCAGGGGCCGGTCCCGCGCAGCCAATAGAGGATATCGTCCATCGCTACCTGAGCGGCCCGGTCCAGATCCGTCTGGAGGCTGGTGGTAGTCTCGGCCTTCAGGCTGCCGACGAACATCTGGTGGAGGCCCACCATCACCAGCAACCCTATCAGGATGGTCACCAGGACTTCGACCAGGGTGAAGCCGCCACGGGGTATATGCCTTATCCGCATGCCTGCGTCCACCGGCTCAGACTCCTATCGGGGTGAAGAAGGTGGTGATGTTCACGATGGGCTGGGAGGAGCCCCGCTGATAGACCGTGACCACCGCCTGCTTGAGGCCGCACTTCGCGGCGTCGTTGGGCCGGAGCTCGGCCACGGTCACCTCGACCTCGAAGTATGCGTCGCCGGGCCGGTAGTCTCTGCGCTGCCGCGCTTGGCTCTGGAGGCTGGCATAGTCCTGGGCCTTCAGCTCCTCCACCTTCTGGCGCGCGATGTTCGTCGCCACCACCGAGAGGGAGGAACGGCTGGTGGTGATGAGGGCCTGGGAGAAGCCGACCATCACGGGGAGCAGGACCACGGCCAGGATGGTGAGCGCGATCAGCACTTCGACCAGCGTCACCCCGGCCGTAGGCGGGCCCGCCGCGCCGGTGGGGCGAGCGCGCCCGCCAGTCGGGGATCCCTGAACGCGTGCGACCCGCCAGGCGATCATCTCAGAGCTCCCTCCACGAGCGCGGCACGGGCTCCATCTGGTTCTTGTCCGGCTCGTTGAACATGGGCGGCGGCGAATCGCCGGGCTCGTAGCGCGGGCAGGCGGGGTTGGTGGTGTCGAAGCCGTAGCTGACGCCGAAGTTCCCGCTTAGTGTAATACTCGGCGAGACGATGCAGCCTGCATCCGTAGAGGCGCGAGCCGTGAAGGAGCGCCCCGCGTAGATGATGCCGTGCACCTGGAAGACCGCATGGTCCGTCACCAGGACGTCCTCGCCGGCGATCATGGCGGGGTAGATGGTCCGAGCGGCGCAGTCATCGGCGTTCTGGATCATAGGCACGATCGTTACCCGCACCTGGCCTTGCGTGCGGATCGAGCCGGTCGCCACCAGGGTGCCGTTCATGTTCATCTGACCTTCTTTGTTGCCGCCGCCCTTGATGGTGACATCCCCGTTGACGAAGTAGAGGCCGTTGAGCTGCACCGCGTCGGGCCCGGAGCAGTCTATAATCACCTCGAAAGTCTTGCTGGCCGAGGGTTGGCAGACATAGGCGTCAGGATAGCTGAGGCCCGCGAAGTAGGGGTCAACCAGGAAGCTGTTCCGGTGGGTGTGGCCGGCGCCGGTATGAGAGCCAGCAGTGTTGCCATACCAGTAGACGTGGCGGGCAGTGGTGGCGGTAGCGGTGTTGGTGACGAACGCGCTTGGGTAGGGCAGGGCGTCCTGGGCGAGGGCGGTGGCGCGCCACTGATCCCACTTGGGGGTGGGCAGCGTTGCGCCGGCCGCTGGGCTGTGCTCATCCAGGGGGTCAGAGGGCGTAACCACCCCCGAGTTGCCGTTGATGTTGGCGTAAGGGTAGGTGGGATAGCCCGAACGGTTGGGATCGGAGTAGTAGACGTGCTCCCAGGCCCAGTCGCCGTTCGTGTCCAGGTTGACCTGAACGGTGCGAGCGAGATTGTAGATCGTGCCCCGGAGGGTATCGTTGACCGTGCCCCGCGAAGTCATGACCACGACGTCGTTCCGGATGAGACCGGGCTCGGGCTCCCACGCCTTCCAGGTCACGCTGTAGGACCCGCTGCTTCCGCCATTGGTCACGCTCCCCTGGAAGGGCTGGGCCGGCTGGTTGGGAATGCCGGCCGCGCGCCAGTCCGAGATCAGCTTATTGATGCCGGACTCTGCCACGTAGAGGGCCTGGGTGTACTCCTGGCGAGAGGCCGACAGATTGCGGGCCGACACGGCCATGGCGAGGACGCCGGCGATCAGAATCGCCAGCACCAGCATGACCATGAGGGCCGCAACAAAGGCGAATCCCTCTGAGCGACGCTCAAACCTGAACCTGCTTACCATCGTGTCTCCTCCATTGCTCCTCTCTCACGAGCAGGAGAGGCAATCAGTTACTATCTTGTGCTGCCAGGCGCCAGACCCTGTCGCGTTCCGGCCCCAAGGCCGGTCAGATCGACCCGTGGCCCGAGTTCGCCGTCGGACAGGTGATCTTGACGTCTGTGGGAGAAGGAACTGCCGTGGGGGTGTAGGTGTAGCGGTAATGACTGGTGCGATTCTCGTCCTGAGGACAGTGCAGCTCGCCATTCGGGAAGTAGGTCGGAGAAGCAAGGAACTGCTCGAAGGCGGCCTGACCGACCGGATAAGTGCGCTGGTTCTTCTCCCAGTAGATCTGGAGCGCCGAATGGATGGCGCGCATGTTGTCCTGGCAGGAGAGCTGCTCCGCGGCGGCCTTCCCCCGATAGATCGAGAGGCCGCCGATGAGCAGCATGACCCCGACCAGGATGATCACCGCCATCAGCTCGACGAAGGTCCAGCCGCGGCGGACCCGCCCCCAAGGCGCTCCTCTTGCCCAACTGACTCGACCGTCCATCAGCAATGCTCCACTTCACTATACCGGCGACAGGCCCACCCGTCCGCCCGCTGCTCAGCGGTGACGGGTGGCCGTGACCCAGGAACCGTCGAAGTGTTCTGAAGTGTCCACGGCCACCCCTACCTGAGGATTGTCCAGGGTGGGCGCGCCGGTAGAGCCATCTTGCAGGGTGGGTTGGAGATGGTAGGGCACCCCGAAAGGACACGGCGGCACCTCGCTGAGAGGCGCCCCCACTACCCACGAGGGAGCGGTGGACTGGGCCATCTCCTCCACCGTGGCGGGCCAGACGCGGTTCCGGGCGAAGAAGGCCTGGGCGGAAGTGTTGATGATCTTGATCTGTGATTGGCAGCCCCGTACCTGGGCAGAATAGACCGCGTGGAAGTACCGCGGGAGGGCGATCACGAGCAGGGCCGCGATGATCAGGATCACGACCAACAGCTCCACCAGGGTGAAGCCGCTGCGACCTGTGGCTGCTCTTCCTCTGTCGCTGGATGCCATCATGCTCCCGCTCCCGCTCAGATCCGTCTCGCAGGGCCCCCTCGGTGAGAGTCAGGGGGAGGCGGGGCCTGAGGCCCCGCCTCCCGATGAACTCGACCTTACTACAGGTGAGTCATGGCGCTCTGCCAGCTCGCGCTGGCGAAGTGGTTGGTGTAGTCCACCACCACGCCGACCTGCGGATTGTCCGCGGCGACGTTCGAGGTGCCGTCCTCCGCCACCTGCACCAGGTTGTAGTTGTACTGGGTGCCCGTGGTGTCGGTCGTAAACGGGCAGACAGGATCCTCGGTGAGCTGGCCGGCGCTCATGCCAGTCGGCGCAGTCTGACTGCCGACCATCATGTCGCTAACGAGGACAGGCCATGCATGGTTCTGTGCGAAGTAGGCCTGGGCGGCGGTGTTGATGATCTTCATGTTGGCCTGGCAGGAGCGGACGCGGCCGGCATAGATGGCCGCGAAGTACCTGGGCAGAGCGATGGCGACCAACACCGCGATGATGATGATCACCACCAGCAGCTCTACCATCGTGAAGCCACGCTTGCTGCGCATCTTCTGGGTCCACCTTCTCATGTTTCTCACCTCCTTCCGAGGTTAGCGGTCTTCATCCAAACGGCGCCGGTGTCAGGCGCCATGTGATGCCACGTTAGCACTCTAGGGTGTGGCGCCCGGCCTCCCCTTGAGCAGGGAGGTCAGGTTGAAGATAGGCATGTACATGGAGATCGCCACGAGTCCGACGATGCCCCCCACGAACAGGATCAGCACGAACTCCATCACCGGGGTCAGCCGCTTCACCGCGTACTCGATGTCCCGGTCGTAGAAGTCGGCCACCTTGTTCATCATCCCGCCGAGATCGCCCGATTCCTCGCCCGCGGAGACCATCTGCACCACCATGGGCGGGAACTGGCCGCTCTGCTCGAGCGGGTTGGCCAGCTCGTCGCCCTCCGTGATGCGCACGATCGCGAATCGCAGGGCGGAGGCGATGATGTGGTTCTCGGCCACCCGGGCCGCGTCTTCGAGCGCCTGCACCAGAGGAACCCCGGTGCTGATCAGCGTGCCGAGAACGCGGATGGCGCGGGAGATCGAGATCTTGCGGATCAGCCCGCCGAGGATGGGGAGCCTGAGCTTCATCGCATCCCACCTCGGCTTCCCCCGTCCCGACCTGGCGTAGGCCCGCAGCCCCGTCACCAGCGCGATCAGGCCGAGGCCAAGGGCCCACCAGAACTTGACGAAGAAGCCGGAGACCGCGATCAGAGCGATCGTGACGCTGGGCAGGTCGAGGGCGGCGCTGCGGTAGACCTGCGCGAAGACCGGGATGACGAAGGCGAGCAGAAAGGCGACGATTGCCATCGCCAGCCCGACCACCAGCACCGGGTAGACGAAGGCCGATCGGACTTTCTGGCGCAGGTCCGCATCCTTGTCCATCTGGATGGCGATCCGCTCCAGAGCCAGCTCGAGGAATCCGCCCGACTCGCCGGCTCTGATCAGGCTGATCATGATGTGGGAGAAGATATGAGGATAGCGGGCCATCGAGGAGGAGAGCGACTGGCCGTCCTGAACGCGCTGGCGGGTCTCGCCGATCACGCGGGCCAGCTCGGGGCTCTCGGTCTGGTCCTTGAGTGCGCCCAGGCAGGCGATGAGCGGGATGCCCGACCCGATCATGGCGGAGAACTGCCAGGAGAAGACCACCAGGTCGTCGTGGCGGACCCGGCGAGGCAGGATGCCGAGGGTTCGGCCGCTGCGATCCTTCTGCTGCTCCACCGCGATGGGGATGTAGCCCATCTCGGTCACCTTGAGCTTGACCAGGCGCTCGTTGTCGGCGGTCAGGGAGCCTCGCACCAAGGCCCCGGCGGCGTCTCTGGCTCGATAGCGATAGCTGGGCATGGCGGAGCTCACTCCTTCTCGACGTAGATGACGCGCATGACCTCTTCCGGAGAGGTGGTGCCGGCGAGCACTTTCCGCAGCCCGCACTCACGCATCAGGATCATCCCCTCTTTCACGGCCTGCTCGGAGATCTCGAGGGCCGACCGCTGCTCCAGCACCATGCGCTTGATGGCATCACTCATCCGGAGCACCTCGAAGACGCCGGTCCGGCCGCGATAGCCCCGGTTGCTGCAGGTCTGGCAGCCCTCGCCCCGGACGAAGCGCACCTCGGACTGCTCCTCCTTCGAGATGCCTAGCTCGTCCATTACCCGCGGGTCGGGCTGGTAGCTGATCTTGCAGTTTCGGCAGACGATGCGCACCAGCCGCTGGCCGATGACGCCGATGACCGAGGAAGCAATGAGGAAAGGCTCGACGCCCATGTCCAGGAGTCTGGGCAGGGCGGAGGCGGCATCATTGGTGTGGAGCGAGCTGAGAACCAGGTGGCCGGTGAGCGCGGATTGCACGGCGATCTCGGCCGTCTCCCGGTCGCGAATCTCGCCCACCATGATCACGTCCGGATCCTGGCGCAGGATCGCACGCAGGCCGCGGGCAAAGGTGATGCTCGCGCCCGGGTTGACCTGGCTCTGGTTGACGCCCGCCAGCTGGTACTCCACCGGGTCCTCGATAGTGACGATGTTGTTGTCTCCGCGGTTGACCCGGTTGAGAGCGGTATAGAGGGAAGTGGTCTTGCCGGAGCCGGTGGGGCCGGTGGAGAGGACCATGCCATAGGGCTTGGCGATGAGGGATTCCACCGCGGCCTGCTGCTCGGGCAGGAAGCCCAGGTCCTCCAGTTGCAGCACGAGCGAGGACTTGTCCAGGATCCTCATCACCACTTTCTCGCCGAACACGGCGAGGAGGGTCGAGACGCGCAGGTCGTAGGCGTGGCTGTTGCTGCCGACCGTGATGCGGCCATCCTGGGGCAGGCGGCGCTCGGCGATGTTCATCCCGGCCATGATCTTGATGCGGGAGATAACTGCAGCCTGCAAGCGCTTAGGGATCTGCATCATCTCATAGAGGACGCCATCCACGCGGTATCGGACCCGGACCTCTTTCTCCTGGGGCTCGACATGGATGTCGCTCGCGTCTCCGGTGATCGCGCCCTGGATGATGGAGTCCACCAGGCGGACCACGGGCGCGTCCTCCACCATGCGCTCCAGCTCCCTGACCGGGATGCCGTTGCCGTCATCCTGGGACATGGCGGAAGTGTCTTCAATCGCCTTATAGGCAGCAACGCGACCATCGAAGAGCTGGTTGGTGGCCAGCAGAACGTCCTCTTCCGGCGCGAAGTAAGGCTTCACCTCGAGACCGGTCACCAGACGCATGCCTTGGATGGCGGTAAGGTTCAGCGGGTCAGCCATGGCCACCGAGATCGTTCCATCGGTGAGGTCGAAGGGGATGGCGCGATAGAGGCGCACCATGTTCTCTGGAAGCAGGGCCGCGATCTCGGGCGCGATGGTCAGCTCCAAGAGCTCGATGAAGGGCAGGCCGAGCTGATCCTCCAGCGCTTGCGCTAGATCGCGCTTCTTGATCACGCCGCGCTTGAGCAGAATCTGCCCCAGGAAGCCCTTGGTCTGTCTCTGCTCGGCCAGGGCCTTCTCGAGGTCCGCTTCCGTGACCGCGCCACGGGCGGTCAGGATCTCGCCCAGTCTTCTGACTTCTCTTCTGACTTCCGGTTTCACCCTGTCTCCGGTAACTCTTCACCAGCGCCTATCGCGCCTATCTGGTTGGGAAGACGGATCGAGTGCTTGACGGTCAGGCTGCTCGGTGCGCTCGACCGTGATGCGAACTCCATGATGGCTAGGTCGTGCCTGTGGTCCGGGGCAACTTCTGGTTCTCTAGCATAGCAGCCGGGACAGCGACATGACTACCAGGAGAGAGATGGGTAGACAACAAGGTTTGTCCAGAAAAGGTACCAATCAGCGCGACGCCCGTGACCCCGGCCCAAGTGCAGGCCCTCCCTTGCGGTTGCCATTCACGGGCATTGTAACCAGATCGCAGACGAATCTTGCTATGCGACAGCACCAGTGCTGTCGCCGTGGAAGACGTCCCCTCTGCCCGTATCGCCGCGGCCTCGACCGAAGGCCACCGTCCAGTTATACCCATCGCCGCTGTCGCTCACTCCTCCCCGGGGGTCTCGAGCTCTTCCTCGTCCCCGGGGTCATCGTCTGCCGACTGCTCTACCTGCTCTGTCTGCGGGCGACTGCCGCGGGCCACCTCCTGCCCCGGCGCGCCGTATACCTCCCGCGCCCGGCGCCCGTCATGCGGGCCGACGTAGCCCCTCTCCTCCATCATGTCAATGAGGCGGGCCGCGCGGGTGTAGCCCAGCTTGAACTTGCGCTGGAGCATGGAGGCGGAAGCATGTTTGGTGGCGAGGACATACTCAAGCGCGGTCTCGAACATGGAATCGTTGGCCTGCTCGCCGCCTGCCACCACCACCGAGCCGACGCTGGCGAGGGCCGACTCCGAGTAGGTCGGCTTGGCCTGCTGCTTGAGGAAGCTCACCAGCGCCCCGATCTCGTGCTCGCTCACGTAGGCGCCCTGGATGCGGATCGGCTTCCCGGTGGGGGCATCGAGGGGCAGGTACAGCATATCGCCCGAGCCCACCAGGCGCTCCGCGCCGTTCTCATCCAGAATGGTGCGCGAGTCCACCTGCGAGGCCACCGCGAAGGCGATGCGGGAGGCGATGTTCGCCTTGATCGTCCCCGTGATGACGTTGACGGAAGGCCGCTGGGTGGCGACCACCAGGTGGATGCCGGTGGCGCGGGCGAGCTGGGCCAGCCGGCAGATGGAGACCTCGAACTCCGTCGCCGCCTGCATCATCAGGTCGGCCAGCTCATCTATCACGATCACCAGGTAGTAAAGGGGCTCCAGCTCTTCATCCATCTGGGCCCGCTCGTTCCAGCCGAGGATGTTGCGCACCCCGAGGTCGGCAAACTGGGAGTAGCGGAGCTCCATCTCCCGGATCGCCCAGCGCAAGAGGCCCGCCGCCTCCTTGGCGTCGTGCGCGACCGGCGACACCAGATGAGGGATGCCCTCGAACAGGCTCAGCTCCACCCGCTTCGGGTCTATCAGCAGCAGCTTCACCTCGTCCGGGCGGGCGCGGAGCAGGAGGGAGGCGATGAGCGAGTTCAGGCAGACGCTTTTGCCGGAGTTCGTGGCCCCCGCGATCAGCAGGTGGGGCATGGTGGCCAGGTCCGCCATCATGGGGTGACCGGAAATGTCCCGACCTAGCGCGAAGGCGATCCTCGACCTGGTGCGCGTCGCCACTTCGGACTCGATGATCTCGCGCAGGTGGACGAAGGTGACATCGCTGTTGGGCACCTCGATGCCGATCACGCCCTTGCCGGGAACAGGAGCCTCGACCCGGACGGCGAGCGCGGAGAGCGCATAGGCAAGGTCATCAGCCAGATTGGTGACCCGGCTGACGCGCACCCCCGCGGGGAGATGGATCTCATAGCGCGTGACCCGCGGCCCTCGCTCGACATCCACCACGCGGGCTTCGATGCCGTAGCTGGCCAGCGCATTCTCGAGGGTCCCGATGCTGTCCAGGGCCTCCCGCTCAGCATGTTCGCTGGAGGGCGCCGCGGTGAGGAGATCGAGCGGAGGAAGTTGGTAATCCTGGTAGCGCTCGCTGGCCGGAATCTCCGGCGCCTCTCGCGCCTCCTCAGGTGGCGACTCGATCAGCTCCAGCCGCGGCTGGCCGGTCTCGCCGCACTCACTCGCCTCAGGCTGCGGCGGCGGGGGAAGGAGTCTGGGCGGCTCGGGGGGCCGTCGCTTCCTGACCGTAGCCAGAGCGGGCAGGGCCGGCCTGCGGCGGCGCCAACGAACGCGACCGGCGGCCCCGAGCAATCGGAAGGTCGCTCGGGCGCTCGCCTGGATCATATGGATGATAGGGGTGTCGGTGATGTAGCCGATGGTGCAGAGGCCGGCGAGGACCAGGATCAGCGCGCCGAAGGTGCGCCCGAACAGCGGCCTCAGGGCGCGGGCCAGCAGCACTCCGAGCAGGCCGCCCGGCTCCGTCCCGAGGGTGGAGTCCAGCCACAGGTGGTGGGTGGCGCGCAGCTCACAGACTCCCAGGAAGATCCAGAGGAGAAGGCCGAAGCCTGCCGCCAGCCGGCCGAACGGAATGGGCTCCCAGCGCAACACCATCGCGCCGCCCAGAGCCACCAGGCCGACCGCGATGACCAGCGCGCCCACCCGACCGAAGAGGAGGGAAAGCGCCCCATTCAGGGCCGGGGCGATCAGTCCGGTCTGCCGGCCAGCGCTGAAGAGCAGCAGCAGGCCGAGCGTGAACAGGCCCAGCCCGACCACCTCATAGCGCAGGCGCTGGCGGTGCGGCTCAATGGGCAGAGGGATAAGCTGACGTGGCAGTCTGCCAGGTCGGGCCGCCCCCATCTGCACGCGATCTCTCATCTCTCGACCTCTCGGAGCGAGTGTCGCCGGGTACTTATGGGTCGTCAATGAGACTACAGACCGCGCGGGAAGGGGGCTACCCGCGAGGAAACAGCACGGTAAGATACCACACCCGCGGCGCGAAAGCAAGCGCCGTTTGGCCGCACAGAGGCCAATCGCCGCGCGATCGCAACGGCCACTACGGCTTGGGGGAGTGTGCGACGCAGCGGCACAATATGTAGTGCCTGGTCTTCGGTCAAGCAATCGCTTATCGGAGCGACCAGAGCCTGCCGCAGGCGGGTTAGGAAACAGCTTCTACTGAACCATGATCTCGAGGAAGGGCGGCTCGGGTATCTGGTTGATGGCATAGACCGGCGTTCGCGCGGAGTTCACGGTCTTCACCACCTGGAGGTAGGAGTAACCTCCTTCAGCCCAGATCCGGACGATGCCATCGGCCGCGGTGCGCAGCTTCTCTATCTCGTCGGGGGCGGTCACGCGCGGGCTGACCACGCCCATCACGACCACCCGCGGCCGGCGGCAGTGGGCGGACATGCTCATGAAGGCGAGGAACCCTTCGCCCGGCGGCAGCAGCGCGAGCAGGCGGGAGATGTCCACCTGAAGTCGGACCGGCCGGTCGGTGGTGGCGGCGCAGATCTCTGCCACCTTGGACTCGACCAGAGACCGCGTGAGGACCGGCTCCTTCTCGCAACTCCCGCCGGAGCAGAGCAGAGTTACCTGACCCTTCTCTAGCGCGCGGGTGAAGGTCTTGTCCAACCCCGCCGCCTTCATCAGCGTGCGCCAGCGGGAGCGCTCACTGCTCTCCCCCGCCACCCTGACGTAAGCGTCCCCCGCCTCCAGGGCTTCTCTGGCGAAGCCAGCGTCGAGGATATCCTGGTGCAGCGCGGCATCTATCTCCATCAGGTAGAAGGCGCCGTAAGGGATGCCGCCTCCGAGCAAGTCGTCGAGCTGCGAGTTGCCGGTCGAAACCGCCTCGTCGAAGCGGTAGAACGGCTTCTGGAACGGGGGCAGCACCCGGAGGCCGGACTCGGTGAAGAAGAATAGGCTGGGGATGGGGATGTGCGCCGATCCGCGGCTCTTCACCACCTCCATGAAGCGCATGTGCGAGTTGCCCACGTAGCGCCGCGTGAGCACGATCAGCCCGTCGGCCACGAACTCCTCGGGCCCGGTGCCGACGTCTTGCTGCTCGCGGAGCTCCCGCAGCAGGAGCGAGGTGAGGCCCTCCCGCTTCAGGGCGTTGGCCAGACCATAGACCGACTCCCGGAATTGGCGGAAGTCCTGCCCCGCGTCGTGGAGATGGCTGATGCTGTCCACCACCACCCGCCTCGCCCCGATCTCGGTGATCATCTCGTTCACCAGGCCCTGATCGCGGACGATATCCTGCTGAAGGACCTCGGGGGAGGTGAAAAGCACCTTCAGCTTGCCTTGCTCCTCGAGCGCCCGGAAGTCCCACCCGAAGTTGCGGGCATCCCGGTAGATACGCTGGGGGAACTCCTCGAAGGTGATCAGAAGGCCGGACTCCTGGTACTTGGTGATGCCATTGTAGATGTACTGCATCCCCAGGCTGGTCTTCCCGGAGCCTGGTGCGCCGGCCACCAGAATCGCGTCGCCCTGCAAGAAGCCTCCACAAAGCAGTTGGTCCAGGCCCTCGATCCCAGTCTTCACGCGATCCATCCCCTGCTCTCCTCGGCTCTTCGTGGGTTGGACTGCTCAGGACGAAAGCACCGCCGCTCACCGTCGCCGCGGCGGGATGTAGCGGTAGACATCGGCGCCCGGGTAGCTGATCTTCTGGATGAAACGTCGCTGCTCCAGCAGCTCCAACTCGTGCTGGACCGTATCCACCTCTCGCCCCACGCGGAGCGCGATCTGCCGCGCCGTATTGACCGTGTAGGGGTTGGCCTCCAGGAAGGCGATCAGCTTCTCCAGCCCGCCGAGCGAGGCCGCCATCCGGCCCAGTTCCCCGCTGACCCGGTAGGTCCGCAAACCGCGTCGAATCCGGTCTGCCAACTGGACGAGCTTCTCGGTCCGCCCCAGCGCGATCCGCTGCAGTTCCGCGTCCGGCATGGCGGTCAGCTCCTCTCGCTCGCGGTCCTTGTGCGCGAGGAAAGCCTCCGCTTCGGCTACTGCGCCCTCAAGGCTGTAGCCGTGGTCGAGCGCCTGCTTGATCAGGCAGACCTTCTCGATGGCAGCGTAGTCGTACGTGCGGATGCCGCTGCGCTCGGCTGGCTTGATGATCCCCTTGTCCGTCCAGTAAGACAGCTGGCGGATGGACACCCCGCACAGGTGTGCGGCTTGACCGATCCCCAACCCCAAGCGGTCCAGCAACTTGCTCAGGTCAATCGGCCGCACAGATGACGAGCCGCGCTCGCGGACAGCTTCGGACATACCCGTCTCCCTGGCGCGCTATGGGTCCTCTCACTGGTACCCGAACTCATCGCCAAGTGGAAGTAGTGCGAGTACACTAGCACATAGGTGTTAGAGCGTCAAGACACGGTTGTCTAAAGATTTGGCCATGCCCCTAGGCGGGACCTCTGCCCTCTCCTCCGTCGCCGGACTACGCCAAGGGCAGGAGCCGCCACGGCAGGTGCGGCGTTGCCGGCCAGGAAGCGCTTGCGCATACCCTGGGCCGGGGAACCCAGCGAAGGAGGTCGGCGGCGGCCGATACCGTGCCCCACCCGCAGGCGGCCCACGAGATCATGGATGACCACGAGACCCTCGCGCTCGTCTCGTTCGGCCTCGGCGGGAAAGTGGTCTACCGCTACGGGGTCGGCACGATAGCCGTGAAGATGCCGGCAGCATGGAGCCACGAGCATGAGGGGGGAGCAGTGAGCGCCAGCATTCCGCGTGCGACGGGCTCTGGTCTTGCCGAGGTCGGCCGACGCGCGACTCCCGCCCCGGCGCGCAAATCGCTCTTCACGGGCACTTTCCGCCACCATAAAGAGCAAGCAGTTTCCTTGCTTTTTCGCCAAACCCCTTGACAGAGCGTGCTATAATGCAGCGGGCAGCGTCTGGAGATAGGCGCTGCTCGATCTCATTTCGGGGTAGCTGGTCCTGTAGCTAGCCCGGCCTTCCGAGCACGAGACCACTCGATGGCGTTGGGGCGGAAGTCAAGCTTCCGCCCCAACGCCATTTTGCCGGAGCTGCACATGCCCAACCGACTGACAGACGACGCCCTGGCGCGCAGAGAGCGCGGCCGGGCCCTGCTGAACTCGGGCCGCACCCCGCAGGAGGTGGCCGAGGAGGCGGGCGTTTGCCTGGGCACAGTCTATCGCTGGCGCCGCGGAGGGAGCCTGCGACGCAGCAGGCGTCGTCCCAAGGCATCGGCTCGCGCCCCCAGCGTGAGCGAGATGCTGCGCGCGGAGGGCCCCGCGGTCGCCCGCGTGCTGCTGGACCTGGCGAAGCAGGGCGATGTGCGCGCTGCCGGGCTGGTGGTCAGGCTGCTCGGCAACTCCCTGACCTCGGAGGTGACAGATGACGGCGATGCCGAGGCCGCTCTCGCCGACTTCGACCAGGAGCTGCGCTCTCTGCCACCCGACATCGCTGCCGAGATTGTGGGGCTCCTGGCTGAGGCTGGGCGAGCGGCAGCAGTGGGTCCTGGCAGCGCAGGCGCGGCAGCGAGCGGGGGCCGAGGGCGATCCCGCCGGCTACCTTGGCAGGCGGAGGATAGTGCATCCGACGAAGGGGCTGATACCCTTTAGCCTCTACCCGTACCAGCGGCGGCTGCTGGCTTCCCGCGCGCCGCAGCGGGTGATCGTGAAGGCGCGCCAAGTCGGCGTCTCCCAGCTCGTCGCCGGGGAAGCGCTCTTCCTGGCGAAGCACATTGACGGGGTGACGGTGCTCTTCGTGAGCCGCAACCTGTCGGCTGCGCAGCACTTGCAGCGTCTGGTCTATCAGCTCATGGACTCGGACCCGAATCTGCCGGCGGTGATGCGCAGAAACGAGGGTGAGCTTCGGTTGGCGAACGGCTCAACCATCCGCAGCCTGCCGGCGAGTGAGGACACGGGACGCACGTTCGCCGCCACCGCGGTCTACCTGGACGAGTTCGCCCACATGCCATGGGCCGACCTGATCTACCAGGCGGTTGCTCCGTGCGCCGCGCTCGGGGGCCGCGTCACGGTGATCTCGACTCCTCATGGCAAGGCGAATCCGTTCTACCGGCTCTGGCAGGAGAGCGCGCTCCAGATGAGGGCGTTCGAGCGGACCCGCATCCATTGGTCGGACTGCCCAGAGTACAACCCGGTCGGATATCAGCTCGCCGATCCCGAGGAGCGCCGCCGCGTGGGCGAGCAGGGCGAATGGTATGGTCTCCAACGGCCCCGCTTCAACGATGAGCAGTGGGCGCAGGAGTATGAGTGCGACTTCGCCGGGTCGTCGGCCCTGGTCTACCGTGAGTTCGACCCCGATCTGCACGTCGGTGAATTCGAATACCGTCCCGAGTGGCCGACCTACGCGGGCCAGGACTTCGGATATGTCAACCCGTCGGTGGC
>Ga0315291_10006797_pt1 | contig 14185 bp, 12 predicted proteins | sample YL17G12_20_MG_FD_203070 | JGI IMG/M metagenome (GOLD analysis project Ga0315291, IMG submission 203070) | Sediment microbial communities from Yellowstone Lake, YNP, Wyoming, USA - YL17G12_20 | ecosystem: Environmental > Aquatic > Freshwater > Lake > Sediment | place: USA: Wyoming | collected...
GCGGCGCCTGCTGCGCGGCGGGCACCAGGTGGTGGCCTACAACCGTAGCCCCGACAAGACGACGGAAATCGCCCAAGAGGGAGCCGAGGCGGCCTTCTCGCTGGACGAGCTGGTATCCATGCTGGACCCGCCGCGCATCGTGTGGAGCATGCTACCGGCCGGCGACGCCACCGAGGATATACTACACGCGCTCACCGAGCGCCTGTCCCGCGGTGACTCTATCATCGAGGGCGGCAACTCGAACTACAAGGACACCCAGCGCCGCGGCAAACGGCTGACGGAACTCGGGTTTCATTTCGTCGACGTGGGCACCAGCGGCGGCATCTGGGGCCTCTCCGAAGGTTACAGCCTGATGGTGGGCGGGGAGGCTGAGGTGGTCGAGCGGCTGCGCCCCGTCTTTGAGACTCTGGCCCCCGCTGCGGACAAAGGCTGGGGGCATGTGGGGCCCACGGGTGCAGGGCATTTCGTCAAGATGGTGCACAACGGCGTCGAGTATGGCATGATGCAGGCCCTGGCCGAGGGCTTTGAGGTGCTGCATAGCAAGAAGGAGTTCGACCTGGACCTGCACCAGGTGGCGGAGATCTGGCGCTATGGCAGCGTGATTCGCTCCTGGTTGCTGGACCTGAGCGCCCAGGCGCTCGAGGAGGACCAAGATTTGAGTAGCATTCGCGGCTGGGTGGCCGACTCGGGCGAGGGCCGCTGGGCCGTCGCTGAGGCGATTGACCTGGACGTGCCCGCGCCCGTCATCGCGCTCTCGTTGCTGATGCGCCTGGCCAGCCGCCAGGACGAGTCATATGCTGCGAAGCTGTTGGCTGCCATGCGCAACAAGTTTGGCGGGCACGCTATCAAGACGGAACCGGAGGGCTGATCCCCGGCCTTCTACCTCTTTGTCGCCTTTTCCTGCAACTCATACAGCTTGTTAATCGCCTCGAGTGGCGACATACTCGAAACGTCCAGCGCCTTGAGTTCCTCCAGCGCCGGGTTGCTGGCCGCCAAGAACGACAGTTGCTGCACCTCGGCCACGCGCTTGGGCACGCTGCCGGCGGGCGAGCGCTGCGCCTCCTGCTCCAGGTTCTTCAGGATCTCCTCAGCGCGCCGGATCACCGGCCTGGGCAGGCCCGCCAGTTGCGCCACGTGAATGCCATACGAGCGGTCTGCGCCACCGGGCACGATCTTGCGCAGGAAAACCACGCGGTCCCCCTCTTCTGCCACGGCCACGTTGTAGTTGCGCACGCGTGGCAGGAAGCGCGCCAGCTCGATCAGCTCGTGATAGTGCGTCGCGAATAGCGTCTTGGCCTGCAGGCGCGGGTGGTTGTGGATGTGCTCGACGACGGCCCAGGCGATGGAGATGCCATCATAGGTGCTGGTGCCGCGCCCGATCTCGTCCAGAATCAGCAGGCTGCGGCTCGTGGCGTGATTGAGGATGTTGGCTGTCTCAACCATCTCGACCATGAAGGTGCTCTGCCCGGCGCTGATCTCGTCTTGCGCGCCCACACGGGTGAAGATGCGGTCCACCAGCCCGATGTGCGCCTCGTCGGCGGGCACGAACGAACCGATCTGCGCCATGAGCGTGATGAGCGCCACCTGCCGCAGGAACGTGCTCTTGCCCGACATGTTGGGCCCCGTGATGACCAGGATCTCTTCCTGGGGCGAAAGCAGCACGTCGTTGGGCACGAACGGCTCGTCACGCAAGCTCAGCTCCACCACCGGGTGGCGGCCGTTGACGATGTGGATCGTGTCGCCCGCATCCAGATCGGGGCGCACGTAGCGGTTGCGCTGCGCCACCTCGGCCAGCGTGGCATACAGGTCCAGCTCGGCCAGCGCGTGCGCGGTGGCCAACATGCGGGGGGCTGCGGCGGCCACCTGCTCGCAGATCTGACGGTAGACCTGCGCCTCCAGCTCGGCGCGGCGCTCCTCGGCGTTGAGGATCAACGACTCACGCTCCTTGAGCTCGGGCGTGATAAAGCGCTCGGCGTTGACCAACGTCTGCTTGCGGATATAGTCGCTCGGCACGGAGTCCTGGTTGGCGTTGGTCACCTCGATGTAGTAACCAAAGACCTTGTTGTAGCCCACTTTCAGGTTGCGGATGCCGGTACGCTCGCGCTCGTGGTTCTCCAATCGGGCCACCCAGGCCTTGGCGTCGCGCGCGGCCCCCAGAACGCTATCCAGCTCGCTGGAAAAGCCCGGCGCGATGACTCCGCCTGCGGCCAGCGTCACCGGCGGGTCGGGCACGATGGCCTGGGAGATCAGGTTCACGACCTCTGGACATGGGTCAAGTTCCTTTGAGCGCAGAGTGGCTCCATCGGGTGGGTTCTCCGGTGGGCTGACCTGCGGCAGTAGGGGCACAATCTCGGCCACGACTTGCAGCGAGTCGCGCAGGCCAATCAGGTCGCGCGGGCGGGCGATGCGCTGCACCACGCGGTTGGCCACGCGCTCCACGTCGGCAATGCGTTTGAGCCTCTCGCGCAGTGCGGTGCGCAGGGGTGCGTTGTCGACAAGGGCCTGCACTCCCTGCTGACGACGCTGCAGCGCGGCCAGGTCCAGCAGCGGCTGGCTGATCCACTGCCGCAGCAGGCGGCCGCCCATGGCGGTCTTGGTGTCGTCCAGCACGCCCAGCAACGAGCCGCGTGCGCCGTCGCCGCGAATGGTCTGAGTCAGCTCCAGGTTGCGGCGCGTGGCCGCATCGAGCGTCATGAATTCGCGCGTGAAGTAGGTGGAAAGTTGCGTCAGTTGCGGCAGGGCGGCCTTCTGCGTCTCGGCCAGGTACTGGACGATGGCACCGGAGGCGGAGATGGCCAGGGGCAGGCTCGCGCAGCCAAAGCCATCCAATGCGGCCACCTCAAAGTGCTCGATCAGCGCGCGTTCGGCGTTGTCGCGGTCAAAGTGCCATTCGGCATAGGTCGAGAAGGCACGCCGGTCCGTGACCCCCTCCGGCAGACTGGCTTTGTCGCTGACCAGCACCTCGGCCGGCTGCAGGCGCTGCAACTCCTGCCACAGCTCCTGCCCGGCTTGCGCACCGCTGAACTGCGTCGTGCGGAACTCGCCGGTCGTGATGTCCACGTAGGCCAGGCCGGCCTGGTCCTTCTGGAGCGCGATGGCGGCCAGATAGTTGTTGCGCTTCTCCTCCAGCAGGGCAGGCTCGATCACCGTGCCCGGCGTGACCACGCGCACCACGTCGCGGCCCATCAGCCCGCGCGACTCTTCCTGGTCCATCTGCTCCACGATGGCGACCTTGTGGCCGGCGGCGATGAGCTTGGCCAGGTAGCCGTCCACGGCATGGTAGGGCACGCCCGCCAGGGGCACGCGCTGCCCGGTGCCGACGGGCCGCGAGGTGAGCACGATGTCGCAGACAGAGGAAACCAGCCGGGCGTCGTCGTCAAAGGTCTCGTAGAAATCGCCCAGGCGGAAGAGCACGATGGTATCCGGGAAGCGTTTTTTGATGCGCAGGTATTGGCTGCGGACGGGTGTGGGCATGGGCCTACTCCATTGTGCCGACTGTGGGGCATCTCCAGCGCAAGTATAGCGGACAAGCGGGCGACTGTCAATCGCAGACAGTCCGAGTCTCCCTCATGGCTATAGGATCTGCCTGGCCAGAACGGCCGCTGCCAGACCCAGCATGCGATGCCCCTCGGCGCCCTCGAGCATCTCCACAAGCTTGCATCGCGCGAGCTTGCCGTGCCGGGTCAACTATGCTATAATGCTCCATCTCGAGTGGAGGAACAAGATATGCAGATAGTCAGTGACCGAGGAATGGACCTAACTCCAGAGCAGGCAGCAGGACTGGACAACATTCACCTGGTTCCGCTCACCCTCATCCTGGACGGCAAGACCTACCGCAGCGGGGTGGACATCCAGCCGGACGAGTTCTACCAACTCCTGGAACAGACCGAGAGCTTCCCCAACACCTCACAGCCGTCTCCCGAAGACTTTGCCGTGCTCTACCGCCAGTTGGCGGCCACCGACCCCGAGATCCTCTCCATCCACATCTCGTCTGGCCTGAGTGGCACGCTCAACTCGGCGCGCCTGGGGGCGGAGATGGTGCCCGAGGCACACGTAACCCTGTTCGACACGCTCACGCTGTCGGGTGCGGAGGGTTGGCAGGTGGAGGCCGCCGCGCGGGCCGCGCGGGCTGGCTGGCCCATGGACGGAATCCTGGCCCTGCTGGAGCGCGTGCGCGCCGCCACGGATACCGTTTACACGCTGGCCACGCTCAAGTACCTGATCCATGGCGGGCGCATCAGCCACATCAAGGGCCTGCTGGGGCAGGTGCTTAACCTGAAGCCGTTGATCGGCGTGGGTAAGGAGGACGGCAAGTACAACCAACGCGGTCAGGCCCGCTCGCTCAACGCCGCCATCTTGAAGCTGGCCGACGTGGTGGCCGAAAGCCACGCCCGGGGGAGCGCGCTGCGCGTGCAGGTGATGCACGGGCACAACCCCGAGGGCGCGGCCTTGCTGCACGACAGGCTCTCGCAGCTCTACCAGTGCACGTGGCTTCCGAGCGCCTCGATTGCTCCCGTGCTGGGCGCGCACACCGGCCCTGGCCTGGTGGGCGTGGCCTACGCGGACCCGGCGGCGTTTGCCGACGTGCCTTAGCGCCAGCCGCGAGCCGGGAGCGGGCAGAGTCTGAGCCACTCGCCGCAGAGTCGAGTAGCCAAGGGGCCAGGCCATGGAAAGGACGTTGCAGTGCCTGACGTTTCACCTTCAATAGAACAATGGAAGGCACTGTACGCCGCCGCCCTGGAATTCAAGCAGGTCGCGCCATGGCAATGGATGTGGGACTCGGATGTCTTTGGGGTGCAGAACCCAGAAGGCGGAGAGACCGGTTACTGTTGCGTGATGGGCGGAGAGGGTGAGTACTTTGCCTTGGGCGTGTACTTGGGCCGTGGCGGGCTGGATGGATACTGGAAGCTGAGGACACGGCGTACAATGCCTTCGCTTGAGGTTATGCTTCAGCAAACCTGTCTGATGGCCTCATTTGAGGATAGGAAGTTCGTCGAAAAGCAGGACCGCCAGGTTATGGACGCCCTGGGGCTGCGCTTCCGGGGGCGCAACGCGTGGCCCGTCTTTCGGAGCTACCTGGCGGGCTACTACCCATGGTTTCTGACCAGACAAGAGGCGCTGTACCTGACGCTGGCCTTTCAGCAGTCCCTGGACGTCGCCCTGCGCTTCGCCAAGGACCCTCGCCTGCTCGCTCCCACGACGCGCAAGCGCTATCTGGTGCGGGTTCCGAAGAAGACCGACAGCGGGCTCGCGTGGCACGATGAATGGCTGCCACCACCACCTCCTGTGATAGAGACCGAAGCGGTTGCAGCGCCGCTAGACGTGAGGCGCGCAGCAGCCCTGGTCAGGTCAGCGAGAACGCGTACTGGCGTATGGGAAGTGGATGTTATGCCCACCGAGGAGCCGGTGAGGGATGGGGACGAGCGGCCCTATTACCCCTCTCTGATTCTCGTCGTGGACCGTGACTCTGGGTTTGTCTTCTCTGCCCACATTGCTAGGCCCGATCGCTGCGCCACCGAGTTGCCCAGCCATTTGCTGACGGCGGCCGAGGAGTATGGTGCCTTACCCGAGCAGGTAGCGGTCAGAAGGGAGACCGTTGCCAAGTTGCTTCAGCCCACCATGGCCGCCTTGGGGATCAGCCTTGTGCAGTCCCGTCTGCTGCGGAGCCTGCAGTCGGCGCAGACCTCGCTGTTCCGATTCTTCAAGAGGTGAAGCGCACGTGGAACCGCCTCTGAGGTGGCTTTGGGGCCACAGACAGCGTCCCTGACCTGAGCACCAGGGTCCGCTGCAGACACGGGACACGCAACACGAAACGCGTAAAGGATCAACATGGCCAAATCAACCATCGGATTCATCGGCCTCGGCATCATGGGCGCGCCCATGGCTGGGCACTTGCTGCGCGGTGGACACGCGCTGGTGGTATGGAACCGCACGCCCGCTAAAATGGTGCCCCTCCTCGAGCAGGGAGCCAAGGCGGGCGTTTCGCCCCAGGACGTGGCCGCGCGCGGCGAGGTCGTCATCAGCATGGTCTCTGACTCGCCCGACGTCGAGCAGATCTATATGGGCGCGGACGGAGTGCTGGCCGGCGCGAAACCCGGCACACTGCTGATCGACATGTCTACCATCTCGCCGGTGACCGCGGCCAGGGTGGCTCGGGCCGCGGTGGAGAAGGGCTGCCCTATGTTGGATGCGCCGGTGTCGGGTGGGGACGTGGGCGCACGCAACGCCACGCTGGCCATCATGGTGGGCGGAGATCCCGAGGTGCTGGAACGCGCCCGGCCCATCTTTGCGTTGCTGGGCAAGCCCGTGCTGTGTGGCCCCTCGGGCGCCGGGCAGACGGTCAAGGCCTGCAACCAGATCGCCACGGCGCTGCACATCGTGGCCATGGCCGAGGCCTTCACGCTGGGCAAAAAGGCCGGCGTGGACCCGGCCATCATATTGCAGGTATTGAGCGGCGGCTATGCCCAGTCGCGCGTGATGGACGCGCGTGGGCCCAAGGTCATCCAGGGCGATTTTGCCCCGGGCTTTCGCAGCCGCCTGCACTACAAGGACCTAAGCATCGTTCAGGACACCGCACGCGTCTACGGCTGTAGTCTGCCCGCCTCGGCGCTGGCGCGCGAGCTCCTTGGTGCGATGCAAGCCAACGGCTGGGGTGACCTCGATCACTCGGCAGTGATCAAGGTCATCGAGATGCTGCCGGACGGCCCGGCAGGCGAGCCTGACGGGTAGGCCACATTGTGTGCCTGGCAGTAGTAAAAGGGGCCTGGTTCCTCAAGCAGGGACCAGGCCCCTGTGCGTCCGACCAAACGGCTATTCAAACTTGAAGCGCCACACGGCCAGTCCAAAGGTGGCCGCCGCGTACGCCAGAATGATGCCGACGGGCTGCAGAACGCTGTGGACTCCCAGACCGCGCAGGATGACGTTCTGGAAGCCGTCCATGGCCCAGGCGGTGGGCGTCAGGTGGCCGATGGCCGAGAAGGTCTTGCTGGTGAACTCGAGCGAGAACCAGGCGCCGCCCATTGCGGCAAAGACGAACATGGCCAGCAAGGACCACATAATGACCTGCTCCTCACCTTTGGAGAGAGCCCCGATGAGCATGCCCAGACTGACAACCCACAATGCTAGAGCCACGCTCACCAGGCCAATCGCCAGGGGCTGCCGCGCATAGTCCACGTGCATGAAGAGTTGGCCGAAGCCGATCAACACGACTTCCTGGAACAACACAACCAGCAGCATGGCCAGCGCGTGGCCCGCCAGCACCTCCCAGCGTCGCAGGGTGGTGGTCAGCAGGCGTTGCAGTGCTCCGCTCTTGCGCTCCAATACCAGCACCCCAGCAGACATGATCAACCCATAGATGGTGAACTGCACAATCGACCCTGCCGAGGACTGATCCGTGTTGTCCTGGGCGGTGCGCACGTGACTCGTCTGCGCGGTCGCGCTTTCCACGAGAACAGACAGTGGAGGGTCGCGCCAGGCGTTGCTGGTCATCGAGAGCGCCTGCTCCAGGTAGGCCTGTCGCTCGGCTGCACTGACAAAGGGCTTGAGTTTCTCGTAGGACTGCGCGCTGCTCCGTGCGATTTGCACGCTGCCCAGCAAGCGTGTCATGGCCGCATCAATGGCGTTGCTGGCCGTCTCTCCGGCCGGGTCGTTGGTGGCCGCGATCACTGACACGGGCGCGGGCTGGCCTGCCAGCGTCGCCGCGCCAAACCCCTGAAGCACGCTCACTGCCGCAGCCAGCTTGCCATCGCGTACCGACAACCCCGCCTTGGCCGCCTGCTTGTTGTCGAGGATGACCGGGCGCACGGCGTCCGAATCCTGCAGCAGCGCCAGCAGGTGGGTGCTGAGAGGACTGGACGAGTCATCGTTTGCGAATCCCACGGGCAGGCGGGCATCGCGCGTCCCGCCCTGACTGCCAAAGATCAGGCTGAAGAACAGCGTGAACACGATCGGCATGGCCACCAGGAACAGCAGCGCTTTGCGGTCGCGAAGGACCTGCGTCAGATCCTTAAGTGTCAAATCGAGAATGCGCACGCGTGGCCTCCTCTACGCAAACCGTTTGCGGAACAGCAATGCGCCGATCGCAAAGAAGACGGCGCCCAGGCCGAGCATCACCAGGACCGTTGGCAGCACATCGCTCACCCCTCCGCCTGCCAGCGCCGTCTTCCAGCCGCGCAATGCCCAGCCATGAGGTGTGAACAGATTGATGACCTCATAGGCTCGCGGCAGATTCTGGAATCCAGTGGTGAACAGCCCGCCCAGCATGCCACTAATGGTCAGGCCGCCGCCCATGACGGTACCGGTCTGACGCGTATTCTTGATGAAGGACATGATAAACACGCCGAACCCAGAGGCGAGCAGGACCATGCCCACACACAGCAACGTAACGGTCATCGCGTCTCCCCAGTAGATGCCAAAGGCGCGCCCCGAAACCAGCACGAGCACTACCACCTGCACCAAAACGAGCATCACCACGCCGGCGAACTTGCCAGCCAGGATGATTGTGCGCGGGGTGGCGGTCGTGAATAGCCTGGCCAGGGTGCCCTGTTCATCTTCGGTCAGAATGGTTTCGGCAGCGGCTGCCGCGGTGAAGAACGTGAAGAAGATCATCATGCCTGCCATGATCAATCCAGCCAGCAGCGCCCGCTGATTGGTCGCTGCGCTCTTACTGGGCGGGGCCTGCAGCTCAATGGCCGGGTTCTGGCCATTGTTGCGGTTCTGTGCTGACGCGCTTGCCCACATTCCATACTGTAGTGCCACGTCCTGCGCGGTCGCGACGTCCACCTGAATCCCGCGCTCACGAGCTTGGGCGGCGAACACATTTGCCGCGATCCGGGCGCCTGTATAGCCATCTACGAACTGGCTGATGATGCCTTTGACGATGCCCGGCCCCAGCGAGAGCGTGGGATCTTGGATCAAGGTGATGGACGCCCGGCCTTCTGCTGAGAGCAGGGCCTTGGTCAGGTTTTCTGGGAGGATGATCGCCACCCCGGCCATGCGCTGGTTGACCGCCTCGCGTGCGCTGGCTCCGTCGCTGGCTGCGGTGGCGTGCACGACGCCCTGCAGAGCGTCGCTCTGCAAGAACTCGGTCAGCATCTTGCCCAGCGCAAAGTTCTCGAACTGTGGAGCTGGCCGATCTAGGTTCACCACCTGCACTTCGGTTGCCGGTACGCTCAACCCGCTGCCGCTCGCCAACCCGCCTAAGGCAAAGTAGAATATGGCGGTCATCAGCAAGGGCGCTACGAACATCATCGTCACGGCAAAAGCGCTGCGAAAACTGCGCACGAGATCCTTGAGGGCAATGTCCCACATTTTCATCGCCGTGCCCCCTATTCTCTCAGAGCGCGGCCGGTGAGGTGCAGAAACACGGCCTCCAGGTTGGGCTCTCGGACCTCAACCCCGGTGATGCGCACACCCGCGTTCGCCGCCGCCTCGAACAGGCGCGGCAACGCTTGGTTGCTGTCGTCCACCAACAAAGTGACGTGGCCATTCTCTGCCGATACCTTGCGCACTCCTTCCGCGGCACGCCATGCGTCCAGCACCTGCGCTGACTCATCTTTCGTTGTCAGGGGGACACTAATCGTCAGGTCGATGCGATCCAGCCCGCCCACGATCTTGACCAGCTCTTCGTGCGTGCCGTAGGCGATGACCTTGCCCTGGTCCATGATGGCGATGTGGTTGGAGAGCTCCTGGGCCTCCTCCATGTAGTGCGTGGTGTAGAGCACGGTCATGCCCTGGCGGTTGAGCTCTTTGACGCTATCGAGGATGCTGCGGCGACTCTGGGGGTCGATGCCCACAGTGGGCTCGTCCAGGAAGAGGACCTGCGGCCTGTGCAGCAGGCCAATGCCGATGTTGAGGCGGCGCTTCATGCCGCCCGAGAACTTGCTCACCGCGCCTTTCTGACGGTCGCTCAAGCCGATGGTCTGCAACACCTCGTCCACGCGCTGCTTCAGGGTCGCTCCGCGCAGGCCGTACATCTTGCCCCAGAAGACGAGGTTCTCGCGCGCCGAGAGGTCGGGGTAGAGCGCGATGTCCTGGGGCACCACACCGATGGCTGCCTTGACCGCCATCGAGTCGCTGCGGATGGAATGGCCCATGACCAGGGCGTCACCCCGCGTGGGCGTGAGAAGGCACGAGAGCATGGAGAGGGTGGTGGTCTTGCCCGCACCGTTGGGGCCGAGCAAGCTGAGGATTTCGCCGGCGTCGACCTGCAGATCGACGCCCTGCACCGCGTGGACGCCGCCGTAGTCCTTGTACAGACCGCGGACTTCGATCGCCTTCTGGTCACTCATCGTGGAATCTTCCTTTCTGTGTCATGGTATAGCACAGCGGGACGATCGGTGCGTCAGCCAGGCGCAGGCTCCGGGCATGGGCTGGGTGGCCTATGCCTCGAGAAGGCCGGCAGACGTTGATTGAGCGTGCGGCGCGCCGCACGCTCAATCGAAAAGGGTCAAATCAGAGAAACAGCGATCCTAGAAGTGGATCTCCTTCGAGCTTTCCCACAGGCCATGGATGTTGCACTGCGCCACGGCGATGAGGGTGCCCAAAGTGTTGACCTTCATGGAGAAGGTGACCTCCGGGTGGGTGTAGACCGGACCCTGGTTGGCGCCCTTGACCGATTCGCCGTGGGCGGCGAACTCAAAACGGCCCACGTGGTAGACGAACTTGTCGCCTTCGGGCTGGAAGTAGACGTCGATCCAGGAAATGTGGTGCTCGGTGGTGTTGGGGTGGGGGATCTCCTTGCCCACACTGACCTTGACGCCGAACATCTTGTCCGCAGCCACAGTGTCCGCACACTCGATCACGGGCACGTGCTTCTCGGCCTTCCAATCCGCTGTCTGGATGCGCTCACCGATCTTCATGGCTTCTCTCCTCTCTTGGACTACTTGACGGGCTCAAACATGTCCTTGCTGGCCCCGCAGCTGGGGCACACCCAATCGGCGGGCAGGTCTTCGAAGGCGGTTCCAGGCGGGATCTTGTTGTCTGGATCGCCCTGGGTGGGGTCATAGATGTATCCGCAGACTTGGCACTCCCATTTCTTCATACAGCCTCCTTCTGCAGATTCGCTGGTGCCCAGATTGTACCTGAAACCGTGGGCGCTGTCAAAGTAGCGTGCCGCGCTGTTTGACTTTTCATCCCGCACGGCGTACAATGCAAAATGAAAATGATTTTCATTTAGACCGAGGGGTGCATGGCCGACCTGGGCGGTGTTGATCTGACGAGAGAACTGAGCAGTCGCGGATTCAAGCTGACGCGCCAACGCCGTGCGGTGCTTCAGGTGATCGCTGACAGCGAGGGACGCCTCGATCCGGCCGAGTTGTATGCTGAGGCGAAGCGGGTCTGCCCGCGCATCGGGTTGACCACGGTCTACCGCACGCTGGAGATTCTGAGCGAGCTCGGGGCGGTCAAGCGCGTGCATCTGGAGCATGGCTGCCACAGCTACGCTCCGGCGAGCAATGGCCACCGCCACTACCTGGTCTGCTCGGGTTGCCAGCAGGTCGTCGAATTCGACGGCTGCGACCTGGCAAGCGCCCTGGGAGCCGTGGCCGCCCAGACCGGCTTCCGCATCGAAGGCCACTGGTTGCAGCTCTTTGGCCAGTGCCCGGCGTGCCAGGAGCGCCAGGCCGCCCAAGCGGACGCCGGGATGGCCGCATGATGCATTCGGATTCACAAGGAGGACCTACGCCGCGCAGGACTACTTGGTTGCTGGCCGCGACATCGCTGGTCGTGTGGGCCGCACTTAGTGCGTGCGCCTCGCCTCAAGCCCGTCCGGCTCCGGCCCGGGCCGGGTTCAAAGTGCTGGCGGTGGAGACGTTCCTGGCCGACATGGCCCAGAACGTGGCCGGAGAGCGCCTGCGCATCGATGCGCTGTTACCAATCGGGGTGGACCCTCACAGCTTTGAGCCCACGCCGCAGGACCTGCGCCGAGTGGCCGATTGCGACGTGCTGATCGTCAATGGGGCGGGCCTTGAGGAGTTCCTGACCCGGCTACTGCAGAGCGCCGGAGGCAAGCACCTGGTGATCGAGGCGGCGGCCGGGCTGACCAGCCGCGCGGGGCGCGAGGGCGAAGTGGCCGAGGTCGCCCTCGCCGATCATGAACACGGCGACCCGCACTTCTGGCTTGACCCAATCAACGTCGTGCGCTACGTGGAGAACATCCGCGCTGGCCTGAGCCAGGCTGACCCGCAGGGTGCCGCGGCCTACGCGGCCGGGGCCGCGGCCTACGCGGCGCGGCTTCAGGAGTTGGACCAGTGGGCCAACGCGCAGTTCGCCGCGCTTCCCGAGGCCCGTCGCCAGATCGTGACGAACCACGAGAGCCTGGGCTACCTGGCCGACCGCTACGGCCTGCGCATCGTGGGCACCATCATCCCCAGCGTGAGCACATCCGCCTCGCCTTCGGCGGAGCAGATGGCGCAACTGGTGGGCCGCATCCGCCAGGCGGGTGTGCAGGCCATCTTCCTCGAGACAGGCAGCAACCCGCAACTGGCGCGGCAGATCGCGCAGGAATCAGGCATTCGCGTCGTGACGGACCTGTACACCCACTCGGTCAGCGCGCCGGACGGTCCCGCGCCGACCTACATCGACATGATCCGCTACGACACGCGCGCGATGGTCGACGCGCTGAAATAGGAGCCTTTTCCGTATGCCAGAAGCATTTCGAACCGGCGCAATCCAGGAGCCCGCCCGCCTGGAGGTGGAACACGCCTCGGTGGCCTACAACGGCACCGAGGTGCTCCAAGACATAACCTTTCAGGTGCCGCATGGGGCGCGTGTGGCCGTGGTGGGGCCCAACGGCGCGGGCAAGTCCACCCTTTTCAAGGCGCTGGTGGGCCTCCTGCCGCTGCGTCACGGGCACGTGCTGATCCACGGCTTGCCGCTGGGCCACCATCGCGACTGCGTGGCCTACGTGCCGCAACGCGAAGAGGTGGACTGGCAGTTCCCGGTGAGCGTGGCCGACGTGGTCCTGATGGGGCGCTACGGCCACCTGGGCTGGCTGCAGCGCCCGCGGCCAATGGACTACGCCGTGGTCCGACGCTGCCTGGGACAGATGGGCATCGCCGACCTGGCCCAGAGGACAATCGGCGAGCTGTCCGGCGGCCAGCAGCAGCGTGTCTTCCTGGCGCGGGCATTGGCGCAGGAGCCGCACATCCTGCTGATGGACGAACCGTTTGCGGGCATCGATGCGCCCACGCAGGAAGCCACGCTGCAACTGCTCGACCAGCTTGAGGCCCAGCGGGTTACGGTGATGGTATCGATGCACGACCTGAACCTCGCGGCACAGCGCTTTGAGTGGGTTTTGTTGCTTAATCGTGGTCTGGTGGCCTATGGCTCGGCGGCAGAGGTGTTTACGCCAGAGACCATCAGGGTTGCGTTTGGAGACCAGGCATTCTTCCTGCCCGGCGGCGTGGCCATCGGACACGCGTGCCCGCCCGAAGCCTCGTGCAAGGAGGTGCAGCCATGATGCAGTGGTTGACGATGCCGCTGAGGTATGGTTTTATGCAGCGCGGCCTGCTGGCGGCGTTGATGGTGGGCGTGTTATGCGCGGTCGTGGGCTGCTACGTCGTACTACGTTCGATGGCTTTCCTCGGAGACGCCATCTCCCACGCCATCCTGCCCGGTGTGGCGGTGGCCTACCTGCTCAAGGGCAACCTGCTGGTGGGGGCGCTCTTTGCGGCCGTGGCGGTGGCGCTGGGGATTGGCTTCTTCTCGCGACTGGGCAAGGTCAAGGAAGACACCGCGATCGGGATCCTGTTTGCGGCGGCGCTGGCGCTGGGCGTGGCGTTGATCAGCACGATCCGCACGTACGCGGTCGACCTGACGCACATCCTGTTTGGCAACGTGCTGGGGGTAAGCACGGGAGACCTGCGGTTGACGGCTGGCCTGGGGCTGGTCATTCTGACCACCGTGGTGGCGCTCTACAAAGAGTTCCTGGTGATCTCGTTCGATCCGGTGCTGGCGGCCACCCTGCGCTTGCCAGCAGAATTGCTGCGCAACCTGATGCTCGTGCTTCTGGCGCTGGCCATCGTGGTGTCACTGCAGACCGTGGGGGTGGGCTTGGTAGCGGCCATGCTCGTGACGCCCGCAGCGACGGCCTACCTGGTCACGCGCCGTTTGCCGGCCATGATGCTGCTCTCTGCGGCGCTGGGCGCGTTCTCGGGCGTGGCGGGGCTCTACGCCAGTTTCTACC
>Ga0315291_10006798_pt1 | contig 14185 bp, 23 predicted proteins | sample YL17G12_20_MG_FD_203070 | JGI IMG/M metagenome (GOLD analysis project Ga0315291, IMG submission 203070) | Sediment microbial communities from Yellowstone Lake, YNP, Wyoming, USA - YL17G12_20 | ecosystem: Environmental > Aquatic > Freshwater > Lake > Sediment | place: USA: Wyoming | collected...
GCAGCCAGTCAAGGCGTTCAATTTGGGCAATACAAGGATGACGAAGACGGCGGGCATGGAGGCAGTAATCCTCCGTACGTTCTCGTCCATCAGGGAGGAGTATGCCAAGGAGGGTAAGCACCATTGTCTGAGGCTCGTCTGCGCCAAATGTAGAGACGTACAAACGTGCCGGTGCAGCTCCCCGAAGATTACTGAGACTGGAATTTGCCCCGACTGTAGCGAGCTGGAGTCCACATGAAGAAGGTTGCCTGCCACTACCATGGCTGCGCTGGGCGCCGGGTCCATTACGAGCGTCCCGACGAGCTCAGGGACAGGGTGATGATCGAGGTCCCGGACGACTTCCCGGAGGCGAAGAAGGCGTACTGCTCCATCGAATGCGCGGCGTACGACGGGGCCCTCAAAGAATTCTCGAAGGAAAAGGCTTGATCCCGTCGTATAATGGGGTAGAGTACATTCAAGGGTTCATGGTGAGCCCTGTTCAGGGGACGTAGCGATGCGCAAGGTGGCCTTAGGATCAGCGAAGTCAGGGCTGGCCGCCCTAGCGTCGGCTAGTCTGTCCTTGCATCTCGCAAGGAGAAATCGCCCCTGATCCAAGTCTGACAAGTTAAACTGGACTGGAAAAGGGGCGACGAAAGTCGCCCCTTTTTGTTTGTCCAATAAGCCCCGTGCAGCGGGCAACGATCCTAACTCGGGCGGAGTCAGCTAGAGGATGTTAATTATTCAACCAAGCCGGGGCTGCGAGCCCCGGATATGACTTGGCCGGGCATGGGGCTTCGCCCCATGCCCGGCCTGATGCAAACTTGGGCTCGTAGCTCATTTGGGAGAGCGCCAGACCGGCAGTCTGGAGGTAGAGGGTTCGATCCCCTTCGGGTCCACCAATTTGATGGTGCCTATAGTGTAGGGGTTCGCACGTTTGCCTGTGGAGCAAAAAGAGCCGGCTCAACTCCGGCTAGGCACCCCATATTGCAGTTGCAGGGCAATGTTGTAGTTGCATGGCAACTTGTGGGCTGCTCGTACAACGGCAGTACGCTTCTTTCGCACGGAAGAAATTCGGGTTCGATTCCCGAGCGGTCCACCAATTTTATCTGAGGCCACGTAGCCCAAATGGCAGGAGGCGCATGCCCGAGGCGCATGACAGTGTGGGTTCAAATCCCACCGTGGCTACCAATATTCATGGCGAGATAGGCAAACTGGCAAAGCCGAAGGTTTTAGGAACCTTTGTTTGCGGGTTCGACTCCCGCTCTCGCTACCATCTTGTCCGCGTGGCGGAAAGGCAGACGCCGTATGTTCAGACCATACGGGGCGAAAGCCCATGTGGGTTCAACTCCCACCGTGGACACCATCCTGTTGACTTGATATGATCCTGGGATAGGAAGCTTGACTCATGAACGACCATCTCTATAGTCCGTGCTTCGTCTACCTCCTGCGCTGTCGGGACGGCTCCCTGTACTGCGGGGCGACTACCAATCTTGAGCGCAGGACAGCCCAGCACAACTCCGGCAAAGGGGCCAGGTATACGAGGTCGAGGCTGCCCGTCTCCCTCGTCTGGTCCGAGGCCCAGCCAAACTGGCCGACGGCCTTGTCTAGGGAGGCGGAGATCAAGAAGATGAAGAAGAAACAGAAGGAAAAACTAGTGGCCACGTAGCCAACTGGAAGCGAGGAACTGTAAACATGGTCCGATTCTCGTTCGATCTTCCCGATGGCGAGGCGCAGAACCTCGTGTTCATCATCCAGAGGTCCATCAACGACTCCAAGGTCGCAAGCGCATTTGGCACGGACGTTGCTGGAAAGCAATACAACTACGCCGAGAGGAAGTGGTTCGCCGAGAACGCCGAATACGTGGAGAAGGAAATCCTCCAAGTGATCATCTCAGGGCAATCCCGAGTCGAGTAGGGTTACGGCCCAAACGTACCGATGTAGCTACCAATATTCAACGTGCCCAAGTGGCGTAACTGGCAGCCGCACGAGCCTCAAAAACTCGGGGGTGAAAGCCCGTGAGGGTTCGACTCCCTCCTTGGGTACCATTCTTTCAGAGCAGCGGGACGTGCCTGTCGAGGAGCTTCTGCAACTCCTCCCCGGAAAGGCTCATGGCCTTCTTGAGGAAGGCTCTTCCGGCCTCCTTGAGTTGCTCCGGCTTCGGGAATGGCCACCCCTCGTCCGGGTCGGCAATGGCGGCGGAAACGACTGGGGCCCATCCACTGGACGACTGCCAGATGGTATTGGAGCAACGGCTTCCGTCTTCCGTGTACGTATAGTTCCTGTAGCAGCGGAGCATCCCGAAGTACCCGGAAGAGAAGGCTAGGCCATGCTTCTTCATGAACTCCTGCTCGGCTTCAGGAAGCTCGGCAGGGATGCCGTACCAGTCAGGCAGGAGGCTCGTTCCCGGAAAGTCACTCATGGCTTCTTCCTTTCGTAGTTTCATTATTTGATGGGCCTATGGCATCCGTTGAAACATGCCAAAAGAATGTAACCGCTACTTCCTTTTCTTCTTGGCCCTCTTCATGGCCTTCATCCGGGACCGGTTGCGGGCTTCGAGGTCCCAGGACGGGTCGTAGCCCTTGACCCTGAATCCAAGGGCGTTAAGGTCATCGACGATTCGTCCCGGTCGAAACGAGTCATGGGTTACCCACGCCCGGTCCCCGTCTGTTTCGACCCCGGAGACCTGGGCCAAAACCTTGATTTCTTTCCTCTGTCTCTGAGTCGGGAATGGCCTGATTTCGAGTCTCATGGCTTTGCTCCTTCGGGTAGTAGCATACCACGAGGACGAGTCTTTGCAAGGAAGTGCTGACCCGCCAGGCGAATCCATGCATAGGAATTAAGAGGAGCAAGCCATGAGTCCGATTCGCAAGTGCAGGGGCTTCGGTTCGGCGGTTGACGCCATCATCCAGAAGGCTTCCGAGCAGCCAAGGCTCTGCAAGAGGCATGGCGAGGAGACTGGCGAGGAGTATACGGAAGTCGAGGAAACCCCCGATGACTGTTCGGCCTGCCGACGCATTTTCGAAAAGAAGCACGACGACCAGTCCTTTGAGAAAGAGCATGTTCCGGGTAGCAAGGCTTTCCAGAAAGAAGCCGCGCCAACTGGGGGATTGTTCAACAAGAAGCCTGGAGGTTTGTTCAATAGACAGCCCCAGCAAGTTCCAGCCCCAGCGGCCCCACAAACTGGAGGCTTGTTCAACAAGAAGCCTGGAGGTTTGTTCAATAAACAGCCCCAGCAGACCCTAGCCCCAGCGATACCGGCAGTCCAGCAAACCCCAGCCCCAGCGGCTCCCCAAGCTGGAGGATTGTTCAACAAGAAGCCTGGAGGTTTGTTCAATAGACAGCCCCAACAGACTCCAGCCCCAGCGGCTCAGGTAGTCCAGCAGGCTCCGGCCCAGCAGGCCCCAGCCCAAGCGGCTCCGGCCCAGCAGGCTCCAGCCCAAGCGGCTCCGGCCCAGCAGGCCCCAGCCCAGCAGGCCCCAGCCCAAGCGGCTCCACAAGGCTCAGCGGCCCCGGCAGAGTTGCCCGAGTGGAAGCGCAAGGCTTATGATGTAGTTAAGAAATTTATGGCACCTAATGATGTATTAAAGACACTTAGTAGAAGTACAGACGATAAGATGTCTAGCACAACAGCAAGAACAATTGCTGAACTGTGTGATGCACAAACTGGAGAAAAAGAAATTAGCGAAATTACTCAGTTATTGAATGGGTTGGGTATTGTAAAAGATAATAAGTTACGCATTGGAGCTGGTTATGATGTTTGGGGACGTTGGGATACAGACGCCGCAATGGACCCTAAAGCAAAATCTCCCGTAAGCCAGTTATACGTTTCAAAGATACATCGTAATAGTTGGTCTAGTAAGGAGATAGGCGAAATTATGCGTCCATATTTCGAAGTCACCGATCGTCACCTATTGCCTAGAAAATAAATAGGCTCAGCATAGGTTTAACATGCTTGATGACTGCAACCTAATAACTGCCTGCGTCGGACGCTGGGACTCGTTCCTGCGGGTCCTGCCGACTTGGCAACGATCATTCCTACCGGAACGCATGTTCGTCGCCGTTGCCCCATGGGACCATATGCCAAAGGAAGCCCAAGGGCTGAACCTCGTCGAGGTGCAGCATGGGCAGTTCTCGCTTGGGCTATGGCTGAACAAGGCATACGAGGCAAGCCTGGAGGCCCAGTCCGGGTTCACGTGGAAGATCGACGTGGACATGGTCCTGGAGGACCCTGGAGCCCTTGAGTTCCATACCCATTCCGCCGAAAGCGACGAGTTTGTCCTGGCCTGCGAGGTTCCTGGGATTGGCAACGACAAGCCATGGGACCAGAGGGTCATGGGGATGACGGGGACGGTCGGCTTCCCGACCGAGGTCCTCGGGATGGTTGGCGGGTACGAGGCCCGGCTCCATAACTGGGGGCTTGACGACGTCGTCCTTTACCGGGAATGGATCGAGCTTGGGATGACCCCGAGGGTGGTGGATGCGTTCCTGCACGTCCAGCATGACGACAGGACCAGGACGCAGAACTACGAGGTCAAGGACCTCCGCATGTCCATCGGCCATAACCGCAAGGAGATGGCCAGGCTCGACCCAACTGGTCGGGAGGAGTTCTGGAGGCCGATTGGATTCAATGTCATTGGAAGAGCGCCGGAGTAGGAGAGCCGGGCTTGTTTGCTAAACAAGGGGCTCCAAAAGGGTCCAGTGGGTCCGAATCCCACCTCTTCCGCCATGTTTGCGTGGCGGCGTGGCGCTAACCACGACGAGACCTCAAGGCCGGTAGGGAAGAGTGGGAGTATCGATCACGACTGGCAATCCGGCCCACGCAATAAATAGAGAGGGAGCGGAAAGCGTACTGTTTCCGCCATGTTACTAACTGGGATATGGAACCCAGTTCAGCTTGTTAATGTCTACTCGCATGATTATGACGCACGAGTCTTGGCATCCAGCAGAAACCAGGACGCTCTCGTCCGATTCCCTTACGATCCCGCATGGGAATATGATGTGATGATAGTGCCTGGAAACGGTATTCTCTACGTTTACGGGAACGTCCAATGGGCCGGCGACGTGGGTTGGATGGAATGGGAACGAGCCCTCAAGCAGTATCGCTCCGGCGAAATACCTTCTGTCTCCTCCCGTGTGAGAGTGGAAGAAAGAAACATATGATTCATCCATCTTGATCGCCGGCGTTCCGCCGCAAATGCGTCCATAGGATTCCGTGTCCCACGGAGAGGCAACAGTGGTTTTGTACACGAGCTTAGGAGAACCATTGCTCAACTCGCATAACCCATATGGATCAATCCAAGGCATGACGTACAGCTTGTCGTCTGTTGGCAGAACGGTCCAGTTCTTGTCCCCCGGAGGAGCCTCCAGCGAGACGTCTTCCGTGACGTTCAGGTTGTCGTCCAGTTTGGCCAGGCGAGTGGAATACCCGTTGGAGAACCTGTGGTACATGACATGCAGCTCGTTCTTGTAGACGAAGGCCCTTGGGTCTTCTGCTCTTTCCATCAACAATCGACATGACTCGATTTCTAGGTTTTCATCCAGCCAAGAAACGATAATGTTCGTTCTTGGCCCCCAAGAATTACGGACCTCCCTGCTTACCAGCAAGTATCGATTACCCCACTCGACGATTGAGCCATTGGTTATGGTACTATGTTGCGCAAGTTTCTTCCTGCCTAGGACATTGACGAGCTCGACCGAGTTGCGAGGATCGGGTTCGATGTCGGGTATGTGCATGGCAGGACGCCTCCAAGCCTATTTTCAGCGTTCAAGATGACGTTCCTGCATTTGTAGAGTCTGATCCTTAAACGGATTAGAGAGGGAAGCGGACAAGCGTGCCGTCACTCGTTGGAAGCGAGTCGGGGCTCCGAAAGGGGCTCGAGGGGCAGGACCTCTCCTCTCTGCCACATCTGGAAGATGAACCGGACAAGCGAGCCGGGGCTGCCTCGAAAACAGCCAGTGCTGAAAGGCATGAGGGGCAGGACCTCCGTCTTCCGCCATTGACAACGCGCACTGCTCTTGTATCATCGGGTGGACGAGGAACCGGCCCAGAGCGCCGGCACCGACTTGAAATCGGTTGGGGCTCGAAAGGGCTTGGGGTGCAAGGCCTCCCTCGTCCGCCACAAGGGGGACGATCATGAACCCGGAAAAGGACAAGGAACTCTGCGAGAAGTACCCGATCCTGTACGCCCAGCGGGACAAGAGCATGCAGGACACTTGCATGTGCTGGGGGTTCGAGTGCGGCGACGGGTGGGCAAGGATCATCGACGAGCTCTCGGCCAAGATAGAGGACGTCAACAGGGAAATCCTGGCCGACCAGAAGAGGCAGTGGAAGATTGCCGAGTGGCTCGGGACCATCGGGGGGTTCTCCTTGGGGGCATCCCTTGGGACGATACCGCTGGTCCAGACCCCGCTCATCCCGATCCTGACGGCCCTGCTGTCGATCCTGCTCTCGTGGCAGGGGATCAGGCTGAGCCGTAGGGCGAGGGACAGGTGCTTCGTCGAGGCTTCTCAGGTCAAGGAGAAATTCGGGACGATCCGCTTCTACATCGGGCCGGTCGAGTCCAAGTATGACGACCGGGTCTACGAGTGGATCGACCAGGCGGAGGAGCAGTCCTCGAAGACGTGCGAGCATTGCGGGGCTCCGGGCAAGGAGAGGAGCGGGGGATGGATCCTGACTCTCTGCGACGATTGCCAGAAGAAGAGGGACGCCGAGTACGACAAGTACAGGGAGCAGTCCAAGCATCACCCAGAGGATGGACTCGAATGAGGACGTGGTCGAAGAAGGTCCCGAAGGAAGAAGGCTGGTACTGGTTTTCCTACGTCCGCCGAGACGAGAGGGTCGTATGCCCGGCCATGCTGGTTTACCTGTGCGAGGACCCGCCACGCCCCCTGAGCAGGAATCTTGCGTACGTCAGGACGGCATACAACGACAGCTTCGTGGACAAGCCCATAGGCAGCCAAAAGGGCTTCGACGGGGTAGTTTTTGGCCCGGCAATCATTCCGCCGAAGGCGCCTAGATAGGAGACCTGCATGCGGTTCGAGACGTCGGAGAACTTCGCCACCGGGGTCATGATTCACTTCTCGGATACCGAGCGCATGATCTCGTCCCTGAACGTTTCCAAGGGGAAGATCCTCCTCTCCCCTCCGTCCCCAAAGGAACCATACTTCAGGGACTCGAGGGGGTGCGATGTCTTGTGCGAGTACGGCAAGCTCATCCTGCGAGGGTCGTTCCACAACATCATCCCCTCCAAGCTGCGCGAGACGATGGACGTGATGCGAAACTTCGTGCTGGAGGAACTCCGGAACAAGAGGAATTGCCATCCCGGCAAGGGGTACGAGGACATCTCCGAGTTCAGGATATGGTTCGACGTGAACGTCAACAACATGTGCCTGGAGCTAAGCTTCTACATGGAAGCGATCCCGGAGCAGGCGCCAAGACTGGCGAGGTAGCCTAACGGCAGCGGCACGGGGCCTAAACCCCCGGTATGCGAGTTCGAGTCTCGCCCTCGTCACCATTTTGTCGGAGCCAACGATATGGTACGAGTCTGGAGGACGGAATGCTAGGGGACCTGCTCGTCTTCGTCGAGCTCCTCAAGCAGGACCACGGGAAGGGCCGGGAGCACGACCCGCCCATTGGCTGGAAGTTCACGCTCTTTCTTGTCCTGTTTCTCGTCGCTTCTTGTCTTGGATTGTACTTCTTGTTGAGGCCATGAGGAGGATCGATGCTGGCCCTAGCCACTATCCTCCAATGCAAGCGGGCGTTCCTGCCCCATGTGTTCGTCCGGTACTGCGCCCCATTCATGCAGGACGTGCTGGGGTTCGACTTGAGGGTATTCATCATCCAGCACCAGCCTCAGGCCATGCCAGACGGACCCTTGGAGACGAACCGGTCATCCAAGGGAACGGCGAGGGTCGAGCAGTGGACCAAGGACGGCATGTACGAGGGGGCCGCGGTCATCTCCCACTCGGAGTGGTTCCCCCCGCTTCCGAGCTTGCCTTCCGTATTGGTGGCGGCAGAATTGGGGGTCGAGCTGGCGGCGGACTACCACCTTTGGCTCGACGACGACGCCATCGTCCTGGACGAGGAATGCTCGTGGGAAGAGCATGCAGACGTCAGGGTTTATCGGGTGAACGACATCGTCAACCAGGCGTACTTCGTCAGTAGCCGAGGGTTTGACGAGCGGGTCATGAACATGTTGAGAACCGTCGAGTCGGACTGGAAGGTTCCTGGAGAAAATCCGGGGCACCTGCTGGAGAAGCGTCTTGCCTGCATGTGTCGCAGCAAGAAGCAACTTCCGGAGCGGTTCGCCGCCCGGATTCACAAGGGCCAAGGCATGGAGGCCGTCGCGAGCCTCTGCCAGAGGGCTTGCCCGGACGTCGACATGGAGCAGATCAAGGAGGACTTCGAATGAAGGTCAGCCTGCCCGAAGGGGCCGGATTCTCGGACTTGGCCAGGGCTTTGGCCGGCAAGTCCAGCGAGATAGAGGACATGTACCTCGTCGTCCCGTTCAGGGTCAACGAGAAGAGCCTGGAGGTCGTCGACGACGACGTCCACGTGATGGTCATCGGGAAGGACGGGACGGAGACTGAGATCGAGATGCGGGAGCACGAGGGCAGGATGATGCTGTCCTGCAAGGCCTTGGCTCCTGAGGCACCGAATATAATCCCTGAAGGGAACGGGACGGAGCAGAAGCCGTCAACGACCCCCGGCTAAAGCCGGGGGCTTGTCGCTCAAGAAAGTGAAAAGATTTTAAGGAAGGGGGATGCCGCCAATTCCTCCCCTGCCTAAAGGCAGGGGTCTCCTTGGCGGAACAACATAATGAAGAAGATGACCGTGGTCCTCGCCAAGATGGGCATGGCCAACCAAGCCGGGAACAAGATGACCTACGCCGCCCTCCTGGACGCGAAGGCCAAGCTGGAGAAGGAAGGCGAGATCATCGTCACGGACAAGAAGGGCCAGTACAAGTCCAAGATACACAGGATTTGGCTCAACGTCGGGACGCTGCTGGCCGAGGTTGACAAGAGGGACGAATGAGGGGGTGTAGCTCAGTTGGGAGAGCGTCTGCCTTGCACGCAGAAGGTTTCACGGGTTCGAGCCCCGTCACCTCCACCATTTTTTGCGGGTATAGTATAGCGGTATTATGCCAGCTTCCCAAGCTGGAGACGGGGGTTCAACTCCCCCTACCCGCTCCATGAGATAGCACCAGCCCTTGACTTCATCCCCTCCTTGAGATAGAACGTCCTCCGGCTTCCGGAGGACCCGTCATGGAAGGAACGTCCATCGTCCAGATCAACTGCAAGTGCAAGGCAACGAACTACATCTTCCTCGGAGACCAGACCGACCTGACGGGGCCCGAATACTACTTCTTCGAGTGCTGGTCATGTCATAAGTATGGGCTGCTCGGAGAGGAATGGGCCATCCGGGATATTCTGATGATCCCAAAGGAAAAGGACATCATGAAAGAGGCTCCGTCATACAGCGTCGAGGGGCATCGATTCCCGGACGTGGACGAGTGGGTCGAGCCGTTCCTGGACAAGCCATACGGCGACCGGGACAAGAACCACTGGTCGAGCATCAGGGCATGGCTGGCAAGCTCGCTGATGCACATCCTCGGAGAGCCAACCTTGGAGCGCAAGAAATGGCTTGGCTTGTTCCTTGGAGACGACGGGCCATGTCAGTCCCTGAGGAGTCTCCTTGGCAACGCGCTCACGGAGTATGTCGTCAAGGACGCGTACCCGGACGACGAGGACCTCGAACTGGAGGTCACCCGACGCATGGAGGACGTCATGACGAGGCTCTTGTACCTGGAGGGATGCCCATGATCAGGATTTTCGCGGGGATTGTCGAGCTGGGCGATGGCCAGCGCTGCGACGCGGACGTCAAGCACGGATCCGTATGGATTGGCGGGGAGGACGTTGTCGCGGAGGTTCATGGCAAGTTCGCCGGCAAGGTGACCGTTGCGATCTGCGACAAGAGCTTCAGCGGAGACTTGGACGTCGACATGGGATGGGGATACACCGAGGTGACCCCGGAGGAGTCGGACAAGCTCCTCGTCGGAAAGACTAACGTCATCACCCTCCTGGAGGCCGCGGCTGGCAAGGAGGTCGTCATGGTCGTGGCTGACGAGCCCGTCAACATGATCGAGGTCATGGAGAGGGTCAGGCATCCACGACGCCTTGTCTTTTGCCTAGATCCCAAGCCATCGACCGGCAAGAGCTCGCTGGCTCTACAGAACCTTGGCTGCAAGTTTCGTTCGTCCATCAAAGGTAAGGGGAAGCGGAAGCGATGAGGTATACCTGCGGGTTCGTCTTCGACGGTCATGGGGACTGGGTTTGGCTCATCAAGAAGAGCAAGCCAAAGTGGCAGGCTGGCATGCTGAACGGGATCGGAGGGAAGATCGAGGATGGCGAGACGGCCATCCAGGCCATGCGCAGAGAGTTCATGGAGGAGACGGGGGCGGACATCGAGCGATGGCAGGAGTTCATGATGCTCTCCGGGCCGGACTACGTGGTTTCGTTCTTCAGGCATTTCTGGGACGATTCGGGCGGACCGTTCGACCATCTTGCCAGGGCCACCACCGAGGAGTCTCCGGTCATGGCGAACGCATGGACCCTGCCGTCCAACGTCATCCCGAACCTGAGGTGGATCGTCCCCATGGCCCTTGACCGGTCGATCCTCGTCCCGGTACACGTCACGACGGAGTAACCAAGGATGTCCTTGGAAATCCATTGTATCCAATGTCATGGTAATCGTAAGGATAGCCAAGGGCTGGTATGGACTTGAGGAGGACGAGGTCAAGTCCGCCATCAAGTCCGCCATTGACCAGACGTCCAAGCTTGCCGTGTCTCACGGCTATTACTCCGTTGCCAAGTCACAGACCACCAGTTCGAGGTACTTGGCCCGGACGAGGCACCCGCCTCCTCCGGAGGTGCTGAGGATATCCGATCATTCTCCTGGACCAAAAGCATTCCAAAACGTGAACATCATCTTCCCGTCGACGCTCAAGGAGGGGAGCTATGGGAAGGGCATGTTCTTCGCCAACGCCATGGACGACTCGTCCATCCAAGAAGCCTTCCTGAAGGCCGACGCCGAGGTACAGCGCAGGATGGAGGCAACTGCTCCGCCATTGGTTATGTCCTGGATTCTGCGCTCCTGCAAGTTCGCCTCATAGCAAGGGGAATGACCGCACGGACTATAATCCCTTTTGACAGGAGGATTGAACATGCGCTACTTGAAGATCGTCATTGCCCTTGCCGCAATGTCCCTGCTCGCCGGGTGCAAAATCAGGTCCGAAGTCGCCAACAAGGAAAACGCCATACATACGGAAGTCGCCAACAAGGAAAACGCCGTCGGGCACGTCGAGCCGGGGGCCGTTGTCGTCGAGAAGGACGCTGTTCATGTCGAGAAGGAAGCCGTCCACGTCGAGCCGGACGCCATCCACGTCGAGAAGGACGCCTTCGGGCACGTCGAGCCGGGGGCCGTGAAGGTAGAGCCAGGCGCGGTCAGCATCCAAGGAACGATGCAAACGGGGGCGGTACAGCTCCCCATGACCGTCCAAACCGGAGCCGTCCAGATGCCTCTCACCACCAACGTCAACGACGGGGCCGTGAAGTTCAACCTCGAGCTGAAGGTCGCCGAGGGGGCCATTGTTATCAAGGGCGCCGAAGCGGGCGCCATACAGACCAGGATCGAGACGCCATGGTGGGCATACATCATCATGACCGTCATGGGAATTGGCTGGCTTGTCACGAAGTTCAGGAAGCAAAGGATATCGTTGAGGTCACTTGGACAGCCTCATCCAGCCCAAGAAGGTTCCTTCTGGGATGTTCTATTCTAGACCAAGGAGACGATGATGAGCGACAAGGCACTTCTGGTTGGCATCAACAGGTACCCATCGGCTCCGCTCATGGGGTGCGTCAATGATGTCAGCATGCAGGCTGACCTTCTCGTGACGAAGTACGGGTTCGACGAGTCGTCCATCCGCCTTCTCATCGACGAGCGAGCGACTCGGGATGCGATTCTCGAACGGCTGCAATGGCTCGTCAGCGACCTGAGGGCCGGAGACCGCTGCCTGTTCCACTACAGCGGGCATGGAACCCAAGTCGCCACCAGGGACTTCCAAGGCGAGGTTGACGGGCTGGACGAGGCGATCTGCCCGGTCGACTTCACCTGGACGAATCAGTTGGTCATCCGGGACAAGGAGTTCGTGGAGGTCTTCGGGAAGATCCAAGACGGCGTCAAGTTCAACTGGACGTCGGACTCCTGCCATAGTGGCGACCTGACCAGGGACATGAAGGTCAACGTCCCAAGGCGCATTCCGGCCCCGCTGGACATCGCCTGGAGGATCAGGACGGCCAAGAAGCTCAACCTCCAGAAGCCAAGGGCGTTCGGGCCAGAAGAAATTGACGTTGGCTTTGTTTCCGGGTGCAAGTCGATCCAGACTTCGTCGGACACGATAGTTGGGACGACGCCATGCGGGGCGTTCACGTTCTTCTTCTGCAAGGTGATGAAGAAGTCCAACAAGAAGACGCCATTATCAGACGTCGTGGCAGAGGTAGCGAAGGAACTGAAGTCGAACGGGTACTCGCAGGAGCCCCAAGTAGAGGGATCAAGGTCCAAGAGCCCATTTTTGGGATAAAGATGGCTTGGAACTTTGGCAAGAGCCCATTTTTGGGCTATTGCTACTTCTCCAGAGCGTATTTGATGCGGGCGGAGTAGTCCACCATGATCTGGTGGTTCTTGGAGCAGAGCACGCAATTCTCGCATTGGGCGTTGTCGTAGTTGACGGCCATTATCCCGCATACTTGGCTGTTCTTGTCACGAAGCGGGACCATGACCTTCCCGCAGATTCCCTTGGAGCGCAGCCATTCCTTGCTGTAACTATCGGGCATCTCCTTGACCACGATGCGCTTGACTCCGTTCTTCATGTCGTAGACGCCTGGGTATTGCTCGTCGAAGGCCGGGGCCAGGACGTGCCATATGTTCGAAGCGAGAACTCCTTGGACGCTCGTCATGTCGTGCGCAATTCCTGGCTTGCATACCTCGACAAGGCACGAGACACGCCATACGGGGTTCTTGTTGGAGAAATAACTGCCGTTATGGAACAGGATTACATACGCCCTGTCTGCGCCTAGCTGAACTCGTAGCTCAAGGAGCATGGCCTGGACGTCGCGGGCATAACGAATGCCCCTGACCAATGGGTTCAGGCGGCGTTTTTCCAGCCAATCGGAAACCTTCGCTCTAACTCTGTCCAAGAGTAGCACTAGCGCCCCCACCAGCATCAGTCCAAGTACACTGCCGAGACTTTCCCAAAGCTTATCCATGCAAGGTGGTCCTTTGTCTCGCCATCGATTGACTTCTGAACGTCTCCACTGCTCCCTTTTGATTTCTGAGAGTATGCTAATTGTCCCTTTTACGAGGTTGACTTCCAAGGCCGCACCGCTACGATAATAGCCGCTCGTCCATCGGGCACATGGAGAAAAACATGACATACGAGGAAGCCATACGGCGTTGCATATTCAGGTTCGTCGCCGGGTCGCACGCCTATGGTACCAACAGGCCGGAGTCCGACTTCGACAGGCGGGGGGTCTTCATCGCCCCGCTCTGCAAGGCGTTCGAGCTCTTCCAGACGAGGTTCGTAGGTCAAGGATGCATCGCGGACAACCTGAAGGCCGCCATGAAGTCCATCGACAACTCGCAGCCGGAGGCCGCCAAGGAGCAGATCAAGGCCGCCATGCAGACGGACCAGGGAGACCTGTCGATGTCCGTCGGTACGGTCACAAGGCCTGGCCAAGACGAGGAGTTGCAGGAGCTGCGAAAGTTCCTAAAGCTGGCGACGGACAGCAACCCGAATATCATCGAGTTTCTCTACGTGGACCGCCTGATCGAGGTTTCGACTCCGGAATGGGCGGAGATCAAGAAGAACCGGCACATGTTCCTGAGCAAGAAGGCGAGGTTCACGTTCTCCGGGTACGCCATCGCCCAGCTCAAGAGGATCAAGATACACCGGGGGTACCTGCTACACCCTCCGGGGCAGAAGCCGGACCGACGGGACTACAACCTGCCCATGGACTCGAAGATTCAGAAGAAGCATCGCAACGCCATGCTGTCCCTGCCTGACGAGATGGTCGGTCCAGGCATCAAGGACGAGGTTTCCAGGGAGAGGGCCTACGAGGACGCCATGACCAACTGGCAGGCATACCAGGA
>Ga0315291_10006799_pt1 | contig 14184 bp, 10 predicted proteins | sample YL17G12_20_MG_FD_203070 | JGI IMG/M metagenome (GOLD analysis project Ga0315291, IMG submission 203070) | Sediment microbial communities from Yellowstone Lake, YNP, Wyoming, USA - YL17G12_20 | ecosystem: Environmental > Aquatic > Freshwater > Lake > Sediment | place: USA: Wyoming | collected...
TTCCCATAGACCCGCTTGTATTCGGGTGTCTGTTTGAAGTCCTCTCGCAGCGTCAGGATCAGGTAGTTGAGGATCCGCTCACCCAGAGAGCACGCAGCTGTCAGCGCTGGGTAGTACGCGCCCATCACGAATCCTACGCGGATCTGCTCGAGGAATCCGTTGTGGAAAGCCAGGATCGAGAGTGGCTTTGGCCCGAGATCGATGAAGTTCTGCCGCTTCTGGGCGGTCGCCAACTCGCCAAACTCCTGGACGAGCCCTCGCTCGACCTGCGCGCGACTGCGCCTGAGGAGTTCCTTGTTCCGCTCCTCCCAGTGGTCCTGTATCTCCCGTGTCAGGATGTGGACACGAGTATCGAAGTCGAATCGGAGGACGCGGAAGCGCCTCATTCACGCCTCGCACGTTGAACGCGTCTGAACCTTCTGACCTGACAGTTGTTACTCCCAACCACGTTCTACGCCTTCTCCAGCAGCCGCTTCACGTGCGGAATGAGCCCGCCGTCGTTGAGGATGGCGAGGACCTCCTTGGGGAGGGCGGGGAAGGGGTAGCTCTTCCCCTTGTGGTGGACGAGGCCCTTCTCGAAGTCGATCTGGACGGTGTCGCCCTTCTGGATCATCTCCGTCCCGGCGGCGAGCTCGACGACCGGGAGCCCCTCGTTGATCGCGTTTCGGAAGAAGAGGCGGGAGAAGGTGACGGCGACCACCGCGGCCACACCGGAGGCCTTGACGCAGGTCGCGGCCTGCTCGCGCGACGAGCCGCAGCCGAAGTTCGCGCCGGCGACGATGAGGTCGCCCGGCTTCACCTCCTTGGCAAAGGTCGGGTCGAGGTCTTCAAGGGCGTGTTGGGCCATCTCCTGGGGCGTCATCGGCTTGTAGGTGTACTTCCCGGCGAAGATGACGTCGGTGTTCACGTCGTCTCCGTACTTCCAGACCCGTCCCTCGATCATCGCCGACCTCCCTTCATCGCGAGCCTTGGATCCACGATCTCCCCGGCGATCGCGGACGCCGCGACCGTCGCCGGCGAGGCGAGATACGTCTGTGCCTCGGCCGATCCCATCCGGCCCTTGAAGTTCCGGTTCGCGGTCGAGACGCAGACCTCCCCCGCCGCGAGGACGCCCTGGTGTGCGCCGAGGCACGGCCCGCACCCTGGGTTCAGGACCAACGCGCCTGCGGCGACGAAGGTCTCGTAGATCCCTTCCGAGAGGGCGGCGAGGAGGACCTCTTGCGACGCGGGCAGGACGAGCATCCGAACGCCTTTCGCGAGGGTCTTCCCCTTCATGATCTTCGCAGCCAGGCGCAGGTCCTCCAGGCGGCCGTTCGTGCACGTCCCCAGGAGCGCCTGGTGGATCTTCGTCCCCGCGACCTCGATCACTGGGACGACGTTGTCCACGGTGTGGGGTTTCGCGACCTGGGGGACAAGCGAGGCTGCGTCGTAGATGAGGACGCGCTCGTACTCGGTGTCCGGGTCCGGGTAGACCGCGGTGTACGGCGCCACGGCCCGCCCCTCGAGGAAGGCGAACGTCTTCTCATCCGGAGCGCAGTAGCCATTCTTCGCCCCCATCTCGACCGACATGTTGGCAAGGACGAGGCGCGAGGCGAGGCTCATCGCCGCGACGGCCTCCCCGGCGAACTCGACCGAGCGGTAGAGGGCTCCGTCCGCGCCGAGGTCACCGATGATCTTGAGGACGAGGTCCTTGGAGGTGACCGGCTCTGAGAGCTTCCCCTTCACCTCGACCTTGAACGTCGCGGGTGTCTTCAGCCAGATACGCGAGGTAGCGAAGAGGGCGGCCATCTCCGAGCGGCCGACCCCGGCGGCGAGGGCGCCCAGGGCGCCGTAGCTTGTCGTGTGGGAGTCCGAGCCCACGATGAGCGAGCCCGGAAGGGCGAACCCCTTCTCCGGGAGAACCTGGTGGCAGATCCCGACCCCGACGTCGTAGAAGTGGGTGATCCCCTGCTTCTTAATGAAGTCGCGGATCTCCTTGTGCCCCTGCGCGTACTCCTCGGTCGAGGCCGGGACGGTGTGGTCAAGGACGACGACTGAGCGCTCGGGGTTCTTCATCTTCTCGACCCCGAGCTTGGCGAACGTCTTCGCGATCGCCGCGGTGTTGTCGTGGGAGAGGAAGAAGTCCGGCTCGACGTCGACGATCTGCCCCACGGCGACCGACTTTTGGCCCGCCTTCTTCGCGAGGACCTTCTGGGCGAACGTCATCCCCATCGCGTCATCCCTCCAGCGGATCGAAGTTCATGAAGTCGGCGTAGTGGAGGATGATCGCCTCCGCCGTGCGCTTCCCGTGGTCGCCCTCCTTGGAGTGGGCGGCGATGATGTGCTGCACCGAGGCCGGGAGGCCGTTCGCGTCGGCGAGGGAGACCCCGGAGAAGGGGTGCCGGACGAGCTTCCCGTCCTCGCTCTTCTGGAACTTGCCCGCGACCTCGGCCACCTCGAGGAGCTTCCCCACGTCGTGGAGGAGGGCCCCGGCAAGGAGGACGTCCCGGTCGAGCGTCAGGGCGCCGGAGTAGATCTCGTCGAACGTCTCGGCCACGGCGAGGCAGATTTGGGTCACGCTCCGCACGTGCTGGGCGAAACTTATCCTGACCGGCTTCAACAGGGTGAACGGGATCCGGTTGAGGTCCTGCGGCGTCCAGCCCCCGCGGGCGAGCCCGTCCTCCCACGTCGAGACGACCTTCTCTTGAAGCTCGAGGTCCTCGATGAGCTCGATCTCCGGGAAGATCGACCGAATCTCCTCTCTCACTTCCATCCCACGACCCTCCTTACGGTGTCGATCACCGTTCCGTCTCTCCATTCGATGAGGGCGATCACGTCGTCTCCGAAGACCGGACGCCCTGGCTTGCGGGTGAACCGCTCCGCCTCGGCCTTGAGGTCGGCCAGCTCTCGCACCGGGAGGCCGGCGGCCGTGAAAGCCACCCGTAGGTCCTCGCGCTTCGGGTTCACCGCGATCCCGCGCTCGGTGACGATGACGTCGATCACCTCACCGGGCGTCGTCACGGTCGTCACGCGGTCGACGATCACCGGGAGCCTCCCGCGGATCGTGGGGACGGTGATGATCGTCATCCGTGCCCCGGCGGCGACGTCCTGGTGCCCGCCGATCCCGTGCAGGAGCTTCCCGTCCGAGTGCGTGTTCACGTTCACGTTGAAGTTGAGGTCAACCTCGGTCGCCCCGAGGAAGGCGGCGTCGAGCATGTAGGTCGCGCAGCCGCGCGAGTCGTAGTTCGCGTACAGGTCCGGGTCCATCAGGATGTGCGAGCGGTCCTCGCGCAGGGAGGCGACGGCGTCGGTGTCGAATGCCTGCCCGTCGAGGAGCGTGCGGAAGAGCCCGCGACGCAACTGCTCGACCAGGAGCTTCGTCCCTCCCCCCATGGCGAAGCTGCCGACGATCTTCGCCCTCTCCATCGCCTCGCCCAAGTATTGGGTCGCGGCGAGGGAGATCCCGCCGGCCCCGGCCTGGAAGGAGAGGCCATCCTTGAAGTACGGCGAGGCGACGACAACGTCCGCCGCCAGGCGAGCGATCCGCAGGCGAGTGGGGGAGCGCGTCATCTGGAGGGTCCCCGAGGTGATGCTCGCCGGATCTCCGATCTGGTCGACGACGACGACGTAGTCCGTCCACCCCTGCCGGATCTCGAACGGGGTGACGGGGTAGGGGGCGAGGTCGTTCGTGATGACGACCGCCTTCTTGGCGTACATCGCGTCCGCGGCGGAGAAGCAGATCGGGCCGCAGGGGGTCTTCCCGGCGATCCCGGTCGCGTTCCCGAGGGGATCCGCCTGGGAGGCGGCGATGAAGGCGACGTCGATCTCGACGTCCCCGGCCTCGACCGCGCGCCAGCGCCCGCCGTGCGAACGCAGGACGGCCGGCTCCTTCAGGTGCCCCCCCTGGGAGACGAACGCCCCGACCGGCCCGTTCATCGATCCCTCGAACCGGGTGACGACGCCGTTCTTGATGTGCTCGATCAAGGGCTTGTGGATCGGGAAGACGGCCGTCGGGAAGAGGCGCAGGTCCTTCAACCCCTTCCGGGCGCAGGCGTCGACGACCTGGTTCACGACGTAGTCGCCCTCGCGGAAGGAGTGGTGGAAGGAGATCGTCATCCCGTCCTTGAGATCGCAGGCCTCGATCGCGGCCTCGATCGAGGGGAGAACCTTGTTCTCCCCTGGCGCGCTCGTCTTCTGGTAGCGGGCCGCCTTCCGCCCGCTCGGGGTCGTCGCAAACGCCCCCTGGAAAGGTCGAAGCCGGCGCGACCCGACTCGCTCCGGGATCTCACGGCCGAGCGCGTTCTTCATCGTCGTCCCTCCAGCGAGAGCCGGCCAGCGAGGCGGAGCGTCCGCCGCGCCCTCTCGAGGACAGGCCGGTCGACCATCTTCCCTCCGACGGTGATCGCTCCGACGCCGCGCGCCTCGGCCTCCTCAGCCGCGGCGACGACCTTCCGCGCCTCCTCAACCTCGGCCGGGCTCGGGGAGAAGACGGAGTGGATCGGGGCGATCTGGCGAGGGTTGATCGCGCCCTTCCCGTCGAAGCCGAGGTCGCGGGCGAGCTTCGACTCGCAGACGAGGCCGGCCTCATCGTCCACGTTCGCGTACACGGTGTCCGAGGCTTGGACGCCGCTCGCCTTCGCTCCGGCGACGACCATCGACCGCGCGAAGAGGAGCGCCTCCGTCGTTCGGCGCGCCCCGACGTCGCGTGTGTAGTCCTCCGCCCCGAAGGCGAGGACGGCGACGCGCGGGTCGCTCCCCGCGATCTCCTCGGCGTGGAGGACGCCCTTCGCCGTCTCCAGGATCGGCATGACGAGGGTCGAGCCGACGGGGAGCCCAAGCTCCTTCTCGAGCTTCGCGAGGAGTGCGGAGAGGGCCTGCACGTCACGAGCGCCTTCGGCCTTAGGAAGGCAGATCCCGTTCGGCCGGCCGCGGAGGACCTCGGCGAGGTCGTCCTTTCCTCCGAGGTCGAGTGGGTTCACCCGCACCCAGGCTTCAGGGAGGTCGACTGCGGCGAGGAGGTGCTTGACGAGGGTCCGCGCGGCCTCCTTCTCTGCCGGCGGGACGGCGTCCTCGAGGTCGAGGAGGACGGCGTCCTCGCCGTAGAGCTCGATCCCGAGGAGGAAGCGTGGGGTGTTCCCTGGGGCGTACAGGCGCGAGCGCCGGGGCCGGTCGCGCGCGGCCGCCGGTCGGTCGACGACCCTCGGGGAGAGGGGAGCGATCTTCGGGTCGATCGCGCGGGCGGCGACCTCGAGACGCGCGACGATCACGAAGTCGAGGGCGCCATTGTCCTCGACTCGATAGGTTCCCGACTTCACCTTGAGCGTGGTGAGGGTCTCCTCGACGACCTCGCGGATCCCGCGCTCGAGGAGCTCGCGGTTCTCGACCACAACCTCGACGGCAAGCTTCCCACCGGGGGTCGCGGTCACGCGGACGTCGCGCTCCCCGTCCGAGCCGACGGTCCGCGCCTCGCTCACGCTTTCCTCCGTCCCGACATTAGGAGCGCCATGACGCCCTTCTGCGCGTGGAGCCGGTTCTCGGCCTGGTCGAAGACGGCGCTCCCCGCTGAGCGGGAGGCAGCGTAGCTGATCTCCTCGTCGTAGTGGGCGGGGAGGCAGTGCATAACGATCGCGTCGGGCTTGGCGCGGGCGACGAGGGCCTCGTCGATCGTGAACCCGGCGAAGGCCTTCTTCTTCCCTTCAGCCTTCGCCTCCTCGCCCATGCTCGCCCAGACGTCGGTGTACAGGATGTCGGCCCCCGCGGCCGCGGCCTTCGGGTCGTGTAGGATCTCGACCTTCCCCCCGATCTGGCGCGCGGCGTCGACGATCCCTCTGTTCGGCTCGTGCCCGGGCGGGCAGGCGATGCGGAACGCCATCCCGACCTTGGCGCACCCGTTGATCAGGGAGTGGGCGACGTTGTTCCCGTCGCCGATGAAGGCGAGGGTCAGGCCCTCGAAGTGGTGCTTCTTCTCCCAGACGGTGAGCAGGTCGCCGAGGCCCTGGCAGGGATGGAGGAGGTCGGAGAGGCCGTTGATCACCGGGACGGTCGCGTACTTCGCGAGATCGACCACGATCTCGTGCCCGAAGACGCGGGCCATGATGCCGTCCACGTAGCGCGAGAGGACAAGGGCGATGTCCTCGGTCGTCTCGCGCTTGCCGAGCTGGATGTCGTCCGGACCGAGGTAGATCGCGTGCCCTCCGAGCTCGGTCATCCCGACTTCGAACGAGACCCGCGTCCGGAGCGACGGCTTCTGAAAGATCATGGCAAGGGTCTTCCCGGAGAGGAGATGGTGCTCGACCCCGGCCCGCCGCTCGGTCTTCAGGTGGTGGGCCGTGTCCAGGATCTCGTGGATCTCCTCACTCGACAGGTCGGCCAGGGAAACGACGTCCTTGTGCTGCATCGTCAGTCCTCCTTCCCACCCCGCGGGACGGGCTCGATGATAGCCGGACGGCAAGGGGTCTGCCAACCGCCGCACCGAGCGGGCTTGCGGAAGGTCCTCTCGCTACTGGTTGTTGGCGAAGAGAATGCCGAGCGCGAACAGGGCGAGGAAGAGGAGCGACGCCTTGACGAGCGCGTCCGCGGGGGCGGCGAACGGGGCCTCCGAGAGGCTGGTCATCCAGGAAGGGCAGGTCTGGCATGGGCCAGCCGCGCTGTCCGGAGTCGGCAGAGGGGCCGGCGCCGGAGGTTCTTCCGGAGCGACCGCGGGCTCCGGAGGCGGCAGGGGCTCGAGGAGGGTGGCCACGGGGAGCGGAGGGAGGGTGAAGTCCAGGGGCGCGCTGTGCTCCTCCGCCTCCCCCTCGACGAGGACGATCTGGGCGGCGTAGCGCGTGCCCGGGAGAAGACCGGGGAGTTCGACCTCCACGGAGAGGATCCCTTCCCCCTCCGGGAGGGCGTACGACCAGGACGACTCGAGCGCCCCGGTCTCGGAGAACGCCTCGTAGGGGCCGTACTCGATCCGGCCGGACACCGGCGTCGTGGTCGAGAACCGGACGAGGGCCGATTCTGGCGAGAGGATAAGGACTTCCGGCTGCGCGGTGAACCGCTCTGCCGCGACAGAGGACGAGATGCCGGCGAAGAGGAGAAGGACAAGACCCCATCGCGCCATGTTGCGCCACCTCCTTGGTCCTGCGCTAGAGAGTAGCGCGATCCGGCCTCCGCGTGAAGGCCCTCCACCGAAATGGCGTCCCATAGAGGAACGCGTCGCCGGATCGGCCCCCGCTCGTCTGGATTCGAGGAGAGTCCTCGTGCCAGGAGGGCGGTTCGCCGACGAAGGGGGTGTTCCTCCGGTGCCCCGGAACGGATCTAGGGCTGAACAGGAAGAGCTTTCAGGCTGCCGTGTCGCGGAGGAACTTGTCCTCTCTTCCCGTCCATGTTACTGTAATGCCATGACAGGGGAGAAGCGGGAGAGACGATGAAGTGGTCGGGGATGAAGGGACTGGAGAGGCACGACAGGCCGAGGGAGAAGCTCGTGGCGCGTGGGGCGGCGGCCCTGTCGGACGTCGAACTCCTCGCCGTCCTCCTGGGGACCGGCACGCGGGGGAGAGGGGTCCTCGAGGTGGCCGGAGAGGTCCTGCGCCGGGCAGAGAGGGGGATCGAACGGATGTCGGTGGAGGACCTCCAGGGGATCAGCGGCCTGGGGACCGCCAAGGCCTGCCAGATCGTCGCCGCGTTCGAGCTTGGGCGGCGCCACCTCCTCGGCGGCAGGGCCGCGGTGCGCGAGTCGAAGGACGTCCTTCCGTTCGTGGAGGAGATCCGTGACAAGCGCCAGGAGTACTTCGTCTGCCTCTCGCTGAATGGAGCGAACGAGGTCCTCGCGAGCCGCGTCGTGACGATCGGCCTTCTCGACTCGAGCCAGGTCCATCCGCGCGAGGTGTTCGCCGATCCGCTGGCCGACCGCGCGGCGTCGGTCGTCTTTGCCCACAACCATCCGTCGGGGGCCCTGCGAGCGAGCGCCGAGGACCTCGCCCTCACGGAGCGCCTCGTCCGGGCGGGGGAACTCCTTGGGATCCGCGTCCTCGACCACGTGATCGTCACCGAGCGCGGGCACCTCTCCCTGAAGGAGGAAGGGCGGCTGTAGCCGGGACGAGCGCCGCCCGGCCGTCTGCGGTTTCCGGCGTCCGGCGGCTCAGGGTCGCCGCTTGCGTTCGTGAGGTTCCCGCGGCTTCCGCACGCATTTTGTCGACCGCGGTCCCCCTCCGTAGAATCCCCTTGCCAAGAGACTTGGCAAGTCCAGAAGGGAGGACGGATGGCTGTCGCGAAGCGCCGCCCGATCGAGGCGGAGGACCTGTACCGGTTCGAGATCATCTCCGAGCCGCAGATCTCCCCGGAGGGGGAGTCCGCGGTCTTCGCCGTCCACCGCGTCGACCGGAAGACGGAGAAGAAGCGCGCCAACCTCTGGATCGTCTCCACCCGCGGTGGACCTGCCCGCCCGTTCACGCAGGGAGACCACGCCGACACCTATCCCCGCTTCTCCCCGGACGCAAGGACGATCGCCTTCCTCTCGAACCGCGACAACGAACGTCAGGCGCAGATCTACCTCCTCCCGGTCGCGGGCGGCGAGGCGCGGAGGCTCTCCGACCTCCAGGGGACGGTCCAGTCCTTCAGCTGGTCGCCGGACGGGAGGCGCCTCGTTCTCCAGTTCCGGCGGAAGGACGAGGAGGAGATCGCACGAGAGAAGGACCCGCGGAGAAAGGAGCTCGGCCTTGTCTCCCGAAGGATCACGCGCGTCTTCTTCAAGGAGGATGGAGTTGGGTTCCTCCCTCAGGACCGCTGGCACCTCTGGTCGATCGACGCGCGAACAGGCAAGGCCGAGCAGCTGACCGCAAGCGAGGTGTACGACGACCGCGACCCCGCCTGGTCCCCCGATGGCAAGGAGATCGCGTTTGTCTCCAATCACGCGCCGGACCCGGACCTGGACCCCGACGCGATCGACCTCTTCGTCCTCCGCCTCTCCGACCGAAAGGTGCGAAAGGTCGCGACACCCGCCGGGCCGAAGGGCCTCCCCTCCTTCTCCCCTGACGGGAAGTGGATCGCCTACGTCGGCCGCGAGGGGAAGGACGAGGACTGGAAGGCGACGCGCCTGTGGGTCGTTCCGGCTCGAGGCGCGGGAAAGCCGGAGTGCCTGACGCGTGGGATCGACGTGAATGTCTCCGCCTGGACGATCAACGACCTGGGGAACCCTCCGCAGGTTCCGCCGACCTGGTCGCGCGACGGGAGGAGGATCTTCTTCCAGATCGCCCACCACGGGGAGACCCGGCTCGTCTCGATCGACCTCGACGAGCAGCCGCGACGTCTGACGGAGATCGTGAGCGGGCCGGGTGTGGTCGGAGCCTTCACCCTCGACCGCATCGAGGAGCGCCTCCTCTACTTCTACGGGACGATGGCCGATCCCGGGCAGGTCTTCCTGCGGAACCTGCGGACCGGGAAGACGAGGAAGCTGACGAAGGTGAACGAGCCCCTCTTGCGCAGGCTCGACCTCGGCAAGGTGGAAGAGGTCTGGTTCAAGGGCCCGGCGGGGAACGACCTTGAGGGCTGGATCCTCACCCCGCCTGGATTCGACCCCCAGCGCAAGTACCCCTCGATCCTCGAGATCCACGGCGGCCCGCGGACGCAGTACGGCCACTTCTTCATGCACGAGTTCTACGTCCTTGCTGGCAAGGGGTACGTCGTCTGTTTCTCGAATCCGCGCGGCGGGACGGGCTACGGCGAGGCGCACACGAAGGCGATCTGGAACGCCTGGGGGACGGCGGACTACGACGACCTGATGTCCTTCGCCGACCTCGTCTCGAAGCGCCCCTTCATCGACCGGAAGCGCATGGGCGTGACTGGCGGGAGCTACGGCGGGTACATGACGAACTGGATCATCGGCCACACCCACCGCTTTGCCGCCGCGGCGACCCAGCGCTGCGTCTCGAACTTCATCAGCATGTACGGCTCGAGTGACTTCAACTGGGCGTTCGAGAAGGAGCTCTCGAAGAAGCCGCCCTGGGACGACCTTGAGACCTACTGGCGCCAGTCGCCGATGGCCCACATCGGCAGCGCCAAGACGCCGACCCTCGTCCTGCACAACGAGCAGGACCTGCGCTGCGCGATCGAGCAGGGAGAGCAAGTCTTCGTCGCCCTGAAACGCCTCGGCGTCCCGACGGAGATGGTCCGCTTCCCGGACGAGCCGCACGGCCTCTCGCGCGTCGGGCGCACTGATCGTCGGATCGCGCGCCTGAACGCGATCGCCGACTGGTTCGACCGGTACCTCAGGACGTAGTGCCGGGCGTCTGGCGCCAGCGATATTGGAAGGGGTCCGAGGGGCATTTTCGGTCGTAGAGAAGGGCCTTTCCCTGTCGATCAGTCTTTATGCGCACTACAGAGATGCGCCCGTTGGGGTCAGCGATTCCGGCGCCGCTTCCCCCTCTCGCCCCCCCTTCCGGCCCCCTCGGGGAGGCGTGCTCGGGCTCCCGCCGGAGGCGGAAGGGCATCTTCTCTCGTAGCGAAGGGCCTTTCCTTGGACATCGGTGTTCTTGCCTAGTACCGCGTTTCCACTGTCCGGAACGCGCGTCCCCGCGTCGGGCTCTGCCCCGCGCCACCGCGTATCCCCAAGCCAATCTCAAGGCGCGGTGGAAGCCCTCGTCTATTGGCGGGGGCGATCTTCGTACGCCAAGGTTCTTACCTCATGGGTGGACCGACGATGGGGACAGGTTCAGGATGAGCTAGACTGGCTTGAGAAGTGGACCGTTCACCCGGGTCAGCTTCTGCGGGGCACTACCAGCTCAACAGCCAGCCCAAGACGAGTTCCTTGGGACCGGCCTGCGATGACATGACGGCCTTCAGCCGAACCGTCAGCGCATCCGTCACCCCGAAGGACAGGGAAGCCTCTGTCTCCGCCAAATCGAACAGGCTCAGGCTTGTCTTCTCGAAGTAGGCCGAGACGCTGAACTCGAACAGCCCGCCACAGCAGGTGTCACCCACACTCTTGACCGTGAACCGCTCCCAGTAGGTATCCTTGACGTAGTGCCGGTCGTCGAGATAGGACAGGCTCTCAAAGCTCACTCCGTCCCAGGCGCAAGAAACGCGGATGCCATAGAGCGAGAGGCCCGTGATGTCGCACCCGCTTGCTGTGTCGCTGCAGAGGTTGGCGTAAAGAGTGAGACAGGCGTCCGTCCCCAAGTTGAGCACCGCCGTCAGGTCAAGGGTCTTCTCGGCCAACTCAAAGACGAGTTCGGCATCGAACGTGATGCCCGGCAAACCAAGGTCGAGGCCAGTTGCTGACAAGGAGACTTCCTCGAAAGCTGACTGGCTGGTCGTTTGGGGGTTTCTCATCTTCAACGTGGCGGTAACCAGGTCAAGACAGCCAAGCGAGAAGCCAAAGGTCCCTTCAAACCTGTCGAAGCACAGACTGCAGGTCGGCTGAGGGGAAATGAAGGACACCTTCGCTGTCATGGGCAGATTGTCCCCATACGATCCGATGATGCCCAACGAGAAGCCGGAGGTACCCGTGGCGAGCGTGGACGTCCCGTAGAAAGTGAATCCACCGCTCACCAGCCTGACATTCGTGATCCAAGACTGCGCAGACACGGACACCTGCACGGCGGATGCATGTATGTGCCCGGTGTCTCTGACGATAGAGATGTACCGTACAACGGCGCCCACGCTGAACTGCGCGGGCAGCACGTTGCCCGAGACCCAATCCCACGTGACACCATCAAGGCTCGTTCCGATACTCCATTCGGCACCTAGGGGATCCATCGTAATGCTCGTCACGGAGACCCAATCTACGAAGTAGGGAGTCCCAAGATCATACCGATGCTCGTCCAAGCTTGTGCTATTGCCAAGGGAGATCAGGCCCGGAGCAGAACCCAGAAGGGGAGAGAAGAGGAGCTGACTATTGAAGGCAAGCAGCCCCAAAGACCCTGACGCGTCGAACTGCTGGCTGAGGAGGCCGCTCAGGCCGAAGGAGGTAAGACTGTCAAACATCCAGTCCGAAGTCGTGTAGATGAGCTTCAGCTTGCTGTACGTATCCGAATCCGTCTGGATGGCAAAGGGAAAACCGAATGCAATGGCCCCTTCCCACGTTCCGTGAAGCGATGCAGCGCCGAAGCAGCCGGCGCACGCTGCAAACGAGACGAGGGCAACCACCAATGTCGTGAAACGAGCCTTTGCTGCGCGACGTCTCAGATTCCGATCCCCCATTGAGCTGATGCTTGACCTGCCGCGCAGATTCCGCGCGATGCGGTGTAGCAAGTGCTTCACCAACGGCGCCCTCCTCCCCAGCCCACTCTAGCTCCTAGGCTTGCTTCCTGCGACTGGCCACGACTGCCCCAAGCGCAAGACCACTCCGGCCAGCCAACTCCTACAGGTGGTTCAGTATACGTGGAAGTGGCCCAAAAGGTCAACACTTTGGATTTCCTCTTCCTTTACGGGCTCCTACGGGCTCCGCTCGGCCCCTCCCTCCTCTTCAAGGAAGACCGTCCAGACTCCTGATGAGGATGCCCCTGGAGCCGAAAAGGGCTCCAGGGGCATCCTCGTTCGTTCAGTCTCCAACAACCTCGAACACGAGGCCGTGGAAGACCCCATTCCCCATGCTGAGCCACAGGCCGTAGGTGCCCGGGGCAAGGGCTGATGTGTCTAGCGAAAGCTCGTACGCCCCGCCGACCCTCCTAGAAGAGAGAGCGGCTGCTTGGGCGGACGGCTCTAGCACCGCCCCACCCCCACCTGCGGCCGCGTTCATTTGAGCGAGGATCGCCTGCGGCAGGCCTTCCGCCTCTTCGATGGTGGGCGGGAACTCAACCGTGATCGTGAGCTGCTCACCCACTTGGACAACTTGCGCCGTCTCGCCACCCAGTGTCCGGAAGAGCGTGTTCTCGTTGACCATGACCGCTGTCGCGGTCAGGACGTCGGTCAAGGCATCGAGGCCGTTGACGATGAGATGACGGTTCGTCGCCCAGTTGTCGTCCGTGTCAGGACGCACCGGGTCGATCCTCTCCAACGTGCCGAACGGGGGTACCCCATCTGGTCCGGCTCCCGCAATCCAGCCGTCTCGCTCCGGGTGATCCGCATTCGAGGTATCGACAACGTCGCCGTCTGTGTCTACGAGCTGGATCACCTCACCGAGGTCATTCAGCTCAAGATGGTAGGGCGGCGTTGTGTCGTAGATGAGATTCGCCGTGACGTCGCTCACCGTCTCCTCATGCTCCCGCTCCAGGAGATAGTAGCCATACGGCGTGATCGTCCCAGAGAGATTCACGCTCTTCCACTGCTCTTCCTCTGGGGTGGCGGGGTGCTTGCGCCGCCACCGCAGCATCCAGTCGGTGAGGTCGATGGACTGGTCGGTGTTGTTTCGCAATTCGATCCATTCATCCTGAGGGCTCGCTGGTGTGCCGCCCCAGGCGACTTCGTTGATGACGACATCGGCGGCGACAGCAGCACCTCCACCGGCCACCTGTTTGCACTCCTGCACCGTGACGGTGATGGTCCCAATTCCGAAGGCACCGAACGGATCCGTAACCATGAACGTGAACGTGTCCGTGCCCAGGAAGTCCAGGCGCGGCGTGTAGGTAACCGTGACTGAGGCCGCGTGTGGCGCGGCGTAGGTGATCGCTCCGAAGTTGCCGCTGACCGCTCCATGGGACGGGGCGCTATTGATGGCAAACGTGAGTGGATGAAGGGTTGGGTCGAGCGGATCGAGCTGCGGATCGGTAGCCGTGAGTGTGACGGCCAACGCCGCGTTCTTGCAGGTGGTGAGGGACTGGTACTGGGCCGCAGGCGTCGCGTTGATCACCTGCAAGACGATGTCATCGTAACCGACGCAGCCATTCGAATCCGTCACGGTGTAGGTCAGAGGATACGAACCGAGCGCATCCGCGGTGAAGAGCGGGTTCTCGATGTTCGTGGCCGAGAGATGAGTAGCTCCAAGTCCCGTCCAGGCGTGGGCGGTGTACGTCCCCGAGCCGCCGGTGGGATTGCCGTCAAGCGGCAGACCGACCTTAGCGTAGACCTGGGCAGGATCGGGAATGATTCCCGCCGACACGGCCGATTCCGGCTGGGTGATCGGGATGCCTGTGAGCGTCGCCGTGCACAGGTTGCCGTCCGTCACGGTCACGCTGTAGCTGCCCGCTGCCAGCCCGGTCCGGTCCTCGCTCGTCGGCCCGTCGCCCCACAGATACGTGTACGGCGACGTCCCGCCCGTGACCGTCAGGTCAATCGAACCCGTGCTCT
>Ga0315291_10006803_pt1 | contig 14182 bp, 11 predicted proteins | sample YL17G12_20_MG_FD_203070 | JGI IMG/M metagenome (GOLD analysis project Ga0315291, IMG submission 203070) | Sediment microbial communities from Yellowstone Lake, YNP, Wyoming, USA - YL17G12_20 | ecosystem: Environmental > Aquatic > Freshwater > Lake > Sediment | place: USA: Wyoming | collected...
TAAAAGGAACCCTTTTAGAAGACTCCTCCTGGAGGGCGACCTAAATATGTCATCCCTTACGATAGGCAGTGATACGGGCATTGCGGGTCTGGGCCGAGATAGTCTTCATGGCCGTTAGCACGGGCGTGGGCCAGCGCTATGGCGCGACAGCCCCTGCATACCGCCCAGTAACGGCATGACTCGCAGCCGCCGTGATAGTCCTCCCGCCTGCGCAGAGACCCCAGCACCGGCGATTCTACCCAGAGCTCGCGGAAGGACGTCTCTTTGATATTCCCAACCGGCAAATCCATGCGCCGACAGGGCATAATGGTGCCATCGGCAGTGATGGTTATGCCGGAGATACCGGCAGCACAGCCACCTATGGGCATCTCCGTCTGGGGTATCTCTCCATCCATATCAGCGATAGCGGATAGCGGGTCGCGTGATATAACCACAACCTTGCTATTATCCTTAAACGCCTGAAGCTCATCATAGAAATGCGCTACTTCCTCACGGGTCAATGCCTCGCTGCTGAGGCCCTTGCCCCTGCCGGTGGGCACCAGACGCGAGAAGGCAATAGCACCCACTCCCAACTCCTCAGCAAGACGAACCAACTCGCCAGTCTGGTTCATGTTGAGCCTGGAGACGGTTAGATTGATATTGGCCTCAACCCCTTGAGCCACCAGGTTTCTGATACCTTCCAGCGTGCGTTTGAAAGAACCTTTGCCCCTCAAGCCCTCGTGGGTAGCCTCAAGACCGTCGAGGCTGATCTGCACATCGCTTACCCCCGCCTCTCTGATGCGCTGCGCCATGCCGCCATCTATGAGCGTCCCGTTGCTCATCAAGGATGTTGAAAAGCCGCACTTTCGAACATAGTCCAATATTGCGAAGAGGTCTTTGCGCAGAAAAGGCTCGCCGCCGGTAAAATGAAAGCTGGGTGACATCTCCATCTTATACTCTGTCACCCAGCTTTGGAACGCGCTTCTTACGTTGTCGATTGCCCCACAGATTTCCTCGCAGCTCATTTCCGACACTGCCCCTGATTGGTAGCAATGCCGGCATCTCAGATTACATCTCTCAGTCAGATGCCACTGGACAAAGAAATCGTAGGGCGTGCCCTTCATTAAAGATTGCTTTATTGCCGAACTGGCAATTTACTTACCCTTTCAGGACTTTCAGGCGAGGCAACTCTTTCCCAGACCCTTGCTCTTCTCCAGCGCCTCCTTCAGGCTCTGAAAGAGTCTGGCCTCCTTCTCCCTCAATTCCTCACTCATACCCCTCACCTCCTTCCAGGCTAAGATGTCGCCAGCTTGTGTCCGCATTCTACCATCACACCGGAGTTTGTCAAGATTATGGCTAATCTCAGCGGGAAAATGTAAGAGATTTGTAACATAATCTGACGCGTCCAGGGTAAGGCTGAGTATAAATTCCTCTATTCCTTGGAATGTGCTATGATGAAATAGCGTAATTAATGCGATGGAGAATAAACCGTCTTCGAGCAGAAAGCCATATGAGATTAGATGGCATGGCCGTGGTGGTCAGGGGGCTATAACGGCTGCCAAGCTGTTGGCACAGGCGGCTTACCTTGATGGATATCACGGGGTAACAGCCGCGCCATCGTTTGGCGCTGAGAGAAGGGGGGCTCCTGTTAGCGCCTCTACCAGGATCGCCCTGGAGCCTATCATGGTGGTGTCGCAGGTAGAAGAACCCGATGTGGTAGTAGTCCTGGACCACACTTTGCTGAGGATTGCGGATGTAACCAGCGGGCTGCGCAAGGGGGGATGGCTGGTAGTAAACTCCCGGCAAACTCCAAGAGAACTCCACATAGAAGGTGCTTTCAATATCGCTACCGCAGATGCTACCAGCGTATGCCGCGAACTTGGTTTGGTAGTAACGGGGCTTATCATAGTGAATACAGCCATATTGGGGGCGTTTGTCCGCGCTACCGAGATAGTGAATTTAGCGAATATAGAAGAGGTGGTAAGGGAAAGATTCCCTAACGATGCTATAGCTATGAACCTCTCCGCAATCAAGCGGACCTACGAAATAACCGAACTATATAGAATATGATTGTGGCAAGCTATGAGAACCAGAGATTGTAAGCATATATGCGGTGAATCATCGCCGGGCATTGGAGAAGCAGGTAAAACAGGCGAGTGGCGCAGCTCGCGTCCTGTGATCGATGAGAAGAAATGCCTGCCGGCAAAGCAGAATAAGCCCACCTGTTTCCAATGCTGGCTTTATTGTCCGGATGCTGTAATCAGCAAAACTGTCCCAATTCGGATAGACCTGGCATACTGCAAAGGATGCGGAATATGTGCAGAGGTTTGCCCAGCGCGAGCCATAGCCATGATAAGAGAAGGGGACACCAATTTCGAACAGAATGGACTGTAAAGCTTCGCTAAATATGAAGAGAACCGAAAAAAGTAATACACAGATACTCGATGGCAATCATGCTGCAGCCCAAGGGGCAAAGCTCAGCCGTGTCCAGGTGATTGCCGCCTACCCTATCACGCCCCAGTCCCCGGTCACCGAAAAGCTCTCCGAACTTGTAGAAGGCGGGAAACTCAACGCTGAGTATGTTACTGTCGAGAGTGAGCACAGCGCACTTGCCGTATGCACTTCGGCGTCTATTGTGGGCGCCAGAACCTTCACTGCCACCAGCTCGCACGGTCTGGCTTACATGCATGAGATGCTGCATTGGGTTGCGGGAACACGCCTCCCCGTAGTACTTGTCTGCGTCAACCGTGCCATCGGAGCGCCCTGGAATGTGCTGAATGACCAGCAGGACTCTATATCACAGCGGGACACCGGCTGGATACAAATATACGCTCGAAATAACCAGGAGATACTGGATTCGGTCATCCAGGCTTATAAGATCGCCGAGGCACTCTACGTTCCCGTTATGGTCTGCTACGACGGCTATATCCTGTCTCACACCGAAATGCCGGTGGATGTCCCGGCACAGGTAGATGTGGACAGATTCTTACCACCCTACAAACCCCACACGATACTGGACCCATCCAATCCCAAGAACTACAACCTGGTGACCCTGGCCAATCCCAGGGTTAACGCCGAGGGTGTGCTTTGCCACGGCTATATGGAACTGAGATATCTTCTCCAGGAGGCACTGCAAAACTCGAAAGAAACAATAATGAAGGTGGGACGGGAGTTCGGCGAGCTATTCGGGAGAAGCTACGGCCGTATGTTCTGGGAAGATAGACTGGATGATGCCGACATAATCATTGTAGCTATGGGCAGCCTGGCGATGGAAGCGATCGTAGCTGCCGACATGCTTCGCAAAGAAGGCCACAAGGCCGGCGTACTGGGCTTAAGAGTGTTCAGACCGTTCCCGAAAAGCGAATTGGTCAGGGCTTTGAGAAAAGCCCGCCTTATCGTAGTTTTCGATAAAAATATCAGCTATGGCTCGGAAGGGGCCACCTGTTCAGAGATAAAATCGGCTCTCTACGGGAGCTCTATAAATGCAGCAATACGAAACTTCATTGTGGGACTGGGTGGACGTGATGTCAAAGCTAGAGAGCTTGCGGAAGCGGTAAACAAATCGCTGCTGTCGTTGAAAGAAGATATTTTGAACAAAGAATATCCTGAATGGATATGTCATATTTGAGTGTGATGCGCATTGAAAACTAACGCAGTCAATCTGCCCGAAATCGAATATGCGCTGCCGGGCAACAGGCTCTGCCCCGGCTGCGCCTTATCCCTCGCCTACCGTCATATTCTGAAAGCTCTGGAAGGCCAGGTTGTCGTGACAGTGCCAGCCAGTTGCCTCACAGTGCTGCACGGCATGTATCCGGTAACCTCCGTCACTGTCCCCTGCGTAAACACGCCTTTTGCCTCCACCGGAGCATCGGCCTCCGGGCTGGTTGCCGGGCTGAAGGCCCTGGGCAAGAAGGGATTAACGGTACTCGCTATCGCCGGTGATGGAGGCACACACGATATAGGGATTCAGGCGTTGAGCGGTGCGGCAGAAAGACAGACCGATTTCATCTATATCTGCTACGATAACGAAGGCTATATGAACACAGGGAATCAGCGCTCCGGCTCCACGCCCCTTGGGGCTATTTCAGGTACTACACCTATTCTGGGCAAGCAGCAGAATCAGAAAGATATTACAGCGATAATGGAAGCTCATCATATCCCCTATATTGCTACCGCTTCTGCTTGCCATCCCCTGGACCTTTACGAAAAAGTGAAGAAGGCAAAGGCGATGAAGGGAACCAGGTTCATATATGTCTTCACGCCCTGCCCCCCGGGATGGCGCTTCCCCTTCAGTGACACCATTAAAATCGGCGAGCTTGCAGTTCAAACCGCGTGGGCTGTGCTTTATGAGATTGAAAACGGCGTTTTCCGCCTCACCTCCGCCAGCGAATCCCTGGCGCGAAAGGGCAATCTCAGACCAGTGAGAGAATTCATTGCAGAACAGGGAAGGTTCAAGAATATCACCGAAGAACAGCTCAACGAACTGCAGAAACGCGTAAATGCCCGGTGGCAGCTTTACCTGAAGCGGGCAACCAACCCGCAGTAACACCCTCGCCACACAGGAATTTGCCAAGAAGAGAAGCAACCTCGGCAGAAAAATGTAAACATTTCGTAACATTTTTAACGTTTGTCTGATCCTCTCAGGCAAAGAAGACCGTGCGCTTGCTTCTCAAGTAACTCCTACTCCATATCCCCATGATTTAACAACTTTTTGGGGTACCATAAGTATTGACAATGCTCGTTTTTTGTGGTATTAAATGAATTGTATGATATAACGTATGATACTATATATTATACACATTTATAGACACTGGGAGGAATTAAGTGGATAACGAACTGAGGAATTGCGCCTCTTCCAAGGAAAATCGCGAATCTGAGGTTAGAACAGACTTGAAAGAAGCCCTCCTGTATAAATTGGCGGAGCTGACCAGACAATTGAAGGAGTTGGATGCCACTATTTTTAGGGTACAGGAGGAATATTACGTGCGACTTGAGCAACTACAAGCTCAAAAGAAGCCCTTGGAAGATGCGCTACATCACGTCAAGGCTCTTCTGCAGATCGAAGGTCATTACGAAAAAATCGGGCCGAATTCCGGCGATTACAGTGCTACATCTGCTATTGTTGCAGGATCCTCTATAACAGATGCTGCCTTCAATCTCCTCGAAGAACTGCATCAACCCATGCATTACAAGGGTATAGCAGCCCAATTACAGGAGAGAAACGCATATATTCCTGGCAAGAATCCAGCGGCAACATTGCTAACCCGGATGAGCAGAGATAATCGATTCAAGCATACCAAAAAGCGCGGCATGTATGTCCTATCAACTTGGCGGGTACGCACCACCAGGGACGAACCTCCGCATAAAGAGGCAATCCTCTTGCCGCAGCCTTGGGAACTCCACATCAGCAGGTTACAGGATCTAGTGGCGACCGGCAAAGTCAAAAATCAGTTCAGTCTCTTTGCCTTAGGAATTCATTACGGTAGAGGCTAAATGTAATCAAAGATACATATATTTGTTAACAATAAAGAACTATATTCCTGCATACAGGAGGAGGTGGTCTTCATGAGCGCCCAGCAATTCAAGTACCTGTTCACCCCTATTAAGATCGGCCCATTCACTGTCAAAAACAGGATAATGGTCTCGCCCCACGGCCCTATGATGGGCGACCACGGCCTGCCTACCGAGGAGCTTATCTACTACGAAATCGAGAAGGCAAAGGGTGGGGCAGGATGGATATGCATGTCCGTCGGGTATACCATGCCTCGTGATACATGGTTCATGAAGGCCAATGGGGGCATCTTCGACAGACCCCTGTGGGTCTGGAAGAAGGAGGTCATATCAGGGCTCAAGAGAATCGCCGAGGGCGTCCACGAATTCGGCGCCAAGATTAGCTTCCAGCCCTACTCCATAGACCTAGGGAACAGGCGAGGCCCGTCGCTGATCCCTGACTGCAACTTCGGCGACGAGATGTGGGAGCCGATGACCAAAGAAGACATAAAGGAGTATCTGGACTACCACAGGATCTGTTGCGAAAACCTGATGGAGGCCGGGTTCGACGGCGTTGACGTACACAACCATTCAGGAGTCATCGCGGATTTCCTCTCCGGCACCATTAACACACGCACCGACGAATATGGCGGTTCCCTGGAAAACCGAGCCCGGCTGCTCATGGAGACCATCGAGGTTACCAGAAAAGTGGTGGGGAAAAACAAGTCCATCGGTTATACTCTCACTGTAGACGACATGCTGCCGGGCTCGATTGTGCCGGAGGATGCAATCGAACTCGCGAAGATGCTGGACAAGGACAAGAAACTGGACTACATGATCTGCGGTGTTGGCCGTGAAACCCAGTCGATGCATATGTACTTCGGGCCTCACTATCTGCCCCCTGCCTACCAGATGTACGCTGTGGAGCAAATCAAAGAGGTGGTAAAGAATATCCCCATCGTCGCCGTGGGCAGAATCAACGACCCCATGCTGGCGGAGAGCATACTTGCCGAAGGGAAAGCGGACATTGTAGCTATGGCCAGACCGCTCATCGCCGACCCGGAGCTACCCAACAAGGCACGTGAAGGAAGGCTGGACGATATCCGACCTTGCATGGGAGACAACCAGAACTGCATAAGGTACATGATGCAAGGTCAGCCTATTAGGTGCATAGCAAACGCTACTGTAGGCATGGAGCATATGGGATGGGGAATCGGGGGTATGAAAAAGGCAGCCACCAAGAAGAAGGTAGTGATAATTGGTGGGGGTCCCGCAGGGCTGGAGGCAGCCAGAGTAGCTGCCCTGAGGGGGCACGATGTAACCCTCTATGAGAAAGCCAAGGAACTTGGCGGGCAGGCATTGCAGGCGGAGAAGCTGCCGGGCAGAGAGGAGATGGGAGGCCTCGTCAGGTGGCAGAAGATACAGCTCCCGAAGGCAGGCGTGAAGATAATCACTGGCACTGAACTAACATCGGACATGATTCTTAAAATGAAGCCCAAGCCGGATGTCGTGATAGTAGCAACCGGCGCTGAGTGGATGCGTAACGGTCTGACCGGCATGAGCTGTATGGAAGTAGTGGGCTGGCAGCAAGATAATGTGTTCACGGCAAGTGAAGTGATCAACGGCAAGGCAAAGATCGGGAAGAAAGCTGTCGTCTGGGATGGGAGAACAGACATTGTAGCATGCGGCATCGCGGAGTTACTCGCTGACAAGGGTTGTGAGGTAGAGTTCCTAACCCCAGTCCCCTTGGTAGGTAGCATGGGGCTTCAATATGAGGTGACATACTTGCACGTAATGCCCAGATTGCTCAAGAAAGGGGTTAAAATAAACACTGAGTCATTCCTGGCGGCAATATCAGAGAAAACGGCTACCGTCGTCAATACAAACACCATGGATGCACGCGAGATTACAGATGTAGACACATTTGTGTTAATAACCGGGAAGATACCGATTGACAATCTCTACAATGAGCTACAAGGCAAGATGAAAGAGCTCTACAAGATTGGAGATGCCAAGAACCCGCACAATATGGGTAGCGCCAACCGTGACGGGCATTTTGTGGGAAGGTTTTTATAACGCCAAGCGAGCGTTCCCAATATACACCAAATATTGGTTTAGATTATCCCTTCCCGCTGCAGCCTGTCTACGGTTTTCTGGTCGTAGCCCAGCAGTTCGGAATATACCTCAACGTTGTGTTGGCCCAGGAACGGAGTCGCCCGGCGTCTTGCCCATCTCTAACACCGAGCCGGGCACTCTGAGTTTTCCGCTTATCAAATGCTCAACATCAACCTACATTGGGTAATTCGTTGACGAAGTCGATCTTCCTGGGGTATTTGTAGGGAGCTGTGATGCGCTTGACATGCTCCTGCAACTCTTTTTTCAGCTCTTCTGATCCTTCGTAGCCTGGAGACAGTATCACGAAGGCCTTGCGCCCTCACACTATCTCAAAGTCTGCGCTTGGCCATATTTGGTAGGGGCACGGCGAGGGGAGATCTTTCCTTCCTGGAAGGACTCAGGGCGAACGGTTTAATCCCCCCTCATCCTTCGGCAATCCCTCGACAAGCTCAGGACAGGCTCTTATTCGCTCCCGCCAGGGGCGAGAGGATTTTGGGCGAGGGCACATTGCGACAGAGGCGGATGTCCCTAGTACAGCATAACGCGGAGATTGCTTCGTCGTCCGTCAAAGGCGGACTTCTCGCAATGACATATTAGGAGCGGGCCGTTCCTCTTCAGGCTTATTTGAATAAATGACTCACAGCCCTATGTTTACAGCAACCTTTTCCAGGTGCAAGTCAGTATCTCCCAGGAAGGACTCCGCCCCCAGGACGCGGCGGTAATACAGACCAATGTCATGATCCATGGTGAAACCTATGGCTCCATGTATCTTGACCCCACTCAAAGCAACACTCCTGTATACCTCATTGGCCCTCGCTTTGGTGATGGCAATTTGTAAATCACAAGGAGCACCTGTGCTGAGCAGCCATGCTGCCTGGTAGACCAGGTACTGTAGTCCCTCAATATCAATGAGCATGTCCACAAGCTTGTGCTGTATGACCTGGAAAGATCCGATGGGCTTCCCAAACTGCATCCTCTCTTTAGCATAGGTGTTCGACATATCCAGAACCGCCTGGCAGGCACCGGATACTTCTGCACATTTCAGTACTGTGGCCTTTCTCATGATATACTCAACTATATCCCAACCCTGGCCCACCTTGCCCAGGATATCTTCCTTAGGAATCTTCACATTCTTAAAACTAACCTTGCACTGCTTCTCACCGGTTAGTGTGGGTATTGTTTCAATACTCGTGCCCGGCTTCCTGGCGTCAACGATGAAAAACGTCAGCCCCTTCTCTGGTATCTTGCCCTTGGCGGTCCGGGCTATGACCAGCAAGCAGTCGGCCACATTGGCGTCAGGGACAAACATCTTCTCCCCGTTGATGACAAATTCTCCACCTTCCAACTTCGCCTCAGCTTTTATTGCTGAAGCACTATAGCCTCCTGATAGCTCAGTCATCGCCAGAGTCCAAATCTTTTCCCCTTTACCAATGGGAGCCAGATATTCTGCCTTTTGGGAGTTATTACCATACTCGAGTATGGGGAGAGCGCAAAGCGCTACGGTAGAGAAGAAAGGCCCGGGCAGAATGTTTCGGCCCATCTCTTCCATTAAAACCATCAAGTCTACAAAGTCAGCATTTAAGCCTCCATATTCCTCAGGGAAGACAAGCCCCATCCACCCCATCTCTGCCATATTTCGCCAGACTACAGGATCATAGCCCTTCTCGTCCTTCTCAAGCTCTTTAACCTTGGTTTTTGGACATTCCCTGGCTAGAAAGCGCCTTGCTTCACTGCGGAGCATATTCTGCTGTTCGGAAAAGCTAAAATCCATAGCGATCACCTTTATCCTTTCAATATGATTTGGGTAGCCCCAGCTTGAATTGCCCGATGATGTTTTTCTCTATTTCGTCTGTGCCAGCTGCTATGGTAATACCCGGAAATAGCAAATACAGATGCTGTATCGTGCCTTTGAGCTTGGCGAACTTGGAATTCTGGTCTATCTGGGAATAGGCTCCTAATATCTCTGTGCCGGTATTAGCCATCCGTTCCTGTAGACAGTCACCGTACGCCTTATTTCTGGAAGCCTCGTAGATAGGGATTACACCCTGGCCCATCTTCCAGGCTATTTCGTACGACAGCATCTTTAAGGTTTCCAGTTCAACTGCCCTTTCTGCCAGCTTATGCCGGATTACAGGGTTCTGAGATAGCGGTACCCCATTTTCTTTAGTTTCGGCTACGTACTCCACAAGACTCTCCAGCATTCGTTTCCCGGCTCCGCATGTCTGAGCGCCAACACTGTGTCTTTCATAAGCTAGAGATTGCATTAACTGATACCAACCCCGGTTTTCCTGGCCGACAAGGTTAGCTGCGGGAACCCGGACATTGTCGAAAAAGACTTCGTTGAAAATGTGAACGCCGGAATAGTTTAGTAAGGGTCTAATGGTTATTCCGGGGCTTTTCATATCTACGATGAGCAGGCTAATGCCGTGCTGTTTCTTGGCAGCGTTAGGATCTGTTACCACTGCAATCCAGCACCATCTGGCTCGGTGGGCACAACTTGTCCAAACCTTTTGTCCATTGACTACATATTCATCGCCCTCTCGAATAGCCCGGGTCTGAATATTGGCAAAGTCCGAGCCGGCATTGGGTTCGCTATAACCGGTACACCACACGCCATCCGGGTCTCCCGAAGCGATAGGCGGCAGGTACTTTTGCCTTTGCTCCTCGTTGCCATAGAGCATTAGGGATGGACCTACCCAAGCGGTTCCGCTGATGCCCATCCCCAGACCCGGGATTCCCCAATAAGTAGCTTCCATAGCCATGACCATTTGCTCGAGGTATGAAGCTTCCTGTCCTCCATATTTTTTGGGCCAGGCCATAACAAGCCAGCCCTTCTGGGCAAGCTTCTTCGAGATAGACATGGTAAAAGCCCAATCTTCGTCACGGCTTTCTTCATCAAGAAAATTGTAAATAAAATCCGGAGGTATTTCTGCCTTGGCAAATCTGCGTATCTCCTCTCGTAGTGCATCTTCTTTTTCGCTTAACTTAAAATCCATATTTCACCTCCGAAAATAATCAATTGACTGTTTCATGGTATTAAGGCACCCACTAATCTCTCTTTTCTTTGTATATAGACCACGTTCCAAATGCTTTGGCTACCAGATTCCCTCCCTGGCGTATTTCTGACTCCAAGGCAGCTATTCTTTTACTTCGATGTATTACCCTGGTATCACAGGTCAGGGTTCCAGATTTAGCGGCTCTGAAGTAGACTATACTGGTTTCTATAGTTGAACATAACTCATCGTCATCGATGTGAGAATAGAGCGTAGCACCCATACCAGAGTCTGCCATTGTGAAGATAGCTCCTCCATGCAGTGTCTTATGCGGGTTGAGCAGTTTATCCTGAACCTCGAGTGTACATTGAGAATATCCTTTCTCCCACTTCGTAAAAGTCAAACCTATTAAGTCACCGAAGGAATCGAATCCTGCTAGATTATCAGGGACTTTCTTCGCCATGTTAGTTACCTCCGAAAATAGCTAGAGACGAAGTACTACGACATAGTTTTACTGCGGTAGTATATTTACCCAACCATGTTTCGACAAGCTGTGTGTTTCAGCGTTCTATGATACTAGCCACGACTACCAAAGGGGAAACGCATGGAGAAGGTTAGCCTTGTTTGGGCCGCTGCCAACCCTCCCATTCTTTGCGCTTCAATTCGCCACGCTTGATCTTTCCTGAGATAGTCTTTGGCAATTCGTTGACGAAATCGATCTTTCTGGGGTGCTTGTAAGGAGCCGTGACCCGCTTGACATGTTCCTGCAACTCCTTTTTCAGCTCCTCTGATCCTTCGTAGCCTGGGGCCAGTATCACAAAGGCCTTAACCACCTCTCCTCTCAGGTCATCCGGGCTTGCTACAACGGCTGCCTCGGCTACAGCGGGATGTTCTATCAATGCTGATTCGACCTCGAAGGGTCCTATCCTATATCCTGAAGAGATTATTACATCGTCGGCACGCCCTATGAACCAGAAATAGCCATCATCGTCTCTATAGGCTCTGTCGCCTGTGTAGTACCAGTCTCCTTTGAACACCTCTTTCATCCTCGCAGGTTCTTTCCAGTACTCTTTGAAAAGGCCAACCGGGCGTGTGGGCTTTACCCTAATGGCAATGTGTCCTTCTCGGCGAGGAGGCAATTCCCTGCCATCATCGTCCACTACGGCGATATCGAAACCAGGCGTTGGTTTTCCCATCGACCCGGGCTTTATCGGCATACAGCGGTAGTTCCCTACAATATTGACGGTTTCTGTCTGGCCGTATCCGTCGTAAATCTTCAAGCCGGTGCCCTTTCCCCACTGGGATATGACTTCCGGGTTGAGCGGCTCGCCTGCGGCCGTGCAATGTCTAAGCTTGTCCAGCTTGTATCGTCCCAAGTCCTCGAGGACCAGAACTCGGTACACCGTAGGAGGAGCACAGAATGTGGTGATCCCATAGCGCTCGATAAGCCTCAGGGTCAGCCTGGGGTCGAACTTACTAGAAGCATTATAAAGAAAAACCGCAGCCCCTATTGTCCACTGGCCAAAAATCTTTCCCCAGGCGGCTTTGGACCATCCCATATCAGAGATCGTCCAGTGCAAATCAGTAGGTTTTAGGTCTTGCCAGAACTTAGCTGTAATCAAGTGAGCTATACCGAAAGACGCCTGAGTGTGGATTACCATTTTGGGGTTTGCTACCGTTCCAGACGTAAAATAAAGAAGCATGGGGTCTTCGCTTTTGGTATGTTCCACATCAACTATACTCTCAGTCGCATTAGCAAGCTCCGATTCATAACTTAACCAACCGTCCTTGCGTTCTCCGCCAATTACCATGAGGTTCTTAAGGTATTTACATCTTCCCTTGATTTCGTCTACCTTGAAAACATTCTCGATGTCGGTTATCACCATATCCGATTTCGAGGTATTGACCCGGTACTCTATGTCCTTCGAGGTACATTGCGTGGTGGCAGGAATAGGTATAACCCCAAGTTTGATCATGCCGACCATTGTCACGTACCACTCCGGAATTCTGGGCAACATCAGGAAGACACGGTCCCCTTTTCTCAGCCCCAGCCTCTTCAAAACGTTAGCGAATCGATTCGATGCCCTGCTCATGTCACGAAAACTGTATGTCCGAGCATTCTCCCCGCTGCGATCAACGGCAAGCAAAGCAAGCTTGTTCGGCTGGCGCTCAGCCCATTTATCTACAATGTCGAAACCAAAGTTAAAATAGTGCGGCACCTCGAGTCTGAACTCCTTTCGCTCAAGCTCGTAATCTTTCATGTTAGGCTCATTGATATCCATCACCAATTACCTCCCAGCTTAATGCTCATCACCTGACCGAGAGCCGGTTGCAGCCAACGGCTAAACCCCGTTTAAATTGGGCGCGATGATTCTAGATCAATTGGAGAATAACTCAACCGGTCACGATATTTGCGATTTTTCAGGAGCTGCACTTCAGTGCATTTTGAGAAATCTTAATGATTCCAAACGATAACAGCAACTCGAGCTTCAGCTAGCTATGGCTTCAGATTATCCCTTCCCTCTGCAGACGGTCTATTGTCGCATGGTCATAGCCAAGCAGATTGGAATATACCTCAGCGTTGTGTTGGCCCAGGAACGGGGCGGGCTCGGTAGGGTCGCCCGGCGTTTGGCTCATCTTGAACACAGAGCCAGGGACTCTGAGTTTGCCACTTATCAGTTGCTCTACCTCCACCTGCATATTGCGGCTGGCGAGCTGCGGGTCTTTAGCCACCTGACCGAATGTGGGAACCGGAGAGCAGGCTAAATCGGCAGCCTCCAGCACATTTAGCATCTCATCAACCGTTCTCTCCTTTGTCCACGTCTCCACTATAGCGTCCATCTCTTCAGCATGATGGATGCGAGTAACTTGGCTGGCATATTCAGGGACATCATTGAGGTCCTCCCTGCCAATAACCTCGAGAAGGCGCTGCCATTGAGCAACTGTGACGACACCGATGACAATGTACCCATCCTTCGCCTTGTATATGTTGAATGGCGTGACCTCGATCTGGCTATTCCCCAGCCTCTGAGGCTCCTTGCCCGTTAATATATAGAGGGGCAGAAATTGTATAGCGGTTATGTACCAGACACAATCCTGCATCGAGATATCCACGAACTGGCCTTGCTTTGTCCTCGACCTATATTGGAGGGCAGCGAGGATAGCTATGATGGAGAATATCCCACCTAAGAAGTCTGCGATGGCAGGCCCCACTTTGGTGGGAGGGGAATCGGGGAATCCATTGACGCTGATGAGACCCCCCATAGCCTGAATTATGGTATCGAAAGCCACTTGAGAGCGGCAGGGTCCAGTGTGGCCGAATCCAGATATGGAAGCATAAATGAGATGGGGGTTATGTGACTTGAGCTGCTCGTAGCCCAGGCCATAGCTTTCCATCACCCCAGGCGTGAAATTCTCAACCAGCACATCGCACTTCTTGACCAGCTCTTTGCATATCCTTTGCCCTTCTTCCGAATGGAGGTTCAGCGTGACACCCTGTTTCCCACGATTTAAGACCACGAAACGGTAGCTCTCCTGCCCCTCGGTCAGCGGGGCAGTGGTTCTAATTGCGTCGCCCCCACCCGGCACCTCTACCTTAATTATCT
>Ga0315291_10006804_pt1 | contig 14181 bp, 10 predicted proteins | sample YL17G12_20_MG_FD_203070 | JGI IMG/M metagenome (GOLD analysis project Ga0315291, IMG submission 203070) | Sediment microbial communities from Yellowstone Lake, YNP, Wyoming, USA - YL17G12_20 | ecosystem: Environmental > Aquatic > Freshwater > Lake > Sediment | place: USA: Wyoming | collected...
GCACGGAGCAGGCGGTCAAACAACTAAGAGATAGAGGGGTCGCCGTGGAGTTGGTGCTGCTCGACGGGATCAGTCATTACGAGGTGGAACGTTTCGTCGAGCCGTTGCGGGCGGCGCTGCCCTGGATCAGGAGGGCGTGGGGTGGATAGGAGCATGTCACCCTGAGCGCAGCGAAGGGTCTCCCTGGCGTGGGCGAGATTCTTCGCTGCGCTCAGAATGACAGGACAGCCCGCTCAGAATGACAGGATGGCCCCGGGCCTTTGCTTGCGGCACGGGGCGCCCCGGGACGGGGCTTCAAGCATTTTCGGAGGATCACATGCTAACTCCAGTAACACGATCCGGCAATTACCTGGCCGCTGCCGGGCGGCGGTTCGTCCCCATCGGGGTCAATTGGGTGCCGGCGCGCGCCGCCATGCAGTGGCCCTACGAGTGGGACCCCTCGAGCATCGAGGACGACTTTGCCAAGATGCATGAATTAGGGCTCAACGTCGTGCGCTTCGACCTGGTCTGGCAGTGGTTCGAGCCCCGGCCTGGGCAATACAACGAGGAGGCCTTCCGGCAGTTCGACTTTATGGTGCGCATGGCGCACCAGTACGGCATCTACCTCAACCCCGCCTTCTTCATTGGCGGCGAGGTGGGCGACGCCTACTGGGACGTGCCCTGGCGCCACGGCCGCCATCCCCACGCTGACCCCGACATGCTCCGCCTCCAGGCCCGCCACGTCGAAGCGTTCGCCCGCCGTTACAAGGGTGAAAGTGCCATCCTGGCCTGGGACCTCACCGACGAGCCGCCGTTCTGGATCGTCGGCGACAGCACGACCGACGCCATGGCCGCCAACTGGACGCAGATGCTGTGCGACGGCCTGCGCCGGTTCGACCCCGACCACCTCATCATCTGCGGGACGGCTGCACAAGAGGTGGGGCGCGGCCCCTTCCGCGCCGACGTCGTCGCGCCGTGGGTGGACCTTTTTAGCGTGCATCCGTACCCCATCTACTCTCCCGACCTCTATCCGGAACCACTGCTCTCGGCCAGAATGACGTACTCGGCAGCGTTCGAGACGATGCTCAGCCGGGGGGCGGGCAAGCCGGCGGCTATGCAGGAATACGGTGCCACCTCGGCCCAGTTCGATCCCGAGCGGCAGGCTCGCTACTATAACACGTTCATGTACTCGGCACTGGCGGCCGGCAACCAGGGCTTTATCGCCTGGTGCTTCACCGACGCCGACCCCGACGTCCAGTTCCACCGTGCACCCTACAAGCGCAACCCGCACGAGACGCAGTTCGGCATCACGGACTACCAGCGCCACGACCGGCCGCACGGGGTCGAGATGCGGCGCATAGGGAAGGTGCTGGGTCAATTGGACCTGGAGGGGATCGAGCCGGCCCCCCTCGAGGCGGGCATCGTCGTGCCTCACGAATGGGCGCACGGGCCGGACTACACCCAGTACGGCTTTCCCGCCAGCACGCTCTACCAGTACGCGCCCAAGAACATCCTGGAGTACGGCTGCGCCAACACCGACCATCACGCCCAGCAGGTGCTGATGCACAGTTGGCTCTCGGCCTTCACCCTCTGCCGCCAGGCTGGTATCCACGCCGGCTTCCCGCGGGAGTTTGACGATTGGTCCGGTGTGCCACTGCTCCTGGCGCCGGTGCCGGCCGCCGACATGGGGGGCTACCACCTGTACACGGACTTTTGGCAGCGCGTGCGGCCCCACGTCGAGGCGGGCGCGACCCTGTATGCCTCGCTGAGCGGCGCGTCGGCCCTCTCGCTGCCCTTCGTCGCCGAATTATTCGGCGTTACCATCGCCGACCGGGCGGCCTGGAAGCCGCAGGTAGCGCTGACGTTCGTCGAGGACTTCTTCGGCATCCGGGCGGGGGAGACGTTCGAGTTCCCGGCCCAGCCGGGTCTGCAAGGGATGGGGGCACTGTTGAACGTGCACGGCGCGCGGGTCCTGGCGCGCGACCAGGAGGGGAATCCGGCGCTGGTGGTGCACCAGTGTGGCCGGGGGCGCACGATGCTGTGCGCCTACCCGCTTGAACTGATGGTGGGGGCGACGCCCAACAGCCTGGAGGCCGGCTCCCCCTTCTGGCGGCTGTACCGGGCTTTGAAGGGCTTCGCCGGCCTCCAGTCGCCGTTCAGCGTCGAGCGGCCCGAGGTCGAGGTGGGCTGGCTGAGCGGGGCGGGGCGGGATTACGTGGTCCTCGTCAATCACGCGCCCGCTACTGTCAGCGGCAGCGTGCTTACCTCGCGCGGCGAGGGGACGGTCACGCACGTCCTGCCCGAGGGGACGAGGCCGGTGGGCTATGCCGGGGAGTCCTGGCCGTTCGAACTGCCCGGCTTCACGGGCACCCTGTTCGAGTGGCGCGGGGCATAGAACGCAGATGAACGCAGACTTGCGCAGATGAACGCGGATGGAAGATATTCCTGCGTCCATAAAAGTAGGAGTGAGGATATGGGTACAGTACAGGCTGGCGTCAGCCGGGTGACCATTACCCCGCCGGTGGGCGTCTACCTGATCGGGTTCGCCGGGCGAGCGGGAGGCTCGCGGGCCGTGCGCGACGACCTTTATGCCACGGCATTGGCGGTGAGCGACGGGGCGACGGAGGCGATCATCGTCAGTTGTGATTTGCTGGTCATGCACCACGACCTCGTCCGGCGCGTCCGCCAGGAGGCCAGTGCCCGCGCGGGCGTGCCGGGCGAGAACATGCTGTTCTGTGCGACGCACACGCATTCGGGGCCGCCGACCTGTACGTACCCCGACAGCCCGCTCATGCTGCAAGCCTACGTGGACAATCTGGCTGCCTTGCTGGCCGGGGCGATCCTGATGGCGCACGACCGGCTGGCTCCGGCCAGGTTCGCCTTTGGCCGCGGCGAGGCGCGCATCGGCGTAAACCGGCGGCTGACGCGCCCGGACGGCGTGACCGTCATCACCGCTAACCCCGCCGGTCCGCTGGACACGGAGGTTGGCGTCTTGCGCGTGGACACAGCCGGTGGCCGCCCGTTGGCGGTCGTCGTCAACCACGCCTGCCATCCGGTCGTGCTGGGCTCGGACTCTAACGTTGTCTCGGCCGACTGGCCCGGCGCCATGCGGCGCGTGGTCGAGCAGGCCAGCGGTGCGAAATGCCTGTTCCTCCAGGGGGCCTGTGCCGACGTCAACCCGCTGCCCGGTGGGCCGACCGACCGCGAGGACGTGCTGGAGCGGCTGGGGACCGAGGTGGGCGGCCAGGTGATCGCCGCCTGGGCGAGGGTCGAGCCGCAGGCCGCCGACACGGTCCGCGTGGCCGGTGAGCGGCTGCTCGTGCCGCTGTGGCGAGCGTCCCAGTACGAGCGTGAGGCCCCGGCGTTGGTCGAGTTGGCTGAGGCGGGCCGCGATTCCAGTCGCGATAGGCTGCGAGCCGTGCTGGAAGCCTCGACCCCCTGGACGCCCGAGGTGGCCGGCGCAGGGGATGGGCAGCGCCTGGCGGTAGAAGTCCAGGCCATCCACATCGGAGAGGTTGCGGTGGCCGCGGCGGCAGGCGAGGTGTTCGTCGAGACTGGCCTGGCGGTCAAACGGCGCTCGCCGATCCCGAACACCATGTTCGCGGCGTACTCGAACGGGTTGGCCGGCTACTTCCCGCTGCCCGAGGACTATCCGCGTGGCGGGTACGAGGTGGACGAGTCCTACCTGTTCTACCGGCTGCCCGCTCCGGTTGCGCCAGAGGCGGCCGGGCTGGTCGAAGAAGCGGCAATCCGCTTGCTGCACGCAGTCACAGAGGAAGGGGAAGAAGTCTGAACGCGGATGAACACGGACTTGCGCGGATGAACGCGGACGGAAAAGAAAGGCACGTAGTGTCGGCGTTTGCCTGCGTCCGAGCAAAAAGGAGATGAGATGATGAAGGTAGCAGTGATTGGCGGTGGGTCTTCGTATACGCCAGAGTTGATCAATGGGTTCCTGGAGCGCGTCGAGTCGCTGCCGGTCACCGAACTCTGGCTGATGGACGTCGCGCGTGAGCGGCTGGAGATCGTGGGCAAGTTTGCCCAACGTATGGTGGCTGCCAGGGGGGCACCGTTCACGGTCCACCTGACGACCGACCAGCGCGAGGCGGTGCGCGGCGTGCGTTACGTGATCACGCAACTGCGGGTGGGAGGAATGCAGGCCCGCCGGGAGGACGAATACCTGGGCCGGCGACACGACCTGATCGGCCAGGAGACGACGGGCGTCGGCGGGATGGCCAACGCGCTGCGCACCATCCCGGTCATCCTGAACCTGGCTCGGGACGTCCAGGAATTGGCTCCTGGGGCGCTGTTGGTCAACTTTGCCAACCCCTCGGGGCTGGTCACCGAAGCGCTCCACCGCTACGCACCCGCCGTGGCGGCGGCCGGCCTGTGTAACGCGCCGATCACGTTCAAGATGGGCATCCTGGAGGAACTGGAAAAGCGCCAGGGCGGGCCGCTCGCCCCGCAGCGGGCGGAACTGAAGACGTTGGGGCTGAACCATCTGTCCTGGCACCGGGGTTTCGTCCTGGATGGCCAGGATGTGTGGCCGCAACTCCTGGAGAGTTACGTAGAGGCCCTGCGAGCCGACCCACACCCGGAATGGGATCCGCGTGTAGTCGAGGTGCTGGGGATGGTCCCCAACTATTACTTGCAGTACTATTACTACACTGGCCACAAGATCGCCGCCCAGCACAAGTGGCCCCCCTCGCGGGCTGAGGAGGTCATGGAAGTCGAGGCGGACCTGCTCCGGCAATACGCCGAGCCGGATCGGACGGAGCCACCGGGGGACCTGATGAAACGCGGCGGTGCGTACTATTCCACCGCCGCCACCCAGTTGATTGACGCCCACGCCAATGACCTGGGGGAGACTCACGTCGTCAACGTGCGGCACGGCGGGGCGGTGGCGGGTTGGCCGGAGGACTGGGTGCTGGAGATGCCCTGCCGCGTGGATCGGGCCGGGGTTCATCCGTTGCCTGCCGAGCCACTGCCGCCGGCCTGCTTTGGGCTGCTGGCGCACGTCAAGGCCTACGAGCTGCTGACGGTGGAAGCCGCTGTCCGCGGCGACCGGGATGCGGCCTACCAGGCGCTGCTGGCCCATCCGCTGGGCCCCGCGGCCGACCGGGTGCAGGCCGTGCTCGACGACATGCTGGAGATCAATCGAGCCTACCTGCCGCAGTTTTGGAGGGGAAAATGACGCACTACTTTCTGGGCGTAGACGTCGGCGCGACCAAGACCCACGCCCTGATCGCCGACGAAACCGGCCGGGCGCTCAGCCTGGGAGAGAGCGGACCCGGCAACCCGGAGAGTTTTGGCTATGACAGCTTGGGCCATGTATTGCGCGCCTCGACGGAGGAAGCCCTGGCCACGGCCGGCATCGCTGTCGGTCAAATCGCCGGGGCCGGTTTCGGCATCGGCGGGTACGACTGGCCGTCCCAGCGGGAGCCTATCCTGCAGGAGATTACCACCACCGGGTTGCGCGCGCCGTTGGAGATCGTCAACGACGCCATCGTCGGTCTGGTGGCGGGTGCAGCGGAAGGATGGGGGGTCGCCGTGGTGGCCGGCACGAGCTGCAACTGCTGGGGTTGGGACACGGAGCGGCGCATCGGCCGCATGACCGGCTTTTCCTTTCTGGGGGAAGCAGCGGGGGCCGGTGAACTGGTCTCCAAGGCCATCCAGGCCGTGGCACTGGCGTGGACGTGGCGCGGCCCGGCCACCCGCCTGACCCAGGCGTTCGTCGAGTTGGCCGGCCTGCGGAACGTCGAGGAACTGCTCGAGGGGCTGAGCCTGGGGCGCATTCACATCGGTGCAAGAGCCGCCCCGGTCGTCTTTCGGGTCGCCGCCGAGGGGGATGCTGTGGCCAGGGAATTGATCGAGTGGGCCGCGCGGGAGTTGGCGAGCATGGCCATCGGCGTCATCCGCCAACTGGACTTTGAGACACTATCGTTCGAGGTCGTCCTGGCCGGCAGTTTCTTCAACGGCAGCCCACGGCTGGCAGAGGCGATGGGCGAGGCCATTCATCCCATCGCGCCCGGTGCCCGCCTGGTGCGGCTGACGGCCCCGCCGGTCGTGGGAGGTGCGCTGGTGGGCATGGAGCAGGCCGGGGAGGACCCCCGCCCTGTGCGGGAGCCCTTGATCCGCTCTACGGAAGAGATGATGAAGAGGAAGTGAAAAAGGAGATATTTCGATGTCTGATCTGGCACTTTTTGGTGGCAAACCTGTGCGTACCGAGCCGTATCCGGATTGGCCGGTCTACGACGAGCGCGACGTCGCCGCCGTCACCGCCGTCGTCAAGTCCGGTCGCTGGGGTGGCTATCCATACCCGGGTCCACAGACGGTGGAATTTGCCCGCCGCTTTGTCGAGATGCAGGGCGGCGGCCACGCCGTGGTCATGGCCAACGGCACCGTGACGATGGAGGTCGCTCTGCGTGCGGCGGACGTTGGCTGGGGCGACGAGGTGATCATCCCGGCCTACACCTTCCAGGCCACCGCCGCCGCGCCGATGGCGGCCGGGGCGATACCGGTGATCGCGGACATTGACCCGCAGAACTATTGCCTGGCCCCGCAGGCGGTCGAGGCGGCCATCACACCCCGCACAAAGGCCATCATCCCCGTCCACCTGGGCGCACAGATGGCCGACATGGACGCGCTCATGGAGATTGCTGAACGGCACAACCTGATCGTGGTCGAGGACTGTGCGCACGCGCACGGGGCCAAGTGGCGGGGCCAGGGGGCCGGCACGCTCGGCCACTTTGGTTCGTTCAGCCTGCAATCGTCCAAGATCCTCACGGCGGGCGAAGGGGGCGTGCTACTATGCCGCACGCCGGAACTGGCAGCGCGGGCGGCGAGCATCATTGACTGCGGCCGCCCGCACGAGGTGACTGAACCCCACTATGAGGTGGAGTCGCGTGACCCGGCCGCCAAGACCTTCACCATGGGGGCCAACTACCGGTTGTCCGAGTTGCACACCGCGCTGGGCAACGTGGCGCTCGAGCGCTTTCCCGAGCAGGCCCGGCAGCGGGAAGAGATGGCGGGCTACCTGGAGGAGAGCCTCAGCGAAATCCCGGGTGTGCGGCTCTTGAGGCGTGACCCGCGCCACACGACCCGCTCGTTCTACCGCTACGTCTTTGCCGTCCAGCCGGAGGTCTTTGGTGCCGGGCACGAGGTGGTCTGCGCTGCGCTGTCAGCCGAGGGCATCTCCTGCTGGGCCGGATACGAGGCGATGCACCATTACGAACTGTTCCAGCCCGGCCTGTCCAGGCTGCCGGTGCCGAGCGCCTTCCCCGAGCGGTTCGACTTCCACAAGATGGACCTGCCCGAGGCAGAGCGCGCCTGCCAGCGCGAGGCGGTCTGGCTCGACGAAAACATCTTCCGGGTAGGCCGCCAGGGGATAGATGACGTGGTGGCCGCCGTTGCCAAGGTCCAGGCCCACGGTGAGGAATTGGCGCGCTTCGAGCAGCAACTGAAGCAGAAATAAAAGTGTGCGGGCAGCCGCTACAAACGGCGGCTGCCCGCAGCACACTTGCTCTGCGCGGACAACAGTCCGCGTTCCGCGACTTTAGGCCGCGACTTTCCGCTCCATCATCGAGGGGGACCAGGGTTCCGTCCCCAGCGTGACCTTGACCGGCCGGCCCACAGCCTGCTCTGCAGCGCTCTGCACCTGGGATACCATCATGCTGGCCAGGGGGCAGAATGGGGTGGTGAGGATCATCTTGATCTCCACGTTCTCCTCGGTCGGGGTGATTTCACGGATCATTCCCAGGTCCACCACGCTCATGCCAATTTCAGGGTCGTAGACGCCACGCAGTGCCTGGCGGATCGTTTCGGCCTCGTTGTGCTCAACCTGTGCTTCTGACATCGTTTACTCCTTGCGTTTCAGTTTGATTGTATTATAACACAAAGTGAGCCGGTGTCAATAAAATAGACAGCGACCGTACATATTATGGCGGCCCAGAAGGTTGCAGGATGTGCCAATCGTGATATACTTTTGATTCCATGAAAGACCGACGAGAATGGATGCGCAGCGTGTGGAGTAGCGCCTGGCCCATGGGGGCCCTGGCGCTACTTTGCGCGGCGTTCTACTGGGATGTGCTGTGGCTTCCCGCCTCCCGTATCGTCGCGGGCCACGACCTGTCCGACATGTTTCTCCACTGGCTGCGCTTTGCCGTCTCCTCCATTCAGCGGGGCCAGTTCCCGCTATGGAATCCCCTGCTATTCTCCGGTACTCCCTTCATCGCCAACCCGCAGCCGGCGCTGTTCTACCCGCCGACGTGGCTGGCGCTGCTGATGCCCGTTACCCGCGCGCTGGGCTGGATCGCGGTGCTGCACCTGTGGCTGGCCGGCGTGGGTATGTACGCCTGGCTGCGTTCGGAAGGGGCAGTCGTGCCGGGGGCCTTGTTCGGCGGTGCGGTGTTTGCCTTCAGCGGCTACTTTTTCGTGCGTATGTACGCCGGCCACCTGGGCGTCATCACCACCGGGGCATGGCTGCCGCTCATCCTGTGGGCCTACCGGCAGGCCCTGGAGCGCCGCTCGTGGAAGTGGGCCGTCGTGGGCGGATTGCCGGCCGGCCTCTCGATTCTGGCGGGACATACGGCCTCGTTCATTTACGTGGCGTTGGGGTTGGCCGGTTATGCCATCTTCTGTGCCTGGGAACGCTGGCGTGAGCAGCGCTCGGCGCGCGCGGTGCTGCTGGCGCTGGCCTGGGCAGGCGTGATGCTGCTGGTGGGGGTGGGGCTCGCCGCCGTGCAACTCCTCCCGCTGGCCGAGTTGGCCATGCGCTCGAGCCGCCAGGCCGCGCCGAATTACGACTTCGCCGCCCGTTTCTCCTGGCCGCCCGGCTATCTCATCACGTTGCTTGTGCCCAACTTTTTCGGCGAGCCGGCGAACACCGGGTATTGGGGCGACGGCATCTACGACGAGTTCATCTTTTACGTGGGCGTCCTGCCCCTAATCCTGGCCCTCCTCGGCCTCAGGCTACGGCACCGGCTGAAGCCCTTCCTGGTCGTGGTGGGCCTGGGCGCGCTGCTGTTGGCTTTTGGCCAGTATGGGAGCCTGCATCCCCTGCTCTATCGCTTCGTCCCGCTGTTGCGAGTGGCGCGGGCCCCGGCCCGGGCCGGGTTCCTCTTCACTTTTGCCGCAGCGGCCCTGGCCGGCCTCACACTGGCGGCGCTTCAGTCAGCTGCCAGCGAGGAGCGGACGCGGCTCCTGGATGCGCTGAAGCGGCCACTGGTGTTGGCGGTGGCGGGGGGCGCGCTGGCGTTGGTCGTGGCAGGGTTCGTAGCCTTTGCGTTGGGGCGCGAAGCGAATCCAGCGGCAGGACGGCTGTGGCACCAGGCCAACCGCACGGCCCTGTTCCTGTTCTTCTTTCTGCTCGCGGCCGGACTACTGGCGGCCTGGCGTGATGCTTCCCATCCCCGTGCATGGCTGTGGCTGGGGGCGTTGGGGCTGGCCCTGCTGGACCTGTGGACCTTCGGCGGCAGCATCGTCGGGGTCAAGGACGTCCAGGACAGCGCCTACTGGCGTATCGTGGCCCAGGCTGTGCCCGATCCCCAGGCCGCGCGGGTGCTCCCGTGGGGTTTGAGCGATTTGGATCAGAACGGGGGGATACCGTTCGGCCTGCGCAGCGTCTTCGGGTACGATCCCCTGGTCCTCCAGCGCTACCAGGAGTTCATTACCTCGCGGCCCGACCCGCGCGCGCGGACCTACGACCTGCTGAATACCGGGTACCTGGCCACGGCGGCCCCGCAAGAGTTCCCAGATGAGGCAGATGCTCCCCGCCTGGTGCTCGAGCAATCAGGTGTGTACGTCTACGAGCGGCCCACGGCGCTGCCCCGGGCGTGGGTAGTACCGCAGGTCGAGGTCGTGGACGCCGGGGCGACGCTGGCCCGCATCCACGAGCCGGACTTTGATCCGCGCGCGACCGCTCTGGTCGAGTCGGCAGTCACCTGTGGAGGTACGGTGGCCGGTAGCCCCGGTCAGGTCGAGATGGTGCGCGACGAGGGAAACCGGATCGAGGCGCAGGTGCAGGGTGGAGGTGGGTTGCTGGTCTTTAGCGAGGTTTACTATCCTGGCTGGCGGGCCACGGTGGATGGTAGCCCTGCCCAACTGGTGCGCGCCGACCACGTGCTGCGCGCCCTGTGCGTGCCGGCGGGTGAGCACCAGGTCGAGATGGTGTACGACCCGCCGTCGTTGAAACAGGGGCTGGCGATTACGGCACTCGCATTAGCGACCATTCTTTGTCTTTCTCTGTGGTCTCTGTGGCTCCGTGGTAAGAGTAAGAGGTCGGGGGGCAGCACGTGATGGCGCTCAATCCAGACTTCCTGCGCGCCGATTTTCCCATCCTGGCGCGGGAGGTGAACGGTAAGCCACTCGCCTATCTCGACAACGCGGCCTCGACCCAGCATCCCCGGGTGGTGATTGAGGCGGTGGCCGAGTTCTACCGCGCCCATTACGCTAACGTCCGCCGAGGCATATACACGCTGAGCGAGGAGGCGACCGCCGCCTACGAAAGTGCGCGGGACAAGGTCGCCGCATTCGTCCACGCGCCCGACCGCCGGGGCGTGGTCTTCACCCGCAACACCACAGAGAGCATCAACCTGGTGGCCTATGCCTGGGGGCGGGCCAACGTGGAACGGGGCGATCGCATCGTCGTCACCGAGATGGAGCACCACTCTAACCTGGTACCCTGGCAGTTGCTGGCCCGCCAGGTGGGGGCCGAACTGGCCTTCGTCTCGGTCACCGGCGACGGGGTTCTCGACCTGGAGTCGCTCGACCGGCTGCTGGAAGGCCCGGTCAGGTTGGTCGCGTTCACTCACCTGTCCAACGTGCTCGGCACGTTGAACCCGGCCCAGGAGATCGTGGCCCGGGCGCATGCGGCCGGAGCGCTGGCGCTGGTAGATGCGGCCCAGAGTGTGCCCCGCCTGCCGGTGGACGCCGGCGCGCTGGACTGTGATTTCCTCGCCTTCTCCGGCCACAAGATGTGTGGCCCGACGGGGATCGGCGTCCTCTATGGCCGCCCGCAACTCCTGGAAGAGATGCCCCCGTTTCTCACTGGCGGCGGGATGATCCGGCGCGTGGGGCGGACGGAGGCCAGTTGGGACGACCTGCCCTGGAAGTTCGAGGCCGGCACGCCGGCCATCGCCGAGGCGGTGGGGTTGGGTGCGGCGGTGGATTATCTGAGCGCGGTGGGGATGGACGTGCTGTGGGCGCACGAGCAGGCGTTGACCGCCTATGCCCTGGAGCGGCTGGCCGAGGTGCCGGGAGTGTGCGTGATCGGCCCCCCCCAGCCCCCCCCGCAAGCAGGGGGGCGACTCTCCCAGCCCTCCTCGCATGCGGGGGAGCGATCTTCCGTGCCCCCCCCGCATGCGGGGGGGAGGGGGGGGGTGATCGCCTTCATCGTCGAATCCATTCACCCCCACGACCTGGCGCAGGTGCTCGATGGGGAAGGGGTCGCCATCCGGGCGGGCCTCCACTGCGCGCAGCCCCTCCACGAGCGATTGGGCCTGATGGCCACAGCACGGGCCAGTGTGTATCTCTACAACACCCGCCAGGAGATAGACCGGCTGGTAGAGGGGATCCGCACGGCACAGCGTCTGTTCTTGGGAGGTTAGGTGGAGAGCCTGTATCGCGAGCACATCCTCGACCACTACCGACACCCCCGCAACCAGGGGACGTTGGACGACGCCGACATCTCGTACCAATTGGACAACGAGGTCTGCGGCGACGTGGTGCGGCTCGACGTCCGGCTGAGAGATGGGCGGGTCAGCGAAGCCAGGTTCAGCGGCCACGGCTGTGTCATCAGCACGGCGTCGGCCTCGATGTTGACCGAGGAGATCCTGGGTAAGACCGTGGACGAATTAAAGGCGCTGCGTGACGAGGACGTGTTCAAAATGCTAGGGATTACGCTGCAGCCGGTGCGCGCCAGGTGCGGGCTGCTGCCGCTGCGGGTACTGCAAGGGGGGCTGGCCCACCTGGAGGAGACCTCATAGAGCGCCCCCCCGCACAGCCGCTGTTCAGTATTCCTGGCCGTGCAGGATCTGTACAAGCCCCTCAGGTAGGCTGTCCCGGTTTTCGAGCGTCACCGTGAACACGTTCGTCGCACTGGTGGGCAGCCTGAGTTGTGCCTGCACCACCAACTCAGGCCGGACGACCACGATGGCCAGCCTGAAACTGGCGTCTCGGAGCACGTCGAACGCGCGCGCCCAGCCCCCTCCCCGCTCGATCTCCAGTGGCCCCAGTTCGTCCACCACGAGCAAATCGCAGGCCAGCATACGGGACAGCACGCCGTTTCCCCATGCCAACGTTTCGGAATCGAAGCGAAAGCAGCCCTGGACCACGCCCTGGTCTGAAGCGGGTGGGAGGGTCAGCCGGCGCACGCCGCCACTGCCCACGTCGAGCACGTCCCGGCTACCATCGTGATGGGTCAACGTGAGGAGGCCGCCGCAGGTGTACTGGATGAGTGCATCCCTGTGAGTACATCCCTGCTCGGCCCGGGCCAGGGCGATGACCCGCTGGCACACGGTGGTTTTGCCCACGCCGCGCTCCCCTGTCAGGATAACGATGCGTGCTGGCATCTCGATACCCCCCCTGTTATTCTGAGGCGCGCCAGCGCCGAAGAATCTCATCACTGATCTGGAATCGGCCCAAAGGCGGCCTCGATCTCTTTCGGCTCAAAGACCTCCTGCATGCACTGCCACCAGGTCAGCCCATCAGTCTTGAGGAATTCCCACCAGCGGACGTCGGGCCAAAAGTAACGCCAGCGCCACAGCGCGGGCACCCGTTCCCAGCCATAGTCGCTGGCGAGCGTGGTCAAGTCCACGTAATATCCGGACGGAATACGCGGCTCGAGTGCGCCTCCCTCGACCATGGCGCGCCCTCCCTGGTCGCGGGCGTTCAAGTCCCACACTGCCTCGCGCAGCGGCTCCCCCATACTCCCATCCTGTTTGGCGGCCCGGACGAAAACGCGCCAGTAGGTGACGTTGCCCACGTCCTCCCGTACCAGTTCCACCTGTGGTGGATTCGCCTCGTAGGGAGCCTGGTCCAGCCCGATGCCCCTGCCACACAGGTGCCAACTCATACGCGAGTGCCCCGAAGGTGGCGTGTAGGTCAGCGGCCGCCACGAACTGGCCAGGGTGCCCAAGTAGTCCCATCCTGTCTCCTCGATTGCGCGCTGGCGCAGTGCGTTGAAACTCTCGTTCACGCGGTCGGAGAGCAGCAGTTGCTCCTCGGCGGTGACGTTCGGGAGCGGGATGAGTTGGTAGGGCGGCCCGGCCCGCGGGGTCGGCTGCGCCAGTTCGACGTAGAAGGGAGGCTCCGCAACCGGTGCGTCAGCCTGGGCGCGGGCGACGACGCGCGCAGGAAGCGGCAGGCTGGCCCACGCCAGGCTATCCAGCAGTCCATCGGCGCTGTAAACTTCGTGGAACAGCGCCCAGCCGGCTGTGCTGGCCGCGACGAGGTGGCTACGCCCGCCGCGCTCAACCGCGTAGACGAGGCTCTGCCCGTCGGGAGCCCAGGCCGGGGCAGTACCTGTGCCGAAGAGTTCGGTCTGGGCCTGGTCGGCCGCTAGAGTGTTCCAATCGAAGGCGGTCACCTGGATCGAGGGGTTGCCCCGTGGCCCGCTGACGTAGGCCAATTGAGCACCGTCGGGAGACCAGGCCGGGTCGTACTCGTCCAGGTCGGGGCTGTTGGTCACGTTGATGGCGTTGCGTGGTTCATCCAGCAGTTGAACGGTTACGTCCTTGTTGCCGTTCTGGAGCGTGGTGTAGGCCAGGGCGCGGCTGTCGGGCGACCAGGCTGGCTCGTAGTTGGGTGCGGGGCCGGATGTACTCATCCGCGTCGTCACGCGCTGCACTTGCTCTCCGCTAGCACTCACGCTCATCACGTAGATGTCGAGGTTCCCCCCGCGGTAGGATTCGAAGGCGATCCACTGTCCATCGGGCGACCAACTGGGGTTGGCGTCGAAGCCGGGATCGTGGGTCAGGCGAATCAGCGTCCCGCTGAGCAGGTCGAGCAGATAGATATCCCAGTTGTGGGCGCGGTTCGAGGCGAAGGCCACGTAGTTGCCGTCGGGTGACCAGGTGGGATCGCGGTCCTCGGCCGGATCGTAGGTCAGCCGTACCAGTTGCCGGTCAGCCTGATTGAGGGCGTAGACGTCGGCGTTGCCGTTGCGCCGCAGCGTGAACGCGATGGCTCCGCCCAGGTCGTTGGGGG
>Ga0315291_10006805_pt1 | contig 14181 bp, 16 predicted proteins | sample YL17G12_20_MG_FD_203070 | JGI IMG/M metagenome (GOLD analysis project Ga0315291, IMG submission 203070) | Sediment microbial communities from Yellowstone Lake, YNP, Wyoming, USA - YL17G12_20 | ecosystem: Environmental > Aquatic > Freshwater > Lake > Sediment | place: USA: Wyoming | collected...
GGACTCCCCAACGAGTCCCAACGTTTCTCCCTGATAGATCGTCAGGGTGACGGAATCGACCGCTTTCAAGTATTCCACCTTGCGCCCGAGAAAACCGCCGTGAATGGGAAAATACTTGATGAGATCAATCGCTTCAATCACAGGTTTCATTCTTCTCAACCTTGGCCCTCGCCGTAGAGATGACAAGCGACTTCGTGACCGGGGGTTACCTCAAACAGCTTGGGGACGATGTTGTCACAGGGATCGAAACGTTTCGTGCAGCGAGGATGGAATCGGCATCCTCCTGGAGGATTGATCAATCGAGGAACCATTCCAGGAATGACCATCAGCGTGTCCCGATCCTTATCCACCGAGGGGATGGCCTGAAGAAGGCCTTCTGTGTAAGGGTGGCGTGGCGCTGCAAAGAGATCTCTCACCGAGGCTGTTTCGACAATCTTTCCTGCATACATGACGCTCACCCGGCCGCACAGCTGAGCGATCACTCCGAGGTCATGAGAGATGAAGAGGACGGACACGCCGATCCGTCGAACGAGGTCATCAAGGATCGTTAACACTTGACCCTGGACGGTCACGTCAAGGGCAGTGGTGGGTTCATCCGCAATGAGTAGGTCAGGCCGACAGGAGAGCTCCATCGCGATCATGACACGTTGCCTCATGCCCCCTGAAAGTTCATGGGGGTATTTACCCAGGACACGTTCAGGATCAGGCATCTTCACCTGTTGAAGCATCTGGATGCAAATCTCCTGAGCTCGGGAGCGGTTCACTTTTTGATGAAGGATGACGACCTCCTCCATCTGGTTGCCTACGGTATAGACGGGGTTCAGGGAGCTCATGGGTTCTTGAAAGATCATGGAGATGCGGTTGCCCCGAATCTCGCGGAGCCTTCTCCGATGAGCTTTTAAAATGTTCTCTCCCTTGAATAGAATTTCGCCGCCTGTAATCTTTCCCGGTGGATCCGGAATAAGACGCAAGACCGAGCGGGCCATGACCGATTTCCCACACCCTGTCTCGCCCACCAACCCCATAATCTCGCCTGGCTGGATCGTAAGATTCACATTTTCAAGGGCTCGGACCACACCCTGATAGGTGAAGAATTGAATCGACAGATCTCGAACGGCAAGAAGAGGTTCAGCCATAGCTACCTGCGAATCCTCGGGTCAAGAATGTCTCTCAACGCATCTCCAAAGATGTTGAAGCCGATGACCGTGATGAGAATAAAGAGTCCGGGAAACGTTGCATACCACCACTGATCCATCAGGAACTTGCGACCTACACTGACCATGGCTCCCCATTCCGGCGTGGGAGGTTGAGCTCCCAACCCGATGAAGCTCAGGGACGCAGCAATCAGGATCGTTTCTCCCAGGATGAGGGTCCCTAGGATGATGACCGAAGAAAAACAGTTGGGGAGAATGTGGTGAAGCACGATCCAGAGGCTTTTAGCTCCCGAGGCTTTGGCTGCCGTGATGAATTGTTTTTCCTTGACCACAAGGGCTTCGCCCCTTACCAACCTGGCAAACTTTGGGATCATCACGAAGGCCACCGCCAGAATGGCGTTGTTCAGGCTGGGGCCCAGGGCTGCAGCCAGAGCCAAAGCGAGCACCAGGGGGGGAAAAGACAGGATGACATCCATGACGCGCATGATGAGATTGTCGATCTTCTTTCCTAAGTAGCCTGAGATGGCTCCAATGACAGACCCGAGTCCACCCGCAATCAGAATGACGAAGACACCGATGCGGAGCGAGATCCTGGATCCGTACATGACGCGGCTGACGATATCTCTCCCCAACTCGTCAGTCCCGAAAAGATGGGCTAAGGAAGGTGGGCTAAGCCGATCTTTCAAACTGATGCGGATCGGATCATAGGGAGAGAGAAACGAGGCGGAGAGGGCCATGAGAACCATGAGGACAATGATGATAAAGCCAGCCACAGCGGACGGATTGTGCCGGAGAAGTCGGAGGGTGAAGAAGAACTCCTTGATCCGCCATTGATGTTCTTTTCTAAACTGGTTCCACATGGCTAATACCTGATCTGGGGATCGAGTAGAGCATAGAGAACGTCCACCAGAAGATTGACCATCACATAGATCAGAGAGACCACCAGGGTGAAGCCCATAATGGCTGGGAAGTCGAGGAAGCCGACAGAATCGACGACATATTTCCCCATGCCCGGCCAGTCAAAGATCGTTTCGGTGAGGATCGCTCCTCCGAGGAGTTCCCCTATGGAAAGTCCCGTGATGGTGACGGTGGGGATCAAAGCATTCTTTAGACCGTGCTTGAGAATGACAATCGTCTCAGAGATGCCATTGGCTCGGGCTGTGGTAATGAATTCCTGTCCCATGGCTGAGATCATCGAAGAACGGACGATTCGGGTGATAATGGCCAGATAAACATACGAGAGACAGAAGGCCGGGAGTATGATGTGAGAGAGGGCATTGGCGAATTTCAACCAGCCCCCTTCGATGAGAGTATCGATCAGATACATCCCTGTTACGTGAACAGGAGGATTGAAGCCGACATCCAAACGTCCTGAGCCAGGTAGCCAGCCTAAGTTTCGGTAGAAGAGAAGAAGTAACATGAGACCCAGCCAGAAGACCGGCATGGAGACCCCGATCACTGAAAAGACACGGGCCGTATGGTCAATCGGGTGGTTTCTCCGGATGGCAGAAAGAATCCCCAGAGGAAGCCCCACACCGATGCAGAAAATCATGCTCACGATGGTGAGCTCAAGGGTAGCGGGAAAGAAATCTTTAAGATCGTCAAGAACGGGCCGCTGATTTCTGATCGATCTCCCAAGGTCACCTTTGAGAAGCCCCACAAGGTAACGGGCGTATTGCTCGGGAAGGGGTCGGTCAAGCCCGAGGGATCGCCGGATATTTTCGACCGCTTCCCTTGAGGCTTTCTGGCCGGCCATCATCCTTGCAGGATCACCCGGGATGGCATGGGAGATGATGAAGACAAGAAGGGTTACCCCGATCAAGACAGGGACGATGTAGAAGAACCTCTTTAGGACATAACTCAGTAGCCGCATGGGGTTCTAATAAATTGAGAGATGATTGCGGAATGAGTGGGTTGGAGGGCACGACGCAACCCTCCAACCCAAGAGGATGGTTAAATCCGTTTATTCCTTAGAAATAGATTCAAAGTTATACATCGATTCCAGCATGGGGTTGAAGACGTAACCCTTGACCCATTTTCGCATCGGTACAATCGTCTGTTGTTGGTAGAGGTAGATGTACGGAGCCTCATCCAGAATGATCTTCGTAGCCTCGTTGTAAAGTTTAACCCGCTCTTTCTGATCACTCAGTTCGAGGGCTTTACGAATCAGCTCATCCACTTTTTCATTCTTGTAGAACGCCCGGTTCCCTGCAAGACCGAAGCTCTTCGAATCGAACCAGAAGTTCATGAACATCGAAGGATCGGCATAATCCGGACTCCACGCTCCAAGGCAAAGCTCGAAATCGCCTCGGTCGATCTTGTCTCGGAGTGTGGGATTGGCCATGAGTTCAAGCTTCAGCGTGACGCCGATGTCGGCGAAATTGCTCTGGAGAATGGTAGCAATCTGTTCCCATTCTGCCCGGCGCTCGGAATAGATGAGTGTGAGTTCGGGTTTCGAAAGCCCCGCCTGCTTCAAAAGGTCTTTGGCCTTGTTCACGTCTTTCTGATACTGGAAGGCCTCGGGGTTGAAACCCCACATGCCCTTTGCAATAGGCCCCCTCATCTGAACGCCCCTTCCCTGAAGAACGTGATCGATGATGCCCTTGTAGTCCACGGCGTAGTTCAACGCCTGGCGGACCAGCTTGTTGTTGAGACTGGGTTTCTGGGTATTAAGGTAGACGTACTGCACGAGCTGGGAAGGATACTTCCGGACGGCGACATTGATGTTCTTTTCGAGAGCAGGGATTTGGTCGATGAGAATTTCTTCAGCGATGTCGATGTCCCCGCTTTCGAGGGCCATCCTCTGGTCAGAGGATTCTCGCATGAAGCGAATGATAACCTTTTTCAGTTTGGGCTTGGGTCCCCAATAATTGGGTTTGGCCTCAAGCACGAATCTTTCACCGCGGCTCCACTCGGTTATTTTGAAGGGGCCGCTTCCGTCCATGTTCTGGGCCAACCAGGCCTGTGCGAGATCACCCTCCTTTTCGTGCTTCATCACGTTGGGATTGATAATGCAGGAAGCATCGGTGGCCAGGGTCTGCAGGAAAGGACCAAACGGACTCTTCAGCGTAATCTTGACTGTGGTGTCGTCCACGACATCAACCGTTTTGATTGCCCCGAGATTGTCTGCAGGTCCTTTTCCAATCTTCAAGACCCTGTCGAAGGAAAACTTGACCGCCTTGGCATCGAGAGGGGTTCCATCTTCGAATTTGATCCCCTTCCTAATCTTGATCGTCCAAACCATGCCATCGGAAGAAACCTTCCAGGACTCGGCTGCCATGGGTTCGACCTCTGTGGAGCCCTCTCCCTTCACAACCTTGTACTTGACCAAGCGGTCGTAAGAGGGATAGATCTGCCTCCAGTCATAGTTGTCGCTCGAGACCGCTGGGTCGAGAAGATGAACGTCCGATGCAACGGCGACCACCAGGGTATCCTTGGCTGTGGCACAGAAACCGTGGGTCGCAAAGACCAAGAGAGAAAACACAACGACTGCAAAAACTACTGTCTTTTTCATTGCCGCTCCTCCTTTCGTGAAAAATGGTTAAACCTACGGAATAAACGCTTCCATCAAGAACTCAAGAAACCTTAGAACCTGTGAAGTCTATTATCGAAAGCTATCACTTTTATCAAGCAAAAGTCAAGGAACCTCCTTTTCAAAACCGAGTGTTTATGATATGAGTGCCCAGTATGGAACCAGAGAACAGGGAAATTCTCTTGCGAGGGGCAGAGGCTTTTGGGATCGATCTGGCTGAAGGGGCCATTCTGGCCTTCGACATTTACCTCAGGGAGCTTCTCAAGTGGAACCAAAAGATCAACCTCACCGGCATCCGAACAGAGAAGGGGGTCGTCATAAAACATTTTCTTGACTCCCTTTCTGTTTGCTCTCACATTCCGGGTCACACCTCGCTCCTCGATGTCGGATCCGGTGCAGGGTTTCCAGGGATTCCTTTGAAGATGGTCCAGAGGTCCCTTCAGGTCACCCTGATCGACTCGGTTCGGAAGAAGGTCGACTTCCAGAAGCATATGGTTCGTCTTCTGGGCCTGAGAGGCATTGAAGCGGTTCACGGTCGTGTACAAGAAGAAGAGATTGTTCAGCAGAGACTTGATCGATTTGACATGACCATTTCGAGAGCGTTTTCAGATACAGCCACCTTTCTCCACCTCAGTCATCTTTTGCTGAAAAGAGGAGGGATGGCCATTGCGATGAGGGGAAAGACAACGGAGGAGGAGTTTCAGAGGCTTTCAAAGGAAGAGGGGCGACGGTACCGATTGCAGAAACATGTCTCTTTTGTTCTTCCTTTCAGCAACTTTGAAAGGACGATTCTGCTGTTTGAGAAGCAGTAAGCTTTTGCTCAAAGAATCTCTTTCAACGCTATATCTTTTGTGCTATATAATAATGACCAAAAGCGACGTCAGGAATGTTGATCGTGGCAAGAGTGATCTGTATTGCCAATCAAAAGGGAGGAGTTGGGAAGACAACCACCGCCGTCAACCTGTCTGCTTCGATTGCCGTTGCCGAGAAAAAAGTCCTTCTCATTGACATCGACCCTCAGGGAAATTCGACGAGCGGGTTGGGCTTCAGGAAAGAGAAGTCGGCAGAGACCATCTATCAGGCTCTGATTCAAGGAGCTGGGTTAAAAGCGGTCATTCTGAAGACGTCTCTCCCCTGCCTGGATGTCGCTCCTTCCAATACGGATCTGATTGGTGCCGAGGTCGAGCTCATTCAGGAGAAGGATCGGGAGAAGAAGCTGGGTCAGGTGATCCAGGAGGTGGTGGAAGACTATGATTACATTTTCATTGATTGTCCCCCTTCGCTTGGGTTACTCACGATCAATTCCTTGACCGCTTCCGACTCCGTCATCATTCCGCTTCAATGTGAATACTATGCGATGGAAGGGTTGACCCAGCTTCTGAAGACGATCCATCTCATCAAACAGGCCTTCAACCCTCGGTTGCAGATCGAGGGAATCCTATTGACAATGTTCGATGGTCGGAATAATCTTGCCCATCAGGTCGTTGAAGAGGTGAGAAACCATTTCAAGGACAAAGTGTTCAAAACAATGATTCCACGGAATATCCGACTGAGTGAAGCCCCAAGCTTTGGAAAGCCGGTCTTGTTGTATGACATTCACTCAAGAGGTGCGGAGACTTACTTAGACTTAGCCAGAGAAATTCTAGCCAATGGGAAGATCAATGACAGCTAAACGAACCGCTCTTGGAAAAGGCCTTGCAGCCCTCATCCCTGATCTAGGTGAGGATGAAAGAAAAGGGCTCCTCTATTGTGGGATCGAAGAGATTGTTCCCAACCGCTCTCAGCCCAGAAAGCGTTTTGACGAGTGGAAACTTGAGGAACTCTCCGAATCGATAAGAGAGAAGGGGATTCTGGAGCCTCTCGTCGTTCGAAGGGTCGATGGCGGATACGAGATCATTGTGGGCGAGCGGCGTTGGCGAGCCGCTCAAAAGGCCGGTCTCAAGGAGATTCCGGTGGTGGTCAGGGAGGCCCAGGACCGGGAGGCCTTAGAGATTTCCCTCATCGAGAACCTCCAGCGGGAGAATCTGAACCCCGTGGAAGAGGCCGAAGGCTTCCGGCGTCTGGCCGAGGAGTTTGGGCTGCACCAAGAGGAGCTGGCGAAGCGGATTGGAAAGAATCGGACCACGATTGCCAATGCCCTCCGTCTTCTCAAACTTCCCCAGGAGGTGATTGAGCACCTCCTGCAGAGTCGGATCACGGCAGGACATGCCCGGGCCATCCTGAGTATCGAGGTTAAGGAAAGACAGAAGGAACTCTGCCAGCTCATCGTTCAGAAAGGCCTATCCGTGAGACAGGCAGAGGGTCTCGCGAAACGGTGGTCGAAGAAACCGAAGAAGGCCGCGACTCCCGAAAAAGGGAAGAGAGAACTGACGAGTCAACTCAATACGCTTCAGGATACGCTAAGGCGACACTTGGCAACGAAAGTCCACATAGCTGCCAAGGGGAAGAAAGGGAAAGTCGAAATTGAGTACTATTCTTTTGAAGACCTAGAACGAATCGTCGAGACCATTCTGGGAGACAAGAGGGGAAAAGCATGACCCATGGGATCAACGCTCGATGCCGTCCCGGCAGCAGGAAACTCCCCGATACTGACCGGGAGGAGGAATGCGCGATCTTGGGACGGCTTGTCCCGACGATAGACGGGAGATGTCGTTCCACAGGGGCGCTTCAATTGGACTACGCGTTAGTCCGTGGGACTCCATTGGAAAGCGATGCCTTCTAACCTTTTAAGGAGGAAGACCGATGTTCACCAAAGGTAATGGAAAACTACCCTCTCCTTCGGAAGAAATCAGTGCCTTTTTGGGGAAGGAGACCGTTTTTGAGGGAAAGATGACCTTTCAGGGGGTGTTCAGACTCGATGGGAAGTTTGAGGGGGAGATCTTTGACAGTGGATCCTTAGTGATCGGTGAAACAGCCCTCGTCAAAGGAAAAATTGAGGTCAAGACAGTGGTCGTCCATGGGGTCATCGAGGGAGATGTTCACGCGGGGGTTCGCGCAGAGATTCATCCCACCGGCAAGATCCACGGGAATTTAGTGACGCCCATCCTTTTGATCAACGAAGGGGGAGTCTTTGAGGGCAACTGCAAAATGGATCGAGTGACTGGTCAGAAGGAGAGTACAGACCCTCAGTCTCCAAGGGAAGAACGGTCTCTTTCGGACTAAGACATGGGAAAAAATGATTGACAGCCGCCTTTGTGTATGTTAGGTAGGACTCGTTTTGTTGCCCCTGTTGTCCGCTGCTCTATGGTTCGCACGGGTTCAAATGGAACAAGAAATGATAGAGGCAGCGGAGCCAAACACTTGGTGTAGCGAAGTCACCCAATGAGGGGGTAACGTGAAAGAGTGGGTTGGACCTGCCCGTCTCCTTGTTACCGTGGGCTGGTATGTGGCGCTGAGCCTGATTGTTCCGGTGGGAATCGGTTATTGGCTTGATCAGCCGAACATGCTCGGGAAGCATCCTCTGTTTACATTTATCGGCCTCGGGCTCGGGACGCTGATTGCCTTTGTCGGTTTGATTCAGATGTTGCTGCGTTATCAGGCTGAACAGGAAAGACAAAAACAGAATCAAAAACAGACTAAGGAGTGACGCAGTTATAGCACCATGGCTCGGGTCGTTCTCCCACGAATATTCATTTTCTTGTTCATTCTTGTTCTACTCCTCTTCGGCATCGGGTTAGTCTTCGGTCCCTTAGGGTCCAGTTTTTTTGGTAATGAACCTCCAGACCTCCTCAAGGTGTCGAAGCCCCATGTTATTCTTCCGGCTGAGACCGTGTTTCATGTCGGTCACTTTCCCGTTACAAATACACTCATCGCTTCTTGGCTCACCATGGCTGTGCTCGTGGGGGCCTCCACTCTCGCCACCCGGAAAATGAAATTGATCCCTGGCAGAGCTCAAGCCATGACGGAGGCGGTGGTGGAAGGATTGCTGAATTTTGTTGAGAGTGTGGCCGGAAAACGCCACGCTCGAATGATTCTTCCTGGAGTTGCCACCATCTTCATTTATGTCATCACGAATGCCTACATGGGGCTCCTGCCTTTCTTTGGCACCATAGGTATTCATGAACACGAAGGCGGATTGGTTTCGATCTTCAGGGCAGCGAATACCGACATCAATCTGCCTCTCTCTATCGCCATCAGTTCCTTTGTCTTTGCAGAATCCTGGGGAATGAGGGCGATCGGAGCTGGGCATTACATTAGCGAATTCATCAATGTAAAGCAGCTAGGACAAGGGTTGAAAGAGCTATTCATGGGAAAGATGCGAACGGCCCCCATGAACATTCTTTTCGGGTTTATCAGTTTGTTCGTGGGTGTCCTTGAAATCTTCAGCCACCTGACGCGAATGCTGAGCTTCACGTTTCGTCTCTTCGGCAATATGACCGCCGGTGAGATTTTGATTGCCGTCTCGTGTTTTCTTGTTCCCATGGTTTTCCCCATGCCTTTTTACGGGCTTGAATTACTCATCGGCATGATTCAGGCTCTGATCTTCTCAGGGTTAACTCTGGTTTTCGGAACGATTGCCGTATCGCCACACGAAGAGTCAGAATAGAGCAGAATAAAAAGGAGAAAAGGAGGACAGTCAATGACACCAGAAGTAATGAAGATGCTTGTCATTGGGTTAACCGCAGGTCTCGGATTCTGCGGTCCGGCTTTAGCCTTGGGGCTGATCGGTTTTTCAGCAATGCAATCCCTGGGCCGCAATCCTGAAGCACGAGGGGCCATCCTCACCAACATGATTCTGATTGCCGCCCTCGCCGAAGCGATTGGAATTTACGTTCTGATCGTATGTATCATTCTCGCGATGGTCGTGAAGTAAGGAGGGATAAAGATGGACGACAATGCAGGGCTTCCCATCAGTTTAGCACTGATCTTGATCACAATCATACTGGTGGTCTTTGGTTTCGCAGGATTGGTCACGTTCTTGGTTCTGCGAGTCTGATTCCGCCAAATCACCAGGCTAGAGCGAAGAGGTTCCTATGGGAGGGTTTAGCAGTCTGGGCATCAATTTGCCCTTGTTGGTTGCTTTCCTGATCAACTTTGCCGTGCTCTTCATCCTGCTGAAGATCTTTCTGTACAAGCCGATCCTGAAGATGCTGGATGAGAGGGCGAAGAAAACCCAGGAAGGCATGGAGTTGGCCGAGGCCACCAAGAAGGAATACGAACAGGCCAAGGCGGAAGTACAGAGACAGATTGAGAAAGGGCGCCAGGAAGGCCAGACCATAGTCGCTCAGGCAGTCCAAGCGGGAGAAAGACTAAAAGGGGAATCACGAGAAGAGGCGGTCAAGCAAGCTCAGACGATCATCGACCGAACGAGAGCCGAGTTAGCCACGGAACGGGATCAACTCGTAGGGAGGTTGAGGAAAGAGTTTGTCGATATTTCGATCGCTGCGGCTGAAAAGGTGATTAAGGAGACGCTCGATAAGGAGAAGCACAAGAAGCTGATCGAGGAGACGCTCCAGCAAAGCACCGCCCTCAAGAAGAGTTGACCGGTAAGATGCCTAGAGTCACTTCTGGTAAACGCTATGCCCAGGCCGCCTTTGAGCTGGCCCTCGAGAGAAAGGAGCTCGAGATCTGGCAGGTGGGGCTGCAAAGAATTGCAGAGATCACAAAGGATCAAGAGCTCATGCCTTTGCTGAAAAACCCCCGGCTTCCATTTTCAGCAAAGAAGACACTCTTGCAGAAACGCTTGGGTGAAATGCATCCCCTGGTTCTTAACCTGGGTCTTCTCCTCGTGAATAAAGGAATGCTTGGGCGGAGCCGTGATATCCTCCAGAAGTTCAATGCCCTGGTGGATGCCCATCAAGGCATTGAGCGGGCGCAAGTGACAACGGCGCTCCCTCTCGGGGAGGAAGAGGAAAAAACGATCTCTCGCCGTCTCGGAGAAATCGTTCATCGGAATGTGGTGATGGAGGGTGAGGTGGATCCCTCGATTATTGGAGGATTCATCGCTCGGATGGGGGACACCTTAATCGACGGCAGCGTCCGCCAGAAATTGGAAAGTTTGAAAAAGAGCATGATGCAAGGGACCCGGTGACGAGCCTTTGACCGGCAAGTGCCCCGTAAGGCCCGCCCTTGAGGGCGGAGAGCTTCACATTTTAAGAGAGGGTTTCATATGGCAACCCGCGAACAAGATATTGTGTCTGTCATTAAAGAGCAGATTGAGCGTTTCGGCACCACTGTGAGTGTCACGAATGTGGGAACGGTGATTCAAGTCGGTGACGGGATCGCCCGCATCTACGGGCTGGGACAGGCGACTTACAACGAATTGCTGCAATTTCCCCATGGGATTACCGGTTTGGCCTTGAATCTGGAAGAGGACAATGTTGGAGCGGTCATTCTCGGTGAGGGAACCAAGATCAAAGAGGGAGATGAGGTCAAAGCGACGGGTCGAGTCATCGAAGTCCCTGTAGGTGAGGCTCTCATCGGGAGGGTGGTCGACGCGTTGGGCCGTCCCCTGGACGGGAAAGGACCCATTAAAGCAGAAAAGACACGTCCAGTAGAGAGGGTGGCGCCCGACGTAACGAAAAGGGCACCCGTCAACACGCCAGTGTTAACTGGCATCAAGGCGATTGACGGTATGATTCCTATCGGTCGAGGCCAGCGTGAGCTGATTATCGGCGATCGATTTACCGGGAAGTCTGCCATTGTTTTGGATACGATCATTGCCCAGAAGGGGCAAAATCTGATTTGCATTTATGTGGCCATCGGCCAGAAAACCTCTAAAGTGGCCCAGGCCACAGCGATACTCGAGAAATACGGCGCCATGGAGTACACGATTGTCGTGGAGGCGGATGCTTCCGACCCTGCGCCGCTCCAGTACATTGCTCCTTATGCCGGCTGCGCGATGGGTGAGGAGTTTATGGAGCAGGGTAAAGATGCCTTGATTATCTACGATGACCTCTATAAGCATGCCTGGGCCTATCGCCAGCTTTCCCTGCTGCTGCGCCGTCCGCCAGGAAGGGAAGCCTACCCCGGAGATATTTTCTACCTGCACAGCCGGCTGCTGGAGAGGGCGGCCAAGCTGGGAAAGGAATACGGAGGGGGCTCCCTGACGGCATTGCCTATTATCGAAACGCAACTTGGGGATATGTCTGCTTACATCCCGACCAATGTGATCTCCATTACCGATGGTCAGATTTACCTTGAGCCGGATCTGTTCAATGCCGGGATTCGTCCGGCCATCAATGTGGGATTATCGGTCTCCCGGGTCGGTGGTTCAGCTCAACGGAAAGCCATGAGGCAGGTCGCTGGAAAGCTAAGATTAGAGCTTGCCCAGTTTCGTGAGTTAGAGGCCTTTGCCAAGTTTGGGAGTGAAGAGCTCGACAAGGCAACCAAGGATCAACTGGGGCGTGGCCAGCGTATCACAGAGGTATTGAAGCAGCTCCAGTACATTCCCATGACGCTCGGGAAAGAGGTCAGCATCCTCTATGCGGTCACCCATGGCTACATGGATGATGTCCCTGTAGAGAAAGTCATCTCTTGGGAAGAGAATTTTCACCGATTCATGGAGACCCGTCATCGGGAGATCATCGATAAAATCAATTCGGACTATGAAATAAAACCCGAAACAGAAGATCAGTTGAAGAAAGCGATCGCAGAGTTCAAACAAGGAAGCGCGAATTAGATGGCCAGTATTCAGGCGTTACGTCGTCGTATCAAGAGCATCCAGGGAACCACCAAGATTTGTCGTGCCATGGAGATGGTGGCGACGGCGAAGATGAGAAGAACCCAGCAACGGGCGATTGCCGGACGCCCGTATACTGAAAAAATACATGAGGTGATTGCTGATCTGGCCATTGAACCCCGCATCAAAGGGAGGGTGGCGACCTTATTCCAGAAACGTGAAGTGAAAAAGATTGCGATTGTCCATATGGGAACCGATCGAGGACTCTGTGGGGGATTGAACACGAACCTGAACCGGCTTGTAGGTGAATTCATCCAGCAGCAAAATGTTCCCGTGACCGTTATTACCGTGGGTCGTAAGGCGAGAACCTTCGCCCGGATTGCCAGGCTGAATGTCCGTGCTGAATTCAGTGGGCTCGGCGACCGCGCAACCCTCCAGGACACCTTGTCCATCGCAAGGGTCCTCACGGAGGATTACAGCAACGGTGAGGTCGATCGGGTCTATCTTGCCTATCCCCGTTTTGTCTCGACCATGTTACAGAAACCGACGATGGATGTTCTTCTTCCCATTGAGCCCGCCAGACTTCCTCGAGGACAAGTGGGTGAATATATTTTCGAGCCTGATCCTTTTGTCGTCCTCAATGAGTTATTGCCCCGATTTGTGGAGATGGAAGTGTATCATGCGATTCTGGAATTGATCGCCAGCGAACAGTCGGCACGGATGGTTGCGATGCGTAATGCGAGCGACAATGCGGGAGACCTGGTCAAAGATTTAACCTTGTCTTTGAATAAAGTGAGACAGGAGATGATCACAAAGGAGATCTGTGATATCAGCGGAGGGGCTGAAGCTTTAACGACGTAGCAGGGGTAAGGAGCGAAGGAGATGGCGAAAGGTAAAGTCGTACAAGTCATAGGAACCGTGGTGGATATGGAGTTCCCTAAGGATCAGTTGCCGGCGATCAATAACGGCATCGTCATCCCTATGGGCGAAAATAAAGTCATTGTGGAGGTACAGGCTCATATCGGCAACAACTGGGTGCGTGGCGTTTCGTTGACTGCCACGGACGGTTTGGCGAGAGGAGCGGAAGCGGTCGATATGGGAACTCCCATCAGTGTTCCTGTGGGGAGAGGAACGCTGGGGAGATTGTTTAACGTGTTCGGCGAGGCGATTGATGGTCGGGGTGAGGTGAAAGCCGACGAGAAATGGCCGATTCACCGTTTACCTCCTCCCCTGACAGAGCAGGAGACAGTTCCTCAAATGCTCGAGACCGGACTCAAGGTCATGGACCTGATCACCCCTTTTACCCGGGGTGGGAAGATCGGCGCTTACGGAGGGGCCGGAGTCGGTAAGACCGTCATCATCATGGAACTGATTCGTAATATCGCCGCTGAGCATGGAGGATTTTCCGTCTTTGCCGGTGTGGGTGAACGCTCCCGGGAAGGCAATGACTTGTGGCTGGAGATGCAGCGGTCAGGCGTTATGGACAAGACCGTGATGGTCTTCGGTCAGATGAATGAAACACCGGGCGTTCGCTCCCGTGTGGCCCTGACGGGAGTCACCATTGCGGAATATTTTCGGGATATCGAAGGCCAGGATGTGCTGCTGTTCGTCGATAATATCTATCGTTACGTTCTGGCAAATATGGAGCTTTCTGCTCTGCTGGGACGAATGCCATCCGCCGTCGGTTATCAGCCAACCTTGGGCACAGACGTTGGAGACCTGGAGGAAAGGATTACCTCGACGAAGAAGGGCTCCATCACGTCCTTTCAGGCCATTTACGTTCCTGCGGATGACTATAGCGACCCCGGAATCGTAGCGACCTACGGTCATCTGGACGCCGTCGTTGCCTTGGAGCGCTCCATCGCCGAACTAGG
>Ga0315291_10006806_pt1 | contig 14181 bp, 20 predicted proteins | sample YL17G12_20_MG_FD_203070 | JGI IMG/M metagenome (GOLD analysis project Ga0315291, IMG submission 203070) | Sediment microbial communities from Yellowstone Lake, YNP, Wyoming, USA - YL17G12_20 | ecosystem: Environmental > Aquatic > Freshwater > Lake > Sediment | place: USA: Wyoming | collected...
TTTGGCAGCGGAGGTTGTTTTGAGAATACGACAAGTGGATGGACATTCCTTGTCGCGGTTGTCTTAAACATAATCAGTGCAAGGTCGATAGGAATTTGAAGGTGAGAGGGGTGAAATGTTCCAATGTGCAAGAGTAAAGAATGATCTTCACATCAAAATAGACGTTAGGCGAGCGGTTGGTGGAGCCATCGTTTTCTTTCTTGTTTTAATCTTTTCATTGTGGCTGTTTTGGGCGGTTTCGTTCAAGCATGAGCTGAAGCGGATTAGAGCCGAGCTATATGGCGCGGTAGCAAAATCAATAGGCGATGTGATTCAGGATACCTTTGAGCGAAACCATGTATCTCTGATGAGCCTTGAGGCATGTGAAACTGAACTAAAGCAAACAGTCGCGGTTAATAAAGATCTATCAAAAATGATAGCCAAAAAACCAATCCCATAGTATATCTCAATTTCGCTCCTGCCTTCTGGAAAAAGGGTAACGGAATTTCCCGATGGGTCAGATGCACCGAGAGGTGGTTCGCGGGAGCGAACAAAAATCCCTATTCAATCTAAACATCGTAATATAGTCTGAGATCAAACTTGACCTTGGATATATATGCAATTTTGTCATCTTCATGTTCATTCTGAGTATTCAATCGGCGACGGTTTGTTTTCGCCCAAGATATGGGCGCAGGCATTTTGTGACGCAGGCTTTAAGGGCGCAGCTCTCACCGATCATGGCACAATGGCTGGGTCTATCTCTTTTTACTATGCGATGAAGTCTCTCGGCCTTAGAGCCATCATGGGTTGCGAGTTTTATTTCAATGCAGATCCGTTGGTAAAGGGAGACAACCGAAAGTGCCAGCATATAGTGCTGCTCGCTAAAAACATTGATGGTTGGCGCGAACTACTTAGGCTTCAACAGTGGTCATATTCGGTGGGTTATTATTTTAGACCGAGAATAGGGTTTGATCAAATAATTCCTGACAATCTCGTTTGTATGACGGCATGTGTCGGCGGAATCCTGGGCGATGGGATCGATGATTATATTGATCGATACATTGCGCTAAAAACGGTATTCGGCGACGATCTTTATATCGAGTTTCAGGGCCACAATTTCGATCTTCAGCGAGAGATAAATCACAAACTTTTTAAGCTGCCAAAAATTAAACCAATCGTAACGAGTGACTGCCATTTTATTTTAAGAGAACATCAAAAGGTCCAGCAGGTCATCAAGCACAATGCGTTTAACAATAAGGAGGCGGCAGAGAGCTACGCAGCGGCTGAGACAAACTATATGGCGAGTGCCGGGGAGATCTATTCTGATTTTAAAAGATATCACGCATTGCCGATGTCGTTTGTTGCGCAGGGATTGGCCAACACTCAGGAGATCCTTGAAAAGTGTGATGTGAAGCTTGAATCGAAAAGATACTTACCAACATTCAAGTGCAGCGTGGAGCCGAAGGCTTTATTTTTGAAGCTTACTAAAATCGCGTTGGCAAAGTTTTTAGAGGATGAAAGGGTTTTCAAGTATGCGACTCGTGCTGAATACCTTGCACGATTTGCGAAAGAGGCGAGAGTAATAATCAAATATGGTTTGGTGGACTACTTCCTGATCGTTTGGGACGTGCTGAGATTTGCAAGAAGCAAAGGGATCTATGTTGGAATCGGCAGAGGTTCAAGTGCTGGGTCATTCGTTTGCTTCCTGCTCAAGATAACGCAGCTCAATCCACTTCAATATGGATTGATATTCGAGCGCATGTTGAATGAGATTCGATGCGAGCATGGAGAGATGGCCGATATCGATTTGGATATGGAGTCGGCTCGCAGGCATGAGGTCAAGGAATACATCATCAAAAAATATGGCAGCGATAGAGTTTGCGAGATCGGAACATACAATCGGCTGAAACTAAAATCATCGATCATCGACTTCGGCAAACAGTTTGGCTTCAGTCACGCGCAGCTTCTTGCGATCACGACAAAGTTGGATCTCGACAAGGACGACGCGCAATCGCTTGACGCGGCGATGGAAGAGTCTCCGCAGTTAGCCGATCTGATGTTATCGAATCCAGATTATGCGTTCGCAGTCGAAACGTTAAACGGGCAGATAAAGTCTCAATCGATTCATCCAGCCGGGGTATTGATCTGCTCTGAACCGATAGCGCAGGTGACCCCTGTTAAGACGCAGAAGTCAACAAAGACGAAAGAGCGGGTGATAGCGACACAATCGGAAGATGTGATTGTGCTTAAGCAGGGATTGATCAAACTCGATTTGCTTGGATTGAAAGAATACGACACGTTCCGAGCCGTGATCGATAACGCACCAACGGATCTGACGATGGAAACTTATATTGATGCGATCCATCAATGTGCCATTGACCATTCTGATCCAGAGGTCTGGGCAATGTTTCAAAGGGGAGAGACTTCTGGCGTATTCCAGTTTCAAAGCGAAGGAATGCGGAATTTGCTTATCGAGATGAAACCGGACTGCATGAATGATCTTATCGCAGCAGTTGCACTGTATCGTCCTGGCTGTATCGAGAATGGCTGGCATATCCAATACTGTCATCGAAAGATGGGCAAAGAGACGGTCGTATATCCATGTCCAGAGTTAGAGTCAATTTTGGGGTCAACATATGGCATTCCAGTTTTTCAAGAACAGGTAATGGAGATCTGCAATGTGATCGGTGGCGTTCCGTTGACCGAGAGCGATATTATTCGATCAGCTCTTGGCAAGAAGGATCTTGATAAGCTGGCAAAGTTCAGGCCGATCTTTGTCAAAAATGCAGCTGACAAACTTGGTGGCGAAGACGATGCTCTCTCATATTGGAAGCAGATAGAGAAGTCTGCCGGGTACAGTTTCAACCGCTCGCATTCTGCGGTATACGCGCTTGTGGCGTATATTAATCAGCACTTCAAAATCAAATATCCGAGCTACTATTGGGCTGCCGTTTTGGACTTTGATGCGAAAAAGAATGACGACGAAAAGCTTTCTGAGAATCGACGAGCAGCGGCGGCGATGGAGGTTCGAGTTTTGAATCCAGACATCAACAAATCGAGGGCCAGTTTCTATATAGAAACTGATAAGTCTTCAAAATCATTGGACGATTTGCTTTTTGCTCTTCCGATTCGCTGGTCTTTCGGGGGAATTAAGGGCGTTGGACCAAAAACTGCTCTCGCCATTGAGGCTGGTCAACCGTATGTTTCCTTTGAGGATTTTTACAATAGAGTGAACAAATCGGCAGTTCGTTTCGACGGGATGCTCGCTATCGCCTATGCGGGGGTTTTTGACGAATGGTATGACAGATCGACGGTCGTTAAGTTGATCTATGAATTTCATAATAATAAGAAGGGCTTAAAGGAAAAGAAAAAACTCCCTGCATTGACGAACAACTTTATGCTCTATAAGTTCTATGAATCATTGGGCTATTTTGAACAAAGTTTAAAGACGTTATTCGATGGGTTTCCAACTGACGTCAGAGGCCGCAAATTGTGGTTTGTAGAGGATGAGATTCGAGATCTTGTCGATGGATCACCCTGCATGGTCGGAGGCATCCTGGTCGATGTGAGCAGCTTCAGGACGAAGGCTGGAGATCCGATGGGAAAGGCTCGGCTGATAGATCTCGATGAGGAAATCGAATTGACCTTTTTCCCAAAAGCCTGGGTGGCGCACCGGACTGCGGTCAAAGACGGAAATATCGTCCTGATTCGCGGCAACAAATCTTGCTACAACAACAAAAAAAATTTGGTGTCAGTTGACGGGCTAGAAGTTATTTCGAGTCTGAAGTCGTAACATTTAATATTTGAGGTCGTCATGACTGAGGAATATGTGGTGGAGATAGCTGGACTGGTTCCTGAGACGGTGACGATCGCGTTAAAGGAAGATCTGACGATATCAGAGGATCTTGCGCGAGAGGTCAATCGATCAGCCGCGCAGTTTGGTTATTATGCTGTTTTGGCTGAGAGAGCGCAGGCAAGGTTTCAGCGATTGAAATTCAGTCATGAGATGTGGGTGGCTGAAGTAGAGGCACAGCTGATTGAGGAGGGTCGCAAGTTCAAACTTGTCAAGGATATGGATAGAGAGGTTTCGCAGATGCCGAAGTCTAGGCTCTATCGCACAAAGTTGATTAAATTTGAGGAGGAGGCAAAGATTCTAAAACAGGTAGCTAAGGCGTTTGAGATCAAAAAGGATTTGATCCAAACAAAGTCATCAAATCGGAGATCGGAAATTGACGGAAAAATGGGAGCATAGGAAATGACAAAGAAGAAAGTGCCAGAGAAGAAAGTCGAGAAGAAAGCTGAGAAGAAAGTCGAGAAGAAAGCCGAGAAGAAACCAGAAAAAAAGGCAGAGAAAAGAAGTCACCACAAGAAAACAAAAATTTCAGAGATCGAGGTGGTTATTGCCGAGAAACCAGAGCCTAAGCCAGAGCCGCCAAAGATGCCAAAGAAAGACGAGCTAAAGGCTGCGGAGGATTTGGTTAGTGAAGTTAGGGTTGCATACGGCAATTTTAGGAGCAGTTGGTTTGAGTTTGCGCGAGCAATTACGATAGTTCATGACAGCGATGCCTGGAACAAACTTGGACATCCATCTTTCAAAGACTATTGCTTGGAAGAATTTACCGATATGAACTATTCGACTATCGTTAAATTCATCGGTGTGATGCATGGCCAGATCGGTAGGCTCCTGGGATCGAAGGTGGATAAAGATCCAGCCGCAAGTCTTCCAGCGTGGGAAACTTGCTATCAGGTCCAGGTTGCAGAAAAGCGTTTGCCAGAGAAAGAGATGCCGAAGCTTTACAAAGAAGTTCTCGATTGCAATGCGACTTTGGCCACGATTAAAGAAAAAATCAGAAAAGTCGGATTTAAACATGAAATCCTTAAAGAGAAAAAAGAGACATTGAAAGATGAAGATGTTTTTAATACCGACGATGGCGATGAGGTTGTTGATGTTGAGGGCGAGGTCATTGTTGATGAGATAGATGAGCAGGCAGCATTCCTAATTGACGTTGCAAAGCGGCTGAAAAAAGGACTTGAGGCTTTGACTGAGCAGGTCACAAGCGGGACTGACAAAACAGTTATGCTTGCAGAGATTTTATACGAGAAGCTTATTCCGATAGCGAATGCGTATATTGATAAGGTTGAAGATATCACAAGCGATGAGGGAGAATAGAATGGCGAAGCCAAAGAGTTTACTAGACAGGATGAAGGAGAAGGCGAGAGAGGCGAATGAACGTCGAGAGGCGCGACAGGCTAATTTCGATTCGACTAACTGGTTAAAGATTGAGGAGGGAGATAACAGGGTTCGTCTTTTGCCGCATTGGGGTGACGAAGACAAGTTTCCGTTTGAAGAGAAAACTGTTCATTATGTCCCAAAGAAAAAACGAGATGGAACGGTTTATAATGGGCCAATATGTTGCCTTGAGACTCTCGATAAAACGTGTCCATTCTGCGATGCGTGGCGAGTAGCAAAGAAGGATAATCCGAAGAGCAAAATGACAGAGGCGCTAAGACCGACAAAACGAGTGCTATGGAATGTGGTCACGTTTGGCGGCAAAGAGAAAGCAACAGAGCCAGCCGTTAAAGTTTGGGGTTGTCCTGAGTCGCTTCATGAAGAGATCCTTGGTTGGGTGGGTGATCTTGGTTCCTTTTGGGATATAGATGAAGGTCGCAACTGGAGAGTTAGAAAGACGATAGACAAGAAGCGTGGCGCTCGAATGGGTACTGAATATAAAGTTTATCCAGACATGAAAGAGTCGGCATTACCAGAAAAATTCAAAGCTCTGCTCACCGATCGCGTAGATTTATCTGAGGTATGGGCACCGGAAGACGACGCGGCATATGCGTTTGCTTTGGCTGAATTGGGAATCGGAGACGATAGTGCCGACCCGCTTGATGAGGAAGAGGCTCCAAGGAAAAAGCCTACAAAAAAGGCCAAACCAGTCGTTGAAGAGGATGAAGACGAAGAGGACGATACGTTCGGTGGTCTCGCAGAGCCAGTTTCAAAAAAGAAGGCTAAGGTCGTCGAGGAAGACGATGAGGATGAAGAGCCAGCTCCAAGAAAGAGATTTGAAAAGAAGGCTAAGGTCGTCGAGGAAGACGATGAGGATGAAGAGCCAGCTCCGAGAAAGAGATTTGAAAAGAAGGCCAAGCCAGTAGTCGAAGAGGACGAAGATGAAGAGGAGGAACCAACTCCGAGAAAAAAGTCAGAGAAGAGTTCATCGACGAAATCCCATTCTAAGAAGCGAACTTTGGATGACGACTTGGGAATCGAAGACGAGCTAGAGAAAGAACTTAGAACATTGGGGATCTGAAATGGTGGACAAACAGCAAGAAGACAAATTGGGAATGGTCCGAGATTGGATAGATGATGGGCTTGCTCCAGATGATTTTAACGATGATTTTATCTGTAGCCTTGAGGTGTCTTATGAGCGTTGGTCGGAACTAACGCCAGCTCAAGAGAGGGCGTTAGATAACATCATTAAGTCGTATAAGATAGAGGAGGAGTGATGGAAGCGGATAGAGTTAATTTCACTTTCGGAATGAAGGTTCCGGGTGTGGAACAATACAGTTCGATCTCTTTCAGTTCATCCCTCACGTCTGATCGAAAACCAGACGAAACTGTTGAGCAGGCATTTGAGCGGGTTCGAGAAATTGTTTTGGCTCAGGTTGATAAGGATTTTGAAGCGTATGGTTGAAAAAAAGAAAAAGTTTTCAAAGAAGAAAAAGGTAGAGGCTGTTGTCGAAAAGACGGCAGTCCTCACCGATAGTGACTTTTCTGATTTGGTAGAAGCGGCCAAGGATGCAATCCCTGACGTGTTCATTCCAGAAAAGGGATCTCTGCTGGATGTTAGCGACTGGATCGCATTACCGCCACCCATTTGTGAAGTCTTAGGCGATCTTCCTGGCTTGCCCTGTGGTCATATTGTAGAGGTTTTGGGTCTATCTGACAGTGGGAAAACGACTCTAGTAACTCACGCATTTATCGGAGCGCAGGCTGACGATGGGATAGCTGTATTGGTTGACTCAGAGCATAAGTACGATATCGACCGCGCAGTAGCAATGGGATTGAATAGGAGTCATCTGATAATCATTCCGGTTGAAACGATAGAGGAGGCGTTTGATAAGTTTGTGGCAATGATGAAGATCATTCGAGCAAAGCCTGAGTGGACGAAACGCAAAGTAGTTTTTGCCTGGGATTCGATTGGATCTACTCCATGCGAGAATGAACTAGACGAGAAAACGAAAGACCATGCGATGCTCGCGGCAAAGGCGATTAAGGCTGGGCTTAGAAAAACGAGATATTTCCTCAGAAAGACCAATGCTTCATTGCTGCTTATAAATCATGTTTATGAGAAGCAAACCAAATCACCATGGGAAAAGAAAACCAGAGGATATGGCGGCCATGGTCCAGAATTTTTTTCGACGATTAGGCTTGAGTTTACAAGGATTGGAAAAATAACTCAGAAGAAAAAAGACAAAACGACTGTGCTTGGGATCGAAACTCAGATTGAATGTATCAAGAATCATTGCGCAGCTCCATTTCGGAAGGTTGAGATTGAGATAGATCGCAAGGGAATTGTTTTCGGAGATCGAAAGGCAGAACTATGACACCGGCAGAATATATCGAAGAAATCAAAGAGAGTGGTCGAGCAGGAGAGATGTTCGGCAAGTATTTGACGGCGACTGAAAGAGCAGAGGCTCGCGAAGTGTTGGATGCCGGACTCACTTATATAGGCAAAAAAATTGGACAAGAATATGACGATATGAATTACGACGCATTTCAGGTTGCAAATGCGCTTGAGGGATTCCTGTTGGTATTCATCCAACATGCGTCTCAAATTGAAATGGTTCGTCGATTTGTAAGGGAAAATTCCAGCATATGAAAATGTTGATTTTTAGTGATCTGCACTACAGAGAATCCAGGATTGAAGATTGCGAAAAGGTTCTTGATGAGATTAAGAGGATCGCTAAGTCGCACAAGGTCAAAACCATCGTTAATTGTGGCGATACGTTTAACGACAAAGGGATTGTGCGAACGGCTTGCCTTGAGTCGTATTACAGGAAGAGAGCAGAGTTTTCCGATGTCGATTGGATCGACATTGTTGGCAACCATGACCAAGATGATGCCGATGGTAAAATTCACGCGCTATCAGCCTTCGGTCTTTTCGATAGGGCGACGGTTGTTGATGATGGCTTTCGCATAGGTGATTTGTTTTTTGTTCCATACAAGAAAGATTTACAGGGATATTTATCGAGATTGCCTGGGTCTAATTGGCAAGATGTGACTCTATTTTGTCACACAGGAATTGTCGGTGCGTCGATGAATGGAGCTAGGGCGGATGTTGATGGCTTATCTCGGAGCCTAACTAAGAAGTTCAAGCGAGTAATCAGCGGACATTATCATACGCCACATGAGTTTGATAATGTGATTTATGTTGGCTCGCCAATGCAACAAGACTTCAGTGAGATCGATCAGGAAAAGAGCGTAGTGATCTATGACACCAAGGACGATAGCTGGCTTAGAGCGCCGATTAGGGGTCTTCCAAGGCATCATATCGCAACGGTGAGATGGATCGATGGTGAGGTCGATATGAAGGTTCCGAAGGGGATCACCGAAAGGGATTTTGTTAAAATCGATATGAGAGGTGAGATAGAACAGGTTAGATCGATGTCGAGGTCGAAGTTTGATGCGATTAAGTGTCGGAGCCTTAAGATCGAGTCGGAGATCGCAGAGGTTTATATTTCGAGGCTTGGGATAACGACAGAGGAACTCGACAATGAAACTCTGTTGATTGAGAAGTATGTCGAGTTTCTCAATCCAGATTTGGATAAGGAAAAACTGTTGGGGATCTATCGAGAGTTGAAGGAGGCATAATGGTAAATCATAACACGCGCTGCTATTGGTGTGGGCATGAGGATATTAGAGACATCAAAGATGCGAATGATGCTTGGCGAGGTCCATGTGATCATTGTGATTGCTCAAATACAGTTAGACGAATTGTGAGTGCGCCTCATCTTGGATTGAGAGGAGATGCAGAGATTGCGGCTTTACAGAATGATTGCAGGCAGCGATATTATAAAACTGGAATCGATGAAGTCAGACACAAGCATGGCGTTGCAGCAGACGACGCGGTTCGCGGAGCCATAGCAAAGAAGGTCAAAGATGCGACGAATAGCTAATGCGATTAGGTCTTGGTTCTTGGCATGGATCTCAGACCCATCTCAGATCAAGTCGGAATTTAAATGGTCGATAAACGACCAGTGTTTTTTTGTTAACTCTAAATATGGTCAGATCAAATACACGCCAAAGAGTCTCAATGAGATGATTAAATTCCGAGACGACATTGGCAATCGAATGTTGGTGTTGGATTCGGCATATCGAAAAGGCGGAAACGATCTCAAGCAAATTTATTATGATTCAATCAAGATTTATCGGGCTGAATATTATGCAACAATGAGAATGAGGTGGTCGCTTGTTTTTCAAAAGAATTGAAATTGAAAATTTTCTATCATTCGCCAAGGCTGAGTTCGATTTTGAAAACGGTTTGATCTTGGTTGAAGGAAAGAATGGCGCGGGTAAATCTAGCTTATTTGCCGATGCGATTTGCTATTGCTTAACTGGAGTCACAACAAAGGGAGACAAGGCTGATGATGTTGTCAATTGGGATTGCGATGGCGACTGCAAAGTCAGTCTCTATTTTGCTTATAATAGCCGGGAGTATCGTGTTGATCGTTATCGCGCTTATAGCGGAGTTGATCACAAGGGCTTATCATTTGGTAATCGATTGGTTTACCATCGCGACGATGTACTCATTGAAAAAAGCACGATGGTTGCTACGCAAAGCGCTCTTTTGGAAGAGATCAAAGTAGACATTGAGCTGTTGAAATGTACGCTCATCCTTTCTCAAGATAACAAATTCAATTTTGTCGATGCGACTGATAAGCAGCAAAAAGAGATTCTATCTAAAATTCGCCACGTTGATTTTGAAGATACATTGAAGGCAGTAAAGCTAAAGCTAAACGCAATCGAGGCGGAAACATTTGAGTTGAAATCAAAGGCTGCTATTCTCAAATCCCATCTGGTATCTCCCGAAAAACTGGAAGACATGAAAAAATTGGCTGATGGGTTTGCGGAAGAGGTTGATGCGAAAATGGTCGCGCTCAAGAGATCCAGAGATGAATACAATGTTAGAATCAAGGATGCAAACGACGCTCTTGGCAAGTTGGATTCTGTAAGCGAAGTCGCAGTCAATCTCAAGCTGACAAATGCAAAAGAGGAAATGTCTCAGACCCTAGCAAAGACAGCTAAGCTAGACACAATGATTAATATGGTCGAGAAGGAGATCAAGGGGATTGGGGGTCTTAAGGACACCTGCGTTACTTGCGGCCAAGACATTGATCGAGACCATGCCATTTCGCTTTTAGCTGCAAAGAAAAGACGACGCGATGCGCTTGTTCAAAAGAAGAGTGAAATTTCAGTTGAAGCAGAGGAGCTGTTGATCCTCGTTACTGAGCTGGGAAACGAAGCAAGAGATATCAGAGATAGCTTCCGCGAATACGATCACAGGGTAAAGCTTCTCAACAGCGATAAAGCAGCATGGCTTAGGCTCGGCACAGAGATCGCAGAGGAAAGAAAGCGAGAGAATGTTTATCTAAAGCAATACAACGACGCAGTCACAATGAGCGCCAATATTAGAGATAAGCTAACCGAAGTAGAAACTAAGCTGGCAACGGTCGATGCAGATGTACCGTATTATCTATTTTGGCAGAAGGCGTTTGGCGACAAGGGCGTGAAGAGTTTTATCTTCGATTCAATCTGCGGTACGCTTACGTCAAAGGCCAACAGGTTCATCAATTTTTTAACCAATGGCAGCATATCCATTTCGTTTGATACGCAGTCAGAGCTAAAGGATGGATCGATCAGAGAGAAGTTTGAGTGCTGTATTGTCAAGGATGGCCGCAAGGTCGCATATCGGAGATATTCAGGTGGTGAGAAACGCAGGGTATCATTAGCAGTAGATATGGCGTTATCGGAGATCATGTCGGAGTTTTACGGGACAAAGTTTAACCTACTGGTTCTTGATGAGCAGTCGAACTATATCGATACAGAGGGCAAGGCTGAGTATTTTAATCTTGCAAAGGAATTGTCCAAGGATAAATGTGTGATTATTATCGACCATGATAGCCTTCTCAAGACGAAGTTTGATCGAGTGATAACTGTGAAAAACACAGATGGGGTATCGTCAATTGGTTAAGAGAGAGAAAAACTTTTTGACAGAGCTAAGAAACTCGTTTCGTCAAAGCGGAGCGTTCTTTCATAAGATCAGCGACAGCTTTCATGGTGGTGGCATTAGGTTTGACTTACCCAAACCATTCGATGCGTTTGCTTGCTATCGTGGCGTTCCAATCGCGATTGAGGCCAAAGTGATTACCGACTATAAGGCATTCGGCAAAACCTTTCTGAGAGACTGTCAGACCAAAGGGCTAACCGAATGGTGCGAGGCCGGTGGCAGAAGTTTTGTTTTCTTGAACATCAGGAGAACGGGAAAGAAGGATGCTAAAATTTCAAGAGTGAATCGACTCCTTATTTTTGATTGGGAAATGCTCGCTTGGAATCGTAACATGAGAAAACAAGAGATCGAGGAGTATCCATATATCATAGGCAAAAATGGGCTATTTAATTTGAGGCCATGGTTTGATGGGAAGTTAACATGTATGAAGATTTAGATTTACCGGACGCGATGGATGATCTTTCTGATATGCACCAAAGGGTGACCTTTATGATATTCGGTGCGATTATAACTGCGACTCGCGCATTCAAGAGCGTTGGGATAAAGATTCATCCTGATGCTCAAATCATCATTGCAAAGGTAAAATTAAAATCACTTTGGGAGTATCGTATATTTAAACCCTTGAGGGCGATATGGTTAGCAAGAGCAGAAGACGCGGCCAAGCCACACACACCGACTGGTTGGAGATTGGTTATCTGTTATGACAGACAAGCTGGGAAATGAAACGATAAAAATTATAGCAGATATGGCGACAAGAATACTGAGAACAGAAAAGTATTACACCGTCAAATTTGCAGATGCATTTGAGCTGTTGTCTGAGCATATGCAAGACGCGATGCTAAGATACTTCGTCGAAGAGATCGGCTCTGACGCCTGGAATGAGATGTATAAGGATAAAATGCAGCACAGAACTCTATTAACCTATATCCTGTTTAATTTCACAGGAAACGCACTGAGGGGAGAGCCGGATAAGGAGGAGCTATCGAATCATTTAAAGCTATTTGTGAGATCGAGTGCATTCAAAGATGCATTGTATAAAACGAACGTCGAAGACATGATGGAGGAGGTTGACAGTGGGAAAGACAAATAGAGAAATAAAGGAGAATGTTTTGGACATGCAAAGTGGGTTGGCTAAAAAACTTATGATGGTAGATCAGGCGATCAATCAGTTAATCAAAAAAACTGACGTAATTCATCAGGCGATGAAGCATATGTTTCACGGCCTGGGTGATGTGCAGATCAGGCTTGAAGTGTTGAAGACGCTGGGCATTCGGAAAGACATGTTTGCAGAAGCCGATTATGAGGCGACGTTTAATGAGATCGTCAAAACGGTTGTAGACGCGGAGGAAAAAAAGAATGAAGCAAAGAGTGAGCCTGTGCAAGACGTGTCACAATTACCCGTGTAAGACTGATTGCGACAATCAGACTCCGGTTGATGACAGCTTCACTAAGTTTTCTGATGCCGAACTTTGTCGTAAAATCTCGTTAGCTGATAAACGAGAGGACGATTTAACTATCATGATGAGAAACAATGAGACTGGCGTCGAATGTTGGTGTAATATTGCGGTTTATGATATTGATAATGCAAAGCGAATCATTTTAAAAAGACTTGATGAACTCTTAGAAAAGGATTTTGGCATATGCAATTCAAAGAAACAGAAAAAGACTTAGATCACAAACAAGAAAAAACAGATGTGATTGCAAAGGCTGAAAAGCCAGATCGAAACTTTATGGATAGTGAAAGTCTTTGTCACAAATGTCATGGGCCGCTATCCGATTGCCAAGGAGATTGCTCGGAATGAAATGGGGAATTAACGTAAATGTGCAGGACGGAGAGAAATTTTTAGCAATTTGCAATGATGCTGGTTTGAAGTATTTAAGGTTGAATTGTGATATCAAATGTAGTATCACGCCAATCTTAGAGAAGATTGCTGAGTATGGGATGAAAGCATATATCGTCCCGATGAGTTTTATGTCCGACCGAGAGCGTGATTGTGTCTGCGATTTACCCAAGTCCTATCTAAGTTTTTCATCTTCAATACCTAGTGATGTATGCCTGGGTATTGCTCTCCCTGAGAACTCCTACCTCATTACGCAACCATGGTGCAACGTCGGACTAAAGCGTTCTGCGTTGATCGCGGTCTATAACGAGATCGTCGATGGAATGAAGGCGCAGGGTCACCGGGCGGTATTCTCGCTACGGGCGGCAGACATATTGAGTACAAACTGGAAAGACGTAAAAGCCGATGTTTTCGATGTTGAGTTCTTTCTTGGACCCAAACATATCGATGAGGATGCAAGAGGGGCCGCTGAGGGGCTGCGGAAGTGCGCGGATAGGGAAATATGGGTCGGCAAGGCCGGACGCGCTGGAGGGACGATTCTCGCAGCGCAGCGACAGGGTGTTCTGGCCAAGGTCCAGGATTATGCCAAAGCGGCAGGCGCGGAGTATGCCTTTCTTTGGTCCGATAAAGACGTGTCAAGATTCCACTGGTCGTCGGGTGGTAAATTCAATTGTAAGATTGGAAAATAGAATGGCTAAGAAACCCAAAAAGGAAATTGAATCTTGTTCGGTGCGTGAGTATCGGAATGTCTCTGAATTGAATCTTCATCCAGACAATCCGCGAGAGATCAGTCGAGAGCGTCTGAATGACTTGAAAGAGTCGATTATCAAGAAAGGCTTTTATGAGCCGATTTTGATTTGGGGTGAGAACAACTATGTCCTATCTGGCAACCATCGACTGGTGGCGATCAGAGAGTTGATAGCGGAAGGATGGAAGATCAATGGTGGCAGTCTCTCGCCCGTCAATCAATTGCCGGTGGTAGAGTGCGACTGCGACGAGGCGACGGCTATTGCGATTCTGTTTGAAACCAACAATCGATACGCCAATTGGATTGAGGAAAAGGTGCGCGA
>Ga0315291_10006807_pt1 | contig 14180 bp, 21 predicted proteins | sample YL17G12_20_MG_FD_203070 | JGI IMG/M metagenome (GOLD analysis project Ga0315291, IMG submission 203070) | Sediment microbial communities from Yellowstone Lake, YNP, Wyoming, USA - YL17G12_20 | ecosystem: Environmental > Aquatic > Freshwater > Lake > Sediment | place: USA: Wyoming | collected...
GCGACTAACATATTGGCAACATTATCCATTTTATCCTCTTTTTACCAGCTAGCTTTTGAAACGCCGGGAATCTCGCCGCGCGAAGCCATTTCGCGAAAACAAAGCCGGCAAAGATGAAAACGGCGTAAAAATGCGCGCGAACGTCCGCAGCGCTCGCATCTGTTTTTTTTGCGAGTGCTAAATTTGGGTTTGCGTTTCGATTTTTCAATCATTGCTGTTCGTGCCATATTGCCTCTTTTTACTCTTTACTAAATGGTACTCCAAATTTTTTATAAAGCGCGATTGCCAATTCTCTGCTTTTGCAATCTTTTAAAACAATTGTTGCCTCCATGGGAATGGGGCGCTCGACTTCTTCCAAATTTACTTCGGGAAACACGGTGTGCTCTGGAAAACCAATGCTCAAATTGCCCGAAGAATCAACCGAAGCTTCAGAAATGCCGCGAAAGTCGCGCAAGCGAGGCAAGGCAACCTGAACAAGTTTTTGGAAAAAATCGTACATTCTTTCCCCTCGCAAAGTTACTTTTTGGCCGATAGCTAAGCCTTTGCGCAGTTTGAATCCGGCGATTGATTTGCGCGCTTTGGTTTTGACTGGCTTTTGTCCGCAAATTTTGGCCAGTGCTGCTGTTGCCAAATCGTGGATTTTGGCGTCAGTGAGCGCTAAACCCAAACCCGAATTGATTACAATTTTGGAAAGGCGCGGGACTTCAAAATTGTTAGCAAGTGAAAATTCCTGCCGAAGCTGGGGTACGATTTCCTTATTATATTGTTCCTTTAATTGATTCATGCTACAAACTTTTTGTGACTGATTAATGATTGAATCAAGCGGCCGCGGCCTCCTAACCTTTCTTCATCTCCTTCGTAATCGGCTTTTTGCAGACTTTGCACAAGCGTTCTTTGCCAGCTTTGGCAAGAAGCGCGCCCACTCGAGTCGGTTTGCCGCAATTCGTGCATAAAAGCATTACTTTTGACCAGTTCATCGGCGCCGGATTTTCCATCAGACCGCCTTTGGGATTTTTACGCGAAGGTTTAAGATGGCGCTTTTGGATATTAATGCCTGCCGTCAAAACTTTATGGCCTTTAAAATCAACAGCTAAAACTTCGCCCGTTTTGCCGCGGTCTTTGCCTGCGATAACTAAGATTGTGTCACCTTTGCGAATTCTCATATTTAGCTTATAGCTTATAGGTTATAGGTTATAGGTTTAGGAGGATTCTTTTTTTCTTTCCTAAAAGCTATAAGCTATAAGCTTCCCTTCTACAATACCTCGGGAGCTAATGAAATTATTTTCAAATAATCTTTATCGCGCAGTTCGCGGGCAACCGGCCCAAAAATTCTCGTTCCCACCGGCAATTTGTCAGTTTGGATAATGACTGCCGCGTTGTCATCAAAGCGGATTGTCGATCCGTCTGGGCGCGAATGGGGTTGAGTCTGGCGCACTACCACCGCCAGAGCTTTCTGCTTTCTTTTAATCGTAGCAGTAGGAGTGGCCGCAGTAATACTGACGATAATTTGATCGCCCAATCGGGCATAGCGATGCTTACTGCCGCCCAAGACTTTGATGCACTTCCCTATCTTGGCGCCAGTGTTGTCTGCAATTTTTAAACGGGTATAATGCTGGATCATTGCTCACCTGCTTTTTTGACTTTTTGAACTCTAAAGCGAATTCTTTTGGAAAGCGGACGGATTTCTTCTATCAAAACCCTGTCGCCAATCTTTACTGGCAATTCTGTAAAAACCAAATATCTTTTGTGGACTTTGCGGCTTTTGAGATAAATAGGGTGGCGGACTAATTTTTCCACCTCTACTTTGACCACTGTTTCCGAAATTTTAGTTAAAACCTCTCCGTTAAGAATTTTTTTGCTCATTTTTTCTCCTTTTGCGGCTCAATTTCTGCCATAAACTGCCTCTGGGCAAGAATGGTTTTGATGCGAGCCGTTTGTAAGCGCAGTTTGCCGATTTGCGAATTGTCTTTTAATTCTTGTTTTTTAGCAGAAATGTGCAGTTCTGTCAGTTTGACGATGGAATCAGAAACAAGCCGTGAAAGTTCCACGTCGGTTTTTTTGCGCAACTCTTTTAATTCTTCAGTCTGTTTCATTTTGGGTTAATACAAATTTACAAATCTTTATAAATATTACAAATTATTTCTTTTCCATTGCATTTCATCGCGAAGCGATGCTTTTCCATTGCTTTTCTTATGCATCTTTTACCCCCCAATCACCGTTTTCTCCAAAAATGCTGTTTTGACGCATAATTTGTGGGCGGCAAGGCGCATTGCTTCAGCGGCTGTTTCATGGGGCACACCGTCCATTTCAAACAAAACTTTCCCTGGCAAAACACGTGCTACGTAATGGTCAACTGAACCCTTGCCTTTGCCCATCGGCGTTTCCGCGCCGGTTTGGGTCATTGGCTTGTCAGGAAAAATTCTTATCCAAACCTGGCCGCCGCGCTGAATATAACGCGTCATTGCCCGGCGGGCCGCTTCAATCTGCCGTGCAGATACCAAACCTGGCTCAAGTGCTTTGAGCGCGTAGCGCCCAAAGGAAATTGTTGAGCCGCGCACTGCTTTTCCTTTTAGGCGGCCTCTTTGCTGTTTGCGAAATTTCATCTTTTTCGGCATTAACATAAATTCCTTCTAAATCTAAATTCTTAAATCTTAAATCTTCATTCCTAAATTTTTAATTTTTAACTTTAAATTTTGAATTTTTCTTACTCTTCCTGCGCCGGCGCCGCGTATGTTAAAGGCGCTTCTTCTCCCAGATACACCCAGACTTTTACTCCTACATTGCCATAAGTGGTGAAGGCCCGAACCTCTGCAAAGTCTATATTGGCACGCAAGGTGGCAAGAGGCACTGAACCTTGGGCGAATGATTCATCGCGGGCAATTTCCGCCCCGCCCAATCTACCCTTGACTAACACTTTGATACCCTGTGCTTTGGCTTTCATCGCCTGCTCAATTGCCGCCTTAACCGCTCTTTTGTAAGGGATGCGCTTTTCGATCTGCTCTGTAATATTTTGTGCCAAAAGCTGCGCGGAAAGTTCCGGATTTGCCACTTCCATCACAGAAACAGTTACTTTGTTTTTGGTGATTTTTTCCAACGCTTCGCGCAACTCATCTGTTCCCCCTCCCGCCCTGCCGATCAATACACCTGGACGCGCCGTATGAATAATAACCGAAACGGCCTTGGCCGAGCGCTCGATTTCAACAAGGGCAACGGCGGCTTTGGCAAGCTTTTTGGCAAGATATTCGCGCATTTTGCGATCTTCATTGAGAAAACGGGCGTAATCCTGTTTTTTGCTCGCGAACCACTTTGATTTCCAGGGTTTGGTAATGCCTAAGCGAAAATTGTAGGGATGAATTTTATGGCTCATTTTTTACCTTCCTTATTGCGTTCGCCTCGCTTCTTTATTTGTACCGCCGTTTTTTTGGCTGACACTACTGGCTTACTTTCGGCTTTTTGCGCCGGCGAAATAACTTTGGCCTTTATTTTTTCCTCTAAAACAATCGTGATGTGTGAAGTTTTTTTGGCGATGGGAGCGGCACGGCCTTTGGAACGCGGCCGGCGGCGGCGGTACGAAGGCCCTTCGTCTACTATGATATTTTTGATGAAGAGATTGCTTTTTTCAAGCCGATAATTATTTTCCGCGTTGGCAAGCGCGGAATGCAAAACTTTCAAAATCCGCTTGGCTGGTTTTTGGATATAAAAAGGAAGGGATTGTTCGGCAAAAAGCGCCGGCTTGCCGATTAGATTTTTCACCAAAATCCTCGTTTTGCGAGGTGAAACTCTTGTATATTTTAACGTTGCTCTTACTTCCATAATTTTTTACAAATCTACAAATCAATTACAAATTTTACAAATGCTTGGTTATGCTTTTCTACTTCTTCTCAACCGTTTCCGCGGCGGCGGTTGCGGCAGCAGCCGAGGCCGCGGCTTTTGCTACTTCGGCAGTCGCTTCTTCGCGTGCCAGCCTTCCGCCGTGAACTCGGAATTTGCGCGTCGGGGAAAATTCTCCTAACCGATGGCCAATCATCCCTTCGGAGATAAAAACAGGGATGTGCTCTTTGCCATTGTGCACAGCAATCGTAAAACCAACCATTTCAGGGAAAATGACTGAATTTCTCGACCAAGTTTTAATGACAGTTTCGCCTGGCCGGCTTGCTTTAATCTTTTTTTCTAGTTTAGGGTCTAAAAACGGCCCTTTTTTGAGTGATCTTGACATAATGTTTTACAAAACTACAAATCAATTACTAATTTTACAAATATTTTCCCTACGCTTTTCAATTGCTTTTCATCTCCCGAAGGGAGATGCTTTTCGGTCCGAAGCCCTTCGGACCACTTTTCTACCCTTTCCGTCTCGTCAATATCATCCCCGCCACATCTTTTCTCTTCCTTGTTTTGTATCCGAGAGTCGGCTTTCCCCAGGGGGTTTTGGGACCAGGCATACCAATCGGCGAACGCCCTTCTCCTCCGCCATGCGGGTGATCGTTGGGATTCATAGCTACTCCTCGATTTTTGGGCCTCCAACCCATGTGGCGCTTCCTGCCCGCGTTGCCTAACGAAACATTCTTGCGATCAGCGTTGGTTAAAGCCCCAACAGAAGCTTTGGCATTGAGGTGAACGCGCCTCACTTCCCCTGAAGGAAGCTGAATATTGGCCCATTCGCCTTCTTTTGCCAAAATGCTCGCTTTTGTGCCCGCCGAACGCACTAGTTGCCCGCCCTTGCCCAAATTCATTTCCAGATTATGAATCTCAATTCCCAAAGGCATATAGCGCAAAGGCATGCGGTTGCCTGGACGAATTTCAACCTTTCCCTCGGCGGCAATAATTTTATCGCCGACAGAAAGGCCCAAAGGCGCCAAAATATACCTTTTACCCCCATCTTCATCTTTTACCAAAGCGATAAGGGATGAGCGGAATGGATCAGATTCAATCGTTAAAACTTCAGACTTTTTTTCTTCGCGCTGAAGCAAATCCACGAAACGAAAAAGCTTTTTGCCGCCGCCGCGATGGCGCGAAGTGATGCGGCCTTGGTTGTTGCGCCCTCGCGAGCGCTTCCAATATTTTGTCAAACTTTTTTCAGATGTTTTTCTGGTTACGTCAAGCTTAAGCACAGTGTAGTGCCTGCGCGAAGAAGTCGTTGGTTTGTATATTTTTATGGCCATAATATTTAGCTTATAGCTTATAGGTTATAGCTTATAGGTTATAGGTTATAGGTTATAGGTTATGGGTTAAATGAAGCCCAAAATCCAAAGCTCAAATGTCAAATCAAGCCCAAATGACTAAATGTCAAATAATTAGGATTTTTGATTTTTTTGTTTTTTCTTTTTTGGATTTTATGCCTTTGGATTTCATTTGACATTTGGATTTTAGATTTTGGATTTACTCTACACTTTCACCCTTCCCACTTCTCTCTTGACCACCTTCACTTCCGCGCCTTTCTTTTCCTCTTTTTGAATTGGTTTGGCAACAGGTTTTGCCGCGCCTTTTTTTTCTTCTTTTTCGACGGGAAGTTCAAAAGCCGCGATTTTTTCACCTTTTTTCAGCATTACAAAAGCTTTTTTACGCAGACTTTTATGCCCCTCGGCTTTGCCCCGGCGAATGGATTTGCGCGGCAAAATGGCAATGTTAACAGATATGGGATGAACATTAAATTGCTTTGCCACAGCTTGGGCAACTTCTTCTTTGTTTGCTTGCGCGTTGACCAAAAAAGTATATTGTCCTTTCTGGGCAAGCTGAAGCGCTTTTTCTGTAATTACGATATCTTTGATAACCATTTGGACTCTATTAGTATAAGATATAATTATAGCAAATGCAAGACAAATTCGAATGTCGAAATTCGAATCTCGAAACAATATCTAATATCAAAATTCGAAATTCGAAACAAAAACAAAATTCAAAACTTTCATTATAAGTTTTTATTCTTTTATGATTTCGGATTTAGGATTTGTTTCGGATTTCTGATTTCGGATTTCGGATTTTTTGTCTTTTTGGAATTTTTCTTCAAAAAACTTCAAACTTTCCTCATCCAAAATCAACCCATCCGCCCAAGAGAGTTCAAGCATTCCCAGCTGTTCCGGCCGAATAACTTTTGTCGCGGGTAAATTTCTCAAAGCTAAATTTTCTTCTTTTCCAGACAAAATAAACAGCTTTTTCTTCAGATTTACCAATGCCGAAAACAATTTGCCAGCTTCCTTGGTTTTTTTAATTTCCAGATTCTCCAAAATGTAAAGCCTGTCGGAAGAGGCCAGCTCGCTCAAAACAGATTTAAGAGCGGAAGCGCGTTCTTTTTTATTAGTCTTGATCGCGAAATTTCTTTCTTTTTTCGGCCCAAAAGTGATGCCGCCCCCGCGAAAAAGCGGAGAGCGAGAAGAACCGGCGCGCGCGTTGCCCGTGCCTTTTTGCCGCCAAGGTTTAATGCCGCCGCCGCGGACTTCGCCGCGACCCAAAGTGGAAGCCCACGGCAAGCGGGAGTTTGAACGCGCCGAGATAAAAACCCGGTGCAGAAGCGGAATGTTCGCTTTGGCTGACACGGCTTCCAAAATCTCTTTGCTTCCAGAAATTGTACCTTCTTTGGTAATTATTTGTGCTTTCATAGTACCTTTAACTCGAAACTCGTCACTCTTCACTCGTCACTTCCAATAATCCATGCCGTTTTCCCGGCAATGGCCCCTTTACGGCTAATAAATTTTTTTCAGCATCAACTGAAATAACATTCGTTTTGATTGTTACCCTGTCGCAACCCATTCTTCCGGCCATTCTCATGCCCTTAAAAACTCTTTCGGGATACATCGAGCCGATGGAGCCGACTTTGCGCGAAAAAGGATGGCCGTGGGAAGCTGGGCCGCCTGCAAAACCGTGCCTTTTTACAGCGCCTGCAAAACCGTGCCCAAAAGAAGTGCCCGAAATCTTGACCGCGTCGCCGATAGCAAACTGCGCAGCTGAAATTTCCGAGCCAACCTCAAGCCCTTCTGGGGAAAGATCGAATTCGCGCAAATAGCGGTAGTTTTTCCCTTTTTGGTGCCCCGAGAGAGGTTTGGTTAATTTCTTTTTGTTGCCAAAACCGATTTGCACAGCGCTGTATTTGTCTTTTTCAGGAGTTTTTATTTGCATCACAAAACAGGGCCCAGCCAAAATCAGCGTCGCCGCCTGCGGCCTGCCTTCTTCGTCAAAAATCATCGTCATTCCAATTTTTTCACCTAAAATTGCTTTCATAATATAAATGGGTTAGATAAACAAAATCTTTCAGGAACGCTCCCGAACCTCGAGAGGTTATCACTGAAATCCTCTACTAAATGATTTTATTCCTTACCTATAAGTCCCGACGTTTTTGCGAAGCAAAAAGTCGGGATCCCGATTCCGCCTCTGGCGGACATCGGGACTATTTGCCATTTGCAACCCTACATCTTGATTTCAATATCCACCCCGGCTGGCATAGACAGATTCATCAGTGAATCAATAGTTTTACTGCTTGGTTCAAGAATGTCAATCAGCCTCTTGTGGACGCGCATTTGAAACTGCTCGCGCGAGTTTTTGTCAACATGAGGAGAGCGCAAAACCGTGATTAAACTTTTTTCTACAGGCAAAGGCACTGGGCCTCGAGTAATCGCGCCCGTTCTTTCAGCAACCTCAATGATCTGCCTTGCCGAATTATCGACAATGCGATGATCGTAAGCTTTAAGCTTGATTCTGATACGTTGATTGAGTTTTTCCTCAGCCATTTTGAAATTTACAAAACTACAAATCTACTACAAATTCTACAAAAACAATCCTTTTCTACGCTTTTCAATTGCTTTTCATCTCCCGAAGGGAGATGCTTTTCGGTCCGAAGGACTTCGGACCACTTTTCTACCCTTTTCAACTATTTAACAATCTTCGTCACAACCCCAGCCCCAACCGTCTTGCCGCCTTCGCGGATAGCGAATCTCTGGCCTTCATTCATAGCGATGGGTACAATCAATAAACCCTTGAATTTGGCAGTATCGCCGGGCATAATCATTTCTTTGCCTTCGAGCAATTCGGTGGCTTCACCTGTAACATCGGTGGTGCGGAAATAAAACTGCGGTTTGTATCCCTTGAAAAATGGAGTGTGGCGGCCGCCTTCCTCTTTGGTCAAAATGTAAGCCTCGGCTTCGAATTCTGTGTGGGGAGTGATGGTGCCGGGTTTCGCCAAAACTTGGCCGCGCTCGATTTGGTCGCGTTCAATGCCGCGCAATAAAATACCGACATTATCGCCCGCTTGGCCTTGTTCAAGTTCTTTGCGGAACATTTCCACTCCCGTAACAACTGTTTTTGAAGTGGGACGAATGCCAACCAGCTCAATTTCATCGTTAATTTTGACAATGCCTGATTCAATACGGCCGGTGGCAACAGTGCCGCGCCCTTTGATGGAAAAAACGTCTTCAACTGGCATCAAAAAGGCCTTGTCAAGTTCGCGCACTGGTTCTGGAATATATTCATCCAAAGTTTTAACTAATTCCAAAATTGGCTGGCAGTCTGCGCAGTCTGCCGCAGTGCAAGAAAGGGCTTTGAGCGCCGAACCGACGATGATTGGAGTGTCGGCAGGATATTCATATTTTTTGAGCAAATCACGGATTTCTTCTTTGACCAAATCCAAAAGTTCTGGATCAGCCACATCTGCTTTATTGAGAAAAACGACAATGTAAGGCACACCGACTTGGCGGGCCAGCAAAACGTGTTCTCGAGTCTGGGGCATTGGCCCATCTGCGGCAGACACAACCAAAATAGCTGCGTCCATTTGGGCAGCGCCGGTGATCATATTTTTGATGTAGTCGGCGTGGCCGGGACAGTCAACGTGGGCATAGTGCCGATTGGCAGATTCGTATTCGATGTGTGAAACGGCAATTGTGATTCCACGCGCTTTTTCTTCAGGCGCGTTGTCAATCGAATCAAAAGAACGTTCGACAACATTCGCTCCCGAAAGCGACAAACAATGCGTAATTGCCGCCGTGAGCGTGGTTTTTCCGTGGTCAACGTGACCAATTGTGCCAACATTAATGTGGGGTTTGGCACGAACAAATTTTTCAGCCATAATGGCCTCCTATAAAATAGATTACTAATTGTTACTAAAGGTTACAAAATTAAGTGTAAAATATTTTAGAGATTTGCGCAAGAGGTTTTTTAGTGAAAAGTTTCGAGTTTCGAGTTTCGAGTCAGTGACGAGTTAAAAAGTGTCGAGTTATAACTCTTCACTCGTAACTTTTCAACTCACTCGAAACTCGTCACTCGTCACTCGTCACTTCCTTAAGCCTTCCCCGCAATAATCAACTGCGCGATATTGTATGGCACTGGTTCGTAATGATCGAATTCCATTGTATACGAGGCGCGCCCTTGCGTTAGCGAGCGCAATTCAGTGGCATAACCAAACATTTCCGCCAGAGGGACTTTGGAGTCAACAACTTTGACATTGGCGCGTTCAGACATTTGTTCAATCTTGCCTCGTTTTGAGTTAAGGTTGCCGATGACATCGCCCATAAAGTTTTCCGGCGTGACAACTTCGACTTTCATAATCGGCTCGAGCAAAACCGGCTTGGCGCGCTTGGCGCCTGCTTGAAGCGCCATCGAACCGGCGATTTTGAAAGCCATTTCCGAAGAGTCAACTTCGTGGTACGAGCCATCAAAAAGTTTTGTTTTTAGGTCCACCATCGGATAGCCGGCCATCACTCCTTTGCTCATCGCTTCGATAATGCCTTTTTCCACCGCGGAAATATATTCTCTGGGAATAGCGCCGCCGATAATTTTATTTTCGAAAACGAAGCCCTCGCCGCGCGCCAAAGGCTCAAGCTCAATCCAAACATGGCCGTATTGGCCGCGCCCGCCCGATTGGCGGATGAATTTGCCTTCCTGCTCCAGTTTTTCCGTGATTGTTTCTTTGTAAGCCACTTGCGGTTTGCCCACATTCGCGCCGACAGAAAATTCGCGCTTCATTCTGTCAACAATGATTTCGAGATGAAGTTCGCCCATGCCCGAAATGATGGTTTGGCCGGTTTCCGTGTTGGATGAAATGCGAAAGGTGGGATCTTCTTCCGCCAGCCGCGAAAGCGCAATGCCCATTTTGTCCTGATCATCTTTGGTTTTGGGCTCAATCGCCACGGAAATAACCGGTTCGGGAAAAGTAATCGCCTCCAAAATTATTGGGTTGGCTTCATCGCACATCGTGTCCCCTGTTACAGTCGATTTTAAACCGACCGCGGCGGCAATTTCGCCCGCGTAAACTTTGTCAACTTCTTCACGGGCATTAGCATGCAGGCGCACAATGCGCGAAATGCGCTCTTTTTCATTTTTGGTTGAATTGAGGACGTAAGAGCCAGAGTCAAGAGTCCCTGAATAAACGCGGAAAAAAACTAATTTGCCCACAAAAGGGTCGGCGGCGACTTTAAATGCCAAGGCGGCAAAGGGCGCTTCATCTGAAGCTGGCCTTGACATAGCTTCGCCAGTTTTGGGCGCGATGCCCGCGATCGGGGGAACATCAAGCGGAGACGGCAGATAATTTATTATCGCGTCAAGCATTAATTGCACGCCTTTGTTGCGCAAAGCCGCGCCGCAGAGCACTGGATAAAGTTTGCCCGCGATTACTGCCTTGCGTATGGCCGCGTGAATTTCCTCTTCTGTAATTTCCTTGGCTTCCAAAAATTTTTCAATCAATTTGTCGTCAGTTTCCGCCACTCTCTCAACCATAGTATTGCGCCATTTTTCCACATCTTCTTTTAAATTTTCGGGAATGGGGCGCTCTTCAAATTTGGCCCCCATTTCATCTGTCCAAACATAAGCTTTGCGGGCGATCAAATCCACTACGCCTTCAAAAGTTTCCGAAGCGCCGATAGGAAGTTGGATGGCAACGGCGTTAGGCGAGAGGCGCTCTTGGATAGATTGGAAGGAAAAATAAAAATCCGCGCCCATTCTGTCCATTTTATTGATGAAGCAGACGCGGGGAACATTGTATTTGTCGGCTTGGCGCCAAACAGTTTCTGATTGAGGCTCAACTCCTGCTACGCCGTCGAAAATGACTACGCCGCCGTCCAAAACCCGGAGGGAACGTTCCACTTCAACCGTAAAATCCACGTGGCCGGGCGTATCAATAATATTGATGCGTTTGTCTTTCCAAAAGCAAGTGGTGGCGGCCGAAGTGATAGTGATGCCGCGCTCCCTTTCCTGCTCCATCCAATCCATTACCGCCGCGCCTTCGTGAACTTCGCCGATTTTGTAGGTTTTGCCAGTGTAATACAAAACGCGCTCGGTGACCGTGGTCTTCCCGGCATCAATGTGAGCGATGATCCCGATATTGCGTGTATTTTCTAAACTATATTCGCGTGGCATAAAATTTCTTAGTGATAAAAAATAAACCCAGAGGGTTAAATTCGAAATTCGAAGCACGAAATTCGAAACAATATCTAAATTCCAATATCGAAATTTTCAAACGAAACCAACGCGGTTATTTCTTTTTTTGGAATTTCGAATTTCTGATTTCGAATTTGTCAGCCCTACGTTTAATCTCTTTGAGAAATAGAATATTTATTCTCTTCTCAAAATAGATTGCACTTCGGCTGATCATCCGAAGGATCGATTTCGTATTTCGAATTTCTGATTTCGAATTTTCGCAAGATTCTTTAGAATCTTGCGAAATGTGCAAACGCCCGATTGGCTTCCGCCATTCGATGGGTGTCATCGCGCTTTTTGATGGCCGCGCCCACCCCGTTGACCGCGTCCAAAAGTTCAGCGGCAAAAGCTTTGTCAAAAGACATTCCTTTGCGCTTGTGCGCCGCTTCGCGCATCCATTGAATGGCAAGGTTGAACTTGCGTTCTCTTCTGACTTCAACAGGAATTTGATAATTGGCGCCGCCGATTCTTCTTGATTTAAGTTCCAAAACCGGCGCGACATTTTTGATGGCCAAATCTAAAAATTCAAGCGGCTCCATATTTTTTTCTTTGGCGCCGAATTCGATTGCTTTGTAAACTAAAGAGCGTGCCAGAGCCTTTTTGCCCTTCATCATTACTTTGTTCACCAAACGAGCCACAACTGGTGAGTTGTACTTTGGGTCCACCCCTGGGTTATGTTTTGGATAATATCGCTGTCCTCTTGGCATAAATTTAGGTTATAGCTTATAGCTTATAGCTTTTAGGAATAATATCTGCGGTTGCGGCCGCGCTGCTCGTTTCGTCTAACGGTTGCGTATTTCGTGAAATACAATCCTTTTCTATGCTTTTCGGTCCGAAGTCCTTCGGACCACTTTTCATCGCGAAGCGATGCTTTTCTATCCTTACCCCTTACCCCTTCTTTGCCCCATACCTGCTTCGGCCCTGTTTGCGATCAGAAACTCCGGCGCAATCCAGCATTCCGCGCACAATGTGATAACGAACGCCGGGCAAATCTTTGACGCGGCCGCCGCGCAGAATCACAATTGAGTGTTCTTGAAGGTTGTGGCCGATGCCGGGAATATAAGCGGTAACTTCCATTCCGTTGGTTAAGCGGACGCGGGCGATTTTGCGCAAAGCAGAGTTAGGTTTTTTGGGCGTAACGGTAGTGACTTTGGTGCACACGCCTCTTTTTAAGGGCGAGCCTTTTTTGAAAAAAACCGGCCGATTTTTTAAAACATTAAAAGTTCGGCCCAGCGCGGGCATCTTTGATTTATTAACGCTTTTTGTCCTACCCTTACGGATAAGTTGATTAATAGTTGGCATATTTTCTTTGAAAATTGTACGAATGTCAGTGACGAATTTACGAATTGGTACGAATGAGTACGAATTTTATTCTTATCCGTAATTATCCGTACTGATCCGTACATCCGTCACATTTATCCGTTACCTTTCCATATTACCAAAATCCACTCCCCGTTGCAAGGAGAATTTTGGAGCGCACCAATTTATTGGTGCCAGGCCGCGATGAATCGCGGCAATCCCGAGAGAGGACCGCGGCAATTTATTGCCGCCAGTCAAAATAAATTTTGACCATCCAAAGATGGATCGCGCCAATTCATTGGCGCCAGACATGATCCAGCTAAAGATTTTGCTTGCTTGTAGAAGCAAAAAAAGTTAAAATAAAATGTAACTTAACATAAAGCAATAAAAACAAAAATAATAAAAGGAGGAAAAAATGAGCCAGGAAGAATTTTCGGAAACTAAAAAAATAAATGTATTTAATTTTTTGCGACAAAATGGCATCGCCACTTTGGAAAAAATCCCTTACGAAATCCGAGTGAAACTGATTTATTCTCGTCCTTGCTCTCTTTTTTCCCCAAAGCCGTTAGGGGGTTCTATGCAAAGAAAACTCAACGTAGAATTCTTCTCCAATGATGCCGCCAAAGGTAACCACGACCTGAGCCAAAAACAAGTACAATTTCTGGAAATGACCGCGAGGCACGTCTTTGAACTGTTAAAAAAGGCCTGGGCGGAACAAAAAATGATCTTAGCTGAATTAAAAGTTGAGTTCGGTTTTGACACCAAGACCCAAGAAATCTTGCTTTATGATATTTCCTGGCATATCTACCCAAAGCCGACAGAACGCAAATGAAAAATAACGAAACAAAAAATGGGCGCACCAGCGCCCATTTTAATTTATCAACCTGCTGTCAACCTAAAATAAAAATGTCAAGCTCTTTGACGGCTTTGAGCTTTTTATCATTCGTAATAAATCCCGTCGCATTCCCCAAAATTGCCGTGGCCAATTGGATTGCATCAGGAGTTTTAATTCTGTATTTTGCCCGAAGTTCTGCTGCTTTCAATGCAACGTTGGGATCAACATTGTTAACCAGCAAATTTGGCATCGTCAAAAGCAAATGCAAATATTTAAAAGCGCGTTCCCTCTTATTTATTGAAAACGGAAGCACTGATGCTTCTAAAAGAGTAATAACAGAAGTAACCGCGTCATTTTTGTTTTCTTGAATATTTTCAAATATTTTTTGAGTTTCTTCAATATAATCCTTTTTTTCTTCAAAAAAATACAAAAAAATCATAGTGTCAAAAGCCACTATCTTGTGTTTGCGAAGAAATTGACTAAGCCTTGTTAATCCCAACTTTCTCTTTCTTTCTTTAGGTATTCTTCTGCCTTGCCTTTCCAAATATCTTTGCCCAATCCCCTTAGGGCCTTAACGTAATCTTTGGGTTTTTTCCAGATGTAAACCGTATCGCCGTCTGTGTACACAAAGACATGCGATCCTTTTCTGATCTTT
>Ga0315291_10006811_pt1 | contig 14179 bp, 15 predicted proteins | sample YL17G12_20_MG_FD_203070 | JGI IMG/M metagenome (GOLD analysis project Ga0315291, IMG submission 203070) | Sediment microbial communities from Yellowstone Lake, YNP, Wyoming, USA - YL17G12_20 | ecosystem: Environmental > Aquatic > Freshwater > Lake > Sediment | place: USA: Wyoming | collected...
GCAGACTCTCGGAGACTAGGCATAAGGCGGTCCCTGGCGAGGGGCCGGCGAACGCGAAGATCGTCTTCATCGGCGAAGGGCCTGGCCGGCAGGAAGACCTTGAAGGTCGCCCCTTCGTCGGCAGAGCGGGAAAGTTCCTAGACGAGTGTCTTCAGTCGATCGGTCTCGAGCGAGGACAAGTGTTCATCACTAACATCGTCAAATGCCGGCCCACCGAGAAGGCAGGAAACTGGGTGAAGGATCGGAAGCCCGCCACGGACGAGATCGACGCCTGCAAACCCTACTTGGACAGACAAATGGAGCTTCTCAGACCAGATGTCATTTGCACGCTCGGTGACACAGCAAGGTCCCAAGTCTTCAAGCGATTCGGCCTAGAAGAGGACACGATCGGACACGTGCACGGGCGGTTGTTTCTCGCTGGAAATGTGAGGATCGTGCCGCTGTATCATCCGGCGGCGGCGCTGTATGACAATAGTCTTCGCCAGATAATCATGATCGACTTCCAGAGCCTACGACGGCTGCTATCGCAGAGTAAGCTCACAAACTTCTAAAGCATAGATCAGCAAGAGAAACGCCTGGTATCTCATCGCGTATGGGCCGGTAGTCCAGCTCGGTTAAGTGACGCTGCCCTCACATCCCACGTAGAAACGGTGAGCACGGCAGAGATCGAGGGTTCAAATCCCTCCCGGCCCACCATGCCAAACGCTGAATTCCCGGTCATAAGCAAGCAGAGCAAGACGAAGGTGGTCTCGAGGCAAGGCCGCGGCCATGGTCTATGAAAGACTCCTTTTCCTGACCCGGCCGTATGGTCTGCCGAGAAATAATCTGACGAAACGCCTAGGAACAGCCCCGCTGCCCGCAACAGACCCCGAAAACACCGGAATAGGCTAGTTGAGATACCCGTTTCTCGCTGGGGCAAACAGCCCGTAATGCCACAAAAGGGCCGAGACGGGAGTGGCGTGTCCGCCTCTCTGCTCGGGGTATCCTCGGTCTCTCAAATCTGACCCCGCGAGGGGGTACATTCGATTACAGGTGAATACACCCTCAAACGGTGACGATCACGCGCCCGTAACGCTGGGTCAGGATAGGTCTCAGGGCTCGCCTCGGGGTTATGTTCAGTGGAAGATCCGAACCCGCGTCAGTTTAGCGTATCACTGTAAGCGGCTCGCCCGGTCGGAAGGCTGGGAAACCGGTGACCTACTCAGACTCCTCATCCTCCTATCCGCGACATCCAAGTTCCTCGCTCTCCCGCGAAACGAGAGATTCCGGACACAGGTCAAACTGCACAGAATAACAGGAAAACGGGGGTACAGCCCCAGAGTCGGCGCAAGCAACACCGTCCTCCTCTCCATGCGGTTGCCACAGGGCGCTGCTCGGCTTATCACCACATACGCGAACCTGACGGGACAGTCCAGGAACGAGCTGGTCGTCGGATTGCTCGAAGCAGGCCTGTTGATCTACCTCAAGGCCGAGAACGCGTTCCTTGAGGTTGTTCGCTCGCTCAAGCTAGAGGTGCTTTGAAGTCGGAGAATCATGCTTCGGACGATGACTTCTAGGCCGCCCTCGTTCCGTTTTTCCTCTTCCTCTCAGAGAAGTGCAGTATGGTCAGCCCGATTATCTTGTCACCTTTGTACCGCAAGAGCACGTCATTCTCGGTCAGCTCAGAATCGTCGGCCGCGGTTTCGGGATCGAACGAGATGTAGAGCACGTCTCCCTTCTCATCCCACTCGATATCGACTCCTTCTGGAGCGAGCCTTACAAGTTCGGTCTTTGCCATATTGCCCTCCTCTTCCTCAACAACCTCGAATGGTAGGAAGTTAAAAACGCTGTGATAATGAGTTGCTTGTCCTCGCGATAGACAACCACCATGTCTTTCGAGCCCAGAGGCGTCCGGTCGTAATGCTTCAATGCCAACAGCTCCTGCCCATGCCCTTGAAGAATCAGGTCCGGCGCACTTATCGTCTCCAAGATCACTAATTCCATGCCTTTGAGTTCCCGATGCTTGCGCAGAATCCTTCCAAGCACATCCTGATGGAGCCTAACTTCAAAGTGATTGACTGTCATCGCTTTCTGATAGGCCAATCTCGTATCTCCTGAACTTGCCCTGAACAGTCTTGATGACCGGACTCCATCTCAAGCCGAAAATATGTAAGGATGTCCTCCTGAAAGCGGTTGAGCCAGGTTGTCGAGTTGGCTGACCGCGCCCATTCGAGGGCGCGTTCTTCTCCTGCAGTTCCCCGCTGTACATCTGGAAAAGTCGAGTTTCTGGAGCCTGTTGAGTTCAGAAAGCTCCCGACACAGATTCATCCGCAAAGAGGCGTCCAAACCGAACTTCCGCCCAGTTCGAGCGTCTTTCCTGCTATTCTTCGGCCAGCAGTATGCTCAAACTCTGCTTGGTTGAGAGTTCTAAACGCGAGTCTAAACGTATCCCGGCCCACATCATAGATACCCAAGTCCGGGCTGTTTTCTCACTTCTCTCTGTGAGAGAGTCCATTTTTCGCGTATTCGTTGTTTCGAGCCTTTGTCATTTTGCTTGAGCGTTTGAAACCGTAAGCGTTGCACGGTCTCTCACAATGGCCGTCCTGAAGAACAACCTATGTTCACAGAAGGGGTGTCCAACTGAGCATCGCGTCGGACGCGGAGGGGGTTCCAACTGTCGAGCAGGGTGTCCGAACGTCCGGGATACTAGTACTTGGCGAGGCCGGCTAGGACATCCTTGTAGCGGCGTACGATTTCTTCTACTAGATCTTCTTGGACCTGCTCCGAAGCCATGACTCTAGCTCCTCGCTCGACACTTCTCCACGAGCTACTCTCAGCATTAAGGCTATCGTCGTATCCGAATCAACCGAGAGTTCGTATCCGGCCTTTCTTAGGAGCAAGGCTCCTAGAGCGAATGCCAGCCTCTTGTTCCCGTTGACCAGTGGATGTCTTGCGGCGATCTCTCGAATGACGTAAGCTGCCTTTGAAAAGGCATCTCCACGTATCCAAGTCAGCGCGTCTAGGATGTATCACAATGTGCCTTCGCTCACAAAACCGTACTCGCCTCCGGTTTCACGAAGTACGGCTCGGTACAAACGAAGGGCTTCATCGAATGAGATCTCCGACTTGTAGTCGCCTGCCTCGCCTACCATGGCTGCCACTCAAGAGGCAGTTTCACCCTTCATTCGGATAAGATGAACTGTGAGCATCAAAGCAATGAACGTCGCATGTTCACGCTGATTTGACTAGCAGTTTGTTCCTTTCGCCTTCCAGGGAACGCATGTGTCTCGACGGAGCAACGGTAACTCTCTCGAACCAGCCCGGGCGCCATGCGGAATAGGACATCATTCAGAAGGATTCGGCCGACATACCATTTTGGAAGTGTTTCGTTCAGAGCCACTGCTCGGGTTCATTACTGCTCATGACCAGCTGGTTTTCAGCTATTCTTCGGCTTAAGGTCTGCTTGGTCGACAGTTCTAAACGACACTGTAAACCTATCCCGGCCCACATTTGCAGGGTCTACTTGGAGCCGGTCTGTCGCATACGGGATCTCCACGTGGTGCCGGATAATGTACCGGTGATGGTTTATCCTCAGTGAATGTGGACACTACCTCTGGCCATGTGAGAACTCTTTGGCATCTTGATCGGAGTCATCCGAAATAACAGACCCCTGCTTCGGCGCGTTGGACTTTCGGTGACCTCTAGCTGAGGATGCCGAATGCGGGAAGTGTCCTGTATGCAAGCGCTCCTATCAGCATCGCGAGGGCTATAGTCGACGTCATTATTGCGAGCGTGCTCTTCCGACCGAGTTCCCTTCCGAGGACGCTCATCGTGGCAATGCAAGGGAAGTACAATGTGACGACGAGTCCAAAGACGAACAATTGGAGAGGCCTCATGAAGAGGAGAAGGTTACTCGCCGACGGTCCGTACTGCATCACGGCCAAGGCAATCAGTAGCTGTAGGGTCAGTTCTTTGCGGAGGATTCCGACGACCAAAGTTATACTGGCTACAGCGGGGAGGCCAAGTAGCGCGTACATGATTGGGTTCACCGGCGCTAGAAGAATCTGAAGGTAACCTGTCTCATAGAACGCCCCAAGTGCTATGCTTCCCATCGTGACTAGGGGGAGTGCGAGCAGCATGAAACTCTTGAACCTGAACCATGTACGCTTCAGAATCGTTGACGCTCTCGGTCGTCGAAAAGCAAACATCTCCATGACCAATCCAGATGCCTTCCCAGGAAGCAACTTGTTAAGCGACCAACCAATAGCGCCTATGACCAAGAGATCAATTCCAAAGATGGCTACGGCGTATTGCCATCCCGCAAAGACCCCGACCGCGGCCATGATGACAGCTATTCTGGCACTACACGGAGTCAGGGTGATCAATGTACACGCAAGTATTCTCTCTCGCCTCGTCGTGAGGACTCGCGTCCCCATGATCGCCGGAACATTGCACCCGAACCCCATTATCATCGGGATTATCGACCTCCCGTGAAGCCCAATCTTGTGCATCATCGTGTCGGCGAGGTACGCTACGCTGTTCAGGTACCCACTGTCCTCCAGAAGCGAGAGTACTAGGTAAAACGTTAGCACGTACGGTATCCCAACTGATAACGCGCCAAAGATCCCGGCGTCGAAACCCCACAGAAGAACTCGTGACACCACTCCCTTCCCGGCGGCAGTCGTGACAACGAGCCTGATTGATGGCGAGGCAAAGTTCGCCCATAGGAAGCTCGTCATGTCACCTAGAAATCCTCCTGCAACTAACATGAAGGCGAAGATTCCCCCGATCACACCTACTGCCAGCGGAATTCCCGTGTACGGCGAGACGGCGTAGTGCGTCAGCTTCTGAGACAGAAGAGGCGGCTGTCTGGCCCGGACTTGCACGGCCTCAGTTGTCTGCCTTGCCAGTTCGTGCCTTTGACGAGCGAACACCAAACTAGCGGGCTCATGGTATTCAGATTCGATGGATTTGCTGAGTTCCTCGGTTAGCTCGACATCTCTAGATCCGCGGACCTCCTGACGTACGAGCTTGGTAAACTCGGGGTCATTCTCGAGCATCCTAATGGCCAGAGCACGAGTGCTCAATCCATACGGAGTCTCATGAAGGTCACTCTTGATCGCTTCTTCCGTTCTGTGGATTGCCCGCTCAAGGCAGAGGTCGAAGGCGGTGCTTCTCTTTGCAGGGGTTGTGGTAGCCTTGTTCGTGAGACATTCCAGCAACTCTTGGATGCCTTTACCCTTCGAGGCAACCATGGGGATGACTGGCACCCCGAGCAGTTTCGAGAGCTTCTGGTAGTCAGTTCTTATCCCAATCTTCTCGGCGTGGTCGATGAGGTTGAGTGCGATCACAACCGGGAATTCCAATTCGATGAGTTGGAGTGTCTGGTACAGGTTTCTCTGTAGATTCGAAGCATCTAGGACAGCCACAACAAGATCCGGTCTTTCTTCTAGGATCGCTCTGCGTGCAACCCATTGATCTTCCGATGTGGGGTCGAGGCTGTATGTTCCAGGGAGGTCTATGACGCCGATCCTCTTCCCGCCGTATTTCGCGACGCCAAGATTCAAGTCAACGGTTTTGCCTGGGTAGTTTGCAGTGACAGCTTGGAGCCCCGTCAGCAAATTGAAGAGGGTGCTCTTGCCAACGTTGGGGTTTCCTGCCAGCGCGACTGTCACGTCGACTTTCTGTATAGTCTTGTCGAGAATACCATGGCAGGACATGCGTTTCCAGACCTGGCCTCTTACAGTTTTCGGGCCTGGACTACCGAAGCTACATTTCTGCCAAGTGCGTATGTTGCGCCCATGACCTTTACAATTATTGGGCCTTCGAAGGGTGCCTTCTCCTGAACTTCGACTGTTGCGCCCGGCATTAGACCCAAGGATGCGAGATACCGTAGCACGTCGGGTTTCTCGTCCGTGATCTTGACGAGGACTGTCTTGTCCTTAGGCTTAAAGTCCGAAAGAGGCTCGGACTTCTCTTCGTGGAGGCGACCTGATTCGTCTGGGATTGGGTTACCGTGCGGACAGGTCGTTGGCTCTTTCAGAGTTTTCTCAAGGGGCCCGAGCATCTCGTCCGTCATTGCATGCTCTAACTCGCAGGCGGCATTATGCACTCGGCTCCAGTCCATCTGTAAGACCTCGGTTAGGAGCCGCTCGGCTAGTCGGTGTTTCCGTATTACTCGGAGGGCCATCGCTCGGCCTTTGTCGGTGAGCGTTATTCCTCTGTAGGGTTTTCGGACAATCAGCTTGTGTTTCTCAAGATGAGTCAGTGTGTTTGTGACGGCGCCTGGGGTGATCTGAAGCTGCTGAGCCAGCTCGCCAGTTTTGACCGGACGCGTTCTCTCCTGTAGCCTCCAAATGGCCTCCAAGTATTCCTCGAGGACATGGGATATCATATCTCGTAGAGGCATTTTTTGGCACTCGTAACTGCCAAGAATAGATCTCTCACTAATACACTTTGCTCACAGTAGAATCTCTAGGAGAAGGAGACTAGAGTACGGGTTCCCGGTATTGTGGGACCGCAGGCTCGGTCCCACGGACCCATAGCCCGTAGGTGAGGTTCGACTCAATTGAGGCAGGATCTCCGCTCTTTTTCAGCTGAAAACCTACTCAGACGCTGCTTACTTCAGAGTCTTAAACGCGAGTGTAAACCTATCCGGCCCACCATTCCTATCCCATTCTGAGTGAGGACGAGCACAAGCTACTGAAAACGTTCGCCGAAAGGCACGGGGCCGCCACCATGTCGGCTATCCTACGTTTCTTCATCCGCGCCATGCGTCAACTTGACGAACAGAATAATCACTGAGACGCCAGCCAGCGCAACAAAGCCGTGATTCGGGGGCCTCGAGAATGAACGCTTACCTCCCTGTAGGAGCGGTACCCTTGGTCACTCAAATCTGGCCCGTCAGGGGGTACATTCGATTACACGTGAATACACCTTCAAAGGGTAACGATCACGCAACTGTAATACCGGGTCAAGATAGTTCTCAGAACTGGCCTAGAGGCTATGTTCGATGGAAGATTCGAACCCGCGTCAGCTTAGAATATCATTGTAGGCGGCTCGCCCAGCGAGAAGGCTGGGAAACCGCTGACCTACTCAGAGTCCTCATCTGTCTGTCCGCGGCCTCCAGGTTCCTCACTCTCCCGGGAAACGAGAGGTTCCAGAAACAGGTCAAACTGCATAGAATAGTTGGAAAACGAGGATACAGCCCCAGAGTTGGCGCGGGTCACACAGTCCTTCTGTCCGTGCGGTTACCGCAAGGGGCTTCTCGACTCATCACCACATACGCGTACCTAACCGGACAGTCCAGGAACGAGCTGGTCGTCGGGCTGCTCGAGATAGGTCTGGTGACGTACCTTAAAGCTGAGAACGCATTCCTTGAGGCCACGCATTCCTTGAGGGGACACGATTGAGACAGCGATAAAATCCGCCAGAACTCTGAGCAATGTCCCCGTGCACGATGTCGTGGTCACGTACTCCGAATTCGTCGATATGCTGAGCGAGGCAAAGCTCAATGTAGCCAAAGAGACACTCGATGCTAGGTATGTTGCATACGGTGCAGAGGCCCTCTACACAATGCTGAGGCGGTCTCAATGATAGAGAACAAGAGGATCGAAGAGGCTAGCCGCAATGTCAGGCAGTATGTCACGGACGGTCTGCTGAAGACAAGAGATGACGAATCCAAGAAGCTCGTACCCTTCTTCATGGATCAGGCAGAGAAGTCCCTCCGGACTGCCTCAGTGGTATTTGAGCTCTCGACAGACAGCGCGGCCAAGGACACAATGAAACTTGAAAAGGATTTTGAATCCCACATATGGGTCATCGTCACATCCTACTATTCCATGTTCTATGCAGCCCTAGCTCTGCTTGCGAGTCAAGCGATCAGAGCGGGCAGACAGCTTGTGCACAAGGTCGTAGCCGACGCGCTCATACATTTCTTCATATCTAACAAGCGCGTGACGCGTGACGTCTTTCGATACAGGCAAAGACGAGACACTCCGTACAATTGAACGAGGATGACGGGACATCCAATTGGATTAATAATAGAGAGGACTTTTCCTCGTCTACTCGTTGCGGTCGAGCGCGCTGGTGAAGTCGATTTCCCAAGAATTGTATCAAAGAGCATCCAAGGTGATTCCAGGCGGAGTCACGAGGTCGTTTCGGTTCTTCGATCCTTATCCGTTCTATGCTAAGAAGGCTTACGGAAGCAAACTTGTAGACATCGAAGATAGAGAGTATACGGATTACTGGGAAGCTCACGCCGCTCTCGTCTTAGGGCATATGCATCCCGCGATAGTCAAAGCGGTGAAGGAACAGCTTGAGTTGGGATTCCACTTTGGTGTCTGCAACGAGTGGGAAGTCAAGCTGGCCGAGCAGGTGACCAAACTCGTCCCCGGCGTGAACATGGTCACATTCAACAATAGCGGCACCGAAGCCAACATGTATGCATTGAAACTCGCCAGAGCATGCACCAAACGCAACAAGATCGCTAAGTTCGAAGGACACTATCACGGAAACCTTGAGCCGCTCTTCGTTGCCAGAAACTGGCCGCCGAACGAACCTGAGTCCGCTGGTCACGATCCGCTCTCTGCGAAGAATACTGTCGTCCTCCCGCTGCACGATGCAGACGCAGCCTACAAGGCCATCAAGAAGAGGCAGCTGGCCTGTGTGATAATTGAGCTGATCACATCAGGCACCTGCATCCCTGAAGAGAAGGAATTCGTTAAGGGATTGCGAGAAGTCTGCGACGACACTGACACGCTATTGCTTTTCGATGAGGTCATCACTGGATTCAGACTGGCCCCTGGAGGAGCTCAGGAGACCTTCGGCGTCATGCCTGACTTAACGACGTTCGGAAAGGCAATCGGTGGTGGGGAGTTTCCTATTGGAGCTGTGGGAGGAAGAACGGAGATCATGGAGCTAATGAATCAACAGAAGCACCCGAAAAGGTCGGAGTGCGTTAACCAAGGCGGCACGTACTCCGGAAACCCGCTCGCAACGCGTGCCGGTTACGAAGCGACCAAGATCTACGAAGAGAGAAAACTCTACGCACACATTGACGGACTGGGCGCCAGGCTGATGAAAGGCCTTGAGGACGCCACCAATGACACTGGCGTCAATGCACGCGTGACAGGATACGGATCCATGGCCAAGATCCACTTCCCAAGGCGTGGAGCCAAGGTCAAGGACTTGAGGTCACTGTTGACAAACGCCGATTCCGAGACAGAGAGGAAGTTCTTCAGGCACTTGATTTCGAACGGCATATTTGCCCTGACTCAAGGTCAGGTGCACTTCCACATTTCGTTGCCGCACACGGAAGAGGAAATTGACAAGTTGATCTCTACGACCCGAGAGTTCCTGAAGTCGCTAGCCAAGTAAGCTGGAACGCTCTCGAGAAGATCAAGAGATCTCGGGCGCATCAGCACCAGTACAGATTTGGGAAGTCCATTCTTCACTGTTGGGGTTCACGAACCGCCCATCTTACCCAGAATACCGCAATTGCAGCGGTAGCTATTGCCATAGACGCTAGGAAGACTGCTGCCTTTTGCCAGAAGTCTAGGCTACCCGCATAGAAGGCAAGATAGAGAACGATGAACGCAAACCATAGCGCTCCAACAATGATTGTTGCGGAAATTCCCGTCTCTAAGGAGACCATGTGTTTTCGGCCTACGCAATGGTTCCAGCTCGGTCCATGTATTTCTCGTTTGCGACGCTTGCGCACGCCGTCAGAATCAGAACGATCGGCGTCGCCAGTACGACCCACTGTCTTCCCGTGAAGTCGCAGGAAACCAATCGTCGTCCACTCCCGTCATGTCCTACGTTGTGATAGGCGCGTGCCACTTCTCAACATCAATGTTCAGACGGAGACTACCCGCTCTGTAAAGGAGCAATAAAGTCACGGAAAGCGACACTAGCAGGATTGCGGCGCTCGCTTCGAGTATTCCCTTCAAGCCTCCCATGAAAGTTGAGTATCCACCGAGCACGTTGCCGACTGCCATACCAAGGCTGAGCATCATACTGTAGATTCCCATCGCGGAACCTCGAAGCCCTCTGTTGGCCTTGTCTCCCACATGAGCCAAGGCTGAAGGAACTGTAGCCGTTGCCATGAAACCTCCCAATGCTATGAGCGGCAGTTGCTGGTAGATTCGCGGAGGGCTGTGTGAGACAGCCTCCAATGTGCTGAAGAGAAGCAGGATCAATCCAACGACCCCTATGCCGAGGGTCTTGCCTCTTCCTATCTTGTCCGACAGCCTTCCGAACAGCACAGACCCCATACCAATTCCGAAAGCTCCTAACGAAAGGGTCAGTCCGATTTCTGAAGTCTGAAGCCCAAATTCCCTGAGTGATCTAGGCAATACGAAGACTACGCCGAGTATGGAAGTGAGTCCAAGCCAGAGTGGTAGAATAGCGCGTGTATTTCGATCGAGAGCTGCGAGCGGGTTGATTCGGTGACTTCGAGTTGAGGAATGGCTTGTTTCTCTGATCCAGACAACGCTCGCGATACTCGCACCAAGAAGTAGAATACCAGTCGCAACAAACGCGAGCCCGTAGTTGCGGCCGGTGAAATGTAGAATGGTTGTGGCGAAGGATATTCCAAGCGCGTAACCCAGTATGTTTGAAAAGTCAAAGCCGCCCATACTGACGCCCCTGTTGCTTACACCCGTTAGATCAGTTATCATGGTTAGAGAAGAGACGGTGACGGCTGCGCCCGAGAATCCCATAATGGCATGGATAATTGAAATCGCGTAGAAATTTCTTGTTAACGACATTGCCATCGTAAGCAAGGAAATTGACAGGAGTCCCAGAAGGAGCATTCGTCGTCGCCCCTTTAAGTCGACATACGAACCGATAGGCGCGGCCGATACGAACTCCGCCAGCGGGTAAGCGGACAGAGCTATGCCGATCCCGAAGCTGCCCACATTTAGATACATCGGAAACAGTAGAATTATCGAGCCGAACCCAATTCTTGTGACAAGCATCGCTAGATACAGAATGAAGAGTTGCTGTTTGCTGTTAATCTCCAGAGTGCCATTTGCAGATCCTGACATATCGCGATGCTGAGAATCAGGGTCTGCGCTAGTTTCGTTGGTTGTCAAGCCATTTGGATGAGTTTGAACTTGGAAGAACGCTGGCATCTTGATCTTTCACGGCACGCTCCACAAATCCACAATCAAGCCATGCGGTCCTTCAACTTCAGGCTTCGCTGCTTTCGCGGTGGATCCTGTGTGGTAGCGCAAGATATTGTGCGGATTTACAGCGAAGAAGAACAATAGGCACGCAGCTACGAGTATTAGACTCCATGTAGAGATCATGGCGGATCATCCTAGAACAGCTTGTAGAGCGGTGAGCAGAGACAGGTCACTCCTCCATCTCCCTTGTAGAACTCAGACACCTCAACTTCAACAGGCTTGTAGCCTGCCTCTCTCAGTTTCATTGAAGTCTTAGGAACACCGGAAGGGATGAGAACTCTCCCTTCGCCTAAGTACAGTGCGTCTGCCGCATAGGCCTCCTCAGATGGAATTTTGATGAATCTGAAACTGGGAAATGATTCCGGATCAACCAGATCTGGCGCTATGATCATCGTCTTGTGGTTCAGATAGGAGGCGCCGCATAGAAGGTGTAGCAGATTCGTCTTCACTACGCTCACATCAATGTCGTTCAGGCTCGCGGAGAGTTGTCTGATGCCGCTCGGGTTTGTCCTTTGCGATTCTCCGACGAAGATACCGTGGTCAGTAATCAAGATGTCCCCTCCTTCCAAAGTCCCGGGCTGTTTCACGAAATGTGCTGTTCCAGTGTCAATTCTCCGGTCTCGCAGGTCGAGAAGCAGAGCTTTCTCTTCTCCCCTACGGCTGAGTTCACCAAATCTCCCAATTGTTGTTCGACGTGAGCCAAGTATTGCGGGATCCTGCATGAAAACTGAATCGGGGAGATTCTCCAAAGGATCTAGTTCGATGACTTGTATTCCTGATTCTCTTAGAGTTGAAACGTACTGCTTGTGTTGGTCCTTCGCAAGTCTCAGATCGATACTTGTCCTAGCCGGGTTCGTGGAAATACATTCGACATAACTGTCTGCAGGTGGACGCACAAACACTGTGTCGAAGAATCGGTCCATCCCGTTCATTCTATGTCATTCCATCCCCTTGACCACGAGATTGCGTCGTGAGTCCTTGTTCACAGGGTCTCATGGGGGGCAATTCATGAATTGTCCTGCTGGCGTATCGGGCTTCACTCTAGGACGTGGATGTTCTTCTTCGCGCAGATCTCCTTGAGGATCTTAGGCCAGACTGTGACGCTGACTTCGCCAAGGTGTGCTTTCTTAAGTAGCAGCATGTATGTGCGCGACTGTCCGATCCCGCCGCCGATGCTGAGCGGAAGCTCATTCTTGATGATTCCTTGGTGGTACGGCAGCTTGAGAAAATCAAGCTGACCGCAGATCTCCAACTGCTTCCTAAGAGTATCAGCATTGACACGGATGCCCATCGACGTGAGTTCGTGTCGACGCTTCGTCACCGGGTTCCAGACTAGAATATCACCGTTGAGACCATGCATTGGTCTACCGTCTTCCGACTTGGTCTCGGTAACCCAGTCATCGTAGTCAGCTGCTCGCATTTCATGCGGATAGCCGTCCTTGAGCACCCAGCCGACCCCGATGATGAAGACGGCAGGGTACTTCTGCAGAACCGCTGTCTCGCGCTGCTTGCGCGGCAGGTCTGGGTACATGTCTAAGATTTCTTCAGCATGCAGGAACGTGAGTTCGTCAGGTAGGCCGGGATACTTGTTTGTCTTCAGTTGGGGGAAGAGCTTCTGTACGTGGGTTTCAGCGCCTTTGAGGGCCTTCCAGATCTTTCTAACCGTGTCCTTCAGATAGTCTAGGTTGCGTTGATCCGCTGTGATTACTTTCTCCCAGTCCCATTGGTCCACGTAGGTGCTGTGGTCGTGGTCGAGGAAGTAGTCCTTGCGCACTGCGTGCATGTCGGTGCATATGCCTTCGCCAACTTTCATTCCAAACTGCTTCAGGGCAACTCGCTTCCACTTGGTTGCGGCCTGCACGACCTGGGCATCAACAGGATGCTTGTTGTAATCGTTGGAAATGTGGAATTGGATTGGGGTCCTCGAGCCGTCACGATCTAGCATGTCGTTGACGCCGCTCTCAACGTCCACAATCAAGGGAACCTGAACCATCATCAGATTGAGTTCTTTGCACAGGTTCTCTTCGATGTAGTTCTTTGCCGCAAAGATAGCTTTCTGCGTGTCCTTGCGGTCCAGTAGTGAGTTGTAGTCGCGGGGCAGAGTCTTTTCCAGCTCTTCATAGTTACCAATTCCGGGACCGGCTAGGTCCGCTTTCTTGTCCGCCATCACGTTTCGCTCCCTTCCAGAATGTGCCTTGTCTGGTCGGTCTGCACTTTTGGATATTAATTAAAGCTGTTGCGGCCTACCAGTATCAGCTGCCTGATTGTACGCATACTTCTTGCTCTGGGCTTTGTCGAACGGTGCCTGTCTCGAAGGGCATTTGCTTCTTTGGCATAGTTGGCAGCTGATGAAGGTCTCTTCTGTTGGGAAGATAATGCCTGAAATCGATTTTCGGGGTAACATCATCAGACTCTCGGTAAGAGTGACGCCAATTGTGTCTTTCACATCGCCAAGGATCGAGAACAGCTCCCTTTGTTGATTTATGGGCCAGTCGAGTTGCCCTGGGCCCATGTGCGATGTTGTTTCAAGGCCATACTGTCGTGAGATGTGCCGTTGGATGTATTCCAAGGCGGATCCGAGCGCGAGATCTCCCACGGCTTCAAGGATGAGCTTCGCTGTAATGCTCTCAGAATAGCGAGCCTTGTTCTCCAACGAGTCTCCTATGGTCAGGACGTATGGGAAGACTCTCTCTATGTGCTCTAGGTTCTTGGCCAATACACGGCTCGTGAACTCTGCGGCTTCGATCTCTACCTTGTCTGCACCGTGTCTGTTAACGTACGCCGTACCGGAGATGGCTCGAGGGTGGATCAGCGAGACGCCGGTCTTGAAGACATTGTCCGCACCGAGTGTCTGCAATCTTCTTTCATCTATCTTCAGTCTCTCTAGAGTCTTCTCAAAGCTCAGCTCGATTGGAAAACCATCCAAGACTCGAGAATTCAATTCGTGTATACTCCAGCTTTCGATTCAGATGTCAGAGTACTGTGAAACATTGTTCCTTGACCATTAGGCG
>Ga0315291_10006813_pt1 | contig 14178 bp, 10 predicted proteins | sample YL17G12_20_MG_FD_203070 | JGI IMG/M metagenome (GOLD analysis project Ga0315291, IMG submission 203070) | Sediment microbial communities from Yellowstone Lake, YNP, Wyoming, USA - YL17G12_20 | ecosystem: Environmental > Aquatic > Freshwater > Lake > Sediment | place: USA: Wyoming | collected...
ACCAGTGCGCAATAATCCACACCCTGTCCCGGGGGCGGTGAACGCAGGAAAAAGGGAACGAGCCCATGGCGGCGCAGGGCAAATCGACAAAACGCCGGGTCTTCGACGTCCACACGCACGCCTTCCCGGACGCGGTCGCCCCGAAGGCGCTCGAGCGCCTGGTCGGCATGGCGGTGTGGGAGAAGGTCAGGCCGACGCACGACGGGACGGCGGCGGGCCTGGTGGCGAGCATGGACCGGGCGGGCATCGAGCGGGCCGTCGTCTGCTCGGTGGCGACGAAGCCCGACCAGGTGCCGAAGATCAGCGCCTGGTCGGTCCGGATCGCGTCGCCGCGCCTCGTGCCGTTCGCCTCGATCCACCCCGACTATCCCGAGCCGGAGGCAGAGGTCGAGCGCCTCAGCGAGGCGGGGGTGCGGGGCCTCAAGTTTCATCCGGAGTACATGGGATGCGCGCTGGACGATCCGCGGTGCGTGCGCATCGCGCGAGCCGCGGCGCGGGCGGGCCTCGCGATGACCGTCCATGCGGGGTACGACTTCGCGTTCGAGAAGGAGGACCTGGCGAGCCCGGCGCGTGTGCGGCGGCTGCACGAACAGGTGCCGGACCTCAAGATGCTCGCGTGCCACCTGGGCGGATGGCGGCGGTGGGAGGATGCGCTGGACCAGGTCGCGGGGCTGCCGATCTATCTGGAGACGAGCATGACGCTGGGCCGGTGCGCGCCGGGGATCGTGGAGCGCATCCTTGCGAAGCATCCGCCCGAGTTGCTGCTTTTCGGGACCGACGCGCCGTGGGCGGACCCGTCGGCGGAGGTGGAGAAGTTTTTCGCGCTGCCGGCGGCCGGGGAGACGCTTCGCCGGGCGGCGTGGGAGAACGCGCTGGAGTTCGTCGGCGCGTAAAGGCGCGGGCGATGGACGGCGCGCCGGGACCCGTGCCACCCATCCCGTTACGGCTTTAGCGACTTCGGCGCGTCCAGAAGCGTCTGGAGGGCGGACCCGGCGAGGAGGGCGATGCGGCCGGCGCCCTCGACCATGGCGAAGCGGACGGGCCTCTCGCGCACGAGTTCCGCCACCTCGTCGGGCACCTTCTTGTCGGACACGAGCAGCGTCACCTCACCGTCGGCCGTCGTGACGACGATGCGGAAGGCGGGCTTGTCCAGGCCGAAACGCGCGAGGTCCTTCGAATCGTAGGCGGCCCACCGGGCGGCCTGGAGGCGCGCGACGGCGGAGGCGAGGTCGCGGGCGGCGTCGGCCTGGACCGAGCCGGCGGACTGGCCCGCGTCGTCCAGGCGGACCCACTCGTCGCCTTCCTTGCGGAGGCGCAGGCGCGACTTGCCGGCGACAACCTCCAGGCCCTTCACGTCGGCCGCGTAGAACTCCGTGAGCAGGCGCGGAAGCGGCTCGCCGGCGGCCTCGAAAAAGGTCTCGGAGACAACCTCGGCCACGAGGTCGCGCCCGTCGAGGCGCGCGGCGCACGTGCCGGTGTCCTGGATCGCCAGCCGGAGGACCTTCTCCTCCGGGGCGGCGCCTTCGGCCTTGGGGGCGAGCGCCAGGCGGCAGACGACGGCGCCCTCGTCCAAGGCGTAGGGCTTGAAGTTCTCCGTGGCCGCGAGCCACTTGCCCGCCCGCAGGTCTTTCAGGGTTTCCAGCAGGCCGTCGGCGAAGGCGGGGTCGGCGTCGGCTTCGATGGGCTCGACGACCTTCCACTTGTCGCCCGCGCGCTCCAGCCGAACCGTCCGGTCGGGGGTCCGAACGCTTAGGCGCGTGACGTCCTTGGGATTGAAGGTGAGGACCGCGCGGTCGAGGCAGGCGAGCCAGCCCTCCTGGAAGAACTCCAGGTCCTTTTCGGCGGCGCGTCCGATCCAGGGCTCTTGGATGTTGGCGAGGAGCGTTCGGCTCTCGGCCGTTCCGCCCACGTCCAGGCCGCGCGGCGCCGCCTCGCCCTCCAGGTGGAGGCGCAGGCGGCCCTGGGCCTTCAGGCCGTCGGGGAACTCTCGCTTCTGCTCCGCGTCGGAGAGGAAATAGAGGACACGAAGGTCGGCGGCGGCGGCGAGGAATCGCTGGACGGCGTCGGAGTCGGCGGTCGCCTCGTCGCGTCCGGCGACGCGGAGGCGCCACGTCGAATCGGTCCTGGCGAGTTCGAAGCGTCCGGCCGCGTTCTCGACCTCGACGCGGCTGACGCGTCCGGTGCGGAGCGCCAGCGCGCGGCAGTCGCGGAGGGCATCGGCCTTTTTCTCGAGCGGCTCCAGGGCCGACGCGTCCACCGCCACCACGCACGGGAAATCTCCCGTCGCCAGATACACGGTCTGCTTCTTCAGGTCCGCCCACGTGCCGAACCGAAGCGTCTGCGCGACGACCGGCTCGAGCACGGGCTTCTCCTGCTTGGCTTCGGGCTTCTTTTCAGCCTCGGGCGCCTCGGCCTCGGCGGCCTCGGGGTTCGCGGGCTTGGGCGCTTCCTCGGCGGGAGGCTCGGGCGCTTTCTTGTAGAGGGTGACGACGAGGCGCGGCGGCTCCAGGCCGTAGCGCGCCAGGTCCGCAGCCTCGGTCGGCACGAACTCCTTGACGCGCAGGCCGGCGACCTGGCGGAGGATGGCGTCGCACGCGTCGCTGTCCGCGCGGGCGACGAGCGGCTGGGCGAGGACCCAGCGCGAAGGGTCCTCGTCGGAGCGGTCGAGACGGACGGCCCCTTCGGGGCCCTCGAGCGTGATGCGGACGATCTCGGCGCGGTCGGGGGCGGCAATGTCGCGGCTGCGGTAGGTGTCCACCTTCTCGCGGGCTCGCTCGAGCAGCGTGTCGTCTTCGAGGACCGAGACGCGGTCCGAGCCGTCGAGGCGGACGTACAGGCCTTCGCCCAGCGGCCCGCGCCGGCCGACGTCCACGACCACGGTGCGTTCGGGCCGGTCGTCGGCCTTCGGCACGACGGCGGTCAGGCGGAAGGCGGGGGGCTCCAGGTCGAGGTCCGCCAGCGACGGCCCGCCGTCGGCGCCGGGCGTGAACGCCTGGCGGAACCTGGCCTCCAGGGCGGCGCGGAGGAGGCGCTCGACCTCGTAATTGTCGGCGGGGTACGCGAGGGGTTCGACGAGCCGCCACTTGCCGTCCGCCTGGGCGAAGGCGGCCTTGGTTTCGAGGTTGCCGTCGCGTCGCTCGGCGAGCGTGGCGCTCGCCAGGTCGGCGAGGGAGACGTTCTCGACGAGGGGCCGGTCGCCGGCCGCCGGCGCGGTCTCGGGGGCCGGGCCCGCCAGACGGTCGCGCACCAGGTACACGGCGAGGGCGACGGCGAGAACCGCAACGGCGAGGGCCAGCGTGGTCGAGTAGCGCATCCCTTATCTCCTGCGGAGGATGAAGACGGCGAGTCCGACGAGTCCGACAACGATCGGCAGGCCGCCGATGACCAGGATCCTCAGCGTCAGCGCCCACCCGCCCAGGTCGCCGATGCGGCGGGCCTGGAGCGCCTCCGGGCTGACCGTGATGAGGTGCTCCGTGCCGGCCACCCAGAGGAGGCTGTTGAGGAACAATTCGGCGTTGGCGGGGAAGACCGTCTGGCCGAAAATGTTGCGATAGAGCGCGACGCGGTCCTGGGCGAAGTCGGCGTCGCCGAAGCAGACGACCTTCTGAATTTTCTTTTCGGGTTCGGCAGCCGGGGGTTCGCCCTCGGCGGCCGGGGCGGCTTGGGTTTCGGCGGCCAGTTCGCGGGTGACGGCGGCGGCGAGGACGACGGGCCGGCCGGCCGTCGCAATCAGGTCGCTCGCCTCGTCGCGCGTCGCCTCGCCGCGCATCGCCTCGAAGGTGACGGTGTCGGCCCAGTAATCGGCGCCGGTCGGAAGGAGAAGGATCGGCTCGACGCGGACGCCGGCGGGGGCGTTGGCGGCCGGCATGAGGGCCATCGCCGTCAGGAAGACCGACGGCAGGGCGCCCAGCGGCGCGGTGATCGGCGCCCGCGGGTACTCCGTGATTTCGATCTGCGGGATCGCCTTCTCCGTGCCGCGAGCGTCCACCTGCATCCGGTGGACGGCGACGGTGTCGAAACGGGCGTCCAGGCCGAACATTTCAAAGAGGTCCGCGTACGGGACGCGAACCCCGAACATGCTGGTCGGTTCGGCGAGGAGGATGGCCGGCGCGCCCTGGCGAATCGCCTCGATCACCGGGGCGTATTGTTCGGGCGACGCGGGCGGCCGGGGCATCTGCGGGTTCGGCGCGGGCGGAGGGACGAGCACCAGGATCGCGAACGTCATGTGCTCCGGCCGGGGCATCTCGGGCTCTTGCATGAGGTCCCAATCCTCGACGAGGAAGTTGGCCCGTCGGAGGCGTTCGGCCATGTCGGCGAACGGGCCGCCCCAGGAGGTGGCCGGCTCGCCGGCCGTGACAAAGAGGACGGCGGGCTTGTCCTCGTGCAGGAGACCCAGAAGGGCGCTCGAGACGGCCTGTTCGCCGGCGAAAAGGCGTTCGGGCTGGTCGAGCTGATCGGCGGCGGGGTTGTGGACCCAGACGTCGTCGAAGGAGACGACCTCGACCTTCGCGGGGGTTTCCAGGAGGATGGTTTCGCCTTCGCCGATGCGGCTGCGGAGTTGGTCGAGTTCGAGTTGCGGCAGGTCGTCGGCCTCGCGGGTGAGTTTCTCGATGCGCTCCGTGAGGGGCCCGTAGGTTTTATCGGCGGAGGCGAGGAGGTCGCGGACGTCGGCCGGTGCGTCGGCGGGGACCGCCTGGCGCAATTGGGCGTACAGGGCGCCGGCGGCCTCAAAGTCGTCGCGGACCGGCGAGAGGAACAACTCGCGGGCGCGGCTGATGGCGCTCGAATAGGCGGGCAGGGCCTGCTCGGCGAGGGATTGGACGGCCGCGCCCGTGAACTCGCCGACGTCTTTCAACTGACGCCAACGCTGGGCGACCGTGTGCAGGGTGCTCGTGACCTCCTCGGGCCCGCTGGTCCAGGCGTCAGCGGCCTCGTCGAGCCGTTTGGCCTCAGCCTCCAGAGCCGCGTCGAGGTCCTTTCGGAGTTGCTCGAAGTCGGCGACGATCTGCTTCGGCTTCTCGAGTTCCTTCGCGTAGCGCTCGCGGAGGCGCGCGACCAGCGCCTCGACCTTGGCGGCGCCCACGGCGGGGTTGATCTCCTCGACGGTGATCCGGGAGGAGGCGGTCTCGTACTCCGACAGGAGGTCCTGGACCCGCCGGAACTGTTCCTCGGAGGCGGGGATCTCGGGGGTGTGGGAGTAAAGATTCGTCAGGCGGACGTCCCAGTCGGCGGGGACGTCCTTCAGAAGCGCACGGGTGCGCGGGCTGAGGCTGAAGCGGCCGGTGGCGGTCCAGTCGCTCCGCGCCGTGCCGCGAAGCAGCGCCCCCGAAAGCCACACCGCCGCAACGACGAGCACCGTCGCCAGGACGACGGCCAGGGCGACGTTCGAGCCGAACCGGACCCACCGCTCGGCCTGCGAGAGGGGTCCGGCCGGCGCGGAGGAGGCCGGCTTGCGAGACTTCTCGTTCGGACGGTCTAGCGCCATCGGCGACTCTCCACGATCTTGACCGCGAGGAAGAGAACGTAAAGCGTCAGGGCGACGAAGTAGAGCACGTGCACCAGGTCCACGACGCCTTGGCTGAAATCGGTGTAGTGGCTTCGGACGGCCGCCTGCTGGAGGATGTGGCGCCAGAAGGACGGCACGGCGGCGGCGATCCACGGCGCCAGGATGCCCAGCAGGGCGAGGGTCACGACAGCAACGATGGCGGCCAGGACCTGGCTTTGCGACATCGAGGACGCGAAGATGCCGACCGCGATGTAGAACGCCCCCAACAGCGCCAAGCCGAGGTACCCGGCGGCGATGGGCCCGTAGTCCGGCTGGCCGAACGCCGCCAGCAGGACGACGTAAACAAGAGTCGGCGCGAGCATGGCCAGATACACGAGCCAGCAGCCCAGGAACTTGCCGACCACCACCTCGACGTCGGTCACGGGGGCGGTCATGAGGGTTTCGATCGTGCCGCTGCGGAACTCTTCGGCCAGGCTCCGCATCGTCAGAAGGGGGAGAATAAAGATAAGGATGACCATCATGACGTCGAAGATGGACCGCATCTGGGCGGGGGCGCCGGGATAGAAATCGCCCAGGGCGAAGAACGCCCCCGAGAGGACCAGGAACAGGCCGATCACCACGTAGGCGACGGGCGAGACGAAGTAGGAGGCGATCTCGCGGCGGGTCAGGACCAGAATGTTTCGCATCGCGTCCCTCCTTGAATCACACCTTGATTTCAACGCAGAGAGCGCAGAGGTCGCAGAGATAAATTTGTTTATTCAAACACATCGTCCTCTTCTGTTTCTCTGCGTTCTCTGCGCCCTGCTCTGCGTAGCCCGCTACGCAGGGCGAAGCAGAGTCTCTGCGGTGAATCTCCCTTTCTTCAGGCCGCCGAGACAGATCGGCCCTCCGACCGGCCCGTCACGATCCGCATCCAGAGGTCGTCCAGGGTGGGGGCCAGGCTGTGCATCTCGCGCAGGCGCCAGCCGCGGGCGGCCACCAGGCCGTACAGCGCCTCCCGCAGGTCGCCGGAGCCCGCCGGCGTCACCGTCAGCCTCCACCATCCGCCGCCCGCGTCCTCGCGGTCCACGCCGGCCACGCCCGTCACCTGGCCCACGGCCCGGACCATTTCGTTGGGTCCCTCGACGGCGGTGCCGTCGGCGGCACGGACCTCCAGGACGACGCGGCGGTGCTGGACGAGCCCTCGGCTCAGGTCATCGAGGCTTCCGGCGGCGGCGATGCGGCCCTCGGCGATGATCACCAGGTGCGAGCACGTCTTCTCGACCTGGGGGAGGATGTGGCTGGAGAGGAGGATCGTGTGCTTCTCGCCCAGCGAGCGGATCAGACGCTGGACCTCCTGGATCTGCGTCGGGTCCAGGCCGATGGTCGGCTCGTCGAGGATGAGGACGGGCGGCTCGCCGAGGAGCGCCTCGGCCAGGCCCACGCGCTGCCGGAACCCTTTCGACAGTTGCCCCACCAGCCGGCGACGCATGTCCGACAGCCAGCACCGCTGGATGCCGGCGTCGACGACGGCGCGGCGCTTGGAGGCGGGGATCCCCTTCAGCGTCGCCCGGAACTTCAGGTACTCCTCGACCCGCATCTCGGGGTAGAGGGGGACGTTCTCCGGCATGTAGCCGACGCTGGAGCGGACGGCCAGGCTGTCGGTGAAGACGTCGCGTCCGGCGACGGCGGCCCGTCCGCTCGTGGCCGGGATGAACCCCGTCAGGATGCGCAGGGTCGTGGATTTGCCGGCCCCGTTCGGCCCCAGGAAACCGACGATCTGCCCCTCGAGGACCTCGAAGGAGGCGCGGTCCAGCGCCAGCGTGCGGCCGTACCATTTCGTCAGGTTTTCGACCTGGATCATCGCGGCCACGTTCGACCCTCCCGGCCCGCGTCTCGGATGGAGCGGACCTCTATCGTAATGGAATAGCGCTCTTTACAGCAACCCGGCCCCCGTTGTCAAGGGGAGACTGCCGGGGAGACTGCCGCGCCGGGCCTCACGATCCGGAGCGTTTGGCGCGGCTGGGCCAAGGACGCGAGGGCGCTCTTGCGTCGGGGCGGGCGGGGCGGTAGGCTGGCCGCCACTTTTCTCTCAAGGAGCCCTGCCATGGACGACATCCTCCGCCGCGCCGAAGACCTGGGCCGAGCCATCCGCGAGCACCCGCGCTACAAGCGCCTCGTGGAGGCCGACGGCCGCGTCCGGGCCGACAAGCAGGCGACGGCGGCGCTGGACGCCTACAACCAGGCGGTCCTCAAGATCGCCGAGAAGGAGCACCGCCAGCAACCGATCGCGGTCGAGGAGAAGCGGGACGTGGAGCGGCTGCGTGGCGCGGTGGTGGCGAACGACACCGTCAAGGCGTTCATGCGGACGCAGGCGGATTACGCGGAACTGATGAAGCGAATGAACGACGCCATCTACGGGGAACTGAGGCCGCCGACCGAAGAGCCCGCGCCGGAGGCGTAGGCGGCTGCCTCATGCCGCGGGGGGCTGAGGCGGACGGCGGACGAGCGCGTAATGGAGCGCCAGTCCCGCCGCGAACCCGACCGCCATGTTGACGGCGACGGCGCCGGCGACGGTGGCGGCGAAGGGTGCCAGGTCGCGGGTCCACCGCAGGTCGCGGGCGAACTTCGCCATCTCGATTCCGACCAGCAACATCATCGCGCCGACGATGGCGGTCGGAAAGGCGGCGAAGACGGCGGCGATGCTCCCCGCCAGGAAGAGGCCCAGGAAGATTTCCAGACCCCCCTCGATAAGGTTCGTGCCGCCGGTCCGCGCGCCGAAATAATACTGTCCGGCCAGGCCGCCGGCGCCATGGCAGAGCGGCATGCCGCCGAAGAACGGAAGCACCACGTTCATCACGCCCATATTGAGGGCGAGTTGGCGCGGCGAGACACGCCGGCCGGGCCACCAATGCGCAATCAGGGCCGAGGTCGCGATGACGGCGTTCGTGGCCGTCAGCGGAATCTGCGCCAAGCCCCCGTCCCGCAGCACCGGCCAGATCTGGCGCACGGAAACCGAGGTGATCGGCGGCAGGGCGAACGCCGGGCCCTCGACGCCGGCCCATTGGCCCCTGGCCAGCATGATGCCAAGGCCGAGCGCCACCAAGACGACGGCGGCGGGCGCGTAGCGATTCTCGCGCAGCACCAGCACGATGACGACGGCGGCGGCACCGAGAAGCAACCAGGAACTGACCATCTTGACGCCCTCGACGGCCAGCAGCACGCCGAGCGACACCTGAATGCCGCGGACGACAGACTTGGGCGTCCACCGGGCCACGTAGGTCATCGCACCCGTCGCCCCCAGGACCAGCCAGACCGCCCCCATGACCAGGGCCGAGGTGTACACCTTCTCCGGGGTCCACGCCTGGGCGATGGCGACGACGGCGAGGACCTTCATCGGCTCGATGGGCATGGGGAGGCGGTACGCGAGGCCGGTGACGACGTTCGCCAGGCCCATCATGACCAGGAGGCCCGCGGGGTCCATCTTGCAGACCGCCAGGTAGCCGATGGCCAGAGGCAGGAGCGTGCCGAAGTCGCCCATCGAGCCGGCCAACTCGCGGAGGCTGAACTCGAAGGAGCGGATGCGCATGGTTATGGGGCGTACGCGCCCGCCCATGCCGTCGCCGTGACGGGCAGCGCGGGAACCGGCCTGTGGCCGACGAAGGGATTACTTTTCTTCATCACCGGCGTCCGGCCCGATCTCCTCGAACCCCTTGTAGAGCCGCTCCTCGAACATGCGGTTCCAGGCGGTCCACCGGCGGTCGGGGTCGGCGTCTTTGCCGACGTCGCGCCAGAAGGCGTGGAGTTTGGCGTCGAGGTTGTCGAGGTGGTTCAGGGCAAACGCCTCGGCGGTCATCGGCAGTTTGGGACTTCCGAACGCGTACTCGCCGTGGTGCGCCAGGATCATGTGCCGCAGGACGTCGGCGAGCGGCTCGGGGAAGTCGGTTCCTCCGGCGCGGACGGCCTGGATCTTCTCATTGAGCATGGCGACGCCCTGGATGAGATGGCCGACGAGGCGCCCCGCGTCCGTGTAGCCGAGCGCCTTCTCGTACGCCAGTTCGCGGACCTTGCCGAGGTCGTGCCAGAGGACGCCCACGAGAAGCACGTCGCGGTCGAGTTTCGGATAGTGGCGGCAGACGAGGACGGCGGTGTCGGCGATGCTGAGGGTGTGCTCCACCAGGCCCCCCAGATAGGCGTGGTGGAGTTTTTCGGCGGCGGGGGCGCGCTTCAAATCGGCCAGAAGAGGCTCGTCGGCCCAGACGGCCTCGACGAGGGCCCGCAGGGCGGGACGCTCGATCTCGTCCAGGATCGCCTTCAGGCGCGCGAGATCCTCCTCCGGGCTCCCCGGGCCGACGGGGAGGAAGTCGGAGGCGGTCACTTCGTTTTCGCGTGCCGGCCGCATCGCCTCGATGACGACCTGGAGTTCGCCTCCGTATTCGCCGACGCGTCCCTTGACCAGGGCGAATCCGCCCTGGGGGATGGCGGCGAAGAGGGCCTCGGTGGCGTCCCACATGACCGCGCGGATGTCGCCCGTGCGGTCGCGCAGGCGGGCGGAGATGAAGTACGTCCCCTTCTTGGTGGTCCGGAGGTCCTTCTCGGCCACATGGTAGACGTCCTCGACGATCTGGCCCGGAGTTCTGAACTGTTCAACATAGGTTCGCGGCATCGTTTCTCCTATCGGCCGAGGCTCCGCAGCGTCTGTTCGTAGAGGAGGTTGAACTCGGCCGGGGCGAGGCGCTCCACGTGGCCGTCGGCGAAGAGCACGTACAGGCCCTCGGCCGGCGTCCCGCCGGGCGGAAAAACCTCGTAGCCGAGCACGCGGGCCCACGGCGGGCCGGACGTCACCGCCTCGTTCGTGAGCGGCACGAGTTGGTAATCGCCGTCCGGCAGGTGCTCCTCCAGGGCGGGGTTCAGGAGGACGGCGGGGTCGTCCAGGTAATCCGGCGTCAGGGCCGCCAGCGTCGCGGGGTACTGTCCGTGATCCGCCCGGTACGCCAGCGCCGCCGCCCCGATCCGCCGAAGGCGCATCGCGCCGGAGGCCCGCTCCTCGCCGCCGCCGGCCCCGGCCGACATCCACGCGGCGAGTTGCTCCAGTCCCGCGCGGCTCATGGTGACGCGGATCTCGCGGCCGTCGGCCTGGACGGTGTAGAGCGGCTCAGCCGGGGGTTCGGCGAGGGGCATTCCGCCGAACATGGCGGGCAGGGCCATGGCGAGCGGGTCGGCCAACGCCTGCGCCGCCGACGCCGTCACCGACGCCAAGCGCCCTTCGCGCAGCGTGAGCGTCGCGCGCAGCGCCGCCGCCTCGTCGGCCAGGTTGACGGACCCGGCGGCCGTCTCCGCGTCCAGCGCCAGGGCGACAAGGTTATGGAGGAGCGCGAATTCCATAACGCGCTCCAGGTCGGTGTGAGGCCTGAGGAGGCGGCCCCGCTCCCGGCCCCACTCGGTGCGGAGGGCCGCCTTGAGTTTCGCGGGCATGCGTCCCGCGAACGTGATTTCGCCGGGCGCGGCCAGTTCACGCTGCGGCCAGGGCGGCGTGCCGTAAAGCGTCGTGGCGGCGGTCAGCGCCGCCGGGAGCCAGTCCGGCATCGCGACCACAACCGTCCGGGGGCCCGGGAACGCCACCAGCACGTCCGATGCGGGGCGATGCACCGGCCCGGGGATGCCCGGAACGTTGATGGGCTGGCGACCGTCCTCCTTCACAAAGAAGGTCTCGGGCTGGGTATCCCGGCTGAGGGCCAACACGAAACCGATCCGCGGTTCGTCCAGTTCGCCGTCCTCCTCGTACGTCAGTTTGAAAAAAAGGACCGCTGCTGCCACGTCCTTCTCGGGGTCGATGGCCATTTCTTTCTGCAAATCCTCGACGAACTCCTGGTACCAGCCGACCTTGGGATCCGCGAATCGTTTCCAGAAGTCGGTTCTGACCAGTTGGTCCACCCGCACACAGACCGCCAGATCGGCGTCGGGCGGGACGTAGGCGAGGACGCTCATTGCCGCATCGCCGGCAGGCCGGGCGGGCGGCGGGACTTGAGCGTGAAGCGCGGCCGTCAAAAGAACGAGGGCCGGCCCGAACGCAGCAACGGCTTTCATGGCGGAGTCCTTCCCTGCCGGCGGCCCGGCGGGCCGGCGGCCGGCCATTATAGGCCAGCGCGCCGCCGGCCGCCAATCAAGTTTTCCTTGCTCGGGCGCCGGGGCGGGCCTATGATTCGACCGTTCCGCATCAGCGTCGGTTCCCGGCTTTTTGGAGCGCGCGAGCGCATGCCGAGCGAATACGAACAGCAGCGACGTAAAAAGGCCGAAGCCCTTCGCGGCATGGGCCTGGACCCGTTCGGCGGGCGCTTTGCGGACACCATCGGGGCGGCCGAGGCGCGCCGGCGGTTCGAGGCGGCCGGCGAAGGGACGCCCGCCCGCGTCGCGGGTCGCCTGATGGGGATGCGAGAGTTCGGCAAACTTATCTTCGGCGACCTCGTGGACTGGACGGGGCGGATCCAACTGGCCTTCAGCCGAAAGAAGATCCCGCCCGAGATGTGGGACCGCGTCAAGCAGTTGGACCTCGGCGACTGGGTGGGCGTAGACGGGCGGCTCACGAAGACGCGGACGGGGGAGATCACGGTCGGCGTCGAGGCGCTCCAGGTGCTCTCGAAGGCGCTCCTGCCGCCACCGGAGAAATGGCACGGCCTTCAGGACGTCGAGGCCCGGTACCGCCAGCGGTACGTGGACCTCTTTGCGAACCCCGAGGTGCGCCAGATGTTCCTGGCGCGGTCGCTCCTGGTGGACGAGACGCGGCGGTTCCTGAAGGAGCGCGGCTTCGTCGAGGTCGAGACGCCGGTGCTCCAGCCGATTTACGGCGGGGCGGCCGCCAGGCCCTTCACGACCCATCACAACACGCTCGACGCGGACCTGTACCTTCGGATCTCGCCGGAACTGTACCTGAAGCGCCTGCTGGTGGGCGGGATGGAGCGCGTCTTCGAGATCGGCCGCGTCTTCCGCAACGAGGGCCTCTCGACCCGCCACAACCCCGAGTTCACGATGCTCGAGGTCTACCAGGCCTACGCCGACTACACCGACATGATGGAACTGACCGAAAGCCTCGTCGAGAGCCTGGCGCGGACGGTCTCGGGCGGGAAGACCTGCCTGCCGTTCGGCGGGCACGAGATCGAGTACAAGGCCCCGTGGCGGCGGGCGAAGTACGCCGACCTCCTCGAGGAGCACGCGGGCGTCCGCCTCGGCGACGAGCCGGCCGTCCGCGCCAAGGCCCGCGAACTCGGCCTCGAGGAATCCAACAAGCACGCGGACATCGTGACGCACGACCTCTTTGAGCGCACGGTCGAGGAGCACCTCGTGCAGCCGACGTTCGTGATGGACTGGCCGGCGCGGCTCTGCCCGCTGACGAAGCGCAAAGCGGACGACCCGGGAATCGCCGAACGCTTCGAGCCGATGGTCGCCGGCATGGAACTCGGGAACGCGTACACGGAACTGAACGACCCGGACGTGCAGGAGGCGGCGCTTCGGACGCAACTGGAAGGCCAGAAGGAAACGATGGCGGTGATGGACGAGGATTTTCTCGTGGCGCTGAAGCACGGCATGCCGCCCGCGGGGGGATTGGGGATCGGCATGGACCGGCTCGTCATGCTCCTGGCGGGCGCGCCGAGCATCCGCGACGTGGTTCTCTTCCCGCAACTGAGGCCGCGTCCGCCCGAAAGGTAGCGCATCATGGCCGAGTGGCTTTCGGCGCACTGGGACCTGGCGGCGGTGGTGGGAGCGGCCGCCGGCACGCTGGTCGCGCTGCTCCTCCTGTCGTCCGTCTATAAGCCCGTCCTGTGCCTGAAGTACCTCTTTGCGGGGTGGAAGGCCGTCGTGCCCCTGGTCTCCGCCCTGCCGGCCGCGCTCGGCGTGTTTCTGCTGATCCTGGTGTTCGCGATCATGGACGGGTTCGTGGCCGAGACGCGCGAGATGACGCGCGGGACGCTCTCGGACATCATCGTCGAGGCGCACCTGGGCGGCCTGCCGTACTACGACGAGTTCGCCGACCGCATCGAGCGGCTGGAAGACGTCGAGGCCGCCACGCCGATCATCCAGACGTACGCCATCGCCCGCATCAAGCCGTCGAGCGGCCTTTACATGCCGATCGTCCGGCCGTGCATGCTGATCGGCATCCGTCCGGCGGAGAAGGCGAAGATGGGGCGGTTCCTTCAGTACCTGGGTCGGCGGCGCGCGCTGGAGGGCGCCTCGGCGGAGACGCTGGAGCGCCTGCTGGCCGTTCCGGCCGGGTGGCAGAAGCCCGGCGGGCCGCCGCGGGCGGCGACGATCGCGGGGACGGCCGTCGTCGGCATCCCCGAGCCGCACCTCGTTCTGGAACGGGCCGACCTCGCCGCCGGCCGCCGGGTGCTGGCCTGGTTCCTGGCGGCCGGGATGACGGTCGTGACGCTCTTTGTTTGGCGGGCGCAGGTCCACCGCCCCGGGCGCACGGGTTGGCTGGCGGCGACGGTTCTGTGCGCCGTCTCGGCCGCCGGCCTGTATGGGACGGCGATCCTGATGCCCGCGCAGCCGGGCCACATCCAGCGCGTCGAGATCGAGGACGAGCCGGTCCTCGCCCTGGGCGACGACCTGGTGGTCTCGACGATCCCCGTCCGGACGTCGGGGGCGCTGGAGACAGAGCCCGGCGGCATGCCGAAGGTCTCCAGCCGAGCCCTCGC
>Ga0315291_10006814_pt1 | contig 14177 bp, 10 predicted proteins | sample YL17G12_20_MG_FD_203070 | JGI IMG/M metagenome (GOLD analysis project Ga0315291, IMG submission 203070) | Sediment microbial communities from Yellowstone Lake, YNP, Wyoming, USA - YL17G12_20 | ecosystem: Environmental > Aquatic > Freshwater > Lake > Sediment | place: USA: Wyoming | collected...
GCCCCTGCGCCGAAGGGTTGGGGTCAATCGCTAATTTTTGGCTGTGATAGCGACAGCTGCATTCTTTTGTGTTAAACTTGAAACACAACGCTACTGAAGTAGATATCCAAAATTAGCAATTTGACGTTTTTATTGTCACCCTGAGCGCAGCGAAGGGTCTCTTGCTCCCGCAGGGAGAGATTCTGAGTCCTTCTTAGAAGGACTCAGAATGACAGTAAAAGGACAGTTGCTGTTTTCAGGAGATACTATGATTAGACCAGATGGCCGCACCCACGACGAGCTGCGCCCGGTGCGCATCACCCCCGGCTACCTGAGCTTTGCCGAAGGCTCGGCGCTTATCGAGCTAGGGGAGACGCGGGTGCTCTGCGCAGTCACTCTGGAGAACAAGGCACCTCTCTTTCTCAAAGAAAGAGGCACGGGCTGGATTACTGCCGAATATGCTATGCTGCCCCGCTCCACCCTTACACGCTCTCCCCGTGCCTCAGCGGCAGGCGGCCGCAGCCAGGAAATTCAGCGTCTCATTGGCCGTTCTCTGAGGGCCATTACTGACCTATCCGCGCTAGGTGAGAGAACGTTTATCGTGGACTGCGATGTGATACAGGCGGATGGTGGCACTCGCACCGCCGCCGTCACCGGGGCCTATGTGGCCCTGGTTCAGGCCCTGGAGAGCCTGGTCAGAATGGCGGTGCTGCCCCGGATGCCACTTAAGGGGATCGTGGCTGCCACCAGTGTAGGCATTGTGGACGGCCAGACACTGCTTGACCTGTGCTATGAAGAGGACTCCCGCGCCGAGGTGGACTTCAACGTAGTGATGACAGACAAGGGCGAGTTCGTGGAAATTCAAGGCACTGCTGAGAGTGTGCCCTTCCCCCGTCAGACAGTTGATGCTATCCTTTCACTGGCGGAGAAAGGCATCCGCCAGCTTCACCAGGAGCAGCTCAAAGCACTGGGCAAAGTTCGAGGATAGCCAGAGCCGTTTTGGGACTATAATTTCCAGTGAGGGGTATCATGCCCACCGCTATCACTGAGCTGTCCTTGCCTGAACTGGAAAAGCTGGTTTGCTCCTGTGGCGAGGCCAAGTACCGTGCCAGGCAACTGGCCAGGGGAATATACCGGAGTCAGGCCCTGGGCTTTGAAGAATTGGCTGATCTGCCCCTGGGGCTGAGAGAGAAGCTCAGCCAAAATTTCTGGTTTGAAAGTCTTGTGCTGCTGACTAAGGCAGTCTCATCTGATGGGCTTACAGAGAAACTCCTGTTCCGGTTGAAAGATGGCCGCACCATCGAGACAGTAGCCATGCATTATCCAGCCTCAGCCACCGGCAGGAGACGGTGCACGCTGTGCCTGTCCACCCAAGTAGGCTGTGCCATCGGCTGTCCCTTCTGCGCCACCGGCCAACAAAGGTTTGAGCGCAACCTGAGCTCGGGCGAAATCGTAGACCAGGTCCTCTATTTAGCCCGCCGCCTCGCCAGCCAGGAAGATGCGGCTAGGGTTACCAACATAGTTTTCATGGGCATGGGAGAGCCTCTGGCCAACTACGAGGCCGTCTGGCAGGCTATCGAAAGGCTAAACGCCCCCTGGGGTTTCGGCCTGGGCAGCCGTCATTTTACCATCTCCACAATAGGCCTGGTGCCTCAAATCAGGCGGCTCAGCCGGGAAAAGCTGCAGGTTGGGTTGGCCATTTCTTTGCACGCAGCCGATAACGCTCTCCGAGACAAGCTTGTCCCTATCAACAAGACTTATTCCTTAGAGATGTTGCTCCCTGTCTGTCAGGAATACGTTGACCTCACCGGCCGCCGCATAAGCTTTGAATACGCCCTGTTCCGAGGGATAAATGACAGCCTGGAGCAGGCCAGCGAGTTGGGTGGATTGCTTAGAGGTCTCAATTGCCACGTTAACCTGATACCTGCCAATGTCAACGCCAACTCAGAATTTAAGCCCTCGCCCAGAAAACAGGCGGTCGCCTTCGGGGCAGAGCTGGAACGTTGCCATGTCAAAGCTACCATCAGAGCAGAGCGGGGCACCGATATAGAGGCTGGCTGCGGGCAGTTACGCAGCAAACTATCCACAGCTCACCCCAAAAAGATTAAGCAGTCTGCGGGATGAAAGGGGGTTCTCATGGACGAGCTAAAAGAGCTGCGAGCAAGAATTAGAGTTTTGGAGGATCTTGAGGCCATCAAGAAGCTAAAAGCCAGGTATTGGCTTTATATGGACAGAAAACTATGGGATGAGTATGGCGACTGTTTTACAGAAGATGCCGTAATGGATGTGCCTCCAACAACGAAATGGCAGGGCAGAAAAGAGATTGTCCAGTCACTTTCAAAGGTGCTGAACTCGCTCATCACCGTCCATCAGGGGCACCACGCCGATATTGAAATAATGAGTGAGACGACAGCCAAAGCCACATGGGCAATGTATGACAACATACAAGATATGCGCTCAAATACAAAAATGGAAGGTTATGGCTTTTACGAAGACGAATATGTCAAAGAGCACGGCAGGTGGAAGATAAAAAACTTGAAGCTCACTCGTTTCTTTACACAAAGCCAGAGAATAGACGTGGGCAGTCAGCCCAAGGCCCGGTTACCGTAGTCCACCCAAAGAAGTAGCAGCGACCGTACTTGGCTCCATAGCCATCACAGGAAATCCTGCCTGGAGAATCAACTATGCTGGCTTGCCGTCAGCACCACATAGTATGGAAAAGGGGATTCCACAAGGGGCAAGCCCCTTTGGCGGGGCTTGGGGGTGTCCCCCAACCTCCCCTCCCAATTCCCCCAAGACTGGGGGACTAAGGGGGCTGAAAAAACTATTTTCGAAGGAATGTCAAGAGCATAACCACAACTTTAAGGAAGGTAGAAAATGGGTACAGCAGAGAAGCCACTGGAAGGGAAAGTTGCCATCGTGACAGGCGCTGGCGGTGGCATCGGCCAAAAGTTTGCGGAGGCTCTCGGCAGAGCAGGAGCGAGCGTTGTGCTTGCCGATATCAACTTCGATGCGGCCAACTCGGCCGCAACGGAGCTTAGTACCGCGGGCCTTCAGACCCTCGCAGTTGCAACCGACATTACCAGTGAATCGAGTGTCGCCGGGATGGCATCGGCCGCTGTCAACCGCTTCGGTGGAATCGATATCCTGGTCAACAACGCAGCATTGATGGCCGAATTGCCCTCAGGGACGCCATTGGTAGATTTCCCGCTCGACTTATGGGATCGTGTGCTGCAAGTCAACCTGACAGGGGCGTTATTGTGCATCCGTGCGGTGGTGCCATCGATGAAGGAACGTGGTGGAGGCAAGATCATCAATATTTCTTCTGGTGGTGCTTTCCAACCGGGGCATGCTTATGGAATCAGCAAGCTAGCGCTCATAGGGTTGACCATGCACATGGCCTTCGAACTGGGCAGATTCAAAATTACTGTGAACGCTATTGCACCAGGCATGATTTCCAGTGATGCGGGGAAGCGGTCTCGGCCACGCGGGATGGTCGAGGCATACGCTGCGCGTATGCCACTCAAGGCGTTAGGTGATCCCGAAGACCTATGTGGCGCGCTGCTTTTTTTAGCTTCTCATGCCAGTGACTGGGTAACTGGTCAGACAATCGGTGTTGATGGGGGCTGGGTCTGGCGGATCTGACCTCTTGGGGCTACAGTTATACTCAAAGGGCAAGCGAAAAAAGGAGGCAAGCGATGAACAAGAGACCTGATTACTTTGACCGATATGAAACAATTGCGTTCGAGCGCACCGAAAGCGGGGTGTTGACAGTCCGTCTTCATACCAATGGTGGGCCAGTTGTCTATTCCAGCGCCCATCATCGTGATTGGGTAGGTGCGTTTCTCGACATCAGCGCCGACCGCAGCAACAAGGTGGTAATACTCACCGGCACCGGCGATGAGTTCATATCTCGCTTCGGGTGGGACAAAGAGCTAGGCACCGCCTACGATTGGGATCACATCTATTGGGAGGGCAAGCGCCTCCTTCGCAACTTGCTTGACATTGAGGTGCCTGTGATCGCAGCGATAAATGGGCCAGCCACAGTGCACTCTGAGTTAGCGTTGCTGTCCGACATCACGATTGCTTCTGAAAACGCCGTCTTCCAGGACCAGGCACATATCCTCTTCTCAACAGTACCCGGTGATGGGATTGCCGTGGTTTGGATGGAACTGCTCGGTCCCAACCGGGGCCGATATTTCCTGTTGACTGGCCAGCAGCTCACGGCCCAGGAGGCGCTTGAGCTTGGTGTGGTCAACGAGGTGCTACCGCGCGATAAACTAATGCCCAGGGCCAAGGAGCTGGCAGAACAGTTAGCGGCACTCCCGCCATTAACCGCGCGCTACGCCAGGGTTGTGTTGACGCAACGGCTGAAAAGACTCGTTGACGAAGGTGTGGGCTATGGCCTTGCACTGGAGGGCCTTGGTGCAATGCGAATGAGGCGCTAGCCATATTTTCTCTTGACAGTTGGTGGTGGGTGGGTTATACTAATAATCTGCGAGGTATAGATGGCAAGAGCGAGCAAATAGAATAAGGATTTGATGCGATAACTCAGGCGAGCGGCTTGAGGTAGGCATCAAGCCGCTTTTGCTGTCTAGAGCACATTAACAAGTGAATAAGGTTTTATGCTGAATCTGGTGGAGGTCAAGGGAATAAGGGCGCACGGTGGATGCCTTGGTGCCAAGGGCCGAAGAAGGGCGCGGTAAGGCTGCGAAAAGCCCCGGTGAGCTGTCTGACTAGCTAAGCCGGGGATACCCGAATGGGGCAACCCGTCCGCTTCAGGCGGACACCCTCGTCTGAACACATAGGGCGAGAGGAGGCCAGCGGGGGAAGTGAAACATCTCAGTACCCCGAGTAGAAGAAATCAACCGAGATTCCCCTAGTAGCGGCGAGCGAACGGGGAGTAGCCCAAACTCTGGTTGCTTAGTGGCCTTGGGGCCTATGCAATCAGGGGGTTGTAAGGCCCGGCGTGAGGGGCCCAGGACCCTCAAAGGAGTTACAAACCGAACCCTAGTCGAAGGTCTCTGGAAAGAGCCACCGAAGTGGGTGACAGTCCCGTAGGCGAAAGGGGTAGGCTCCTGTCGGGAACTTGAGTACCACGGGGCACGAGGAACCCCGTGGGAATCTGGGGGGACCACCCTCCAAGGCTAAAGACCCTTGGCGACCGATAGTGGACAAGTACCGTGAGGGAAAGGTGAAAAGAACCCCGAGAGGGGAGTGAAATAGAACCTGAAACCGTGTGCCTACAGCAGTCGGAGTCCGCTTTTGGCGGATAACGGCGTGCCTATTGAAGAATGATCCGGCGAGTTAATCTCTGTGGCAAGGTTAAGCGACAAAAGTTGCGGAGCCGTAGCGAAAGCGAGTCTGAATAGGGCGATTAGTCGCAGGGATTAGACCCGAAGCTGGGTGAGCTACCCATGGTCAGGGTGAAGCGGAGGTAAAACTTCGTGGAGGCCCGAACCCTTGAACGTTGCAAAGTTCTGGGATGAGCTGTGGGTAGGGGTAAAATGCCAAACGAACCCAGTGATAGCTGGTTCTCCCCGAAATGCATTGAGGTGCAGCCTCAGGGGAATAGTCAAGGAGGTAAGGCACTGGATGAGCTAGGGGGCGAATAGCTTACCAACCTCAACCAAACCTAGAATGCCTTGACTGAATTACCTGGGAGTGAGACTACGAGGGATAAGCCCCGTGGTCGAGAGGGAAACAGCCCAGACCAGCAGCTAAGGTCCCCAAGCGCGGGCTAAGTGGCAAAGGAGGTAACTTTGCTCAGACAGCCAGGAGGTTGGCTTAGAAGCAGCCATCCTTTAAAGAGTGCGTAATAGCTCACTGGTCGAGTGGAGTTGCGCCGACAATGTAGCGGGGCTCAAGCCCGTCACCGAAGCTCTGGATCCGCCTATGGCGGATGGTAGGGGAGCGTTGCCAGGACGGCGAAGGTTAGCCGTGAGGCTGGCTGGAGTCGTGGCAAGTGAGAATGCCGGAATGAGTAGCGTAAGGCGTGTGAGAACCACGCCCACCGAAAGCCTAAGGTTTCCTACGCAAGGTCAATCCGCGTAGGGTTAGTCGGGCCTAAGCCGAGGCCGAAAGGCGTAGGCGATGGATAACGGGTCAACATTCCCGTACCGGTCATCATCTGATTGAGGCAAAGGGGGGACACAGATAGGCGACTTGAGCGCACCCAATGGACATGGTGCGTCCCCGATCTGAGGCTGTTGCTGGGGGAGGAAAATCCCCTCCGGCGGTTAAAGCGGAGGAGAGGGGGAAGTGGCGGGGAGACCCAAGACGACTCAAGTTGGCCCACTCTGTCAAGAAAAGCCTCGTTGCCGAGGATGATGGCCGACCGTACCGCAAACCGACACTGGTGGGCTGGGATAAGTGTCCCAAGGTGAGCGAGTGAGCCCTCGTTAAGGAACTCGGCAATCTAACCCCGTAACTTAGGGAGAAGGGGTGCCAGCGAAAGCTGGTCGCAGTGAATGGGCCCGGGCGACTGTTTAACAAAAACACAGGTCTCTGCCAAGCAGGAATGCAAGGTATAGGGGCTGACACCTGCCCAGTGCCGGAAGGTTAAGGAGAGAGGTTATCCTGAGATTATCGAAGGAGAAGCTTTGAACCGAAGCCCCGGTGAACGGCGGCCGTAACTATAACGGTCCTAAGGTAGCGAAATCCCTTGTCGGGTAAGTTCCGACCCGCACGAATGGTGTAACGACCTGGGCGCTGTCTCAACGAGGGGCTCGGCGAAATTGAACTACCCGTGAAGATGCGGGTTACCCGCGACTGGACAAAAAGACCCCGTGGAGCTTTACTGCAATTTGGCATGGGATTGAGGCTGGGCATGTGTAGCATAGGTGGGAGGCTGTGAAGCCGGGGCGCTAGCTCCGGTGGAGCCACCGTTGAAATACCACTCTTGTTTGGTTTTGGTTCTAACCTCAGAACAAGCTGGGGGACAATGCCTGATGGGCAGTTTGACTGGGGCGGTCGCCTCCTAAAAGGTAACGGAGGCGCCCAAAGGTTCCCTCAGCACGGATGGAAATCGTGCGTTGAGTGCATTGGCATAAGGGAGCTTGACTGTGAGACCAACAAGTCGAGCAGGGACGAAAGTCGGGCAAAGTGATCCTACGGTTCTGTGTGGAAGGGCCGTGGCTTATCGGACAAAAGCTACCCCGGGGATAACAGGCTGATCTTGCCCAAGAGTTCACATCGACGGCAAGGTTTGGCACCTCGATGTCGGCTCGTCGCATCCTGGGGCTGGAGCAGGTCCCAAGGGTCCGGCTGTTCGCCGGTTAAAGCGGTACGCGAGCTGGGTTCAGAACGTCGTGAGACAGTTCGGTCTCTATCCGTCGTGGGCGTAGCAGAGTTGAGGGGAGCTCTCCCTAGTACGAGAGGGCCGGGAGGGACAGACCTCTGGTGAACCAGTTGTCCTGCCAAGGGCATGGCTGGGTAGCCAAGTCTGGCAGGGATAAGCGCTGAAAGCATCTAAGTGCGAAGCTCTCCCCAAGATGAGCTCTGCCATCCTTCCTCGGAAGGAGTAAGACCGCAGCTAGACTAGCTGCTTGATAGGCCGCAGGTGTAAGGCTGGCAACAGCTTCAGCTGAGCGGTACTAATGGTCGAGGCTTTGACCTCCCCCAGACTTAGCATAAAACTTTAAAATATGCTATAAATAAGAAGCTCCTGGTGACTCTAGCGGAGTGGTACCACCCGTTCCCATCCCGAACACGGTAGTGAAACGCTCCAGCGCCGACGATACTGAGGGGGGAACCCCTTGGGAAAATAGGTCGTTGCCGGGGGCTTAGGAATTTGAGAGCCTGGGCGTTTAGCTTTAGGCTCTTTACTTTTTAGCGAGGCCTGTGCTATAATTCAAATTGAAGTTGAATTTGGAAACTGCCTGAAGGTGGAGTGGTCGCCGAAGCTTAGTTTGAGATAGACCCAAGCCGAAGGTGAGGCACTATTCAAACTCGGTCTTGGGGGAAGAAAATGTCGAGCAAGTTTGAGAAGTTCTCCGAAAGAGCGCGTAAGGTGCTCACCCTGGCCCAGGAAGAAGCCCAGCGGTTTAACCATAACTACATCGGGACGGAGCATATTCTGCTGGGTTTGGTGCGTGAGGGCGAAGGTGTGGCTGCCAGAGTGTTGGGCAATCTGGGGGTGGAGCTGAGCAAGGTGCGCGCCGCCGTGGAGTTTATCATCGGCCGGGGGGAGCGCCCTGGCAGCGGCGAGATAGGGCTTACTCCCAGGGCCAAGCGGGTCATCGAGCTGGCGCTGGACGAAGCCCGCCGTCTCAACCACAGCTATATCGGCACTGAGCACCTCCTGCTGGGTTTGCTCCGCGAGGGAGAGGGTGTGGCTGCTGGGGTGCTGGAGAGCCTGGGTGTCAACTTGGAGCGGGTGCGCGCCGAGGTCAATCGCACTTTGAGCCAGTCTGCTGCCCAGGGTGCCCAGGGTGCCCGCTCTGCCACGCGCACTACCACGCTTGACCAGCTAGGCATAGACCTCACCGCTGCTTCCAGGGCGGGCAAGCTTGACCCTATAATCGGGCGACACCGCGAGATCGAGCGGGTGATCCAAATACTGAGCCGACGCACCAAAAATAACCCGGTGCTCATCGGCGAGGCCGGGGTGGGCAAGACGGCTATTGTAGAGGGATTGGCACACCGCATCGTAGCTGGGGAAGTCCCAGAGACCCTCCAGGGCAAGCGCATAGTCACTCTGGATGTGGGTTCTCTGGTAGCTGGCACCAAGTATCGGGGCGAGTTTGAGGAAAGGCTGAAGAAGGTCATTGAAGAGATAAAGGGGGCGGGCAACTGCATCCTCTTTATTGACGAGATGCATACCATTGTGGGCGCTGGGGCTGCTGAGGGTGCCGTGGATGCAGCCAGTATTCTGAAGCCCTCGCTTGCCCGTGGTGAGCTCCGGTGCATCGGGGCTACCACTCTGGATGAATATCGTAAATATGTGGAGCGTGACGCCGCTTTGGAGCGCCGCTTCCAGCCTGTACTGGTGGAGGAGCCTACGGTGGAAGGCACTCTGGATATCCTGCGTGGCATCAAGTCGCGCTACGAGGAGCACCACCGCCTTCTTATCAGTGATGAGGCTCTGATAGCCGCTGCCACGCTGGCCGCCCGCTATATCCCTGACCGCTTTCTACCTGACAAGGCTATTGACATTGTGGATGAGTCCTCCTCCCGCGTGCGCATCAAGCGAGGAGCCATTCCTATTACGATCAAAGAAGTTAAACGGGCTCTGGAGAGTGTGCGACAGGATAAGGAAACAGCCATCGCCGCTCAGCAATATGAGTATGCCGCTGAGTTGCGCGACCGTGAGTTGCAGCTTTTGGAAAAGACGCAGCGCATGCAGCAGGACTGGCAGGCGGAGCAGAGCCAGGAGAAGCCAGTGGTCACCGAAGAGGACATCTCTGAGGTGATCAGCATGTGGACTGGCATTCCGGTGGTGCGTATCGCCAAAGACGAGTCCACTCGCCTGCTGCAGATGGAAGAAGTGCTGCATCGACGCATCATAGGCCAGGACGAGGCCATCGTCATTGTGGCCAAGGCAGTGAGGCGTGCCCGCGCTGGCCTTAAAGACCCGCGCCGGCCCATAGGCAGCTTTATCTTCCTGGGGCCCACCGGTGTAGGCAAGACGGAGCTGGTGAGGGCGCTGGCCGAGTTCATGTTCGGCAGCGAGGACGCCCTTATCCGCCTGGATATGTCCGAATTTATGGAGAGACACACAGTGGCCCGTCTGGTAGGAGCGCCGCCAGGATATGTCGGCTATGATGAGGGAGGGCAGCTCACTGAGACGGTGAGGCGCAAGTCTTATTGCGCTATCCTGTTCGACGAGATTGAGAAGGCCCACCCTGACGTGTTCAATATACTGCTCCAGATTTTTGATGATGGTCATCTTACCGACGCTAAGGGGCGCCGGGTGGACTTCCGCAATAGTATCGTGGTGATGACCAGCAACATCGGTGCTGAGCTGATCAGGAAAGAGAGCACGCTAGGCTTTGTCAGCCATAGTGATGAGGGCAAAGTCCAGCAACTGGCCTATGAGCGAATGAAGGACAAGCTATTGGGTGAGCTTAAGAAGACCTTCCGCCCCGAATTTCTCAACCGCATTGATGGGGTGGTGGTTTTTCACTCCCTGAGCAAGGAGCACATCCGCCAGATCGTTGACCTTATGCTGGGGAAGGTGGCCCAGCAGCTCCAGGAGAAGGGAGTGAAGCTACAGGTAACTGATGCTGCCAAGGATTTGCTGGGTGAGAAGGGCTATGACCAGACTTTTGGTGCTCGTCCCTTGCGCAGGGTGATCCAGAACCTGGTGGAGGACCAGCTCTCTGAAATGTTGCTGCGCGGTGAGTTCTCCGCCGGTGATACCGTGCTGCTTGACTGTGGCGAGGGGGAGAGGATAGTTGCGCGTACGGTAAGCCTGGCCCAACAACCCAGCGCCTGATACCTCAAATCCAGTTGGCTTGTTTTTGAAGTCAGGTAGCTGGTGGTGTATAATAGCAGGGCAAATTAGTCAGCTTTGCTGTTTTTAAGAGCAAAGTCAGGGAGCAACAGATTTACTGACTGCGGTTTAAAAAGGGAAACGTCAGAAAAAGGCGTTTCCCTTTTTTGTTAATTTCTGCTAAGAGGAGAGGGGTTAGAGATGGCACAAGAAAAAGTGGAGGCCCCTATGCCCGGTAAGATACTCAGCGTGGATGTCAAGGTCGGCAGCAAGGTGGTGGAGGGAGAGACCACCCTGTGCGTCCTGGAGTCCATGAAGATGGAAAACCCCCTAGTGGCTCCGGTAAGCGGCACAGTCAAGGAGGTCAAGGTGACCCCTGGACAAACAGTCCAGGCTGGCGAGGTGCTGGCTATCATCGAATACTGATTCGAGGCTGCTTTATGGTAGTAGCTAGGTCTATTGAGTTCGCCTTTATTGCCTACGGCTTGCTGTTGGGTATTGCCCTGGTGGTAGCGGCTATGATCAAGCTAATCTATTGGGTGGTGCATAGGAGTAGCAAAACCCAGGTTGGCGGAGACAAAGAGCCTTAGAGCCAATGTCATTCTGGGAATTCTTTGAAGGCTTACATACACTCTTCACCCAGGACTTCTACAACTCTGTTGATTGGATAAAGTGGTGAGTAAGAGGAGGCTGTGGCTGGCTGGGCTGATTCTGGCTGCCGCTGGGGTGGGCCTGGCCAGGGGGGCCAGCCTGATATCTGATGAACTTGTCCCCAAGCTAGTTTTCTATCTTGTCGGTAGTTTGCTGGCCTTTGCTGGCCTGGGCCTGATAATGGCTGGGATAAGGGCGGAGCGCTAACACCTGTTCGCATAAGTCAGCGTAAGAACTGAGATTCTTCGCCTCAGCTCAGAATCAACCATGCCGACTTGCCATCGGCACCACAAGGTATGAAAAGGGGATTCCAAAGGGGCTTTGCCCCTTTGGCGGGGGGGTCTGGGGGTGTCCCCCAACCTCCTTCCCAATTCCCCCAAGAGTGGGGGGCACAGGGGGCTGAAAGAATCATTCTCAATACTTGAGCATCAGCCTCTTTTGGTGTAAAGTGTAGCAAAGATGGAAAAGCCTTCTGTCAAAACTATTTATGTCTGTCAAAGCTGCGGCCGTGAGAGCCTCAAGTGGCTGGGGCGCTGCCCGGGTTGCCAGGAGTGGAACAGCCTGGTGCCCCAGGTAAGCGCTGCCACCATATCCCGTTCAGCCCCTTCAAGCCCGCCTCAGGAGCTGGCTGGGGTGTCCGGTCAACAGGCAAAACGGATAGCCCTGCCCTGGGGGGAGTGGAACCGAGTGTTGGGAGGGGGGCTGGTGGCTGGCTCTCTGGTGCTGCTGGGGGGTGATCCCGGCATAGGCAAGTCCACCATGCTGCTCCAGGTCTCAGATATGCTGTCCCGCAGCGGGGGCAAGGTGGTCTATGTTTCCGGCGAGGAGTCCCCACAGCAGATCAAGCTGCGGGCGGAGCGGCTGGGCATAGAAGGGCGGGGGCTTTATCTTCTGGCCGAACCCGACCTGGAGGTGGCTCTGGGCTATCTGGAAGAGGTCTCTCCACAGTTGGCCGTCATTGACTCTATCCAGACAGTCTATCTGAATGAGGCGGGGGGTGCTCCGGGCAGCCTGACCCAGCTACGAGAGTGCACTCTGCGGCTGATGCGCTGGGCCAAACCCAGACAGGTATGTTTGCTCCTGGCTGGCCATGTTACTAAAGACGGGACCCTGGCCGGCCCTCGGGTGCTGGAGCATATAGTGGATGTGGTGCTCTACTTGGAGGGGGAGCGCTTCAGCAGCTACCGTTTGCTCCGCGGGGTCAAGAACCGTTTTGGCTCCACCAACGAGGTGGGTATCTTTGAGATGGGGGGTCAGGGGTTACAGGAGGTGGCCAATCCCTCCCTGGTTTTCCTGTCTCAGCACAGCGAGCAGTCTATCGGCTCGGTGGTAGTGCCCACATTGGAGGGCACACGGCCTCTGCTGGTAGAGATTCAGGCGTTGACCAGCCCTGCCACTTTCGGCCCGCCACGGCGCACTGCCAATGGGATTGACCTGGGCCGCTTGCTTATGGTTAGCGCTGTGCTGGCCAAGCGGGCTGGCCTGTCCCTGGGGAGTCAAGATATAATCGCTAACGTGGTGGGTGGTCTGGATGTCAGCGAGCCAGCGGCCGACCTGGCGCTGTCCCTGGCTATTGCCTCCAGCCTGAGCGACCGTCCAGTGAACCCCCACCTGGCGGTGGTGGGGGAGGTGGGCCTCAGCGGTGAGCTACGGGCGGTGCCTCAACTAGAGAGAAGGCTGGCTGAGGCGTCCCGCCTGGGGTTTCAGCGCTGCCTTGTGCCCAGCGCCTCGGCTGATATTTCTGCCTCGATTGGGCTCCAGGTGCTCAAGGTGAGCGACCTGAGGCAGGCGCTCAGGCTAGGGCTGGGACCTCGTGCCAGGCAACTAGAAAAGGGGAGTCGGGGTGGCGAGCAGACTGAGTGAATTAGAATCCCTGCTGCGTGACATGGGCTCAATGGTGGTGGCCTATTCGGGAGGGGTGGACAGCACTTTTCTGGCGGTAGTAGCCCAGCAAGTGTTGGGAGATAAGACCCTGGCGGTTACCGCCAGCTCGCCGCTATATCCAGAGGTGGAGGTGCGCTCTGCCCAGGAGCTGGCCCGCCGCTTCGGCCTGCGCCATCTGGTCATCCAGACCCAGGAGCTGGACAACCTATTGTTTGTGGCCAACAGTCCTGACCGCTGCTATTATTGCAAACAGGAGCTTTTCCGCCAGCTTCAGGAGATAGCTGCCAGGGAGGGACTGCGCTGGGTAGCGGATGGCTCAAACCATGACGACCTGGCTGACCACCGGCCTGGCCGGAGGGCTGCCGCTGAGCTGGGGGTGCGCAGCCCCCTGTGTGAGGTGGGTCTGACCAAGGACGAGATCAGACGCTTTTCCTGTGATATGAGCCTGCCTACCTGGGACAAACCTTCTCTGGCCTGCCTGGCCTCCCGGCTGCCTTATGGCACTCAAGTCACCACCGAGGTTGTGTGCCGCATTGGCCAGGCTGAGGACTATTTGCGCCATCTGGGGGCGCGCCAGGTGCGGGTGCGCCATCACGGCGAGACCGCCCGCATTGAGGTTGACTCCGACAGCATGGCTATCCTCCTGGCAAGGCGGCAGGAGGTGGTGGCCCAACTTCAAAAACTGGGTTACACTTATATCTCTCTCGATTTGCAGGGCTACCGCAGCGGCAGTCTCAACGAGGTGCTCAGGAGCAGGAGTTGAAGGCAGTCTATTTTGATTGTGTAGCCGGCGCTAGCGGCGATATGATTCTGGGGGCGCTGCTAGATGCCGGGCTGAAGTTGCCAGAGCTTGAGGCGGAGCTGGCCAAGCTACCTCTGAGCGGCTACCGCATCCTGGCTCAGCCTGCGCAGCGGGGCGCTCTGCGGGGCACCCGGGTCACCGTCAACATAGAAAAGCCTTCTACTGCTCTCACCAGCCTGCACGCCATCTTGGAGCTCCTGGCAACCAGTGCTCTATCGCCTAAAGTCAAATCGCAGGCGGCGGCTATCTTCAAACGCCTGGCCGATGCCGAGGGCCGGGTGCACGGCATCAGGCCGGAAGAGGTGCATTTCCACGAGATAGGGGCTGTCGATTCAATCGTTGATGTGGTCGGCTCGGTCGTCGGCTTAGGGCTATTGGGGATAGAAGCCCTGTACTCCTCCCCGCTGCCCAGCGGCGCTGGCCGCG
>Ga0315291_10006815_pt1 | contig 14175 bp, 16 predicted proteins | sample YL17G12_20_MG_FD_203070 | JGI IMG/M metagenome (GOLD analysis project Ga0315291, IMG submission 203070) | Sediment microbial communities from Yellowstone Lake, YNP, Wyoming, USA - YL17G12_20 | ecosystem: Environmental > Aquatic > Freshwater > Lake > Sediment | place: USA: Wyoming | collected...
GCGTGCCGCTGTATGAGGTCGTCATCCTAGAGTACGCCGCCGTAGGCAGCGACACCTACGCCAAGACCCAACTCGTCACCAACCGGCTGTCGGAGGGGAACACGACACGCACGGAGATCGAGGCGACCGAGGAGAGCGACTTGCCCGACAGCCTGTTCGATCCGGCCGCACTGGGCAAGTCCTCCTAGGCTCGGCCGCGCGAAGCGGTGAGGTGAAGAGTGGTGATGCCGGAAGGACGCGCGGCGCGGTACAAGCGGATCTACGGACAGCTTGAGGAACTCATCTCCGGGAGGTCTCCGAACCTGACGGCGGCGATGGCCACGATCTGCGCCGTTCTGCACGCGAAGATGCGCCACCACTCCTGGACCGGGTTCTACCTAGTGGCTGGCCCGGATGAGCTCCATGTTGGGCCGTATCAAGGCCCTGTTGCCTGCCAGGTCCTGCGAGGTGGAGGGGTCTGCCTGGAGTGCGCCCGTCGGCGAGGCCCGGTTGTGGTCCAGGACGTCGCCTCGTTCCTGGGACATATCGCCTGCGATCCACGCTCGAAGAGCGAGATCGCGCTGCCGGTCTTCCGGGACCGCGACGTTGGCGCGGTCCTCGACATTGACTCGAGCTTCCCCGCGCAGTTCGATCTCGACGACGTGGAACCCCTCACGACGATTCTCTCGCTCTTGGAACCCTATCTTCTTGGGGGGCGGCCTCCGTATGGACGCTGATCGGGGCACTGCGGAGGAGCCCGGGGCCCGAGCTATTGGGGCCGAGGGCCGAGGAAGCGTGCGACTGTTGACCGCGGAGCTCTCTCTGCGCGCGGCGGAGCTTGCCCGGATTCTGGAGTCCTGTCACTTGTGCCCCCATGCCTGCGGCGCAAACCGGCTGGCCGACGAGGTTGGGCGGTGCGGCATTGGCCCAGGGGCCAGGGTGGCGACCTTCGGCCCCCACTTCGGGGAGGAGCGTCCTCTCGTCGGATTCCGCGGGTCCGGGACGGTCTTCTTCTCTGGCTGCAACCTGGCCTGTGTCTTCTGCCAGAACTTCGAGACGAGCCAGCTCCGTGAGGGGACCGACCTTGGCGCGCGAGAGTTGGCCGACGTGTTCCTTTCCCTCGACCGGCAGGGCTGCCACAACCTGAACCTCGTCACCCCCACCCATCAGGCCCCCGCGATCGTGGCGGCCCTCGCCATCGCTCGAGAAGAGGGATGCAGCCTCCCCGTCGTCTGGAACTGCGGCGGATACGAATCCGTGGCGATCCTCGAGCTTCTCAAGGGGATCGTGGACATCTACATGCCGGACGCCAAGTACGCCGACGACGAGACCGCGCTCCGGTACTCCAGCGCTGCCGGGTATGCCAGGAACCTCGGTCCGGTGCTGCGTGAGATGCACCGCCAGGTCGGAGATCTCTCGATCGAGCGGGGGATCGCCCGACGGGGACTCCTCATCCGTCACCTCGTCCTCCCCAACGGGATGGCCGGATCGGAGAGCGTCCTGCGGATGATCGCCTCCACCCTGGGGACGACGACCTACGTGAACGTCATGAATCAATACCGGCCTGCGTACCAAGCCGGCGAGTATCCAGGGCTCGCTCGCCGTCCGTCGGCAGCGGAGATTGCCCGGGCGATGTCCTGCGCACGAGCCCTCGGCCTCGTCCGCGGCCTCGACGCGTGCTAGATCTGGCCCGGGTGGAGAAGACGCCCCCTCTTGCCTTGAAGCGGGCTTGGAGGTACAACTTGCCGAGTGACGGCCATGGAAACGTACGCAGTTCGGGAGAGAGCGCGCGCCAAGCATGTTCGCCTCCACCTCTCGGTCGAAGAGGGGCTTGTCGTCACGGTCCCGAGTGGATTTGACCGCGCAGAGATCGCGGCCATTCTCCAGGCGAAGCGTCCGTGGATCGAGCGGTCGGCCAGACGAATCGAAGAGGAACGCGCTCTGGTCGGCCTCGAGCCAAGGGACGGACTCCCGGAGCGCATCGACCTTCGGGCGATCGCTGAGGGCTGGACGGTCGAGTATCGCCACGTCCCCGTCTCTTGGGTCGCGGCCGGGCCGCTCGTCGCTCCGGAGCGATCGGTAGGGCACCTCGACGTGCGGGGAGACGTGAGCGACCGGGCGGCCTGCGGCGCCGCTCTGCGGCGCTGGGTGGGCAGAAAGGGTCATGTACACCTGGTGCCCTGGCTCGAGGCGCTCGGCACGGAGAGCGGGCTCGCCTTCTCCAGGACGGCGGTGAAGAACCCACGCACTCGATGGGGGAGCTACTCCCGGCGGGAGACGGTCAGCCTCAATCAGAGTCTCCTCTTCCTGCCGGAGCGTCTGGTCCGCTATGTCCTCCTGCATGAGCTCTGCCATTCTGTGTATCTTGAGCACTCACCGTCGTTCTGGGGGCTCCTGCGCAGTAAGGAACCTCACGCAGAAGCGCTGCGGCAGGAGCTGCGCGCCGCGTGGAAGTATCTGCCGAGCTGGGCGAGCTTCGTGCCCCGAGCGAGAGAGGTCGAGACGGCTCCGCTACCGTGGAGTCCCTGAGGGTAGGCCTAGGATCCGAGGCGCCTCTCGACGGACCCCGAGCCTCTGGGGGGCGAGTCCGACCTAGGGGGTCGGCTTCTTCTTCCCCACGGCGGCAAGGTAGATCGCGAACGCGTCCCTGCCATCCAGACCAAGGAAGTCGTTCACCGCCTCATCACAGAAAGCTCCAATCGCACAGGCCCCGGCGCCGATCGCCTCGGCGCCAAGGTGAAGGTTCTGACAGACGTGCCCGGCGTCCAGGTGCAGGTAGCGATAGCTCCGCTCTCCGTACCGCCAGGTCATGCGATAGGGAATGGCGACCCACATGAATGTGACAGCGCTTCCGCTGACCGACTCCTGCCCGAGGCAGGCCGCCTTGAGGCGCTCCGCGAGGCCGGCTTCGGTGGAGAGCGGGACGAGCGCATGGCTCGTGGCGTGGAAGTAGTACAGGCCGCCCGAGAGGCCTTCGACCCGATTCACGAGGAGGTAGGTCTCGAAGGCGTGGCGGGCGCCGGCTGAGGGAACCGTCCTCAGAGTGATGCCGTGTTCAGGACTGACCTTCTTCACTCCCTGAGTCCACCACAGGAGCGCAGACAACTCGTCCTGGGTGAGCGCGCTACTCGCGTACTGCCGCAGGCTGCGGCGGCTCTGAATCACCTCGTGGAGAGGGACCCTTCCCAGGTCCGAGAAGGCCTTCTGGGGGAGGGGGATCTCCTTTGCGCCTGCGGCCGGGACACGCTCAAAGGGGGGCTGCGGCAGCCCCTTCTCTTGGTCCGGATCGGGGAAGCGACCATACTGCGTCTCCTCCATGAAGCGGCTACCTATCCCGTCCGTCATAGCGTCCTCCTCTGGAACTTGCCTCGTCCGGCAGGCCGCCGGGTCTGTTCCACATGAGTGTATCCTAGCAGGAGCGTATGCTTGCGGACGGGATCGCGCCTTCTCCGCCCCCGTTTCGGGCCTCCGCGATCTCCAGGACCCTCTCCAGCGGAACGTCGGCCAGGGAGTCGATCAGGAGGTCCGCAGGGCCGATCCCAAGCTCCCGTGTAAGCGGGTTGGGAACGGCCACGCAGAACAACCCGGCGCTCTTCGCTGCCTGGACACCGTGTCCAGAGTCTTCCAGGGCGATCGCCTCGCGCGCCTCAAGCCCAAGCGCCGCCAGGGCGGAAAGGTAGAGCTCGGGCTCGGGCTTCGTGCGACCAACGTCGTCCGCCGTACGGATGACGGCGAATCGCTCTTCTAACCCCAGGCGCGAGAGGTGCCGGGTGATCCACGCCCGATCAGAGCTTGAGGCGAGTCCCACTTTCAGTTTGAGTCGCCGCGCGCTCGCCAGGTAGTCCTCCACCCCGGGGAGGATGGACTGGGCCTCGATCAACTCAGCCTCTTCTCTTGCCTGATCGCGGCGCAGCGCTTCGCAGTCGACCGGGTGCCCCAGGCACCGCTCGAGGTAGCCGCAGGGGTCGAAGTGGTTCGGGTTGCGGCCGATCGAGTCGGCCCAAATGGCGAGCGGGAGATCGCAGGCTTGGGCCGCGAAGACCGCTCTCCACGCGAGGAAAGCCGGGGTCTCCGTGTCCAGGATCAGCCCGTCAAAATCGAAGATCAGCCCCTTGATCGCCACACTTCCTCCCTGCCGCAAGTTCCAATGATACGAGAACACCCTGTTCGACAACGAGCATGAGCGCGCTCGCTATCATTGGCGCGTGAGAGAGAACGGTTCAGCAGAGCTTGACTTCCTTGAGGAGCTTCGGGACTGTGCCATCTGTCCGCGACTCTGCCACGCCGATCGCGTCTCGGGTCGGCTGGGCTACTGTCGGAGCAATGCGGGCTTCAGTGTCGGCGCCATCTGCGCCCACCACGGCGAGGAACCGGCTCTCTCAGGATCTCGCGGTATCTGCAACGTCTTCTTCACGCGCTGCAACATGCAGTGCGTCTTCTGCCAAAACGTCCAGATCAGCCGCACGCGTGGTCCGATCCGTGAGCAGGTGCTCTCGCTCGACGCGGTGGTCGAGCGGATCGCGTCATTCCTCGACGGGGGCATCAGCATGCTGGGCTTCGTCTCTCCTTCGCACTGCATCCCGCAGATGAGAGCGATCGTGGCGCGGCTCAAGATGAGCGGCTTCTCGCCGACCGTGGTCATGAACACAAACGCCTACGACCGCGAAGAGACCCTGCGCTCGCTCGAAGGTCTAGTAGACGTCTTCCTTCCCGATCTGAAGTACATGGATCCGGCTCTCGCTGCGTCCTACTCCGACGCGGCGGACTACCCCGATGCGGCGATCAAGGCTCTGAAGGAGATGTACCGCCAGAAGGGGAAAGCCGTGTCGGTGGACTCCGAGGGGTTGATGCGTTCTGGGCTCATCGTCCGCCACCTCGTCCTTCCCGGCCACGTCGACAACAGCCTCCGCTGTCTGCGTGCCATCGCTCGGGAACTCTCCCCGAAGGTTCATCTGTCCCTCTTGGCGCAGTACCATCCGATCGGACCCGTTCACTCTCATCCGCAATTGGGACGCTCTCTACGGCCGGAGGAGTACGAGCAAGTGCTGGCCGAGATGGATGGGCTTGGCTTCGAGAACGGCTGGACGCAGGAGCTGGACAGCCAGAACCGCTACCTGCCTGACTTCGCCACGGATGAGCCGTTCGCTGAGTCGTGAAGGAGGATCTCAGGGTATCGAGCGCTTGCATCCGCAGGCCGCATGATGCTATGATGGAGCGAAACCAGAGAAAGCGGGGGCAAGAGGCATGTCGGGACACTCCAAGTGGGCGAACATCAAGTACCGCAAGGAAAGTCAGGACCGGAAGCGGTCCAACCTCTTCTCTAAACTGATCAAGGAGATCGCGCTCCAGGCGAGAAGCGGCGAGCCCGATCCGAATCTCAACCCGGGACTGGCGCAGGCCGTGGAGCGGGCGCGTGCTGCGAACCTCCCCAAAGACAACATCGAGCGCGCCATCAAACGCGCCGCAGGGGGCGAGGGGGGTGTCACCTACGAGGAGTTCACCTACGAGGGATATGCCTCCGATGGTGTGGCGGTTCTCGTGCGCATCGTCACGGACAACCGGAATCGCGCCGCGGCGTCGATCCGTCACGTCTTCACCAAACACGGAGGGAACCTCGCCTCCGCGGGTAGCGTCGCCTGGCTGTTTGAACGGCGCGGCTTGATCACGCTCGAAGGGGTTCCGGAAGGGACCGATCACGACGAACTCCTCATGTCGCTCATTGAAGCAGGAGCTCAGGAGATCGAGGAGGAGGGAACAACTATCCAGGTCTACTGCGCTCCAACTGACCTCGCCTCCCTATCCGCGAAGATCCGGGCACTCGGGGCCACTGTGACCGGCGCCCAGTCGACGATGGTTCCCAAGAGCACCGTGCGAGTTGACGGACACGCCGCCGAGAAGGTGCTGAAGCTCATCAACGAACTGGACGACAACGAGGATGTCCAGGAGGTCTTCGCGAACTTCGACATCCCCGATGAGGTCCTGGCCAAGATCGGGTAGGCGGCTGGCGAGCCGCGCGACAAGGAGGTCCGCCCATGCGACAGGCCTGGTGGGTCTGTGTGGCCGCCGTTATCCTCATCTTTGGAGCGGCAGTCCCAACGGTTGCAGAGACGATCATTACGACGAGTGGGTCTGTCCTGCAGGGACAGATTGAGTTCGGCATACCGGCCGTAATCAGCGTCACCACTTCCACGGGAGACGTGTTCACTGTTCAACGGTCGAACCTGAAGGCCATCCGCTTCCCAACTGGGAAAAACGAACCCACAACGGTGGAGACCTTCGACGGGAACATCATGCTCGGCACGATCGGTGGGGTCCCCGAGGTGTTGGGCGTGCGCTCACCCAGCGGAGACATCCAGTCGGTCAACCTGACGAGCATCAAGGAGATCCGATTCGAACTGCCTGTGGTCGCCCCCGTGCAGCCAGGGACAACCACCGCAGTGCCAACCCCCACGACTGCGGCCGCTCTTCTTGCGGCTCAAGTGAAGGACGTGTACAACGCGGGCCGATGGGGATTCACTTTGGCGCTTGACTCCGGCTTCCAGGTGGGCGTCTCCTCCCTGAACGGATTCAGCTATCCGAAGATGACGTTCGGAATCAACGGCTTGGGGTTGGGTGCCGTCTGGCGGCTGTACTTCGGCCCTTCTCCGAAGGATATCGAGGACAAGGCCCTCAGTCTCGCCCAGGATTCGCCAGGGATGACCCTGGACGAACTTGTCGCGGCGACGAAAAGCCGGATGGGCGGGATTCTGCTCTACTTGAATCTTGGGACGAGCATGCTCTGGCGTCCTCAGATCGGTGTTGGGGCAATGGTACGGATCAGCTCGGGATTCTACTTCGATGCTGGGGTTTCCTACGACATGTTCTGGACCATCTGGCCCTCGGTGGGGTTTGTGGTGTTCTTCTAGGAGCGCACAGGAGGAGGCAAGCGTGAAGCACCTGGTGGCAACGCTCATCGTCGTCGGCGTCTTGGCTACGGTTGGGGCGGGGGTTCGCGCGGCAAGCAGCGAAGCGTGGATTCCCGCGGTCGCGTCGTTCGTGATCCCCGGACTGGGGCAGCTCCTGAACGACCAGGTAGACAAGGCGATCCTCCACTTCGTGGTTGACGTGGGCATCAACGCCCTGGGCTACTACCTGACCTGGTCGACGTTGGGGTGGTACTCGGCTCCAATCTGGGGGCTCGCGCACCTCGGATGGGCCCTGTACAGCGGATACGACGCCTACACTGTTGCCAAGGAGAAGGGATTCTCCATCGGTCTTACGAGCGACGGACTGACCTTCGCCTACCACTTCTAGGGACGAAGGCTCAGGTTTCCGGAGCATCGAGCGAGCCAGAACAGGGCCGCGTCTGCGCAGGATGGCCGTGGCGTCGGTCTGCTTCTGCTGGTATCTACGTCAGATAGGCACTGCCGTTGTCCTCAAGAGCACCCTCTCCTTTGCCTGGATCACTGAGGGCCCCCAGAACAAACTCGCCGCCTCGCACGGGACCTCCTTCTCCATCGATCGACGGGGCGGGCCCGACACCTTCCTCGCGAGGTCTCTACGGCGTGGACCGCGACCTTCCCTCTAACCTAGGCCAGAAGAAGGAAGATGAGCAGGCCCGTCAAGATGACGACCTGGAACAGGCGGAGAAGACCAGGAGTGGTCGCGACCGGCCTTGTGTCTGCCGTGAGGAGGGCGTTGTCCACGAGGCGGACCGCTCTCGCCTCCTGATCGACGTCGAGGCGAAGCCGTCCCAGGGCCTGCCCGAAGGGGCGCGCCTGGACAATCAGCACGTCCCCCACTCTGACTGGCTGCGGCGTCTCGTCATGTGAGTGGCCCGTAACGAAGAGATCCACTCCGGGAACTACCTCCGCAAGGCGGCGAGCCTGGTTCACAGGAAGGTGGCACACCGCGACGACCAGGTCCCTCGGCTCGTCCGCGGCGGCCTCGAGCGCATCTGCGAGAGCGCGGGCGGGCTCCTCGTAGCGGAGCCAGGGAAAGTCGGCATAGGGGAGGAGCTCCCCGGTAGTGAGTCCCACTACCAAGACACGGAGGTCGCCACAGGGAACGAGAGTCCAGGAGACGAAGGGCGCCTTCCAACCGCCCAAGGGAATGAGATTGGCACACAGAACCGGAAAGCTTGCCTTCGCGGCCAGACTCGCGAGGTGCTCGGCCCCAAAGTAGAGATCGTGATTCCCCAAGGCCATCGCCGAGTAGCCCACCTCGTTCATCCAAGCGACGGTCTCCTCCGCCCCCCAGACCACCGGGAGGGGAGTGCGGAAGTCTTGCCAGGTGTCTCCCGCGTCCAGGAGAAGGACGGGTTTCCCTTCCTGACGTTCTTGGCCGACCAGCGCGGCCAGGCTCTCCAGTTGTCCGAGCCGGGCGTGGAGGTCGTTCGTATAGAGGATCGTCAGGTCAGAACCACGAGCCGCTCCCACTGCGAAGACAAGAGCGACAACGACGAGCCAGCACAACCGTCTCACAGCATCCCCCCGATCCGCAGCTCTATGGCCCCCCCTCGGATCCAAGTCGAAGCCCACCAGATGGCGCTGGGACCTGATAGGCGGAGGCACAGCAAGAGCGACCACGTCCCCTCCTTCTCCTGCCCGCCCACGGCCCAGGCAAGGCGGTCGCTCTGGGAGAGGGTGGCCATGATGCTCCGTCGGATGGGCCCTCCGAAGGTGCGTGCGCCGTCGAGCCGCACCGGACCAAGAAGCAGGCCTCCGACGAAGCCAACGCCGTTGGTGGCGAGCTCAAGCGTAGCACGCAGAGGGCCGAGATCCTCCAGAACGAGGGCGCGTAGGCCAAACGAGGTCAAGCCATGAGCGCCGAGGCCAACGGAGAGATCGACTCGGTGCCCAGCCGCTGCAGCCAACCAGAGCAGGTTTCCGTGCTGAGAGATCCCCACCTCGACGCTCAAGTGCCCGGGATCGCCCAGCGTCTCTGCCACGGCAGGGTCGACCAAAGCGAGGTGAGGAAAGGCTGCCCCTGTCTGCGACAGCGCAAGCAGACAAACCATGACGACTACGCACCTCATGCCACAGCGTACTCTTCTCCACAGGAACGGGCAAGCGTTGATTTCGCAGGGAGCTCTCGCCACAATCGGCTCGTGCTGGAAGGAAAGGTCAGGGAGACGATTGAGCGTTGCCGCATGATGGCGCGCGGGGAGACGCTGCTCGTCGCCGTCTCGGGTGGCGTGGACTCCGTTTGTCTCCTCGAGGTCCTCTATCGCCTGGCCCCCACACTCAAGATCAGGCTAGCCCTGGCTCATCTCGACCATGGTCTGCGGGGGGAGGAGTCGCGGCAAGACGCGCGGTTCGTTGTGGACATCGCGCACGCCAAGGGACTCCCTCTCGTGTGTGAATCTGCCGACGTGCGAGGCTACGCAGAGGAGCACAAGATCGGACTCGAGGAGGCCGGCCGTTCGCTGAGGCAAGCGTTCCTGGAGAGGACGGCGAACCAGGTCGGCGCGGCGCGCATCGCCGTGGGCCACACGCGGGACGATCGGGCGGAGACGGTGCTGTTGCATCTGGTTCGCGGCGCGGGAACCGCCGGCCTGATCGGAATCCGTCCCGTGACCCTCCCGTACGTTCGCCCGCTGATCGAGGTCAGCCGCGCCGAGATCGTCGCGTTCGCACAGAACGAGGGACTCTCGTGGCGAGAGGATTCCTCGAACGATGACCTTCGTTTCTCCCGCAACCGTATCCGGCGCGAGGTGATTCCGGCGCTTGAACGCATCAATCCGAAGGCCGCCGAGGCGCTGGCCCGGACCGCCGAACTCCTGCTCGAGTCAGAGACTGCGCTGGAGTTCTTGCTTGATGCGCCCTGGGCGGCCGTCTGTGCCAGCGAGGGGGCGGGACGGGTGGAGCTTCGCCGCCAGGTTCTGAGAACCTTCCCTCCCATCGTTCAGGGGCTCCTCGTTCGCCGCGGCTTGTCGCGAGCGGCCGGGAGTCTAGTGGGGATTGAGAAGCGACATGTGGACGCGCTGAGGGAGCTGGCGACGTCTCCTGCAACTCACGGCGCAATCAGTCTGCCCGATCTCTCTGCTCGCGCGCAGCAAGACGAGCTTGTCATCAGCACGGATGTGCCGACTGCCGAAACAGGATACGAGTTTCCGTTACGGCTGGGAAGGACGGAGCTCCCGCAGCTTGGCCTCTTGCTGGATCTCCATCTCGAGAACTGGGATGGCGGGGAGGCAGCGCGCTCGCGCGAGGATGTCCAAACCGAGGTCGCTGACGCGGATCGCATCGCCTTCCCGCTGCGCCTGCGATCTCGCCAACCCGGAGACCGATTCGCCCCCCTCGGCATGCGCGGCACGAAGAAGCTCAGCGACTTCCTCCTTGACGAGCGCGTTCCCTTCTTTTGCCGCGATTCTCTGCCCCTGGTGTGCGACGATGAGAAGATCGTCTGGGTAGTTGGAGTACGCCTTTCCGACCAGGTCCGTCTGAGCGATTCCACGCGGCGCGTCCTCGTGCTCCACGCGCAGGAAATGCCATGATCACTCTCCTCGTCTTCCTGGGGACGATCCTGGTTCTGGTTGCCGCCCACGAAGGGGGGCACTTCCTCGCCGCCAAGGCCACCCACGTCTACGTGAAGGAATTCTCCATCGGTTTTGGCCCTAGGCTCGCCTCGCGAAAAGGCCGTGAGACGACCTACTCGCTGCGGGCCTTCCCCATCGGGGGCTACGTTCGCCTGGGGGGAGAGGACGGCGTGGATGCTCCCCCGGACGTCTCGAGCGATCGCCTCTTGTACAGCAACCCCCCCCTGATTCGCATCGTGGTCAGCCTGGCCGGCCCGGCCGCGAACCTCCTGATGACCCTCGTCGTCTCGCTCATCGTCCTGTGGGGCATGGGAACGCCGATCCTTCAGGTCGCCGGTCTTGTGCCGGACGGGCCGGCGGCTGCCGCCCTAGAGCCGGGGGATCGCGTCCTGGGCGTCGATGGCCACGCGGTGTACACGGGGCAGGCGCTCAGCCGCGCCATCAACAGGACGCAGGGTAAACCTGCGACGTTCGCGATCAAGCGGGGCTCTGAGCGACTGAACGTGACCGTCACGCCCGGTTTCGACGCCGGCGAGGGTCGATACATGGTGGGCGTCTACTTCATGTCCATCACGTTCACCAACGAGATCACAGTCCTCTCCTCGGGCTCGCCTTTGGCGCAGGCCGGCCTCGAGAGCGGGGACCGCATCGTCGCTGTAGCTGGCAAGCCGATCCAAACGGGCGTCGACCTCGTGAACCGCCTGGACGGACTCCTGCCAGCGCAATCCGTCTCTCTCTCGGTGGCACGTGCGGCCGGTCGGCTGGATCTTGCCGTCGCCACGGGTGGCCTCACGGTGGAGGAACTCCTCGCCGGGGCCACATTCGGGGACCTGGGAACCGACAGCCGCCGGCCTGGGCCGTTCGCCGGACTCGTTTTGGGAGCCGGCCAGTTCGCCGAGGGCTTGAATCTAATGGGTCAGTCGGTGAAAGGGATCCTGACCGGACGCGTCTCTGCGGGTGAGGCCTTCTCTGGTCCGGTCGGCATCGCCCGAGTGCTCGGCGAGGGGATCTCGCAGGGAGCTTCCGTCTTCCTGCGGCTCTTCTCCCTGTTGAGCCTGAGCCTCGGTCTGTTCAACCTCATCCCCTTCCCCGCCCTTGACGGCAGTCGCGCGGCTTTTGCGCTGTATGAGCTTGTGCGCGGGAAGCGCATCCCGCCGCAGCGAGAGGGGCTGATTCATGCGATCGGCTTTCTCGTTCTCATCGCCCTGATGATCCTCGTCACCTATCAGGACATCCTCAAGCTCTTTCGATGAGCGAGACGGCCAGGGCGGCTATCCCCTCCCGCCGGCCAAGCGCTCCCATTCCCTCGCTTGTCGTCGCCTTCAGGCCGACGCATTCCGGTGACACTCCTAGGACGGAGCTGATGGTGCTCTGCATCTGAGCGAAGAAAGGGGCAAGCCTCGGTTCCTCGGCAATGACCACACAGTCGACATTCGCGACTCTCCACCCCGCCGTCGCGATTCTGTTCATCACCGCCGCCAGGAGCGTGACGCTCGAGATCCCCAGTGTCGATGGATCTGTGTCGGGGAAATGAGTCCCGATATCGCCCCGGCCTGCTGCACCCAGAAGCGAATCGCTGACCGCGTGGAGGAGAACGTCGGCATCCGAGTGCCCAGCAAGCCCTGTGGGATGCGGGATGAGAACCCCACCCAGGACGAGCGGCCTCCCTGGCGCAAGTCGGTGGAAGTCGATCCCTAGGCCGACGCGTGCGGTCACGGGTGAATCCCTCCCTCGCCTGGGTCGGCTCCGCCCTGGGTCTCTGTGCGCCCCTTCTCCAAAAAGCGCACGATCCCCGAAGCGTCGCGGACGGAGAAACCGCGCCGCGTGAGATAGGAGACCGCCCGCCTCGCCCGCGTTTCGGGGTCGAGGTTCTCCAGACGAGCAAAGCGCTCCTGTGCCAGCCGGACGGCGAGCTCCCTCTCCTTCGCCTTGGGACAGAGTTCCGACAGGACCCCGTCGATCGTCTGGGTGGCAATCCCCTTCTCCGCGAGTTCACGGCGCATGGCGTCGTGGGCTAGTGGGTGGTGGGCCAAACGGTTCTCGGTCCACAGACGCGCGAACAGGCGGTCGTTCAGGAGCTCAAGCCGCACTGCTTCGGAAAGCGCCGCCTCGACCTCCGCGGAGACGAATCCCATGGCAAGGAGACGCGCTCGCGATTCGGCAACCGTACGTGGCCGGGTCCGCAGGTAACGAAGCAGGCTCTGCCAGGGGTCAGTCCGCGTCCTTCGCGTCCTTCGCCTCCTTGCCGCCCGCCGCGGGGAGGCCTGCCTTCTCACGGATCTCGCGCTCGATCGAAGCCGCGATCTCCGGATTCTCGTCGACGGCCCGGGCGCTGTTCCCGATCCCCTGGCCGAGGCGCTTGTCGTTGAACGCGTACCAGGAGCCGCTGCGCGCGATGACGCCCAAGGTCTCCCCGGTGTTCAAGAGGTCGCGCGAGCGATCGATCCCCCTTCCGTAGATGACGTCGAACGTCGCTTCCTTGAACGGAGGCGCCACCTTGTTCTTGACGACGCGTACTGTGATCTGGGTTCCGATCTGTTCCGTCCCCTCTTCGATCTTCCCCGAGTTCCACATGTTCAGGCGAAGCGAGGCGTAGAACTTGAGGGCCCGGCCGCCCGACGTAGTCGTCGCCGGACCGAAGCGAGACCCTGTGATGACGGACCGGATCTGGTTGGTGAAGACGACGATCGTCTTCGACTGCGAGATGGCGCCGGACAACTTGCGCATGGCCTGGCTCATCAACCGCGCCTGGAGGCCCACCTGAGAATCGCCCATCTGTCCCTCAATCTCCGCCATGGGTACGAGGGCTGCGACCGAGTCGATGACGATGATGTCGATGGCGCCACTGCGCGTCAGCTGCTCGGTGATCTCGAGAGCTTGCTCTCCCGAATTGGGTTGAGAGAGGAGGATATGGTCGAGGTCGACCCCCAGGGCACGGGTGTAGCTTGGGTCGATGGCGTGCTCCGCATCGATGAATGCAGCGGTCCCGTCCCGTCTCTGCACCTCGGCGATCATATGCAGGGCGAGCGTCGTCTTGCCGCTCGATTCCGCACCGAAGATCTCGACGATCCGGCCGCGCGGGACTCCTCCAACTCCCAGGGCGATGTCCAGGGCGAGGGACCCCGTGGGGACAGTCTCCAAGCTCAGGATCTGGGCGCCGTCGCCCAGCCACATGATCGCCCCTTCACCGTAAGCTTTCTTGATCTGCTTTAGCGTGCTGTCCAGCACCTCTTGTTTGCCCATGGCTTTCTCCCCCTCTGTCTTTTGCTTCCTCCTATTCTAGGGGCGAGGCGAGGCGGGGTCAAAGCCCGTCGACGCGCGAACCCCCGAATCTGGCGCACAACCGCCTAAGGGTCCGCGGGCAGTTGCCTCTCCTATTCCTCGACCGTTACACGGACATCGTCGAAGTACGCGTCGCATGCCTCGCCGTGACTCTCGTCTCCCAGCACAATGAACCACCCGGCGCCTTCCCCCAATGGGGACAGGAGAGGCCCTCTGGCATAGGGAACCCCGCCGACCGAGAGGACGTACTCGCCGGGGGAGAACGAGAACTCATAGGTGTACCAGACATACACCCCCGGCTGGAACGGGACAAGGTGGGTTTCCTCGTTCCCACGCGTGTCGGGCACACGAAGGGTGGAGCCGCCCCCGGAGCTGGTGTAAGCGAAATAGGGGAG
>Ga0315291_10006816_pt1 | contig 14175 bp, 21 predicted proteins | sample YL17G12_20_MG_FD_203070 | JGI IMG/M metagenome (GOLD analysis project Ga0315291, IMG submission 203070) | Sediment microbial communities from Yellowstone Lake, YNP, Wyoming, USA - YL17G12_20 | ecosystem: Environmental > Aquatic > Freshwater > Lake > Sediment | place: USA: Wyoming | collected...
CGGAAAGAAAGGGTCCGCCGGTGTATGTCCTCCGTGCCCTCCGGGCAGTGCTGGGCCTCCGGGGCCTCCGGGGTCCGCTGGCGTCTGCCCGGATTGCGGCAGTGGAGGTGGCGGCGATCCGCCACAAAATACCCCAAATCATCTAGGCATTTGGAGTTAGTATATATGATCCACCTTGCGGAACAGTGGTGCATTCAGGTCGAAGCAACGAATGTCTGCACGCGGCGTTGTAGTAACTGTACCCGTAGCCTTGCTCACGCCCGCAAGCCGTTTTTCATCACGCCAGTACAGTTCGCTGAGGCAATGGACGCTCTCAAGGACTTCCCCGAGCAAAGCGACCCAGTCGCGGATGGCCGTCGCAAGGTGTTGGGGATCATTGGGGGCGAGCCACTACTGCATCCGCAGTTCGATGACCTGTGTGAAATTTTTCAGGAAGTCGTACCGGATCGGAGCCGTCGCGCACTTTGGACTGGATTGCCGTGGCGGCAGAGCGAGCACGCCAATGTGATCCGCCACACCTTCGGCTACATGAACTTGAACCTTCATAACCCACCCTCCAAGCATCAGCCGATTCTTGTTGCGATTCAAGATGTGATCCAAAACAAGGAGGAGATGTGGCGGTGGATCAATGATTGCTGGGTGCAGCGCATTTGGTCTAGTACGATCAACCCGCGTGGATTCTACTTCTGTGAAGTTGCAGCGGCGCTGGCTGACATTTTCGACGGCCCCGACGGATTGCCGGTTACGCCCGGTTGCTGGAGGCGCGACCTCGCCGATTTTCGCTATCAGATCGAGTGGGCCTGCCCGCGTTGTGGTTGCGCTTTGCCCCTCCCTGCCCGTACCGACCTGGAGCATCAAGATGACGCCACTCAAACAAACATCAAAGCCTTGAAGGGTTTGCACAGTCCTGGTGTATCTCGCCTTGTACCGTTCAAGCGAGAAGGATATGACCCGCAGCAGTTCGCCCCTGGATGGTCCCCGCAGTACTACGCCGATCCCGCGACGCCTCGTATTTGGCAGGTCGTAACGGAATCAGACCCACTCAAGATGGTGCGGGCCTTGACGGTCTCGGTCGGATATGACGACATTCTGGCTCACACCCTACCCCAGATGCTAGCGACCTTTAAGGACGTGTTCGTCGTGACGAGCCCGCAGGATGAAACGACGGCCCGTGTGGCTCGGAGTCTCGGTGCTAAGGTCTATCCCACTGATGCTTTCTACCGTAATGGCGCTTCTTTCAATAAGGGTCTTGCTATCGAGGAGTGCTTCACGCTGATGGAGCGGGAAGGCTGGATGGCGGTAATCGACGCCGATATTCTCTTACCTGATCGTTTCCCTGACTTCCAACTCCAGCAAGGAGTTCTCTATAGCGCACGACGACGGGTTTGTGAGGATGTACGACAGTGGCAGCCCGGCGCGGACTGGGGGAAATTCCCGCAGTGGCTTGAGGTAGAGTACAGCGGTTACTTGCATATTTTCCACGCTGCCGACCCGATGCTCGCGGTACCCCCGTGGTACGGCACAACTTGGCGACACGCGGGCGGATGCGACAGCGAGTTTCAGTCTCGCTGGGATGCCCGCCATAAGCAAGCGTTGCCGTGGGAAGTGCTGCATCTTGGGCCTGTCGATACAAATTGGTGCGGTCGGCTCTCGACGCGGCTGGATGACAACGCCCCGGCCGTAGAGATTCCCGACAACATTGAGGAAGTGCTTCACACTTACCGCACGCGGGAGTTCTCTCTGCACCGTTTGATTGATCCCGAGGTCGCCCTTAGTGATTATCTCGATGCCATGAAACTCGATGACCAAACGCGATCGCGCGCCCTCCAACGCTTGGAGGTTTGTCGAGAGCACGGGTGCCGCTATTACCGCGGCGATTGGTGTTGGGATACGCCGGGAGGTACACCATCAATGGAACGATTCGTGGAGCGGTTGGTGCATGGTACTTGCGACGTTGGCAACAACCTTATGAACGGATAAATGAAATGCCACTGCCCGATTTCATCATCATTGGAGCTGCAAAGTGCGGGACAACTGCTGCCTCTCACAATCTTAGCCACCACCCAGAGATCGTAGTGGGGGCTGACTTCCAAGATGAGTTTCACGGGACTGAGTGGGTGCGGTTCTTCATGTACGATGATGTATACGCGCGCGGGTTGGAGTGGTATGCTGCGCAATTCAATCCTGGTCGGTCGTGCCCGCGCTGTGGACGCTGCCAACCAAAGCGGATTATCGGCGACCGAGCGACGCGGTACTTTCGGATGCCGAAGGTTCACACCCGCATCAAGGAGGCGATACCAAACATCAAACTTATCGTATTGCTGCGCAATCCCGTGACTCGCTCCTATAGTCATTGGAATCACTTCTACCACACGCCGAAGTCGTCCGGTGCCCATGCGCATCGCTGGGGGCACAATAGTTTTGAGGTAACGATCGGAAAGGAGCCAAACCCAGAGGGCCTTGTTGGGTATGAGGATATTGTCGATCAAGGTCATTACGCGCAGCATCTCCTGAAGCTATTCGAGACCTTCCCGCGCGAGCAGGTCTACATTGGGATTAGTGAGCGAGTGCGCGGCAATATGGCGTTCGAGTACGGTCGGATGTTTTCCTTTCTGGGTGCTGACCCATTGGCAATCAACGGGCAGTATTACAAGGAAGACCTCGTCGCCTCAAATCATTGGCCGTACCCCGGCCCCATGAAGCCGGAAACAAAACTGTGGCTGATGGAACATTACCGATCGCACAATGAGCAGTTGTTTCAGTTATTGGGTGGCGAAATAACTGAGTGGATGGTGCCATGAAACGACGACGATTTCCCGTAACGGCGCTCGACCGGCTTTCGTATGCTTATCAGTACGCGCCCTTCGTTGGCTCGTCTTTAATTCATCCACAAGAACTTCAATTTCTGAACGAGGTTGTTCCATCTTCCGGCCTGTTTGTTGAGATAGGGACTTGCTGTGGCGTGACAATTGCGCATCTCGCTACGCATCATCCCGCAACCACCTTTGTGTCGGTTGATCCGCACTCCAATCTAAAATGGGGCGAAGTAACGTTAGTTCGCGCACACGAAAATTATCGCCGCACTCAAGCCGGGAATCTTGTGTTGATAACCGGGACTTCACGACAACTTCCGTTGATGATAAGGCCGCGATCCGTGGATGGAGTTTTCATAGATGGAGATCATTCCTACGCGGGCTGCTCGTTTGATTTACGTCTTGCCGACAGATTACTACTCCCTTCCGGTGTGTTGCTGGTGCATGATTACAACAAACCAAACCACGCTTACGTAGTCAATGCCGTGGATGATTTTCTAAGCGAAGGGGTCTGGGCTATACGGGCGCAGCGGATGCGCATGGTGTTACTGAGGAGGGTGTAGTTGATGGGACGACGAGTGGGCGATAGAATCGACGCGCTCTTACAAAAATACACAGGAGGCAGTTGTAATTGCCCTGTCTGGGATGAGTTTCTTCAACAACTCAACGAGTGGGGACGAGAGGGCTGTCGCAAGCGTTTTAAGGAAATCCTTCAACGGTTCCGCCAAGAGGGGGAATCGCGGCAGTGGGCGCCGAAACTGCAAGTAGCCGTACCGGAAGAGAAGGGTGTGTATAGGGCCATCCTCGACTTAGCAATCAATGAAACCGTCCGTCACCACGGGAACTGCCGCCGCCATGTATGAACTGGTCAAGGCGGTGGTAACTCTTATTATGTACTTCTGCTGCGATTGTAAGTTAATTGCCAAAGTCGAGACCGGGACCGCATAATCATGCTGCGCGCTTATTACTGGGGCGAGTTCGGTTGGTTCAACACACGCATCCTAGCGCGCATAGAGCGGCTCCTCGTAACCGCGCCCATGACGCAAATCCTCTTGGCAACGTACCCGGATTACTTGGCTATTTTGCAACTACTCTTTCCGTCGGTATTTTTTCAAGACGTGGTGTATTCCCCACCATCCGATTACAAAAGACAAGAACACGGCGGTGAAGATGTCACATTGAATAGCGCTATTCACCTGCTTTCCGTACTGCAAACTTCAGACGATGACGGCGACAGACGCATGATGCTACGGACCCCAATCCGCATTGGCCACATCGCTTCGACTCGATCTTACGTGAGTTTCTGTTGCCGAAATCGCAGTGTCGGACAGGACAGAAATTGCTCCCCAAAGAAATGGCAGAACATGGTGAACACAGTGCGTGAACTGTGCGACTTGGGGATTGTTTTTCATGGGCTTCCGGCTGAGACATGTCGCGTCGTGAGTGCCAACTCATATACTTGCCGTCACATCTACGAATCAATCACGTACTTGAATCGGTCGGTGGTTTGCATTACCGGCATTTCAGGCTTTGCTCAGTTTGCGGCAAACTGCTGCTGCGATACAATTCAAGTTGGGCCACTCCAGCGAAACGACGGTCGTCAAAGATTTTTTCGCTACGCTCCATTCAAGACGAAGGATGTACAAGTAGAGCGAGAACAAATGCCGCGATTGCGAAAATTACTAACACGAGTTCTTCCGTGACGATCCCGTTATTCCAGCTCATTGAGATCGAAACCTGCAATGCCTGTACGCGGCAGTGCTGGTATTGCCTGCACGGACAAAGGCCACCAATGCCCCGCGTCGATATGCCGAGCGAGACAATTGACGCCATCTTGACGGAGTTGGGCGAGCTACAGTATACTGGTTGGATTAATTTCTTCTCCGCCAATGAGCCACTTCTCGACTCACGGATGCCTCAGTTGATTATGCAGGCCAAGGCGCTCGTTCCCAGCGCTCGCACACGCATCTTCACGAACGGCGATCTTCTAACGCAGAGGCTTCTCGACACCTTGCTGCGATCTGGCCTCACTGCTCTGAAAATTTCGCTTCACGATGTCGCCGCGCTGGATAAGATCGAGAAACTATCGCTACCGGCGCAAGTGCAGGTCGGACATTACTATCGGAATCCCTGTGCTGTTTGGCGCAACCATGCTGGTCTGATTCCACAGACGCCTTATGACGGCCGCTATGCGCATTGGACCTGTCCACGGCCGTCGTGGAATCTCGTGCTTCGCTACGACGGTCAACTGAAGCTCTGTGCCGACGATATGGCCGGTGTGGCATTCCCGGACGCCTTACGATTTCCGTCGCAGTCCCTGCGGCAGTTATGGGAGTCGCTGGAGATGGAACACTACCGAGCACTTCTTGCCGCTGGACGCCGAGCCGAACTGGCGCTCTGTCGTGATTGCAACTTCATTCATCCTGCGGAGTCGCGGCCGATATGAAGCCGCTAATGCTTATCACTGGGGGGTCTCGCGGTATTGGTCGGGCGTGCGCGGAGTTTTTTACCACAACCTACACGGTTGTTACAGTCGCGCGAACTGGCGGCGTAACCGAGAGGGGCGACCTGACGGATGGTGTTTTCGTGCAAGCCTTAATTGCTAAATACCCCGTTGTGGACGTGCTAATTAACAACGCAGGCGGCAGCCTGAAGCGATTACGCCCCACTGCCATGCTGAACTTTGTGGCGGCTGGTATATTGCTGGAGCACTACTGCACTACCATGCAGGGCGGCCACATCATTACAATCAGCAGTAACGCCGCTTATGGTGCTGAAGCCTACAACTGCGGCTACTCAGAAATGCCGATGCAACGCATAGCCTACTGCGCGGCAAAACGGGCTGTGAAGTTCTTGTCGAACGCTTTGTCGCGGGCGCATCCAACCGTGAAGATCACCAGTTTGGAACCGGGGCGTGTGGGTGGCAAGAGCGCAGTGCAATACAAAGACATCCCTCGGATTATTCAGTGGGTATTAGAGCAAAACTTTCAGGTCAACACTCTCAATTTCGTCCCCAAACCGTAGGTGGTAAGTATGATCGGTATTGTCGGTTTCGGAAAACTCGGCCACGCTCTCGCGCGTGTTCTGCGTAATCACAGCTACGGCGTCGAGGGCGTCGATACATCGCCTGAGCGGCAACTCGCCGGGAGCATTGATTGCTTCACGGTGACGAGCAACACAGCCAACCTAAAGGCGTGCGACCTGATCTTTGTGGTCGTCAACACAGCCTGCCCGGACGGCTATCGATATTACAATCTTGAAGCGGCGCTGGAGTCACTTCAAGGCTTCGACTGCCCCGTTGTTATCTCCAGTACGTGCGAGCCGAAGTTCTTTCAGGATCACCCTGATCTTCGCGTAGTCTACAATCCATTCTTCATTCGGCAGGGCGTGATTGAGGAAGACCTCCAGCATCCAGACCTCGTATTGATCGGCGACGACTATGATCTCGCATGGCCGCTCATGCGACTCTGGGCGCATGTCTTGCCGCGCAGTCAGGGGTGCGGTAGCCCAATCGAAAAAACCTCTATCATCAACGCGGCCGTCACGAAGCTCGCCATCAACACCTACCTCGCCATGAAGATCAGTTACGCCAACATGGTGGGCGATCTGTGCGTGCGGCTGGGCGCCGAGCCGGATCGCGTGTTGGAATTGGTGGGTCAAGACAAACGCGTCAATCCTCGCTATCTGAAGTACGGTTTCGGATACGGCGGACCATGCCTGCCGATTGACGTTGAGGCGATGCAGCGGACGCTTAATCAAAACAGTTTCCGCCCCGCGCTGGCCGATGCGGTCGCGACAGAGAACCGGCTGCACTTGCTGTTTCAGGTGCAGGACTTCATGCGGCAGCACGATCCAAACGAGCCCACCACGATCTCGGACGTCGCCTATCGAGAAGGCACTGACATTCTTGTGCGATCTCAGCAGTTGGGGTTCGCAGTCGCGCTGATGGAGTTTGGGTATAGGGTGACGCTGTGCGCAACCCTCTCTATCATTGAACAAGTCCAGTCGCTCTATGGGAGCAAGTTCAGTTATGAAATCCATCCTGATTGAAGTATCGGTCGGAGAGTTTTTGGATCGGCTAGCGATCCTGTATGTGAAGCAGGAGAATGGGCTGCCCGTCGCCCAAGAGATCGCTTCTCTGGAGGTTCTGGACATCCAGGGGCCTGACTTGTCTTCGCTTATGGAGCTGCATCGTCGCATGTGGAAGAATAACGAGGCGCGCAAGCATTACCTTCACGCTAATCTCCCACTGGACGCTACCTTCACGAAGCTAGCCTACGAGGAATCTCGCCTAAATAACGAGCGTTTTCGCCTGAAAGATGAGATAAACCAGGCGGTTGGTGCCGATCTAAGGGAACAGAAGAGCGCGGTCTACCATAAATGAACACCGCCGATTGGCGTATCCTCACTCGCTGGCTGCGTGCTACCTTCCCGGTTTCTATGCCGGTATTGATCCGTCGTTGGCCGATGAAGCGCCAAGCTGGGATGGCTCGATTCAATGGCTGTGACTACCGCATTTGCATCTCAACCCTACAGGACGAGGCTGGTCAGAAAGATACCCTGTTACATGAGTGGTCGCATGTCTTGGCGATCGAGGAAGCGTACCAGCACCAGGGGCGATGGGCTGAGTTCTACGGTAAGGTTTTTCATGGTTGGGAGAAGGAGTTTGCTTAATGGAGGCCGCCGGCAATAGATATATCCTGCATCGTAGTCGATCCGACTGGTTCTCGATCTGGAACCTATCGGACGTTCATTACCTCGCCCGCGCTTGTGCTGAGTCGCACTTCAAGGCCGACATCAAGCGCATCGCGCGTGATCCACGCGCTCTCTGGATAGCAGGCGGCGACCTATTCGACTTCGTGAACTACAAGGACAAGAAGCGATTCAATGCCGCTAATCTTGCACCCTGGGTCACCGTCAAGATGTTGGCTAACCTCGGTAACGTCGCGGTTGAGAGAATGTCGGCGTTGCTTGCACCAATCCGGGGCAAATGTCTTGGGATCATGCAGGGCAATCACGAGACGGCCTATGAATCGCGGTGCGACACCTACTACACGGCGGCGCTGTGTGAAAATCTGGATGTGCCGTTTCTGGGATATTCGTGCATGATGCGCTTAGTCTTTTGTCGGACGTCCAGTGTCAAAAAACCTGTACTGCAACTTACACAGTGCCCGCGCGGTAACTCACACACGAATGCTTTCTGTTTCTTCGCCCATCACGGCGCTGGCGCAGCGCAGACTGCCGGCGGCAAGGTCAATCGTCTCGTTCGCTTCATGGGGTCTTTCGACGCCGACATCTACATGATCGGGCATATTCACGATCAGATCAGCAGGAAGATTGTGGAGGTTGGGGTTGACGCGGCCGGTACCACCATCGTGCATCGAGATCGCCTGGGTGCGGTGAGCGGTGGTTATCTTCGGACCTACATGCAGGGCGAGACCGGCTACGGCGAAGTGAGGGGATACGCGCCCACCGTGCTGGGCGCGGCGGTCGTGCGAGTTTGCCCCTCGACGCGGGAACTTAGGGGAGAAGTATGAAACGCATTTACATTGCTGGCGCTTACTCGGCCCCCAACGTCCTGGGTGTCATGGACAACATGCGCCGCGGCTTGAAGCTCTCAGCTCAATGCCTTAAAGCGGGCTTCGCCGTCTACAGCCCGTGGACTGACTGCCTACTACACTTCCACGAGGAGTTCACGCTAGAACAGTGTTACACCTACAGTGACGCATGGCTTCGAGTCAGCGACGCCGTGCTGTTGGTTCCCGGCTGGGAGGAATCAGTCGGCGTGCGAAGTGAGTTGAAGGTGGCGGCAGAAATCCACATCCCGGTTTTTCATACGCTAGCAGACCTGTGCGCGCATTTCCTTGGAGGTATTCCATGCGAGCGATTAAATCAAGACGGAACAGCCACGCTAAAGTCCGTCGAACACGGATGGGATTGCTGAAAGAAACAGTCCTCGAAGAAGCGCAGCGAATCACGAGCGGCCCACGCCAACGTGACTACGACCATCCGAAACCAAACCACGAGCGGATCGCGGCGGCGTGGAATACCTACCTCGCAGCTCGCCGTACTCCAACTGGCCCGATCGAGGCGGTAGATGTGGCCTATATGATGATCCTGTTGAAGATCGTGCGGGATCAATTTACCCCAAAACGCGACAACGCTGTAGACATCGCAGGATACGCGCGATGCGTCAGCCGAATCAGGGAGTTCGAGCCATGAAGACTACCGGCCCCCAAGACATCATATTGGCGTTCGATGAGGCGCACAAGAAGTGCTGCAAACTCAACGAGGAGGCGGCGAAGTGCGGGTCATCTTCTTAGGTTCCCCTCAACCACTCGGAGGTGCCAACACGGAACGCTACGCTACTGCTATCCTCTTCCGCCGTATGAGTCTGGCCGTCACGGTAATCCCGGCGTGGGGTGAACCGCCTGGTAATCCCTACCCGTCGCGTCTTCGGGAGGCGGGCTGCGAATACCTGACATTCAGCGGACCCGACGACATCCAGCTTCCTCACAATTCTACCGTCGTGATGATGTGCAGCCCAAACGGCATTCGGGCGTGGCCTCGACTGCGAGACCGTGGGTGCAAGCTCATCTGGTCGCCCTGCATGACGAGGGTGCAGCATTACGAGCGGGAAGTCTTCGATGATGAGAAGTGCCCGCCGACGGCGGTGCATTTCCAGTCGCAGTATCAACGGCAGGCGCTTGCATATTTTTACCTTCCATTCATTCGTCCTATCGCCATCATCCCCGGCGCCTTTGAGCGTGCCGACTTCCCCTACCGGCCACGTCTCTTGCGTGGTCGCACTTTCACAATCGGCAAACTCGCCAGGCCGCATCCCGACAAGTGGCCTGAAGGTTTGTGGTCGCTTGGCCATCGACTCCGTGCTCGCGGGATCGACACTCGCATGAACGTGATGGGGTGGAATCCGCAACTCGACTGTAAATGCGGTCCCCCGCCCGCGTGGGCCGCGGCGCTACCGCCCAATGTCATGCAGGCCTTCGACTTCCTGCGGCCCCTTGACGCCATGCTGGGGATGCAGGGCGGCGACGTAGAGAACTGGCCGCGCGTCGGCCTTGAGGCGATGGCGTCAGGCGTGCCGATCGTGGCGGACAATTCGGGGGGGTGGCCCGAGATGCTGGGAGAAGCCGGCAGTACGGTTGGAAGCGAAGGCGAAGCTGTCGATGCCCTGGAACGCCTCGCCCGAGACGACCGCTACCGCGTCGGTGTGATTGAGCGCGCTTATGAGCGCATGAAGCAACTCACCGACTGGCGCGTGCTCGCGGCAAAGTGGCAGGAGATTTTCGATGCAATACGCTAGAGTGAAGGCGCAGCAAAAAGGTGACACCATCCTGGTGGCGTGCCCGAAGTGTTTGGAGGTCCAAGTACTCGACCATTACCTTAGTGTCATGCCAGACGGCATGGTTTATCCAGACTTCGTATGTATGCGTCACGACCGGAGGTGCGACTTCATGCGAGCGATTAAGCTGGACTTCTCGGGAAAGTGAAGTCGCCAGACGCACGCTGGAGCGTGTTCTACCGCAGTTTGGTACTTGGAGTCATGGACGTTGGGATGTGTCCTGTGCGGCAAGGAAGGCCCTTACGTTTCGCGTGCTCGCGGCGTCGCGTACACCCAGTCGTTCCCTGGCCCCGGCGCGTCGTCCAGCCCCATCAAGACCTTGAAGTGGTCATTATCCACCGCTAGGGGGATACCGTGCTCGGCCAGGACCGCCCCCACCGCCGCGTCGTCGTGGCCGAGGGGTTGCCGGAGATGCTCGGCCACAACGCGGGCGGCGCGCCTGGAAAGGAAGTTTCCGCCGCCGCTTGCGTATCCGGCGCCCGGCCGCCACTCTGGGCCGATGTAGTCGTGCCCGGCCGTGTCGTATTTCCAAAGCCGCGCCACATCCAGGCGGGTGTCGTCGTCCATGCAGAATAAGTAGTCCCACTCCGTATCGAGCAAGCACCACTCGCACAACATTTTCATCCTGATGGGCGAGGGCGGGTAGTGATCCGCTACCGGCAGGAACAAGTAGACACCCGATATTTCCCACGTCTTAATCGAACCCACAGCGAAGTGCATAACATGACGCACCCACGGCGACGCAACGACCACCTGCGGAATCCACGTTTTCAGACACTGCTCCCGCCGCTTCTGGTACTGCCAGCACGTCTTGCACGCTATGATGATGCGTTTCATGTTGTCCAAATCCTATTTGCTTCTCGCCCCCAAAGATGCCCACACACAGCAGCCACCTCTGGCGTCATGGCGCAGGCCCATTGCTGACTGAGCGGATGTCCGCCGTACCAGTGTAGGCCGCATACATCGTCGGTCAGTTCCGGTTGTGGTTTCCAGATCGCCGGGATTTGCTGGGAGTCGAATGGGTAGGCGGTCTGGTGTGGTAACGACAGCAGCCGAATGCCTGGGTGCATATAAACGATGCACTTGATAGGCTGGCTTCCGTAGGCGTTGAGAACTGCATCAACACCAACCGCCTGGTAGCTATCGCCACCCAGCACCGCCTGTCGATGTGCGACGTTCTCGATCAACCGGAACACCACATGGCCACCTCGACGACTTGCTCCGAAGCCGTTAGTCATGGAACCGTCCCGGTGTAGGCAGAACACCACATCCCAGTCACCATCGACTGCCCACTCAGGCAGCGGCCGGACCCACAAAATGTCCATGTCGCTGACCCAGCCGCCTCGATGTCCGAGCGTTTCCCATTTGCAGAGGTCGGCTTGTTTGATGGACGGCAATGTACTCATTGCTGTCCACGCTCGACGCTCGATGCGCAGCCCTCTTAGTTGGTCTCTCCAATCAACGCCGCCGCCCCCATCCTGTTGCTCAAACGTGCGCCAATTCTTTGCTGGTGCTGTCTTGGATTCATACAGAACAATCTTCCAGTCTGGGTGCAACTTGCGGAAACTGTAGATCGTGAGGTAGCGCGCCCAACTCATTGGTTGATTCGCCCAGAAGAACGACATAGTGCGGGGAATCATCGCCACGGCCCCCCTGAGCTGCACCACGGTGCCTTGCCGGCCTTTGCCGCCAGTCGTTTGCGGTCGTAGATCGCGAGCGACGCGAGCGACGCCTTCACAAGCCCGGAAGGCCGAGTGTGCCATTGATGAAAGCCGAACACATCGACGTACCGCGGCTTCAGACACAACCCCCACATCAGGCAGTCTGCGAACCAGTCGTCATCGTAGCAGGGTTGTATGAACTCTTCGTCGTTGCCACCGATAGCGTAGACGTCACTGCGCCGCACGGAGCCGAGGAAGAAATAGGGACGAGGGCGGCGCGGGCCGGTGTAGTAGCCAGCGTTTATCTCTGGCTCTACGTCTCCGTTCTCTTTCAGTGCCAACACAGTTGAGATCAGAAACTCTCCCTGCTCCAATTCGGTGACAAGTCGCTCGATTGCGTCGGGGCTGCCGTGGAGCACCTCATCGGACTGTGCTATGATGATGGCGCCTTTGGCAGCGCGATACGCTAGATTACGGGCGCGGGCTGGATTGGTGTAGCCGGGCAGGCGGTCATGGCGAATGCAGGTGGCGCAGAACTCATCGCAAACATCTCGTGTTTGATCGTCCGGGTTGCCGTCATCCACAACGATGACCTCAAACTTGAACGGCGGGTTTTGCGCAACTATCGACCGGAGAGTTCGTCGCAGCATAGGCGCGTGGCCGTAACTTGATATGCAGATGGAAGCTTTCATTCAGGGGCATCCTTGATCTTGGCAGCCGATAGTTTCTGAGCCATCCTCCAGGTGATCCAGCACAACTCAAGTACTAGGTCTTGCAGGTCTGGACGATCCGTCAGCTCGAAGTAGAGACCATGCAGAATGCAGGAGGCCCACCGCGTCCCGCCCGGCTCTGGACGATTTGCGAGTATGTGGCTCAAGGCCGCCTGCTTAGCCTCCGGTGTGAAATCTCGAATGGGGACTGTTTGCGCTAAGTTATCCAGGAGTCTCATTGCGCTTCTTTATGGGAGGGGCTGCTGTAAATCCAGTTATTCTCGCCGCTCGGCTCACGGCCTTTGCGTTCGAGGATATGAAAGCGCTCTCGCTCCCACCGCGTCTCGACGCCGTAGTTGCGCAGAATGCGGCCGGCCAGGAGGTCTTCTCCACCGTCCCAGCGGTACACATTCGGCAGTTCCATCCCAACTAACCTGGAGATGCCACGACGCAGCAAGCAGCCGTTGCCGCTCGGAAACAGCGTCAGGCCAGTCAAGTCGCGTCCGGACGTATCGGCCCCGCCGTCATCCGCGGCGTGTTCTTCAACCGGGTAGCCGACTACTTCTATCTCGGGCGGAACGCGAGAGACGTACTGCACAAGCCGCTCGACCGAGAGCCGAATGTCGTCATCGCACTTAAATACCCAGTCAATGTCCTGCTGCGCGGCCCACCCATGAAACAACCGCAGACGGATCGGGAGCGCCTCGTAGTCGTTTGAGCAGGGCACGAATAGGCAATGCCCCTGTCGCTCGATCTGCACTACATCCGGGCATCCGAATATGAACACCCAATCGAGGTCGGGATAGCCTGCGGCCTCTTTTCCCCACGACCGAAGACAGCGTTCACGGCGACGCCAGAACTGCCAACCCGAGACGCAGCCGATGAGGAGGCGATTCATTAGTAGCGCCTGAAAGTATAGACAGTGGGAACATGACACGTATTCGGTCGCAGTTTCAGCATCGGCTCCACGTCGATTACGTCGCCGTCAAGATACCGCTGGTTCAATTCCTTCGCAGGTGGGCCGCCGCAAGTACGGTTGCCGGGAGACCACTGTTGCACCAGGTTGGCCGGCACATTCATAGCGGCGGCCTCATTGTAACACGCCATTAACGGGTGCGGCAGGGGGTGCCGCGACATTTCCCCCTCGCTCTCGGTTGGGTTGTTCCAGCTTAGGCGATGTAGCAGTGGTAAAAGGTCGGCAGTTCGGAAGATGGTGGTGTCCTGTGACATCGGGTAGCCCCAGTCACCGGCGTAGTCGCGCCAGGGATAGAGCAGCGCTTCCCCGACGCCCGACTCGAAATGAGGCGGAGTGGTGTCGGTGTCGCTCATGTAACATCGCGTAATGTCAGGACTGAGGCGCAGCGAGACGCATAACACGCGGGCGTCTTCCAGTACTCGGCAAGCGGCATTGAGATCGACGGGCCGTCGAAAGATTTGGTCATCGACTGCGAACATCGTGTAGGGCCGCGATGGACTCAGAAGACGGAACACATCGCTACGGAAGTCGTGCTCGCGTGCCAGAAGCGTACCATCAAAACGCTCCTCCAGGATCGCGTAGCCACGCCGGAACTCCGCGCTGGTAGCGAGGCCGAGCACACGCAGATTCACGTCACCCGTGACGAATCGCC
>Ga0315291_10006817_pt1 | contig 14173 bp, 8 predicted proteins | sample YL17G12_20_MG_FD_203070 | JGI IMG/M metagenome (GOLD analysis project Ga0315291, IMG submission 203070) | Sediment microbial communities from Yellowstone Lake, YNP, Wyoming, USA - YL17G12_20 | ecosystem: Environmental > Aquatic > Freshwater > Lake > Sediment | place: USA: Wyoming | collected...
GTTAAACAGACGGTACACCCCGTCTTTTTCAGGGGCTGCATCTATATTAGCAGCGTTGAACTCCAGCCAATCGCTGGGGGGCCCCATCACCGGTGAAATCTGGAGCCTTGCATCGCACTTGAGACAGCGCGCCGCCTCATCGCAAGCCCTCTGCTTGGGGAAACCGAGCTCCACCTCGGAGAAGTCGCTTATACGCCGTTCTACGGTAAGGTGCGGCATCTTCAGGCGGGGCTTATCGGCAAAGCCCTCGTCTCTACCAAATGAGGGGCTGGCTTTCGCGGTTTCGGCCAGCACCTCGCTGATATCGCCGCTGCCTCCCAGGTATTTGTCTATGGACGTCGCCGCTTTCCTTCCCGCCGCGATCGCTTTGATGACCGAGGCTGGGCCGGTGGCGGCATCCCCGCCTGCAAAAAACCCACGGAGATTAGTGGCCAGAGTATCGGGATCGACATCAATCGTTCCCCGACGTGTGGTCTTTATTTCTTCCGATAATGCGGAAGTATCTGGGGTCTGACCGACAGCAAGTATAACCGTATCAGCTTCCATTGATGTGACAGTATCCTCATCGTAGCAAGGACAGAATCTCCCCTCTTTATCAAAGACTGAAGTGCATCGGATAAACTCTACTCCGGTTACTTTGCCGTTCTCAGTCAGAATTCTCTTTGGGCCGCAGGAACAGCTGAGGGTAATTCCCTCTTCAAGGGCGCTTTCGATCTCTTCCGGAAGGGCCGGCATCTCCTCTCTTTTTTCAAGACAATTCAGCTGTACCTCTTTTGCTCCTAACCTCAACGCTGTTCTGGCAGCATCGATGGCTACGTTACCTCCACCAATAACGGCTACTTTCCGACCGATTTTAGTTTCTTCTCCTGTACTTACTTTGCGGAGGAAAGAAATGCCGTTATCAACCCCTTTTGCATCTTCACCACGGATTCCCAGCTTCATTCCCCGGTGAGCGCCTATAGCTAGGAATATAGCATTGAAACCCTGCTGCTTGAGCCTGTCAAGGGATTCGACTTTACTGTTAGTCTTTATTTCAACTCCGACGCTCTTTATGCCCTCGATTTCGCTGTCCAGGACCTCTCTGGGCAGGCGATATCCGGGCATACCCACCCGCATCATGCCGCCAGGCTCGGGCAGCGACTCGAATACGGTTACAGAGTGACCGAGCTTTGCTAGATAATAAGCTGCGGTAAGTCCTGTAGGCCCTGAGCCAACGACAGCCACTTTCTTGCCCGTTGGGCCGGCCTTTTTGGTCTTGGTTTGCCACAGGCTGGTGTCTTGCTCAGCGACGAAGCGCTTGAGCGCACATATCGCGATGGGCTGGTTCAGTTGACCCCGGCGGCAGACCCCTTCGCAGGGATGTAAGCAGACCCGGCCCAGCACCCTCGGAAACGGCACTTTCTCGTTAACCACTGCCGCCGCCTCGGCGAACTTGCCCTCAGCGGTGAGACGCACATACCGGGGCACATCGATGCCGGCAGGACATGCGTTGCTGCAAGGGACAAGGGCGGCTTCTCGTTCCGCCCTCTTGATATTGAGGTCGAGCAAAGCTCCGGTGGGGCAGACCTCGACGCAGGCGCCGCAGAATTTGCAGCCCGACTCCCTGAGCGATGAGGCGATAGGCCCGGCGATGACCTCACCGTCCCGACTGATGAAGCCCAGGGCGCCTATGCCGCGCAAATCCTTGCATGCCCTGACGCAGCGGGTGCAGCCGATGCATAGGTTGTAGTCTTGGGTGAACAGCGGCTCGTCTTTCTTAATTGGCAGGTCTTTGAATATATAGCGGGGGATGCTCTCTTTGAGCCCGATAAACTCGACGACCGCCTGGAGTTCGCAGTAGCCCAGCTTGGCGCAGCAGCGCTCTTTAACCGGTATACTGTTGGGGCATGATTCAAACGGGCTGCAGCCCTCCCTTTGTTTACAGGTGAGACAGGCGTGGGGATGCTTGAGCAGGATGTTCTTCAGATTATTGCGCCTGAGCTCTTGAACTCGGGGCGTGTTAATGTGGACCACCATGCCCTCGGCAGCAGGGAGGTTACATGAGGTGGGAACGTCCTTCAACCCCTCGACCTCCACGACGCAGAGCCGGCACCCTTGAAACTCCATGTTGGGGTCTGAGCTATGGTAAGGTTTGCCACCGAGGTAAATGACGCTGGCAGCCTTCAATCCTGGCGCTGGCGGTAAATCGGGGTGGGCGCAGAGCGCCGGGATGTAGATGCCTGCGCTTTGCGCTGCCTGGAGGACAGTCTTGCCCTTTTCGACCTCTACCTCTTTATTGTCAATGCTTAGCTTTATTTTACTCATTTCGCCCCTTTAAACACGGCTAGGTTGGAGTCCGCCTTAGGCGGACTCCAACCAAATCACACGTTTATTATAAGTGAGGGCAGGATTGTGAGTCAAATCAGGACGGGCCTGTCGAAGGGTGAATTGTGCGTTCAAGGTTCGACATGTGTATATAGAATACGTTGGTATTCGTATCGTAGGGGCGACCCGTCGGGTCGCCCCTACATTTACATACCAGGTTTAACCGATTTAGAACAAACCAGAAACCTTGCCGGTCTTTACGTCCACGTCTATTCTTCTGAAGGCCGGGTCGGAGCTGGTTCCCGGCATCAGGCTGATGTTCCCGGCCATGGGGCAGAGGAACTTCGCTCCCGAGAACAACAATATGTCGCGGATGGGGAGCATCCATCCCTTGGGAACGCCCTTAATGGACGGGTCATGGGTCAGGCTCAGGTGAGTCTTCACCATCATGGTGGCGTACTCATCGTACTTGGCGTCTGCCTCAAAAGCCTTTGCTTTTTCCGTAGCCTCGGGGCTCCAGTTCACGCCATCGGCTCCGTAGACCACCTTGGCGATCTTCTCAACCCTCTGCCGCAGCTTCATCTCATTGGGGTAGAGGAACTTGAAGTCGCTCTTGTCTTTGCAGGCTTCCACAACGGCGTCAGTCAGCTCCAGGGCGCCGTCGCCGCCATCGGCCCAGTGGGAGGAGAAAGCGCAGCGAGCGCCGGCTGCCTCGGCCGCCTTGCGCACCATGGCGACCTCGGCCTTGGTATCGGTGTGGAAGGCGTTGATGCACACCACCGGGTTGATGCCCGCTGTTCTGATGGTGTTGATGTGATGCACCATGTTGGGCAGGCCCTTCTCCAGTGACTTCAGGTCCTCTTTGGTGTAGGCATCTGGCAGGGGCAAACCTGCTACCACCTTGGGCCCGCCGCCGTGCATCTTGAGGGCGCGGATGGTGGAGGTGAGCACTGACACGTGTGGCTTGAGTCCGCTGAGGCGGCACTTGACGTTCCAGAACTTCTCGAAGCCGATGTCTGCGGCGAAGCCGCTCTCAGTGACAACGTAGTCAGCCATCTTCAGGGCGATGCGGTCTTCGATGATGGAGTTCTGGCCTACCGCAATATTGGCGAAGGGGCCGGCATGCACAAATACCGGCTGATACTCCACAGTGGCGCACAAGGTGGGGTTGATGGCGTTGCGCATGAAAGCTGTCATGGCGCCGCCGACCTCAAGGTCGCCAGTGGTGACGGGCTTGCCCGCCTTATCGAAGGCTACGGTGATTTTGTCCATCCTCTGCCGCAGGTCAGCCAGGTCATTGACGATGGCGAGCATGGCCATTAGCTCTGAGCTTACGGCGATGCCGAACCTGGACTGCATCAGGAAGCCGTCCTGGCGGCCGCCCATTCCTATAACGATGTTGCGCAGGCTCTGGGCGCAGAAGTCCATAATCCAGCCCATCTCTACCCTGGTGGGGTCGATGTCGAAGCGGCGCATCTTGGTGAGCCTCTGCAATTGCTCGTCATTGTAGTTGCGCTCATGCTGCATCCTGGAGGTGAGGGCCACCATGGCCAGGTTGTGGGCGTTCATGATGTCGTTGATGTCGCCGGTGAGTCCCATGGAGAACTCGGTCATGGGTATAAGCAGCGCGTTGCCGCCGCCGGCAGCCGTCCCCTTGATGTTCATGGTGGGACCGCCCGAGGGCTGGCGGATACAACCGATTACGCTTTGCTTGCGCTTGCCCATACCCTCCACCAGACCCATCAGAGAGGTTGTCTTGCCCTCACCTAACGGCGTAGGGGTGATAGCGGTAACCTCGATGTATTTGCCATCCTTCTTGTGCTTCAGGCGGTCTATTATCTTGAGGAAATCTAGTTTAGGTGTCCGCCCGAAGGGGATGAGCTCGTCCTTTTGCAGTCCCAGCTTGGAAATCCACTCCTCAGGGGTGGGCATATTTTTCTCGGCTAGCTCTGCAATCTGCCAGTCCTTTAGTTTTACTGCATCGTATGCCATATAAGCGTGAACCTCCTACCTTATTTACTTTATTTATTTGCTTCGATTTTTGCTTAACCCGTTCGCCCTGAGCCTGTCGAAGGGTGGAACGGCTAAATGGGTTTATTTTTTCTTGGCGAACTGCTGCTCGGCAGCCCTGACCGTATTGACCATGAGCATGGTGATTGTCATCGGCCCCACACCGCCGGGGACCGGGGTAATCGCCTTTGCCTTTTCCTTGATGGCCTCGAAGTCGGTGTCGCCCACCAGCCTGAAGCCGCTCTTCTTGGTGGCGTCGGGGATTCTGTTTACGCCGACATCTATCACCACCACTCCCTCTTTGACCATGTCTGCCGTTATCACCTGGGGCTTGCCCATGGCGGCGATGAGGATATCCGCCTGCCTGGTGTACTTGGGCATGTCCTTTGTGCCCGTATGAACCATGGTCACCGTCGCATTGGCGCCCTTCTGTTTCTGTATCAGGATAGCCATCACAGGCTTGCCCACGATATTGCTGCGCCCGCAGATAACCACGTGTTTGCCTTCCGGGCTGTTGCCGCTGCGAACGAGCAACTCCTGGACGCCGTGCGGGGTGCAGGGAATGAAGTAGGGGTCGCCAATTAACAGCCTGCCTACATTGACGGGGTGGAAACCGTCGACGTCTTTCTCGGGGTCGATGGCGGTCAGGACTTTATCCGCATCGATTTGCTTGGGCAAGGGGAGTTGAACCAGGATGCCGTGGAACTTGGGGTCCTTGTTCAGCTTATGGACAAGGTCAAGGAGCTTTTGTTCCTGGGTGTCCACGGGGAGAACTATTGTTTCGGAGAGGATGCCCAGCTCCTCGGCGGCCTTGCCCTTGCCTGTGACGTAGGATACCGAGGCAGGATCCTCGCCCACGCGCACAAAGACCACGCCGGGGTTTATTCCTTTTTTCTTGAGCTCTTGCACTTTCACTTTAAGCTCAGCGCGGATTTGCTCCGCTACCACAGTTCCTGAGATTATCTCCGCAGCCATTTTGGGGCCTCCTTTATTTTATAGTAGTTACCTTAATATATTGGTTACTGGTCCTCGCTCGCCTTGTGCAGGATGGGGCAAAAGTATAGAGATCGGGCACCTGTCCGTGGGGTCGGCACGTTAGAAGAGGGAGAGATGTACTTTGGTAATGCTAATGTTGAGGGGGAATGCCTGACTGTGGAGGCAATGAAAACTTCAGGCTTGAGGGTATCAATGATGAGAGCTACCTGCAATTTGCCCTCCAGACCATCAAAAATTATAGCATATCCTTATAAGGGTTGCAATTGGTCAGGGGGCCAAAATCAGCCAGCCGTTTCAGCATTCAGCCGTCATGGTTCTCCCTTAAGATCGTCACGGGCCGTCCGACGAGGTCGTCTAGCAACAGTGAAGTGCAGAGGGGTTTCCCCTCTGCCAGGGGTTTGGGGGTGTCCCCCAACTTAAAATTCCCCCAAGATTGGGGGATATAGAGGGCAGACAAGAGCGTTTGTGAACACTCCTGTCTGCCCTCAGAGTGCGCGGAGAAGGAGCGGAAATTGCTGGCTGATAGTTTGCAGCAGAGTAGTTGCCTCCGCCTTAGGGGGATCAGGCAAAACCGCCCCATGAATTGGGCAACTACACTTAAAAGCAGAATCGCTGTACGGGATATGGATGGCCCTTCTGTAGAAGGGCCACACCGAGCAGAGTCTATGTCATTCTGAGCGAAGCGAAGAATCTCTTGAACTTATTGCGAATTTACCCTGAATGGAGCGCGGAGGAGATTCTTCGGTCATCCTTCCTAAGAAGGACTCCCTCAGAATGACAACTTCCCTGCCCCGCATGGTGGAACTTTTTAGGGGGCTAAAGCGTCTTATATTTCAGGAAGGCTGCGGCTATCCTGTTCAGCCGAAGACGGGATTTGGGCATTTGCTGCGAATCCCTTGAATTTTCGGTAAAAAGTATTGACAAGCTTGACAAAAAGTGGTAAAAGCTTTACAGTCCGTTATAGTTTAGGCTATAAAGTGGACTTATCGGTTTTTAGCGAGTTGAGTTAAATGGCAGTCCGTTAGTCCAGGTACCTGACGGTGGGTACGCTGATGGGGTGGGCCGATAGTGGAAGTGAGCCTTCAAGGAAAGGCATGGGGAAATTGCACAAAAAGTGCCGGAAAAGGGGCTTGACAAGCGGGAATAAAGGTGTTTACAATGACGCAACTTGCCTACCGATGTGTAGGTATGTGCAAAAAAGGGGAGCATAAAAGTTGTCGGCGTGAGCGTGGGGATGTCCCCCACCTCGGAAGTCCTCCGGGAGCAGGGGGAAAGAGGCCCCCCCGATACAAGCTGAGTGTTTAGGAGAGCACAAAAAGGATGAATAATATGTTACGCAAGGAGGTGGGTTATATGTGAAGATCGAGATGAAAAAATTTACATTGGGTTATTGGGGGCAAGTAAATATTCTGCCCAAGAAAGGAGAGACTAAATGAGGATAAAGACAAATATTGTAAAACTGCTGGCGGTGCTGGTAATTCTAGGCAGCCTGGTGGCTATAGCCGCAGTGCCGGCGAGCGCAGTAGTAGCAGCTTACGCGATCCCCACACCCACGGGGCCTGTGGGGAGCTCGGTTTCTATCCAGGCTACAAATTTCACTGAAGGCCAGATTCTTACCGCCAAATTCGATGGTGTGCCGATGGGCACATCGCCGGCGACGGTTACGGTGCCGGTCAGCACCAACATCAACTTCACCGTAAATGTCCCGATTACCACCGCCGGAGTGCATAAGATTGAGGTCTTCAGGGATGGGCAAACGATTACTACCCAAAATGCTATAGACTTTACTGTGACGCCGAAGGTTGTGGTAACAAGCCCCACCACCAAGCAGGGGGCTGTGGGGTCAGCGGTCACAGTGGCTGGCACAGGATTTAGTGGAGCTAGTGTATCGGCTACTGTAACCATCGGCGGACAACCTATTAGTGGCGCTGTCAGTGTTGACAGCACTGGTAGCTTCACCGCGATTGGTAACGTCCCTGCTGTAGGGGCAGGATCTAAAACGGTCACTGCTAGCGATGGCGCTGGCAATGTCGCTGCAACTACCGATCTCTTCTCCGTGACGCCGACGCTGGCTGTGAACCCTGTTAGCGGCTTGGGTGGCAGCAAAGTTACCCTATCGGGTAGCGGCTGGACCCCGAATCAGGTCAACACCCTCGTGGTGAAGTTGACCGGACAAGCGTGGACTACCGTTAGTACAGATGGAAGTGGCAACATACTTCCACAATCGCCGCAGCCGGCTATCACTCCCAGTTCCCCCTTGGGAAGCAATCAGATAGTAGGCTATGACACCAACTATCCCACGGTACCTGCAGCTACAACTACCTTCTCTGTGGTTGCTCGTTCGCTCACAGTGACACCGGTCAGCAGCGGGCCCCGGGGAACCCAATTGTTGGTGACTGGTACCAATATGACCCCCAGCACAAGCATACCTCTTTTTGTCAGCAAGATTCCCGCGAACAGCTTGGTGATAATAGGCACTAGCAGCATAAGCTTGAACTCCTTTGGGGATATACCGATTGATACCCAGGGTGTGATAAGCCCGACCACGGTCTATATACCGCCAGGTGCCTCGCTGGGCGCGAATATGATTAGGGCGACTGATAACGGCAGTCTGGTCGCGACGGCTATCTTCACCGTGACCCAGCCGACCATCGCTTTAGATAAGGCCAACGGGCCTAGAAGCACGTCGGTTATAGTAACCGGCCTCAACAACTGGTTGCCCCCCAGCATTGTGAAGAACACCGTGGTTACGATTGGCGTTTACCCCTATGGGCAAAAGACGGGGGGGCTTAGTATTCCCGAGATTAACACGACACCTGACAGTAGCGGCAGCTTCGCGGCGGGCATAACTATCCCCAACGTCCCCACTGCAGGCAAGTATTCAATCTACGCCCGCGATGCTAACAGCAACGAAGCTGTGTTGGCGGACTTCACTGTCCCTGGTGCTGCCATCACCGTGAGCCCGCCAGCTGGTGTGGCGCTTGACACGATAACGGTAGACGGGACTGGATTCAGACCCTACTGGGGCGTCAGAGTCTCGGTGGGCGGGTACCCGTTCCCGACGACGACGTTTACCGATGTCTTGGGCGCCTTCCAGTTCAAAGGCCAAGTTCCGGGCCTGCAACCGGGGGCCACTGTAGTAAGTGCTACCGATGACACGAGCACTGCAACAACCTTCTTCACCCTCAATGCGGGAGCCCCGACGGTGAAAGGCATAGTTACTCCGATAGCCAGCCAGCTCGTCATGATCTGGGGGTTCTCGGGCGGAACATGGTACATGTATGACCCGGCGGACCCTGCTGGCAGCGACCTTGCAACCCTTACGCCCGGCAAAGGTTACTGGGTCAAGGTCAATGCGGACTGTACCCTAGTTTACGGCGGTTTCAGCTATCCGCTGAGCTCGGCGGGCACGGGCTATACCAACATCGGCTGGAGATAAGAGGATAAAGAGATTTACCTTGAGGGGTTCGCCTCTGGCGAACCCCTCAGGGAAGCTACTAAATAAGGAGGAAAAGTATGACCAAAGTTAAACTGTTGGCTCTGCTGGCAGTGGTAGCGCTTGTCCTCTTCCCGGCCATCGCACTCGCTCAGGGCGGATTGCAGCCGCCTTGTGCCTTCCATGGCACAGTGCAGGTGAGTGGAGCCAATGTGGCCGATGGGACTGTCATAACGGCCACCATAGGGAATGATACGTATACCGCTACCACTAGCGATTCAACATACAGAGTAGTCATAGCTCAACCTGAGTTGAAGAGCTATGCTGGACTGACTGTGACCTTCAAGATCGGCAGCGATACCGCAGGCCAGACAGGTACCTGGCAAATGGGCGGCAACGTGGCGTTAAACCTGACCAAGGGAACACCAGGGGTGACACCACCGGCGGGAGGGGGAATAGGTAGTGTTGTGATTACAACCCTTCCAGCGGGTGGAAATGCCACGGCGAGCTATAACTCGACCACTGGTGTGCTCTCGCTGGGCATCCCTGCCGGAGCGAAGGGTGCCACAGGTGCTACTGGCACCACTGGTGCCGAGGGCCCTGCTGGTAAAAGCGCCTCTAGTTTAATCGGTATCATTGCCATTGTCATCGCTATCATCGCTGTAGCTATAGCGGGGATGGTGATGATGAGGAAGCCGCAGAAACCCTAAAGCGCTTATTGCGTAGAGACGATTCAAACGAAGCCGTCCTTCGCATGTGAGGGACGGCTTCTGCTTTTGTCCCCGGTCTTGTTCCATGTCTTTGCGAGGAGGCCCGCCTCTGGCGGGACAACGAAGCAATCTGGTGGGGCGGGTGGGCTCATGGCTGATGGGAGATTGCTTCGCCTTCCTTTGGAATGGACTCGCAAAGACATAGTAAAAGGGGATGGACTCTTAATGACGGAATCATTGTTGATTTACCGTTCGCCCTGAGTTTACCGAAGGGCTCAGGGCAGGCCTGTTGAAGGGCGGGTTCATGGTTCGACAGGCTCACCACGAACGGAACACTCGAAAGAAGTTTCCCCCCAGAAATTCAGCTCTGCGGTAGGAATCTAGTGGTAGTCGAGTACCAGGACCTTGATCTCCAGGGGGAGACTCGATTTGGTGATGTTGAGCTTGGGCTGGGAGACTACCTCCTTCAAGCCCATAACCTTGATGAAATGTTCCAGAGGCTCCAGTTCCATCTTCACCACCTCTGTCTTGTAGTGCATGGGAATGACCAGCTTCGGCTCGAGCAGGCCTATGGTCTCTGCCGCTGCCGCCGCATTAATGGTAGAAACTCCGCCTACAGGCACCATCAGGATATCTACGCCGCTCATCTGCTCGATCTGCTCTGTTGTGGGCACGTGCCCCAGGTCTCCCAGATGGCAGACCTTCACCTCGTCGATCTCCATGAAGAAAACGGTGTTCTTGCCCCGGACCGCCCCCTTTTCGTTATCGTGAAAGGTGGTGATACCGTTAATGAAAACATTGGCTATATCGTATTCGCCAGGGCGGCTGACTACCCTGGGATCGCCCGCAACGCTATCCACAAAGCTATGCTGGGGATGGTTATGGCTCACAGTGACGATGCTGGCGGTAGGTTTTCTCACCGGATAGCCCAGGGTCTTGTCGAAGGGGTCGGTTACTATAGTAGCTTCTTTCCCTCTTATCCTGAAGCAGGAATGTCCTAGCCATACGATCTCCATGTTTGTTAACCCTCTCTAGGAAAGCGGTAAGTCGTCAGCTATCGGCTTCCAATTTCCTACGGGCTGACTGCTGATTGCTGAATCAGATGTCATTGCGAGGAGTACGCCTCTGGCGGACGACGAAGCAAACTCAGGGGCGGCATGCAGAAAAGAATTAAGAGATTGCTTCGCTTCGCTCGCAATGACAAATATAAAAACATCCTGCGCCTCTTAATCAATTGGTAAGGTATCCCATCTTTCTGGTAATCCAGCTTACACCAAATAGAAGCACAGCGCAAACGCCAAATCCAATCAGGTTTTTGGGGTCAAAGGGGTCTGTGTGGAGGAATTGTTTTATCGCTAAGGCTGTGCCCCCTCCTCCGATGATAGCTGTTATTGCGCCTATTGAGTTTACCTTCAGCTTATCCTTAAAGAATCCCGCTACTACCGGAAGCACCACACCGCTCGTGTAGACAGTGTAGGCCAGCAAGAGGGTGTTTATTATCCCACCTGCTTTTAGGGCCACAACTAAGGCAAGCGCGCCGATAACAATCACGCCCAGCTTGGCAACCAGAAGGATTTTCCGCTCACTAGCATTTGGTGATGCGCGTTTGTAGATGTCTGCGCTCACTATAGTGCTTGTGGTAATTAAACATGTATCTGCAGAGGACATCATGGCGGCAAGTAGAGCTGCGATCACCAGGCCACTCACCCCGATGGGCAGTACATCTTTGATTACGGTGGGGAATGCCAGTTCAGAGGCTTGTACGAAAGAGAGATTGGGATGTTGAGAGGCGATATCGGGGAATAAGACCATGGCTCCCATCCCGATGAGGACTATGATGAAAGCGAAAGGTATGGTTATAAGTGCGGCTGAAAGCGCCGATGACTTAGCCACCTTCTCGTTGCGGGCGCAGAATAGCCGTGAATACATATCCGGGCCCACTACGTAAGTCGAGCCTGTTAAGATTAGGAGCGTTATTAGCTGCGGCCATCCGAACTTTGCGCTTATCGGGAAAGAGAAGTAGTCTGCGGGAAGGGAGGCGTGCAATCCGCCGAATCCCCCTACGCGATCCAGGACTAATCCCAGGCATACTAAAGTTCCGACGGCTATTATGATGAATTGGACCAGGTCGGTGCGGATTACCGAGTATTGGCCTCCGAGGAAAGTGTATAAGGTAAGTACAGCAGCGGAGATAACCATCATCAGGGAGAGGTCAACGCCTGGGATCAAAATAGAGAGGATCTTACCGGCTGCGATTATCTGTGCAGCTATAACGGCCAGCCAGGCAACCACGATAAGTATAGAGGCTACCAGCCCCGCCGTTTTGCTGTGGTATTGCTTTTCCACCAGTTCGGGCAGGGTGTAGAGGCCGAATTTCCTCACTGTGCGGGCGAAGAAGAAGCCCAGGATAAGCAGGCCAATACTTCCCACCAGAAGCCACCAGGCTCCGGGAAGCCCCATCCTGTAACCACGCCCTGCCATTCCCAAGGTGACTGAGGCACCAATAATGGTGGCGCAGAGCGACCCTATTATGAACACAGCCGAGCCACGCCGATTGGCTACAAAGAAGCCGTTCTGGGTCGATGATTCTTTCTTCCTGTAGGCATAGATGCCAATAGCTAGCATGCCCAGAAAGTAGATTACGATTATCGCTATGTCTAACATCTATTTGTCTTCCTATCTTAGGCCGCTTTGGACGCAGCAGTTTTTCTAAATCTTAAACAATATAATTAGCGTAGGGGCGAACCCATGTGTTCGCCCTCGATTCTAATTGGGCAGACACATTGGTCTGCCCCTACGGATTGGGAACTCAAATCTATTGTCTCTGTCCTACTCCCCATTCTATGACCATAGCTGCCCAGCTAAGACCGCCGCCGAAGCCGACTAATGCAACATGGTCGCCTTCTTTAAGCCGCCCTTGCTCTACAGCCTCGCACAGAGCGATAGGGATGGAGGCAGCCGAGGTGTTGCCGTAGCGGTCTACGTTAATGAAGACCTTTTCCAGCGGGAGGCCGATTGCTTTAGCGGCCGATTTCAGGATGCGGGTATTGGCTTGATGGGGGATTAAAAGATCGATGTCGGACAGCTCAAGGTGGGCAGAAGCGACAGCCTGTCTGGTCGCCAGGCAGATGACGTTTACTGCGAACTTAAACACCTCCGGGCCATTCATAGTGATATAGTAAGGCCCCTTCTTCAAGCCGCAGGGGCCCGGGGTGTAGATAGAGTTCGCTTTGGAGCCGTCGTTCCCCAGGACGAAGCTGAGCGAGCCCGGTGGCGAATCGTTAGCCTGTATCACTACTGCTCCGGCACCATCGCCGAAGAGAACGCAGGTATTGCGGTCCTTCCAGTCCAAAATCCGCGAGTAGACCTCGCTGCCTACAACCAAAATCTTGTTATAGGCTCCTGAAGAGATGAACTGGCAGGCGGTGGCCAGGGCGTAGATGAACCCGCTGCAAGCGGCATTGATATCAAAAGCGGCTGCTTTTTTTGCACCCAGCGAGTTCTGTATCAGGGAAGCACAGGCGGGGAAGATAAGCTCCGGGGTGCAGGTGGCTGCAATCACCAAATCGAGGGAATGTGGCTCAACCCCAGCGACTTTAAGGGCCTCTCTGGCAGCGCGCACTGCCATGCTCGACGCTGTTTCATCATGGGCGGCGATCCTTCTTTCCCTGATGCCGGTACGACTCATAATCCAGGCATCTGAGGTATTGACTAAGCGCTCGAGTTCTTGGTTTGTGAGCACCTTTTCGGGCAGGTATTTGCCCCAACCGATAATCCTTGCGTATCGAGCCAAAGAGAGGCCTTTCTCAGAGAGTTTATATTCGAAAAGTATATCAGAGCAGGTGATAGGAATCAACCTCTGATGGAGGGAGAACGTTTAGCAAATAGGGAGTGCAGAGGGTTGATATTAGTAGGGGCACAGTGCACTGTGCCCTATATAACCGTAGGGGCGGTTCGCGAACCGCCCACGCTCCCTTTGGGAAAGGGGGCTAAAGGGGGATTAGGTAGCCCATTCTGAACGCTGATAGTTCCTCGAAGAGGTGTCCTTCCCAGAAGGACCAGGGGCATTGGGGGTGTCCCCCAATTTTCTAAAGTCCCCCATCCTTCCAAAGAAGGAGGGGGACACAGGGGGTTGAAAGAAGATTGGTAAACAGCCTCTTAGCGCGAAGTCGTTTAGGAACTGGAGAGTCCAGAGGGGCAAATCCCCTCTGGTGGGGGACTGGGGTATCCCCCAGTTCTTAAAATCCCCCAAGAATGGGGGATACAGTGGGTTGAAAGAACATTAACAGACAACCTCTTGACAAGAATGAGCGTAAAGTGATAGAGTTATTGTAGTATTGGCACTCTCATTATGAGAGTGCTAATAAATGGAGCGGAGAGATGCTAACTCGAAGAAGAGATAGAATCCTCAGCATCATAATTGGCGAATATGTATCCAAGGGCGTCCCTGTGAGTTCGGAAGTCGTAGCTCGCAAGGGGCTGGGCGTGAGCCCGGCTACTATTCGCAACGAGATGGTCGAGCTTGAGGAAGAGGGCTATCTTGTGCAGCCCCATACCTCTGCGGGACGCATCCCCACAGACAAGGGGTATCGCCATTATATAGAGTCCCTGATGAGTTATGCACGTCTCTCCCAAGAAGAGCAATTCCTGATCCGCCACCAGTTTCACCAGGTAGAGAGGGCGGTTGAGGAATGGACACGCCTGGCTGCTGCAATCC
>Ga0315291_10006818_pt1 | contig 14173 bp, 11 predicted proteins | sample YL17G12_20_MG_FD_203070 | JGI IMG/M metagenome (GOLD analysis project Ga0315291, IMG submission 203070) | Sediment microbial communities from Yellowstone Lake, YNP, Wyoming, USA - YL17G12_20 | ecosystem: Environmental > Aquatic > Freshwater > Lake > Sediment | place: USA: Wyoming | collected...
ATACAGGGACGTGAAGATGTTCGGCACTGATGTATCATCTGCCATGGCGAAGGCTGCCGCCAGGACACCGTCGCTTGCCTGGTCGGAGCTTCTTTGGGGCATGGTATCGACCATCACGACGGGCGGTGACCTCTACAACTACCTGTCTGAAAAGACCAGGGACAGCATGCAGCAGTACAGAAGGATGCTGCAGAACTATTCCAACCAGATAAGCTTCTACACCGAGATATACATAACCCTGATAATAGTGGGTACGCTGTTCTTCATAGTTCTGTCTTCTGTCATGTCGCCGCTGGTCGGCCCGGGAATACTTCTGATACAGACATTCCTGGTTTTCTTTTTTGTGCCTCTCACATCCGTAGGCTTCATAGTTTTGCTTAAGGGGCTTTCACCGCTGAAGTAGTTGATGCGCATGGAACTTGGAACAAGGGGGAAGACTGTATTTTTGCCCGTAGCAGCGGGTGCATTAATAATAGTGCTGGCAGTTCTCCTTATACCGGACGCCGCTGTCGTCGGAAATCTGGTCATCATAGGAATGTTCGTCGCCATAATACCGTACTTCGTTTACAGGTATTCCAAATATGCGTGGCTAAAAGGCCTGGAAAGGCAGTTCCCGAATTTCATCAGGGACCTGGCAGACTCAAAGCGGTCAGGCATGACGCTTGAGACTGCCGTGACGCTGGCCGCCAAATCCAACTACGGCAAGCTTTCTCCCGAGATAGTCTCTATGGCCAACAAGCTTTCATGGGGGACTCCGTTCATCAGGGTCATTGACATATTCGAGAGCAGGGTCAAGGAATCTGCAAGCATCAGGGAGGTTCTTAACATACTGAGGGAGGCCTACAAATCAGGAGGCAACGTCGTTGCAACGCTCGATTCTGCGGCCAGGAACATGAACATGCTGAGGGAGGCCGAAGAAGAGAGGAGAAACATCACCAGCCAGCACGTCATGATAACCTACGGCATATTCTTCCTGTTCCTGGGTATAGTTGTAATGATAATATACATACTCGTGCCCATGATGAGCCAGCAGGGCGGATTCGCTGGCCAGGAGAACGACGCGGGCATGGGCCTTACGACCTTTACCAATCCCTGCGCAGACTTTGTAATGCCGTTTCCATGCGGGCTTTTCAGGGCCACATGCACCATGCTGGACGTGGACTCAGAAGGCATATCATGCTACTATGTTTCCCTTTTCTTCTTCGTGCTGCTCATCCAGGGAATATCAAGCGGCCTTATAGCCGGGCAGCTTGGTGAAAACTCCGTTGTAGCCGGGACCAAGCACTCCATAATAATGGTATCGATCTCCATATTCGTCTTCGTGTTCCTGGCGAAGATGGGTGTGTTCCCTGCGTAGGTGATTTATGAAGGGGCAGATGGTTTTTGAATTCATAATAGCCGCTCTGATACTTTTCGCTATAATCATTTATGTCATCAACTACATCTCCTACAGCACCGGTGTTTATCACAGCGATTTCATAACAAGTCATCTTGAGAGCAGGGCCACGCAGGTATCAGAAGTTCTCATGAGCGACCCCGAAAAGGGCATCGTGACCGAGTGGCCTCTGCTCAGCCCGGCGAGAATGTCAGCCTTCAATGCAACATGCAACCAGAAATATCTTGAGCTCCTGGACAACTTCAGCCTTAGGGAACAGCTGCCATACCCGAAAACATACCACCTTAGCGTTCTTGTGTCAAGGAGTGATGGTTACATGTATGTTGACTGCGGAAGGATGCCCTCGCAAAGGGTGACCATGGCAAAGGTTACCAGGTTCGGGCTGCTTCCGTCCAGAGACCTGGCCATGGTCGAGGTTGCCGTCTGGTAAAGCACTGATTTGTGTCTCCTTTTTAAGAGAAAGATTCCAATATAATTATATCTGCGTGGTTCCATGAATCTACTGCTCTTGCCTCTGGCAGCCGGTTTCATAGCACTGCTTTTTGCCTGGTTCCTCGTGTCACAGATAAAGAAAAAAGACAGGGGAACTCCCAAAATGGCTGAAATCTCAGACCTGATTCACAGCGGGGCTCTGAGTTTCCTGAATGCCCAGTACAGGATACTTGCCGTCTTCATCGTAATCGTCGCCGTTGTTCTGGCTTTTATACCCAGCATAGGGCCGAACACTGCCATATCATTTGTGATAGGAGCTGTGCTCTCATTACTTTCGGGAAACATCGGAATGAAGGTTGCGACAACGACAAACTCCAGGGCCGCTCAGGGATGCACCAAAAGCCTTAACACCGGGCTGAAAATCGCGTTCTCCAGCGGCGCTGTCATGGGCATGTGCGTAGTCGGCATGGGAGTCCTCGGTGTGATTTTCACATATCTTGTTTTCAATAACACGGCTGTGCTGTTCGGTTTCGGGTTTGGCGCCAGCTCGGTGGCTCTATTCGCCAGGGTCGGCGGAGGCATATACACAAAGGCCGCTGACGTGGGAGCCGACCTTGTAGGGAAGGTGGAGCATGGCATACCCGAGGATGATCCCAGGAACCCGGCTGTAATTGCAGACAACGTTGGTGATAATGTGGGTGACGTGGCTGGCATGGGAGCCGACCTTTTCGAAAGTTACGTAGAGTCCATCATAGCCGCAATGGTCCTAGGTGCCATCGCATCCGGGCTGACTGGTTTATGGCTGCCGCTGATTTTATCCGGCGTGGGAATAATCTGCTCCATATTAGGGACGTTCTTCGTTGGCCTCGGTGAAGGCAGCAACCCGTACAACGCAATAAACAGGGGCATATTCGCAGCTTCCATACTAATGGCTGTGATATCATATTTTGCTGTGGATATGGTGCTTGGGCCCGGAGGCCTGGGCGTGTACATAGCAATGCTCAGCGGGCTGTTCGCAGGTATTATAATAGGGCTCTCGACCCAGTACTACACTTCTCCTCACAGGGGACCCACAAAATCCATCGCCGAAGCTGCCCAGACCGGAGCAGGCACGAACGTGATAACCGGCCTTTCCGTGGGTATGGAGAGCACGGCGATTCCGATTCTGGCCGTGACAGGTGCCATGCTCGCTTCATATCATTTCGCAGGGCTTTACGGCATAGCCATAGCAGCTGTCGGAATGCTCTCAACAATGGGAATAACCCTTGCATCCGAGTCATATGGCTCTGTTGCCGACAATGCGGCAGGAATAGCTGAAATGGCCCACGTTGGCGGCAAGACAAGGGAGAGGGCTGAGATGCTTGATGCGGTCGGCAACACGACCGCTGCCATAGGCAAGGGTTTTGCCATAGGCTCGGCTGCCCTCACCGCGCTGGCACTGTTCGCAGTTTATGGTGAAACTGTGGGGCTGGAGGTTATAAGCATAACCAACCCGCTTGTCATAGCGGGCTTCTTCCTGGGCGCGCTGCTGACGTTCGTGTTCGCAGGCATAGCGATGAAAGCCGTCGGTAAGACTGCGCATAAGATAGTCAACAATGTAAGGAAGCAGTTCAAGAACAAGAAGATAATGAGCGGTAAGGCGAAGCCCAACTATCATGAACCCATATCCATCGCCACCACTGCTGCACTCAGGGAGATGCTGGTACCCGGCGTTCTGGCTGTCGTCGCACCGGTCGCCGTTGGACTTGTGCTGGGCCCGGCAGCACTTGGAGGACTTCTCGCGGGCGCTACGACGACCGGCTTCCTTATAGCATTATTTATGGCAAACGCGGGCGGCGCCTGGGACAACGCAAAGAAGTATATAGAGGAAGGCAATCTGGGCGGAAAGGGGTCTGACACGCACAAGGCAGCTGTCGTGGGCGACACGGTCGGCGACCCGTTCAAGGATGCAGCCGGCCCTTCCATGAACATACTGATTAAGCTCATGTCCGTGGTCGCAATTTTGTCCGTCCCCCTGCTCGCGGTTTTATAGGACCCTTTAATAATCGTCTGCCAATAATTAATGGAATGCTGAAGAAGGTTATCGGAAGGCTGGGAAGTGGTTTCTTCAGAAGGCCGGGTTCGGGCAGGGGTGTATCTGCCGTCCGGCTGGAGGCGTCAAGCGTATGCCAACTGAAGTGCCCACTGTGCTCAACGGGCAGGGGCGAGACAAAGGATTCCGTAGTTGGCGGTGGCTTCCTAAGATTCGACGATTTCAGGCGGTTCGTTGAAATGAACCCCCGTGTTAAGAGCATAGAGCTTTCCAATTTCGGTGAGATATTCCTCAATCCCGAACTGAAGGACATACTCAGGTACGCACATTCCAAGAAGATCGGCCTGTACGCGATGAACGGTGTCAACCTGAACACCGCCGGGGACGATATCCTAGAGGCGCTGGTAGTTTACGGTTTCAGGATACTGAATGTTTCCATAGACGGCGCGAGCGATGATACGTACAGTCTGTACCGGAGGGGCGGTGATTTCAACAGGGTCATTGACAACATAAGGAAGATAAATTCATACAAGAAGAAGCACGGCTCCGGGCTTCCTTACATCAACTGGCAGTTCGTCCTCTTCGGGCATAACGAGCATGAGCTGCCCGCCGCGAAAATGATGGCGAAGGAACTGGGCATGGAGTTCAGCACTATGGTGAACTGGACGCCCTCCTTCTCACCGCTTAAGGACAGGAAACTCGTGAGCAAGGAAACCGGCAAGAATCTCTTATCAGACGCGGACCTGGAAAGGGAGCGGAAGAGAGACCATTGCCAGGCATGCTACATGCTCTGGGTCTGGCCGCAGATCAACTGGGACGGGAGGCTGCTGGGTTGCTGCGTCAACATGTGGGGCGATTTCGGGGATGTTTTCGTGTCCGGGCTCGATGAATGTCTCAATAGTGAAAGATACAACTATGCGAAGGGTATGCTTCTTGGGAAAAGGGAGGTTAGGGAAGACATCCCATGTTCAAAATGCCACGTATACAAGGAAATCCCGACTGCTAGGATAAGGGAAGACGTAGAGAAGCGTGTGGCGCTCGGTTTCCCGGATTTCGTCTTTTGATGGAGGTTATCCTTTAACGACCTGTTTCAGCTTGTCAACGCATTCGGGGTTCATCAGCGTTGTCAGGTTTCCAAGGTCTTTTTCACCCTTTACCAGGTTCCTGAGAACACGGCGCATCATCTTGCCGGACCTGGTCTTTGGCACGTCATCGACAAAGTAGATTTCTGCAGGCCTCGCCGTCGGGCCTATCATCCTGTCAACGTGCTTGATAAGCTCCTTCTTCAGCTCATCTGAAGCCTTAGTTGGATCCTTTAGTACAACGAATGCTATGGGCACTTCTCCTTTTATCTGGTCAGGCCTGGGAACTATGGCGCACTCCCTCACCGCGTGGTGCTCGTCTATTGCATTCTCCAGCTCAGCGGTGGACAGCCTGTGGCCCGCCACCTTCATCACATCGTCTACCCTGCCGGTGAGCCTTATTGTGCCGTCTTCCCTGAGCTTTGCGCCGTCGCTCGTGTCGTAGTATCCGGGGAACCTGGACCAGTATGTTTCCACGTACTTCTCGTGGTTGTTGTATATTCCCCTCAGCATGCCCGGAGCGAAGGGCGGCTTCTGAACCAGAAAACCGGTCTCCCCTTTCTTGTTCTCGGTTCCGCTGTCATCAACTATTATATGCTTCGTGCCGGGGAAGTTCAGGCCTGCGACAGTTGGTATGAAAGGTCCGATGCCGGGGAGAGAATTTATCAGTGTCCCGCCTGTCTCGGTCTGCCACCATGTATCTATTATAGGACAGCGGTCACCGCCTATCGTCTTGAAGTACCATAACCACGATTCATCATCTATCGGCTCTCCCACTGTGCCGAGGATTCTGAGCTTTCCCAGGTCGTATTTCTTTGGCCACTGGTCGCCAAACTTTATGAACATCCTGATGGCCGTAGGCGCCGTGTAGAAAACTGTCACGCCGTTGTCCTGTATCTCCTTCCACCATCTGCCGGGATCCGGATAGTCAGGCGCTCCCTCGAACATCATAATGGTCGCTCCTACCAGCAGCGGCCCGTAGCAGCCATATGTGTGGCCTGTAACCCAGCCAATGTCTGCCGTGCACCAGAATACATCATCGTCGTGCAGGTCAAAGTCCAGCTTTGTGGTCCAGTATGCCTGTGTCAGGTATCCGCCCGTGTCGTGGACGATGCCCTTGGGCTTGCCTGTGGTGCCGCTTGTATAAAGCAGGAAAAGGGTGTCGTTGCTCTCCACAAACTCGGGCTCGCAGTAATCCTTTTCAGCCTTGATAAGCTCGTGGTACCAGCGGTCCATCTTCTTGTCCAGTTCCACGTCAAGACCCGTCCTCTTTACGATTATCACGTGCTCGATCTTCGTTCCCTTGGTGCCCAAATCAGCATTCGACTTCAGGTTCAGCGGGTTCCCCCTCCTGTAGTATCCGTCCGCTGTTATAAGCACCTTTGCGCCCGCGTCTGTCATCCTGTCCTTCAGAGACTCGCCGCTGAACGCTGAGAAAACAACGCTGTGCACAGCACCCAGCCTGGCGCATGCCAGCACCGAGACCACAACTTCAGGTATCATCGGCATGTATATTCCGACCCTGTCGCCCTTCCTGACACCCAGCTTCCTGAGCGCGTTGGCGAGCCTGTTTACTTCATCATACAGCTCCTCGTAAGTATAGCGCCTGGTCTTCTGGTCAGTTGGCTCGGGCACCCATATGAGCGCTGTTTTGTCCCCCTTCCCGGCCTTCACGTGCCTGTCCAGCGCGTTGTAGCATGCGTTTATCCTGCCGCCGACGAACCAGCTGAAGACGCCGGGCTCCTTTGACTGCTCGTAAGCCTTGCTCCACTTCTTCTTCCATTCCAGCCCGTCAGAAGCCATTTTTTCCCAGAACTTCACGGGGTCGGCTGTGCCTTCCTTGTAAATGGAACTGTCTGAAACCCACGCCCTCTTCTTCATTTCGGGCGATGGCCAATAGACGTGTTTGTTCTTCCTGTCTTCAACTACCCATTTTACGTTTTTCATAACAATCAGCAGAATTATATTAATTGCGTTTCTCTCTTTTAAAATTTAACGCAGCTATTCCTTTTTTTCCTTCCACATCTTCAGCAGGTCGGCGAAGTCGTCGAACCTTATGACGACGAAGGGTGGCGTCCTCTTGAAGTTGAAAACCAAGAAGTCCTGGTCTCCCTTGTGGAGCTCCATTATTTCGCTTTCCGGGAAAGAGACATACTTCTTGGCCTTGGTTGTCTTGGCCTTGCCGTAGAATCTCTCTTCAACTATCAGGTCGGCGTTTGGGATGTCTGTCTTGCCTTCGCCCGGTGGTGGCTGCCTGCCTGAAAGTGTTACCCGCCTGACGTTGAAGCCCTTGGCTATCAGCTTGTCCTTGACAAAATGCTCAAAACGGCGACCCGTCGCATAGCTCATAGTCTCTATTATAATTATCCCGAGCTGTTTAAATGTTACCGGCAGCTGCACGCATGCTGGCTATAAATTTAAACCTTTCAGGCAATTACCGTATATGGATAAGTCTATTGACGAACTGAAGCTTAAGAAAGAGGGGCTTGCGAGGGACATCATAGGGGAGATAGCCATGGCCAGCGACCCGCCTAAGACGCTGAAGAAGTGGAGATCACTTTTCAGGGCTTCGCAGAAGGCCGTCGCAAGGGAGCTTGGCATAACGTCTTCTGTGATATCCGACTACGAGTCCGGCAGGCGAAGGTCTCCTGGTATACTATTCCTCAGGAAATATGTGGAAACTCTTATAGACATCGATGAGAAAAATGGCGGTGAGGTCCTGAAGGGCTTCCTTTACACCGGAGATGGCCGGTCCGTTTCGTCCGCGATTGCTGATATAAAGGAGTACGAGAAGGGTGTGCCGGTGGACGTGTTCTGCAGGGAGATTGGCGCCCGCATGCTCGTCGCATCAGGCCATGGAAGCGAGAAGATATACGGCTACACTGTCATAGACTCTGTCAAAGCCATAACAGAGCTCTCTTTTGCCGAGCTCGTGAAGCTCTACGGCGTCACGTCACAGAGGGCTTTGGTATTCACCAACATAACGACTGGTAAGGGTCCCATGATAGCGCTAAAGGTGGCAAACATAAAGCCTGCCCTGGTGGTCCTTCATAACATAGGGGAGACGGACGTCAGCGGTGTGGCAAGGAACATAGCATCGATAGAGGGCGTGCCTCTCGCCGTAATCGGCGGGTCGGACCTGGAGCATCTAATAGCAAAGCTGAAGAGCCTTGGATAACTGATTTATCAGAAATCGCCAACATGCGCATGTAAATATCAAAATGTTTTATTGTCAGACGTTTACCTTTTTCACAACGCACTTTACCTCGCCGTCCTCTATGCTGGCAATGCCGTAGCTGCCCTTGTATGCGGGGCCGGGATAGAAAACCGTGCTTTTTCCTATTTTGCTGGTTCCGCTGTTCTCGTGTATGTGTGCTGATATGACAAGCGGCGGCTGCTCATCGGCTATCATCTTTCTTATCGCCGCAGAGCCCACGTGCTTGTTTGGCTTTATGATGTCCAGCTTGGTATCCTTGGGTGGCGCGTGCACTACCAGCACGAACTTCCCTTTTATATCATGCCTGAGGTTGTTCAGCGCTTCCTTGGTTTCCTCTTCGCTCGGTTCGAAGAGCGTGTTGAACGGTGTTGGCGCGCCGCCCCAGCCGACGAAAGAGAAACCAGCCTCGACCCTCACCCGGTTGTGCAGGTTTGCGCCATAGTCGTTGAAAACGTCTATGATTTCATAGGGGTCGTGGTTCCCAAGCACGCAGAGGAGCGGCTTGTTCGGTATGAGAAGCTTCTGTATAACTATATCAGCAACGTCCAGCTGGGTGAAGTTCGGCGGTATGTCGAACATGTCCGTGAAGTCCCCGGGAGCGACGATTACGTCGAACTCCTGTCCCTCTGCGTCGTCCATTATCTTCTGCAGGATATCGAACCTGCCGTGTATGTCGGCAATCACGAGTATTTTCATAGGAACACCAATAGTATTAATGAGGGTGTGTGTTTTAAAAGTTGTGACTGGTTTGTAAGGCGTGTTTGTGCGATTCAAAGGATTTAAAACTTTTCCGCTGTAGTTTAATATGGCCGCTGATATATCTGTAATACCGAAACCATCAGACGTTGTTATGGGAGACGGTGTTTTCAGAGTTGGTCCGAAGACGGCTATTTACTCAGGCTCCATCGGAGCCGAGAGCGTCGCTGATTATCTTGCAGGAGAGATGCGGACGCCAACAGGATACCGTTTGCCTGTCAGGATGGGCGCCCGGGTTCCGGAAGGCTCTGTTCTTCTCCAGCAGGTTGATGACCCTGCTCTTGGAGAGGAGGGGTATGGACTCCGGGTCGGAAGGAAAAACGTTACGCTTTATGCTCACAGGCCAGCCGGCCTGACAATGGGCGTGCAGACCATCATGCAGATGCTGCCGCCTGAAATAGAAAGCCGGGGAACCGTGCATGGGATGCAGTGGAATGCGCCCACGCTTCATATCAGGGACGTCCCGTCTTATGGCTGGAGGGGCGTTCTGCTGGACAGCGGCCGCCATTTCTTCCCACCGGAAACCGTCAAGGGGTTTGTTGATTACATGGCCCGCTACAAGCTGAATGTCCTGCACTGGCACCTGACAGAGGACCAGGGCTGGAGGCCGGAAATACGCGGTCACCCCGAAATTGTTGAAATGGGTGCCTGGCGCAATCACGGCAACCAGCATGGATCGATAAGATACGGTGGGTTCTACACGCAGGATGAGATGCGGGATGTCGTTGCCTATGCCAGCCAGCGCGGAGTTACTGTTATGCCGGAGATTGACCTGCCGGGTCACATGCAAGCCCTGCTGGCAAGCCATCCTGAGCTTTCTTGTATGCCTGGCAGAAAGTATGGAGTCAGCACGAAGTTTGGCATTCGTAAAGACGTCCTGTGCGCCGGCAACCCTGGGGTGTTGGATTTTATGGGTAACGTGTTCTCTGAGTTGTCAGGCGTATTCGATTCGAAATATATACATATAGGCGGCGACGAGGTGCCTAGAGACCGCTGGAGTAATTGCCCGAAATGCCAGGGCGCCATCGCAGAGTACGGCCTCGGCAGTGAGGACGGCCTGCAGGTCTATTTCATGAGGCAGGTTCAGCGGCTGCTTGGTGAGATGGGCCGCGACGTTGTCTGCTGGGGCGATGAGCTGAATAAGGTGCCCGAAGGCAGCGGGCTTGGGCTGGACCCCGGTGCAATAATCCACGTGTGGAATTCACTTGCTGAGGCAGGGAAGGCGGCCGAGCTTGGCCTTGACATTATTGGCTCGCACCATGAAAGGTGCTACTTCGACTATCCCGCAGCGGTGACCGATTTGAGGGACGCATACTCCGTTGATTTTAGTGGCGATCTTCCTGAGCAGTTGCGCGGGCGTGTAAATGTCCGGGGCGGTGAGTGCTGTCTCTGGTCTGAAAGAATACCGGACGCAAAGACACTCTACTACCAGGCAAACCCCAGGGCACTCGCTTTCGCTGAGAGGGCCTGGTCCGGGCCCGGGGCTGGTGAATTCTCTGATTTTTACAGCAGAGCCGGTCGGCAACGCCAGCGTCTTGCTGAAGCGGGTCTTAACTGCGGCCCGTTCTTGAGGGAGAATGCAGCCGTGACGGCTAAACAAAGACGCGAGTTCCCGTGGCTGTTTGATGGCCAGGCCGTATAAACACGGCCATATTGGCAATTTTTGACGTTCGGAACTACTGACCCCCTCACACCCACGTTTCCGGTGGAAGTGGTTTTGTTTGTTTTTTGGAGAAATGTATGTATATATTATAATATAACAATGTTATATAGTTAGTTGTTGTTTGTTTTGAAATTTTTTGTTTTCCACGAGAAGCCCGGGGGTGTCAGGGATTTCCACAGGAAACACGGGTTCCGTGAAGGCCCAAAGTCTCCACAGGAAATAAAGCTTTAAATACCAGAAGCAAATATTAAGTCCGCAAAATCGTGGTGTAAAAATGACTCAACTATCCCTCCAGGAAATTCTCAACAACTATGCAAACGGCGGCTGCATATTCAAGGATAAGGACACGCTTTCTGCGGACTTCACCCCGGAAAACATACCCCACAGGGAAAAACAGATAAGGGAGCTGGCCATGGTCATGGCGCCGGTTCTCAGGGGAGAGAAGCCTTCCAATATATTCATATATGGCAAGACCGGAACCGGCAAGAGCCTTTGTGTAAGGCGGGTCAGCGATACACTTCAGGCTTCGGCCAATAGCGCTGGTAAAAAGGTCAAGACCATTTACGTGAACTGCAAGATGAGGAAGGTGGCTGATACCGAGTACAGGCTGCTTTCGCAACTGATATCGTTCTTCGGGAAGAAAGTGCCATTTACCGGCCTACCCACCAACAGCCTTTACCAGACGCTTTTCTCCCTGTTAGATGAAAGCGGCGGAAACGTCATAGTCGTCCTGGACGAGATAGACGCACTTATGGAGAAGGTGGGCGACGGCATACTCTACAACCTGACGAGGATAAACCAGGAGGTAAAGAACACCAAGGTAACCATAGTTGGCATATCAAACAAGGTCTCGTTCATAGACAACCTGGACCCGAGGATAAGGTCATCCCTCTCCGAGGAAGAGATGATATTTCCCCCCTACAATGCCAGCGAACTGAAGAACATACTTCTTGGCAGGGTCGGCACCGCATTCAGCGAGAATGTGGTTGATGTGGTTGTCGTAAACAAGTGTGCCGCGCTTGCTGCCCAGGAGCACGGCGACGCCAGAAAGGCGCTGGACCTTCTGCGGGTAGCAGCGGAGATTGCCGAAAGGGAAGGCTCCGCACGCGTGATGGAGAAGCATGTGGACACCGCAGAGGAGAAGCTGGACAAGGACAGGATAATAGAGATAATAAGGGCCCAGCCCAAGCAGTCCAAGCTGGTCATGCTTTCAGTCATGCTGCTTCACAGGAAGGGGAAGAAGAACGTGCAGACTGGGGAAGTCTACGAACTCTACGAGAAGCTTGCGGCCAACAACGGACTCAAAAACCTGACCCAGAGAAGGGTATCCGACCTGATATCAGAACTGGATATATTCGGCATAATAAACGCCAGCATAATATCCAAGGGCAGGTACGGAAGGACAAGAAAGATAAACATACAGCTCAGCGACAAGATAGTCGGGCTTCTGTCAAAGACGCTCAGCGACGAGTTCCCTGACACCTTTATTAATTTTTGAACCTTTTTCTTAACATGGACCAGAAGGCGATAGTGAGAAGGCTCCTTGACAGTGGCATCATGGCGACGCCTGATGACATAAAGGGCATACAGAAGAACGGACTCGATTATTTCCTTAAAAAGGCAACAGCGGACGTCGCAACCACACCCACAGAGAAGCCGGCTAAGGGACTGGTTTGCAGGAGCGCCAATGCAAAGTGCGCCAGCGAGCTGACAGCCGCAGACGTGATAAGGTGCAATTCCGAAAAGTTTGAAAAGATAAGCAGGATGCTTCTCAGGAAAGCGGACGCTGTCTCCATAAACAACATGGGAGGCAGCGGCAAGATATGCATACTCGGCATGGTCAGGGAGAAAACGCCTGATGGTTTTATACTGGAGGACGGCACGGGCTACGTCGAGGTAAGGGCAAAGGAGAGCGTTGACCTGGACGACGTCATCGGTGTCCGTGGCTGGCTCAGGGACAGCGCGCTATTCGGGGAGGAGATACTTTACCCCGACGTTCCCATCAGCAGACAGATTGTTGGTATCGACGGCAGGGTTCTGCTGTCCTGCGGCAGTTCGGCCGAGAAAGGCGACGCAGACACGGTCATAAACCCATGCAGCTCAGGAGAGAGCAGCGACCGGCCAAAGGTGGTGTGGTTCGAGCTTGAAAGTTCCGGGAAAAAGATGACAGTCGTTTTCTACAGGCCGGACAGTCCGGCGGACATGAAGACGGCCATGTCCTGGCTGAGGAAAAGATACCTCGGATCCGTAGACGGGGTTGCGAATGAAAGCGAGAGAATCATGGAGGCCGTCCCGGACATACTGTGGATTTTTTCAGAAGGGGAGCCCTGGACAGGGAACTACAAGGGGGTTGCCATGGTCTCGTTCGGTGAGGGCCACTGCGCAGCTGTTGACCTCACCACAAGAAAGATAGAGATAGCAAGCGAAAAAGCTGTCCCACAAAGCAAAGAGATTTAGTGGTTTGCTCCAAGCTAACAGTGTAATGTTCTTAGAGGTTCTTCTGTTCTTCCTGGCAGGGACCGCTCTGGGGGTAGTCGCAGGACTGGTGCCGGGCCTCCACCCAAACACCGTTCTTGTTATAATGGTTTCGCTGGTCTGGTTTTCTCCGGGCCAGCTCTCATATCCGCTGCTGGCGTTCATCACCTCAATATCGGTAAGCAATGCGATGGTGAACTTCATACCCAGCATCATGCTGGGCGCCCCGGAGCCGGACAGCGCACTTTCAGTGCTGCCGGGCCACAGGCTTCTGATGCGCGGCAGGGGTTATGACGCGCTTTTCCTGTCAGTGACAGGAAGCGTATGCGCCATCCTGCTGACAGTGCCTGCCCTGCCGTTTTTGCTCTGGTTAATACCAACTGTCGCAGGCCATGTTCACGCCTATATGCACTGGCTTATGATTGCGGTTCTCGTTCTGCTGCTTATGAACGAGAAGGGTAGAATGAAGGTATGTTCACTCTTCATTTTCATCTTCACGGGCCTGGCCGGGTTCATGTTACTTTCAGCGCTTTCCGGCGACCAGGTCCTTTTCCCCGCGTTCACTGGCCTTTTTGGAGTATCCATAATAATGACGAGCGTCATGCAGTCGGCCGCGCTTCCGGAGCAGAAAATAAGGCCGGTACGGTGCAGCTGGATGAGGGGATCCGTGGCAGGCTGGATAGCAGGCATGTTCGTAGGTATACTACCGGGGATTGGCTCTGCCCAGGCAGGGGTGCTGGCCTCCCGGACACTGCGCGGCAAGCAGAAGGATTTCCTTGTGGCGCTTGGCGGCATAGCAACGGCCAACATGGTCTTCACACTGGTAGCCCTCTACGCGCTTGGTAAGACAAGATCCGGCGCTGCCTGGGCAGTGTCCCAGATGGTCGGGGCGATAACACTGGCAGATGTCTGCTTCATCATACTCATATCTCTGCTGACGTGCTTCACGTGCTCCATGATAACGCTGAGGCTCGGCAGGCTTTTCCTGTCGAGGATGCAGGCAGTGCCCTACGACCGGCTTAACATGGCGATACTGGTATTTCTGATACTGCTGCTGGTTGCCTTTTCCGGAATAAACGGAGTAATCATAGCATCACTATGCACAGTCATAGGCCTCTGC
>Ga0315291_10006819_pt1 | contig 14172 bp, 12 predicted proteins | sample YL17G12_20_MG_FD_203070 | JGI IMG/M metagenome (GOLD analysis project Ga0315291, IMG submission 203070) | Sediment microbial communities from Yellowstone Lake, YNP, Wyoming, USA - YL17G12_20 | ecosystem: Environmental > Aquatic > Freshwater > Lake > Sediment | place: USA: Wyoming | collected...
ATGGGTTCCGCCAGTTGACTTGAAAACCGAGGATTTAACCTCAAACTCATTCATGAGTTTTATTATTTCATTTGCACTTATAGTAAATTCCAGGTTTATCAAAATATCTTCTAAGAAGTTCAAATCCCCGATCTTCTGAAAGCTTTTTCTTTTCCCGCAGCCAGAGGTAAAGGTTTCATCTTGCAGAAAATATTTTGGAAGTTTATGTTTTTTTGGAGTAAAGATTTTAACCTGGTCTTTTATCGCATCGAAAACGATTTTCTTCACCTCATCTTTCCTCTTAATCAGTCCTTCGGAGAATAAAAACCCTAAACCCAGATAGTCTTGATCCTGAGGAGTACACATCAGGGTGGTAATCTTCTGTCTATTTATGTAAATGGTAAGTGGTCTTTCCTCAACCACTTCATCCTGAAGGGGCTTTCTTACCCCCTCTGCAATTTTTAAAATATTATAGGTTTTCGTTTTCTGGGTTTTCACTTTTCTAATTATTAATTTTATTTAAGAATGAGAATAATCTTTTCGCCTTCTCTAGGTCCTCTTCGGTATTTACATTGAAAAAGCTCAGATGTTGCGGGTCAAATTGCTCTATCTCTTTTAAGTTGATTTTCAGTACCTGCAGGTTTTCCGGGATGTCCTGAAGTTTAAGGTTTTCTTCTACCAGATGAAAGAAGATGGCTGGAATGGAGCTTTTCGAGTATCGGGCAAAAAGGGGCTCCAATCTCCCCCCCATTTCCGGAATTACCAAATCGTAATCTTCGGGCTGTCGGATTATATATTTAATCAACTCGGTACTGGGAAAAGGCATATCACAGGCTATTACGAAATTTAATTCGCTGTTTGAAAAACAGAGTCCAGAAAAAATCCCGCTTAAAGGACCCTTATCTTTAAAAAGGTCCTCCACCACTCTGGTTTCAAATTTCAGGTAAGGTAAAGGGTTATTAGATACAATAATGATCTCAGAAAAAATCTTTCTGAAAAGATTCAGGGTATTCTCGATAAGCGATAACTCCGGTTTAAGTTGGATAAAAGCTTTTTCGGTCCCTATTCTTTTGTTTTTCCCTCCAGCTAAGATTATCCCGGTAGTTTTCATTTTAAAACTCGACTTTCATCCCCCCGTAAAAAGTCCTTCCCGGCATAGGTAATCCATATTCAGTTTGATAATTTTTATCTGTGATATTTTTTACTTCAAAAGTCAGAACAAAATTTTTCCAGAAAGACTGGTTAATTTCCCCATCTATATGTGTATAATCCGGCAACTTATGGTCGTATCCGGCATCATCTAAATACACTCTATTGGCAATATAGTTCATACTTAAACTTAAGGATAATCCAAAATGAAAATCATAATCACCCTGTAACCTTAATTTATGTTCCGGACGATACTCCAATTTATCGCTAACTCTATCCTTTGAAAAGTCTTCAGCCTTTAAATAGGAATAACCTACGGAAACTGTTGAATTTTCCACTGGTTTTAAGGTAGTTGAAAGTTCAGCTCCAGACAAACGAGCCTTTCCTACGTTATTCATCTGGGAGGTATCAGGAGTCACCAGCTTATTGACTATCATATTCGTTACCTCGTTATCGAAAAAGACCAGCTCAGATTTTCCCCAAGTAGCAAAAGAAAATCTTGTCCCGAGCTCGAAATTAAATGCGGTTTCCTCCTTCAAGTTCGGATTGGGAATGTTGCGACCGGAATATCCGGAATACAACTCCTTTAAAGTTGGGAATCTGGTCCTATGGCCTGCGGATCCGAATATTTCAAATTCAGTTGAAAAACCATACGAAGCTCCGAGCCTTCCATCCAGAGAGGTAATATCATTCCTTAAAGGCTGTTTATAGGCATAAACCGGATGAACTATGCTTAAATTCAGACCGGAGGAAAAAGAGAATCCACCCTCGGTTTTAAGCTCATATTCTGCACCCATAGTATAGGTGTCCATTTTATAAGTTTCCCAGTTACTACCCCGGTTAGGTTGTTCCTTGTGCACATCTTTTTTATAGTTTACACCGAAAGTCAATTCATTTAATTCGGAAAGACGATTGGTCAGAAAAATATTTGAGCCAAAGGAATAATCATCATAGGTGGAATGGTATGCCCTTTTGGATGTTTGCGTAGTGTAAGTAGCATCATCATAAGAATCCAGGACATTGTCGTATTTATCAAAAAATATGATGGTCTTCAAAAAAGTCGATTCCTCGATTCTTTGCAGAGAAGACAGATTTAGAACCCATTTCCGCCAGGTGGGGAATTTCCAGTAGCGTGGTTTTGGTCCAAAGATATCAGGCGGAACCCCTTTTTCATTATCTATCAGTGAAAATGAAAGTGCAGTTTGGTGAGCTTGATTGGGCTGGAAATTGATTTTCGCAAAATAATCTGTCTTTTTAAAATAACTATTCTCCCTTTTATCCCCGTTTTCAATTGCAGTTGAGTTGAAATCATCTGATAGCGGGAAATAGTTTTGCCTCTGGTGCCCGGCACTCACAAGAAATCCAAACTTTTTATAGGTAAAACTCTGCTGAAATGAATACTCTTTCATCTCTCCGCTTCCCCAGAAAATCCTCAATCTTGAATTTCTTTTATCCGGAACTGAAGTTAAAATATTGATTGAACCTCCTAAAGAATTTGGTCCGTAAAGAACTGAGGAGTTTCCTGGCGTAACGGTGATTTTTCCTATAGTATTAACCGGGATTTGACCTAAATCTACCAGTCCATCATAAGGAGCATAGATCGGAACGCCATCTAACATCACGGAAAGCTGTCTCTGGTCGATACCTCGAATTTGAATCTGCATATCGTTCTTTGATCCTATGCTTACATAAGACCCTAAGGTCAGTTCAACTGCCTGAGCTACATTTAGAACCCCTTCTCTTCGAATCTCTTTAAAGTCAATTTCCCTTAAGGCGCTGGAAGTCACAGTTGCACCTTTTTGGGCAGTGACCACCACCTCTCCTAAATTGTAAACCCGAAGGGTGTCAGTATTAGAGGGACTATCAGCAAAAGCAGGGATAGATTTCGCTGTTAAAAGTGAATAAACCAGAAAGCAAAGGAAAAGGCTTTTGCTCAGGTGAAAACCATGCAAATGCTTTTTAATCATTTCCATCCTCTTTTAATTTTTTTTCCAGAAAATCGACCAATGGTTTAATTTGCTCTAAAGAGAAAACTGGAACAGGTAAATCTGTATTTTTACTGCATACCAGAGCAATTAAATTGTCTTTGGCACTACATAAGGGTTCTGTATCCTGAGAAGAATCTAAAATTTCGATCTTGGGATAAGGCGAGTTTTTAAAACCTTCTCCGATGATTAAATCACACTCTTGAAAAAAAAGCTTGAAAAGCTCTTGCGGCTCTTTTTTCCTCAAATCAGAAGAAAAAAGTGCTATGTTATTAGGTGATAAAACCATGGTAGTTCCAGCTCCTGCTCGGGTATGCCTGAAAGAATCTTTGCCCGGAGTATCAAACTGGTGGTCCATTGTGGTATATTTTATAGTTCCCACTTTGTAACCTCTTTTCTTGAACTCCGGGACGAGCTTCTCCACCAGAGTGGTTTTCCCCCTTTTTTTCCTTCCTACCACTAACAGGATGCGCATATGGTTCCAAAATGCAGAGACGCATAGCTATGCGTCTCTACTCTCTTATGATTATGAAGAGATTTTTATCTCTATCTTCTCCGGTTCATCTTTCAATTTTAAAGACGAAACCATACTCCAGATAGTACTGCCCACGATGTTATTAGCAAAAGGGTTCAAAGAAATCTCTTTGCCATTTACTTTAAGCTCCACTTTCTTTGACATTTTCTCCATAAATCCTTCTCCATTTTAAAAAAGGGTATGGTTTTCGAAAACCCATACCCTTTTTATGGTAAAAATTATAACTCTTTAGCGATAAAGCATAAACCCGGAAATCCAGCAGCCCAAGGAAACCACCAGAGATGCAATCCCGTAGGTTTTTGCTTTAATTACCTGCCACTGGTTAAAAGCAGGAGTAAGATATTTCCCTAAAGCGAAACCTAAATTTACGAAAAAGAAGCACAGGACCGATGCATAAGTACCTTCAATAAAGGTATAGCTCAAAACCTTGGAAAATCCCTGCTCCGCCCAGTAGGGATTTAAGACAATGTAGGTCTGGAGGATGGCGAAAACAAAATAATTCAGATACATTGATAAGATACTCACAAAACCCAGGGAAAACCATCTTGAAACCTTCAATGACTGAGCATAGGAGAAAGCAACTTCTAAGACCAGACCTTGAACTATAACCGCTTCTACCTGACACATAAATATCTGAGGAAGGGTCAAAAACTTAAACCCTGCGGCAAAAAGTCCGATTAAGAAAGTTGTGCCCATGCGGGGAAAGATAACTCTTGCCATACCCAGAATCAGGATGCCGGTGGCAGCTAAAATCGGGGATTTGGGAGAGAAGCTCAGGGAATCCATTAACCTGATCCCGAAAGCCTCCAACCCACCCCATAAAGAGCCGAAAAGGATTATTCCCAAAAGCAGTTTCTTCTTATCATTCATCCAGATCACTCCTTTTTAGAAGTCGAATTTACAGGCAAAACTTACACTGTTATTATCCGCATCCTTCTCCACGGTTTTACTGGTCTTGTAGGTAGTTTTAATGTTGTTGAACTCAAAGCCAAAGGAGACCTTATCAAAAGGAGCATACATAATGGTAGCGAAGATGGTCATATTCTTCCACAGCGGCGTTGAGCTTTTGAAGAGCTTATCAGTAAAGAGAGAATCCACATCCTCTTCCTTTAAGTTCTCAAATCCAACACCACCACCAAAAGAGAATTTGGAATTTGAGGGTTTAATGATGAGCTCACCCCATCCACCCATTGCTCCTACACCTTTGACTTCATATTTGCTACCTGTTGCTTCTGACCTCACATAAGAGTTGCTGAAAAGCATAGTCAGGTTCTCACCCCAGAAGGCTTCACCGGATAGAGTGAGGATGTTGACTTTAATTTTCAAATCCCCAGCAAATGCCATCGTGTTAGTTTTTGAGTCCTCAAGATAATATGTGACATATGTTGTATCTAAAGGCCAGTCGTATATATCTTCAATAAGTGTATCTGCCGTAATACTTGAGATAGACTTCTTTTTACCACCCATAGCAGTGTAAAAATCTTCCTGTCCAAAATGGAATGATGCGCCAATTGTGGCAGAGGTCCCGAAGTTAGCTGAAACCCTTCCCTGAACAAAAGGAAGGTTAGCTAATTCGCCGGCACCTAACTCGTCGGTCTGGTTGACTGTAGGTGTAATATCCGCACCTAAGGGTCTTAAGAAAGCTCCCTGGAAAAGAAGGCTATTTTTATCATCCAGTTTGGCTTTATATTCAAAGCGCATCTGCGGAAAGCGATTCCATAAATTGCCAGAGGATGAGAACTCTGGAATACTTACGTGCATCATCGAAGTCGGGCTTAAAGGTGCAAAAATGGTCCAGTCCTGACCGAAAATTAACGAAAAGTCGTCTTTCGTTAATTTGAAGTTAGCCAATCTCAATCTTGGAGCAGATTGCATTACTCCGCCATTAGCACCACTTCCTTTCAGACCGAAAAAGTCCATCTCAAAAACTCCTGCAACTTTCCAGTCTGCCTCATAGTTCAGTTTGAATCCGAATCTGGTCTGCCGGGGAGTGATCAGGAAACTGGACACCGTATCAGATAAAGCCGCCTTAACCGGAATGTCCGCTTTGATAGCATCGTTGTAATTAGCATTTACCAGGATGAAGCCATAAGGCTTGATTTCAACATCACCTGCATAGACCACGCCAGAAGATAAGATAAAAATTACCAGGGTCAAAAGTAAAAGCTTCTTCATGCTTTTTCCTCCTTCTCTACTTTAATTTTGTTTTTCTCTTTTGCCTCTTTAACCTTGGATAAAGCCATACCGACTAAAGCCGCGGTTAAGGTAAATTTCCCGAACGGTTTCAAAAGCTCATGGAACAATCCCAGTTCCTCTGAGACTTTTGGTGTCTTCAAAAGGTCCGGATATAAATCTATCGGCTCAGGTAGAACGTAGATTTTATGGGTGCCGGTGCCAAGCTCTTTTTCTCCGTAAATTTGTGGCTTTCTCCCTTTTCCCTCCAGGCGGTTTACAGCCTTTTGAGCCATCTCTTTTATCTTGTCGAAATCTCCAAAAGTTATGGTTCCAGTGGGACAGGCTTTTGCACAAGCAGGTTGTAACCCATTTGTAACCCGGTCAACACAGAAAGTACATTTGGTGGATTTGCCGAGATCATCATTAATCTGGGGGTTATTCCAGGGGCAGTATTCATGACAGGCTCCGCAACCGATGCATAACTCCTGATTGACATAGACGATTCCATATTCCTTCAGATGAGTCATTGCCTTTACCGGGGTCACCGGACAAGCCTTGACACAGGCCGGGTCAACGCAATGCAAACAGCGCTGAACTCTGAAAAGCCACTTTAGTTTTTTATCCTTAGTCACCTCATAAAATTTAACCAGGGAATAAGTTTTGGGAGAAAGACCAATCGGATTTTGATACCCGCCTGTGGCCGCAAAGAAAGTGGTTTTTTCTGCAGGTAGCTCATTCCACTGCTTACAGGCAACCTGACAGGCACGGCAAGCCATACATTTTTCCATATCGAAGAGTATCCCTTTTTCTGCCATTTTTTATCCCACCTCCTTTCTCACGTCACAGAGGAATGCTTTATATTCCGGTATCATAGTGTTGGCATCTCCTACGTGAGGAGTTAAGCAGTTGGCACTGCACCCTTTAGCTAACCCTTTAAATCCGAAATGCCAGGGCAAGCCGATCAGTTCGTAGGATTTACCGTTTACCTTAAAGGGTTTAATCCTATCTGTAACCACAGCATAAGCAGTTATATCACCCCGTGCAGTCAGGATACGAACTTTATCCCCGTGCTTTACGTTTCTGGCTTTGGCTAATGATTTGCTCATTTCCACGAACATATCTGGCATCAATTCCACCAGCCAGGGACTATTTCTGGTCATCTGTCCTGCCTGCCAGTGTTCTGTTACCCGATAGGTGGTAGCAATAATTGGATATTGTTCTCTGGTTCCAATTTCCTCTTTGCTCCAGATCTTCATAGTGGGGTTGTTTTGCTGTGAAGACATAAGATTATTTACCGGACTTTCAAGCGGTTCATAATGTTCGGGGAAGGGACCATCTGCCAGCCCAGAGCCAAAGAGTCGAGCTACCCCCTCAGTCCGCATAATAAAGGAATATTTCTCACCGGGGGGCCAGGCACCATCCGGTATATCTCCGATCCACTTTTTCTCCTCCGGATTCCATTTTATCACAAACTTATGAGGTGCGTAAGGGTTACCCTGAAGATCGCAGGAAGCCCGATTGTAGATTATCCTCCTGTTCATAGGCCAGCACCAGGACCATTTAGGATAAAGCCCGATATTGTTGACCACATCAGTTAAATCCCGACGAGCTGCCATATTCCCATCTTCAGTATAGCTGGCACAATAGATCCAGCATCCAGAAGAAGTAGTTCCATCATCCATTAGCTTGGCAAATCCTGGTAGAAGTTTTCCAGTGGTCAAATCGTAACCGTTGATCTCTTTGGCTACTAAATGAACATCCGGCTCCTCACCTTCTCCATAGTTCCACTTAAGATCTAAAATCGGATCCGGGAATTTACCACCTTCCTTTTCATACAGCTTTTTTAGCTCTTTGAAGAATCTATCCAGCATCCAGAGATCAGATTCAGCATCTCCAGGTGGATGAACAGCAGCATAGCGCCATTGCATCCAGCGACCGCTGTTGGATATGCTCCCTTCTTTTTCTACAGAGGAAGCTGCAGGTAAAAGGAAAACCTCCGTCTTTATCTTTTTAGGATCGACACCCTCCTCCATCCAGAAAGCAGCGGTCTCGGTTTCCCAGAGATCTGCGGCAACTAACCAGTTCAGATTCTGCAGAGCTTTTTTCTCCTTGTTTACATTGGGACCACCCACAGCTGGATTTTGACCCATAGCGATCAAGCCTTTGATTACCCCATTGTACATCGCCTCAAAAAGGGAGATATGGGAATAATCCGCCGAGACCTTGGGAAGGTAAGGATAACAGAACTCATTCTCTTTTCGGGCATAATCACCCCAGTAAGCTTTGAGCAAGCTGACCATATATTTCGGGGTATTCTGCCACCAGTTAGCACTTTTTGGATCGTTCCACTTAGGGGTTACCGCTTCAAGATACTGGGCTAAGGTCTGGTTTTCCACCCTTGGAGTTTTAAGGTACCCTGGCAGAATGTGGAATAAAAGACCATAATCGGTTGAACCCTGAACATTCGACTCCCCTCTCATTGCCGCGATCCCACCACCAGCCACTCCTATGTTTCCTAAGAGAAGCTGTAAGATAGAATAGGTGCGAATGTTTTGAGTCCCTACCGTATGCTGGGTAGTACCCATGGCATACATAATGACTCCGGACTTGTCTTTTGCTCCGGTTGATCCATAGGTCTTGGCAACTTCCTCTAAAAGAGCTTTGGGTGTTCCGGTTATGCTGGAAGCCTTATCCAGAGTATAGCGGGAAAAATGCTTTTTCATAAGCTGGAACACACAGTTCGGGTTCTGGAGGGTATTATCTTTTTTCACATTCCCGTTCTCATCTAACTGATAGACCCAGGTCTTCTTATCGTATTTTCTCTGGTCCGGAACGTAACCGGTAAACAGCCCCTCGCTGAATCCAAACTCTGGACTTACCAGGAAAGAGACGTTAGTGTGATCCAGAAGGTATTCTTTGTTGTAAAGCTCGTTTTGCAGGATATAGTTAATTATTCCATTGATAAAGGCGATATCTGTGCCAGGTCTTAAAGGAGCATAGATATCTGCCCGGGTTGAGGTGCGGGTGAATCGCGGATCAACATGGATCAATTTAGCTCCATTCTCCATAGCTTTGGAGACCCATTTGAAAGAGATCGGGTGATTTTCTGCCGCATTGGAGCCGATGATCAGGACACAATCTGCATTCTTGATATCAACCCAGGGGTTGGTCATAGCCCCTCTCCCGAATGTTTCCGCCAAACTGGCGACTGTGGGAGAGTGTCATATACGCGCCTGGTGTTCCAGGTAGACGATCCCGCAGGCTCGGGCTAACTTGCTCCAGAGGTAGCATTCCTCATTATCCAGAGCTGCTCCACCCAAACCGGCAATTGCCTCGGTTCGGTTTACCACTCTGCCTTCTTTATCCTTCTCCATCCAGTTCTCATCTCTGGTCTTCTTTATCCTCTTGGCGATCTCCGGCAAAGCCCAATCCCAGGATTTCTCCTCCCATTTATCGCTGTAAGGAGCACGATAAAGGATTTTAGTCATCCTTCTTTCGTTATTCGCTACCTGGATTAAGGCTTCGCCTTTACTGCACAAAGAGCCCTGATTGGTAGGATGGTCCGGGTCGCCTTCAATGTTTATTATCTTCCCATTACTCACTGAAACGATTTGTCCGCACCCTACTCCGCAGTAAGGACAGATGGTGGTGGTCTCCTTGGCATATCTGGTTTTCAGATCGATGGTCTGCGCTTTAGCATTTTTAGAAGATAACCCGAAAGTACCTATGATTGCTCCACTGGCACTGGCCCCGGTTATTTTTAAAAATCCGCGTCTTGAAATTCCCATCTATTTTTTTTCACCTCCTTAATCTTTTTATTTTTTCTGTTCAGGTTTTGCTTCGACTTCAGGTTCATAAATCTCATTCAGCATTTTCATCGAATCCTGGATTTTCTGAATTTCCTCCCTGGATATTCCAGCTCCTTTCTTCTCTGCCATTTTTTGGATGATTTGGTTCATTTCCGTTTCATCCCTGGTCTGGTGAGCAACCACTACTTTGTCCAGAGAGTGACAGGTAGCACACTTCTCCTGAAATAATCCTTTATGTGGCTCCTCTCTCGGTACTAGAGTAAAGGTTATCTCAAGCTCCTTAAGGCTTTCATCAGTCAGCTTAAGGTTGTGTTTCTTGTGCATATCCCGGATTATTCTTTCTACTTCCAATCGAACCCTTTCCAGAGAATGACAAATCGAACACCTCTTTTCGAACAAGGTCGGCAGTTGATCATCCTTTTGTGGAACGGGCTTTTCGGACTCCTTAACTTGTGAAAATACCAGCACAAATCCGAAAAGGAAAATCAAAAGGAGTAGGTAAAGGCTTCTTTGGTTTAACTTCACCTTAATCACCTCCTTCTATTACGATTAAACATTTCATATAATTTAGACTTTGTCAATCTTTTTGTGAAGAATTTCACAAGTGAATATATAATATTTTTAGACAAAGACATTCAAGTATCCATCTTTCTTAGCTAAAAGGTCCAGAAAAAGAGTCTGGATGCTCTCCCGGTACAGTAAGAGCTTATCCGGATCTGGCATCTTTCTCTGGTCTATGGTTTTCAAATATTTTTTGCACCTATCACACACATCTACCCGGTAAAAGCTTTTTTCTTCAGTGAAAAAATACCTTAGACTATTCTGGTCCTCATTTGAGCAAAAAGGGCATTTCAGCCGCATAAAGGACCACTCGGTTTCGCAGAACTGGCACCACAGAATTCTTTTCCCATCCTCTTTTCTGAGGTAACCTAAGGCGGGCGGACTTCCACAGACCGGGCAATTACCTTTCCCCCAGTTATCCCTATCTATTTTCCCCTTTAGCTTTTCCGCATATACCCGGTAAACCGGTTTGCCTAATTCCAGGCCTAGAAAATAGAGGTCCTCTTTTTCCAGTTCAAGTTTTTTAGCTAAAATCATCAGATAATTTGAATCTAAGCTAAATACTTTTTTTACTAAAACCTCTAAATCTAAATTATTTTTTCCAAAACCTTCTTTCAAATTTCTTGCTAAGACCTCATCTTCCTCTTCGAATTTCTCCAGTATAAAAATGATCTTTTTGAAATAATCTTCCAACCATATTTTGTCTATCTCTATATTTTTAAAATCAATCAGATATGGAGATGCAGTGGCTTCTGCGAACGCATCTTGAGACTGGTTAATTTTAATATTGCTCATTTTATAGTTTTTTTGGGCTTCGGTTTTTGCTTTATCTATTTCCTGAAAGAAATCATTTAGCATTTTTTATCCGGTTATAGTTTTTAAAAACTGTATAGAATTAATATACATCTCTTTGAACTAATTAAATTTACACAAGCCAATTAGATAATGATTGAGCTTAAACTTGTCAATAAAAAAATGAGTTTATTAAAAAAATTTACCTCTAAGAAGGGATTTTATACTTTGGGCAGACCTTTTACAATTTTGGTAGTATGGAAACTGATATATTTCTAACTCGGATTTTTTGCAGGAAACATCGTTGTTCGACCCTTTTCATAATAATGATGACTACGAGCCAGCCATTCTTTGGGCGTCTGGCGTCTTACGGACAGGTTAGCTCGTAGCCAGTGCTGGACAGGGTTGTCTAAAATGGTAGGGATTCAAAATTTTGAATCCCCGCCATCTCCAAACTCTAAACTTACAAATTTCAAACTGTTTTTCAGTCCCGCTTGCGGCGGGATTTCGCTTCGCTCAACACGGTGGTGGTCCGCCTTTGAACAGGTAATTAATCAGATAAACTACATCAGAAACATTTAGTAAACCATCACAATTAACATCTCCAACTGACAATTCAGGAACAGGAGGGAATCCACCTTTGAATAGATAGTTGATCAGACAAACTACATCTGAAACGCTAAGTTTTTTATCACCATTCGCATCCCCCCGTATAGCAGATAGAAACGTGCAGGTTTGATCGGACCATCTTTCTATTGAGCTATTGTATGCTCTGACTTTCCAGTAATATCTTGCGATCTGGAGTGTGTCCGTAAACTGACTGGATAAAAGACTATCGTAGATAACTGTGGAATCAAGGTGGAAAGCAGGAGAAGTGCTGACATATAAGTCATATCTGAGCTGTTCCCCGGAGTAGGGATCTGTCCAATCGAAGGTTATGATATAAGGGACAAAAATACTGTCTTCAGGTGAAATTAAAGAGAAAGGTGGAATCGGAGCATAGATATAGGCAAAGAGCCTGTCGTTCACTATGGAATCCACTCTGACAATTATCCCAGTTGAGCCTAAATAACTATTGCTGTTTGGGCAGGTAGTCGGACCGAGAATCTCCTGACCAGCTTCATAACAGGAGAAAGGGGCTGACTTTCTGGTCTCGTAAGAATACCACCATAGAGCGCTGTCCGAGACATGCCCTCCAGGATTATAGGAAGTATCTTTAACTGGATTGTAACCTGCATCTTCGACTGCCACTGTATAGTGCGGATAATCCGGTGTTCCGCTATTTATCCTCCAGAAATATGCTCCCAGCGAATCGTGAACATGGGTGATTAATAATCCCCGGTCCAGGGTATCTCCACCATAAGTTAAATTGGGCCAGAGATAACAACTGAAGTCAGAATCTATTTTGTCAAACTTAGCTGTGGAACGAGGATTACGGTATTCTAACAGGAAATATTCCCCTTCAGACGGATTTATGGGTATCATATACAGGGAGCTATCCTCGGTTGTTTCGATATTGTATAATATAACCGGGTTATGAGCTCCACCACCCACTACCACCGGCTCAATCCAACCAGCTACTTTTTTGTTCCATCCGCAAAGATGAGAAGGGATCTGCGAACCGATGGAGAGTAAACCATAACCACCATATCCCATAACACACCAGTCAACCAAGGGATGATCATTATCGTCATTGGGTGTGCTGAAAGTTGAAATATCAAGTTTGGCATCATAATCATACAGGTCAGGCAATCCTACATTATGTGCTAACTCATGACAGAAAACACGTATTCTGTTTAATTTACTTACCCCGGAGAAACCTGGTGGGTATAGAGAGTCGTGTAAAGGCTGTGTCTCTGGAGAGGTATTCCACCTGGGCATATACACTCCATCATAAGGACCTGGACCAGAGCCGGGTGGGTAAACCATGGCATAAGACCAGATGTCATAATAATCCTGTGAGTCCTCTTGACCATTGCCGGAACGGATGAAGATAACCGCATCCACATCTCCGTCATGGTTAGCATCGAACTGAGAGTAGTCTATAACCGGATCAAGTATTGGAAACAGCTTTTCAAAATCATAATAGCCCGAATAAATACCGGCATTATACCAGTTCCTTACCTCACCCACCACATTTAATTTACCATAGGATACTTCGTAGAAATAGTCAGCTACTGAACCCCCGGGAAATACATCTCTGGAGAAAAGGAGACTGTCAAAAGTCTCTCTGGAGTATGCGCCTTTTCGATTTGACCACTCTACCATAATGGCTAATACTTTGAGCGTATCGCCGGTAAAACGAAAAGATGCCATCGCGATACTCTCCTGCGGTGTGAGCTGGGATGGAGGGATTTTCCCGAACTGCGATTCGATTTTTTCCTCAGGAATGTCGAGGATTATACCCCTGGAAAGGTTAACCGCGGAGATAAGCCCAGGAACTGCAATTAAAAAAAGTCCGCACATAGTTAAGACCCTTAGCAACGTTTTCATATTTCCACCTTTTCGAGGTTGGAGGTTTGTCTCAATATTCTGCCTAATCAATGTAATTATAACACAAAACTTAAAAAAATCAAGGGGAATTCACCTGTGAATTCCTGAGGAGGTAGTCTCTTCATGAGCTCTCCGCACCTGTTGATGAATGACCTCTCCCTTAATCCCTTTCCTGAAAGGAGAGGTGGAAAGTATACCCTCCCCTGAGAGGGGAGGGAGAGTGTGGGGACAACTTCAGTTCGGTAGGGGCAATTCATGAATTGCCCCTACAATTTTTCATCAGTTATTCGATATTCGTCATCCGATAATTTTTTTTTATCCGACAGAAGATCGTAGGTCAGGAGCCCTGCGCTCCTGACATCCAGATCTATTCGTTTTTTTATTTGACAGTTTTGGCTGAAGTTGATATATATTAAGAATGGTGTCAAACGTATAGAAATTGTATGAACCTTGAAGCAAAATTAGAAAATCTTCCTTCACAGCCCGGGGTTTATCTTTTTAAAGATAAAGAGGGGAAGATCATCTATGTGGGGAAAGCGAATTCTTTAAAAAACCGGGTAAAAGCCTATTTCCAGCACAGGGTAGAACATCCGCGGACTTCAGCCCTGGTTTCGAGAATAAAAGATTTCGAGGTTATGGTTACTGATTCGGAGATGGAGGCTTTGATCCTGGAATCCAATCTGATCAAGGAACA
>Ga0315291_10006821_pt1 | contig 14168 bp, 13 predicted proteins | sample YL17G12_20_MG_FD_203070 | JGI IMG/M metagenome (GOLD analysis project Ga0315291, IMG submission 203070) | Sediment microbial communities from Yellowstone Lake, YNP, Wyoming, USA - YL17G12_20 | ecosystem: Environmental > Aquatic > Freshwater > Lake > Sediment | place: USA: Wyoming | collected...
ACCTGTGTTATGCTAGCCGCGGCTAGCGGTACTCGGTTGATAAGCTGGAGAACCGATTCTTACAACTAGGGAGCCAGATCCTCTCGCTGTGTGCAAGCCCCCCGCTTTTGCGTAGGGGGAAGCCTGATGCGGCAGTCGATGGCACCCACCTATCTGTGGTGGGTTCCCCTAGCCTCAGTCAGTACCGCGGCCACCTCTTTCCACTTGCATCTCCTTATCCCTCCAGGCTTAATGGGCGACGCTATCGTCGCTGTTGCAACCACCCTTTGCGTCCATCTGGCCGCCGATGGAGTGCCATTTTGAAGCCTGCTGTACCCCCGTTGTCGCGCCGCATCCTGCGGGTCAAGTCCTCCCCGACCGTGGCACTCAATGCCAAAGCCAAGGCCCTGGCCAAAGAGGGAGTGAAGGTCTATAACTTCGCCGTCGGCGAGCCGGACTTCCCGACGCCTAAAGCCGTCGTCGACAAAGCCATCGCTGCGCTGCAAGCCGGGCGCACCAAATACGGTCCAGCCGGCGGCGGCGCCGAGTTCCTCCAGGCGATATCGAGCAAATTAAAGCGCGAGAACGGCCTAGACTTTCCTCCGAGTCAAATCGTCGCCGGCATCGGCGCCAAGGAAATCCTCTTCCATATTGGCCTCGCTCTGATCAACGACGGCGACGAGGTGATCATCCCCTCGCCCTATTGGGTCAGCTACCCCGACCAGGTCGTCGCCGCTGGCGGTGTCCCGGTGTTTCTGCCGATGCCAGAAGACCCTGCCGCTAAGCCGCTCGACGTAAATGCTCTAAAACGGGCGGCCACGGACAAGACGGTGGCCATCGTCCTCAACTCGCCGAGCAATCCGGCCGGAACGATGTACGACGAGCGCTTGCTGCACGAGCTAGGCACCTTCCTGCTCACGACCAATTGGTGGATCATCTCCGACGAGATCTACGAATACATGGCGTTTGATCACCCGCATGTGTCGCTGCTCAAGTTGTTCCCACAGCTGGCGGAGCGCTTTATCCTCGTCAATGGCCTATCCAAAGGTGCGGCCATGACCGGCTGGCGCGTCGGCTACTGCGCCGGTCCGACCGCGGTGATGAAGATGGTCCGCGACCTGCAAAGCCATTCGTCGACCTGCTTACCACCGTTTATCGAAGACGCTGCCACCTACGCCATCAGCCAAGGCAACACCTTGCTCAAGGACGAAGTCGGCATCATGAAGGGGCGTCGCGACCTCGCGCTTAGCCTGTTAAAGAAGATTCCCGGCGTCAAGGTGGCGCAGCCGCACGGCGCCTTCTACATCTTTATCGATGTCCGGCCAGCCTTGCAGCAGGCTAAAACCAAGATCGACACCTTCGCCCTCAGCGAAAAGCTCCTGCTTGAGCAGCACATCGCGCTGGTTCCAGGCGATGCCTTTGGCGCGCCCGGCTACCTGCGCCTGAGCTATGCCTGCGACGAGGCGACCATCACCGGTGGTTTGCAACGCTTGGCGGCCGGACTCAGCGCTCTCTAAATAAAAGGCGGTTAGCGACGCATGCAGCACTCGGATCAAAGTGGTAAACAACAGTCTAGCCAGGCACCAGGCACTCTCGCTGAGCGCGCCGTTGCCGCCGGCGCCGCCTTCACCAAGGATGTCGCCGCAGCCCGCGCCCAGCGCAGCCCGGAAGGGGTCGAAGCACTGCGCCTCAGCTACCTTGGCCGTAAGGGCCAAGTCACGGCCCTGCTCGAGGACCTGCGCACCTGTAGCAAAGAGGACCGACCGGCCGCCGGCAAGGCCGTCAACGTCTTAAAGCAAAGCATCGAGCGCGAGATCGAAGCCCTCAAGGGCGAGGCCGGGGCGTGGCTGGTCGCCGCAAAATTAGCCGCAACCCCGCTCGACATTCATCTGCCGGTCGAGCCATGGGTGCCGCAGGGCTCGCTGCATCCGGTGACCTTGATTCGTCGGGAGATCCTCGGTGAATTTCGCCGCATGGGCTTCACCGTGTACGACGGACCCGAGATCGACTACGACTTTTATAACTTCAGCTCGCTGAACATGCCGGCGGATCATCCGGCGCGCGATATGCAGGACACCTTCTATATCAGCGAGCAGGAGCATCTACTTCTGCGCACGCACACGTCCAATATTCAGATCCACTGCCTGCTCAATGAAAAGCCGCCGCTGCGCATCGTCGCTCCCGGACGGGTGTTTCGCGTCGATTCCGACCCAACGCACACGCCGATGTTTCATCAAGTCGAGGCCTTTGTCATCGATCGCGGCATCACCTTTGCGCACATGAAGGGCACCATCGATGCCTTTATGAAGGCGGTGTTTGGGTCCAGCATGAAGACGCGCCTGCGCCCAAGCTTCTTTCCCTTCGTCGAGCCGGGCGCTGAGCTGGATCTGCAATGCGTCCACTGCAGCGGCAAGGGCTGCCGCCTGTGTAAACAAACCGGATGGCTGGAAGTGGGCGGCTGCGGCATGATCCACCCCAACGTCTTCGAGGCGGTGGACTACGATAGCGATGCCTACACCGGCTTTGCCTTTGGCTTTGGTATCGACCGTATGGCCATGCTGAAATACAAGCTCGATGACCTCCGGACCCTGTTCGAGGGAAGCCACGACTTCCTCGGTCACTTCCCGATCTTTACCTAAGGTATAAGGTACACGGCACATGCAGGTTTCCCTGTCTTGGTTGAATGACTACGTCGATTTGAGCGGCCTCAGCACCGAAGCCGTCGCCACCGCGTTCACCGCCATCGGCCTAGAGGTCGAGGCGGTTGAAACCTCTAAAATCTACAGCGGCGAGGTCGTCGTCGGCCGTATTGTGACGGCCCAGCGCCACCCCAATGCCGACACCTTACAAGTGACGACGGTCGATGTCGGCGCTGCCGAGCCACTGGCGATCGTCTGCGGCGCCCCGAACGCGCGGGCCGGCTTGACCGTCGCCGTCGCCATGGTCGGCTCTGAACTACCCGGCAACTTCAAGATCAAGAAATCCAAGATCCGCGGCGAGACCTCTTGCGGCATGCTGTGCAGCGAGCAAGAGCTGGCTCTATCCAGCGAATCAGCTGGCATTATGGAACTCGACGCCACTCTCAAGGTCGGCACCGATGTAGCGCAGGCCCTGGGCCTCGGCGATACCGTCTTAACCCTTAACGTCACGCCAAACCGTGCCGATTGCAGCGGCGTCTTTGGCCTGGCTCGAGACCTCGCGGCAAAATTACAGCGCCCGCTGAAACGTCCAGCGCTTGGTCTGGCCAAAACCAGCGCCGTGAAGCCAGCCATCACCGTCCAAATCACCGACCAGGACGGTTGCCCGCGCTTTGTCGCGCTGCAAGTGGACCAAGTCGCGACGATTCCCGCGCCGGCTTGGATGCAAAAGCGATTGAGCGCCGCTGGAGTTAGGCCGATCAATCTGCTGGTCGATGCCACCAACTACACCATGCTCGAATTCAGTCAACCGGTTCACGCCTATGATGCCCGTAGCATCCGTGGCGGCCGCATCGAAGTGCGCGACGCGCGTGAAGGCGAAGCCTTGACGACTCTCGACGGCCAACAGCGCGCACTTAAGTCCGGCGATCTGTTGATCTGCGATGCCGAAGGTCCGATCGGCCTGGCCGGCGTCATGGGCGGCGAAAACAGCGAGATCAAGGCCGATACGACGTCCCTGATCATCGAGGTCGCCGCCTTCTCACCGCGCCGCATCCGGCGCACCGCCAAGCGCCTGGGTTTGCGTACCGAGGCCTCGCAGCGCTTTGAGCGCGGCATCGATATCGACTACTTGGTCAACGTCGCTCGCCGCGTCGCCGACCTCATCGTCCGCGGCAGTGAGGAGGCCGGCCTAAGTCCGTTGCCACGCGTCGCCGCTGAGGTCATCGATAGCTACCCAGGCGACATCGCCAAGCGCGTCATCGCGCTGCGCCTCAGTCAAGCCAAAGCGGTCCTGGGCGTCAACGTACTGCCCCGCGACGAAGTGATCGCCTCTTTGGAGCGCCTAGAGCTGGAGCTGCTCGACAGCACGGATGACCGACTCGTCTTTGAAATCCCGTTCTTTCGCGGCGACCTCGAGCGCGAAGTCGACCTGATCGAAGAGGTCGGTCGTCTGATGGGATTTGATAAGATTCCCTATCATCTACCGGTGATGAACCTGCGCACGACGCCGGAAGATCCGTTTATCGAATTTCAAGAACATGCGCGCACCGCGGCGGCGACGCTGGGACTGCGCGAGACCATCACCTTTCCCTTTGTCGCCTTGACCGATCTTGCGGCTTTGGGCATCGAGGCGGGCCATCCCTACTACCCCTCGCTGTCGCTAGCGAATCCCCTCGCCGAATCGCATCAGCACATGCAGACCTCGCTGCTACCCGGTCTGTTGCGCGCCGTCAGCGCCAACCGTCGGCGCAGCGAGCACGGCAGCCGCTTATTTGAATGCGGTCGCGGCTACTTTAGTCCCGTGGCCAAAGTCGAGGGACCAAACCAGCCTCCAGCCTTGCTGCGCGCCTTAACTCGCGGCTCCCGCCACTATGCGCGGCGCGCACGCGGCGAGCCAAACCGGCCGGTGGAGCGGCACTGGCTTGCCGCCATCCTCGATCAGCCGTGGCAGGATAAAGGCTGGTCTGGCCCGCGGGTCGCCACCAGCTTTTATCAAGGCAAAGCCGCCGTGGTCGCGATCCTGCGCGATTTTGGCCTGGCTGCAATCGCCCAATGGGCGGAGATCAAAGCTGCGGATTATCCCTTCTTGCACCCCGGAGCGGCAGCGACGATCACACTCAACGGCAAGGTCGCCGGCTTTGTCGGCGAGCTGCATCCACGCACGGCTGCGGCCTTGGACCTTGGCGAAGGTGGCAGTCCAGTGGTGTTGGAGCTGGATTTGGAGGTGCTCTTTGACGCCAAGGGCAAGGGCCAACGCGCCACTCCAGTGCTGCGCCGCTTTCCCCAGGTGACTCGCGATGTCGCCTTTGTCGTCGCGACGAGCAAAACCCACGCTGACTTCCTAGCCGCCGTGAAGAGCTGCAAGGCTAAACACTTCCTCGTTGCGACCAGTCTCTTTGACGTCTACGCGGGAGACCAATTGGCGCCGGGTCAAAAGAGCATGGCCTACCGCTTTGCCTTCCAGTCGCCCGAGCGTACGCTCACCGACGCCGAGGTCGATCAGGAGTTGACCGGACTGCTCGGATGGGTCAACACGCAGGTCGAAGCGGCGCAGCGGTGAGGCGAACAGTGTTGCAAGATTGCGCCACCCTGTATGAGTTAGGTGATTTGCACGTCGATGCAGGAAATTATAAGATCATCGCTTTCGGCTAGTTACGCAAGACGCTGAGAGCGACCTAGCCTGGCACAGCTAATGCAATGAGCAACAGCAGAGATCTGGTGTTTCCTCATCCCATTTGCCATGCAAAGGTGCACGATATGAAACGCAAAGCTCCAGTGTTAGACGACGCCCTCAGTGCGGCAAAATCCCCCGCCGCCAGTCACGCCGAAGGCCATGTGTTCGAGGCGATGGGCCACGCTGCGCGGGATGCCGCAGACCGCGTCTCGTCGAGCCTCAAGGTTGCAGCAAGGCCTCTGGTCCGCGCCGTCGACAGCGCTGAAGACGGGATCGACTCGGTGGTCGATTATGTGACGCACATCGAGCCGCGCCGGGCCATCAGGAAGGCCTCGGTCACCATCAAGCATCACCCCCTCAAATCCGTGGGGATCAGCCTCGGCGTGGGCTTTATCTTAGGCCAGCTGCTGCGGATAGCACCGAGCAGACGGCGCTAGGCTTAGCTCACGAGAAGATACGGCCCGGTGATGTTCAACGACTCACGCGAAAGCGCAGAAACTCGTCGTAGACGACCGAGCCGTTTTTCTTCCAGGTAAATTCGAAACGATTGAGTCCGGTGCCGGCTGTGACGGGTATGGTGAAGTTCTCATTGCCTGTACTTGTCACCACCGTCAGCGGCGAGCCGTTGAGCGCAAGCGTGAGCTCCACGCCTGGGCCTGCCATATTTGCGCCGCGGGTGACGCGGAGTTGCAGCGGCTTACCGGCAAACGCCGCACCGGTGTTAAAACCATCAAAGACGGCGCTAAACCCAGCAAACTGACCCCAGCTATTGGGGACGACCGGACGGGAAAAGTCCGGAGGCGGGTTATTCGGATCATCCACCGAGTCCGCCCACAGGCTAGTGACCTTAGAGGCGTCTAGATTCGGGTTACCGAGTTGCGGGCTACCGTTGGCTGGAAGAGGCTCAAACGCGACCCAGAGGAAGTTAGGATGGACCTTAACACTGGTGCCCGTCCACTCCCCACCGATGATATCGCCGTTGCCGTTTAGTTCGAGGATATAGTTCAGATCACTGGTGTAGGGAATTTGCTGACCGAGGACCTCGGAGCCTGACGAGTCGACGCTGACGATGGACATGTGCACTTTTACAAACTTCACCGCGGTCGGATTAAAGGCGTAATCGCTTCTACCCGCCACGGCCTGGGCTGCCTGCTGCGCCGTCACGTAGTCGCTAGACAGCACGTTGTAACTGATCACCGGATGGTTCCAGACCTCGTCACCAGAGTACACATCAATGATGATCGCATGCTGCATCCGACCGATCCAATTGGCCACGGCAGCATGCAGCGTCCCGGGATTCATCCCTTGGCAGCTATCCATGATCGTTGGATCGGAGCGTTGGTCTGGACGTAAAATCCGTGCTTGCGGCGTGACGCAGCCGCGTGCCCCACCGAGAAACTGAAAGTCAGCATTCATATAAAGCTCTGCGAGCAAAGCCTTAATGTCCTGCGGCGCAAAGGTCACATTGCCGCGAACGACGCTCTTCTTTGGTTCACGCGGATGGCGCTGACTCGCCGCGGCCACGCCGTTGCAGTGACCAGCCCAGGACACGTTGGACGTATGGTTTGCCTCTTCCCAAGCACTTGCCGTGTGAGTCCCATTATTGAATGCGTTATCGTACTTTTGCAAAGGCGACTGACCACCGACCATGACTTTATTGGTGCCGTGATCGGACTGCGGATAGTAGCTGCCGGTCATCGCCTGCTTTTCCTTTGGCAGGACAGCGGTCTTGGGCAGATCATCATAGTGCGCGGTGAAGGTTTGGTTCCACACCTGAAAGTAGAAGTCGCTGGTCTGCTGAATCTCCGCCGATCCATCCGCATAGAATTCCGACTTCGCCGACTTGCGCGCCGCCGGAATCGAATCGTCGTTCTCACTACTGTGCGTCGTTTCCTTGCATCCGAGCAAGGAGCCGAGGCCAAAACAAAGGCCAAGGCAAAGCGCAAAGTGGCGTTGCTGATGCATAGAAACCTCTTGGATGGGATCTTATCATAATACCCCCACCCGCCCGGCAAATCCAGGGGGTCAGTCACTCCTGATAACTTACTGATATTCAAGGATCCTGATCGCAGCATCTTCAATACCGCGACACATCAGCACCTCTTTGACCACAAGGGCGTGGGTCAGCAATCCTAGCTACGGTGTCGGCGGCTTAGACTTGTGGATCAAACGCAAGATCCCCTGCCGCGACAACCAAGCCGCATGAATGCCACTTTCGATCGCACCGCTCAGCGACGGATTTTGCAAGCTGCGACCGTTAAACCAAGCCTCGGCGCGAATGGCACGAAATCCAAAGTAAGATGCCGCGCCTTTGCCAAATATTTGATCAACGCCTTTGCCCAGAAAGAAGCCATCAAAGAAGTCGGCGGCATAAACCTGTTGCTCGGACAAAAGCAAGTCCGTGCTAGCCTGCTTCTTCTCGATCAGGATATCGCCAAACTTGGTAAAATCCGCTTCGAAGGACGCTGGTGCCTTGATAGCCGCGACGGTGTGCGGCAAATCAAAGGTCAGATGCGTGTTTACACCCGTTCCGAGAACCCGCAGGTCGGACGCGCTGCAATCTTCGGCCAAGGTAAAATAGGTCTGCCATTCATTGATGACCGGCTTATCCAACAGATAATCGTGCAATGGCCCGAGATACCGACGCGCGAACCCAAGCACCAGAGCACCTGCCATCTGCGAGTCCTGGTATTCACCGCGGTGTGAGGAGCCAACGGATTCCTGCGTGATCTCGACATACATCGAGGCAAAAATCCCGCGCCGGTCCTTAGCTGCTGCAAAGATCTCGGCAATCCGCTTGGTCCGCGGTGCTGCGTCGAGGAAGTCATCAAAGCCCGTGATGTCGGAGAGGGTCAGAAGTTCTCGGTACTGCGCGGCGCTAAGTTGACTGCCGCAGCTATGCATCTTTTGCGGCATCTGCTGGCTGGCGGCAGCGGCGTCGAGGCGGCTGCCGGTGCTTCGGCAGCCGGTGAATATAAACACCATAACTATACTCTTTGATAAAACATGCAGGTATGACTTTAACAAAGAGTCTCCAGAGAAGGGCGTCTACTTCTAGCATAGCACAAATGGGGTCCTTGACATTTGCGATAGGGGCCATTGGGAAAGAGGCAGGGACTCTGCAAAGAGTGGGGTCGGATCCACGAAGTGGTGTGCCGACAAGGCGATCTTTCCTCCAGTCACTCTCCGGGCGGCCAAAACGCACGACGGCCGGCCCTCTACAACTTCCACCACAGCCTGTAATACTGTAAATTCAACGTGTTACATGAAGTGACTGACCCCATGATATCATAAACACCTACCGTCAGCTGCCCTCCTCTTTACTACCATCGCCAATCATCGGAGCACGTCATGCGTCGTCAACCCATGTTTATGGTCGTCGTTGCGTTGCTAACTTTTGCTGGCCCCGCCACCGCATTATTGGCCGAGGAATGCGCCGAAGGGGACACTTGCGTCGTGGAATTGCCGGGAGCGGTCTGCGGCGATGGCACGCAGATGTTTATGAACGTCACGGCGCGTGCGGGGGCGAGTCGACTCTATGTTTATTTGCAAGGTGGCGGAGCGTGTTGGGATAGCGTGACCTGTGCCTGCGGGTGGGACGGCAACTGTGCTGGTGGGACCGCGGCGACCTTGACGCGTCCCCCTGCGAATCAGGTGCGCTCCGGATGGCATGATCCGAATGTTTCGGGCAACCCGATTGGCGCCGATTACAATATCGTCGAAATCCCTTATTGTAGTGGTGATTTGTTTATGGGACATAAACTTCAAAAATTTGGCGGCAGAGGTCACGGGCTGCGCCAATTCGGCTACCGCAATATAAGCATTGCGCTCGGCGAGGTCAAAAAGCGCTTTCCGAGTCCCGAAAGCATCGTCCTCATGGGGAGCAGCGCGGGAGGTATTGGCGCGGCATTTAACTTACATCAGGTGCGCCGGGAGTACCCGGCGACTCCGCTCAGTCTGATCGCTGACTCTGGGACTCCGTTTAAAGCACCATATGTCCACCAAGATGGTATGGACCGACTGGTGAACTCCTGGTCGCTGCGCGACAACATCCCGAGCGACTACCCACTGCTTGTGCCAGGACCCATGGATCTGTCGGGAATCGTCAAGTACAACGCGAAGCGCTACCCGGACCACAACTATGCGCTCATCTCATCGTATGACGATCTGACGATGAACAGCTTCGCCATCTTGGTTGGCAGTCACTACGGCTTTTTTACCGTGCACTCCAATATCAACGACTTTGCCGATCATGATCTCGGCGGACGACAGAAGGTCTTTTACCTGACGGGTAACCGCCACACCTTTCACGAACTAGCTCCCGCCGAGGTGGTTGCCGACGACGTCAATCTCGGGGACTGGCTGAGCAGCATGCTCGACGGCCATGGCAATTGGACGAACCAACGCGCCAATCCCGGACTGGCACCCGCATTGACCCCTCAGTAACGGACTGTTAAAGTTGAACATCGACCTGATCTGGCGAGGCAAAGCTTATGGCAAGGGCACAAACCCATAGCGATGGGTCGTCGGTCAACGACCCGAACTACCATCCGCATGATCAAGGATCGGTCGACTGGAATCCCAATGGCAAGATGTTTCGTGAGCACGTCAGCCGGTATGTCTACGCCAGCAAGCTAGCCGCCGGCGGACACGCCCTCGATATTGGCTGCGGCAAAGGCTACGGCACCTACTACCTGGCAAAATTGGCCAAGTCCGCCGAAGGCCTCGACATGAATGCCGCCTCGATTGACGTCGCGCGGGCGCATTTTCGTGGCGCTCACCTGAGCTACCGCGTTGGCGATGCGTTGAAGGTCGCGACGCTAGGCAAGAGCTTCGATGTCATCACGGCCTTTGAGATCATCGAACATCTACCACCGGCGGCGACCGACCATTTTCTATGCGGCATTGGCCGACTCCTGGCGCCTGGTGGCAAAGCACTCATCTCGACGCCAAACCACGATGTCGTGATGAAAAGCGGTGTGCCAGTCCCCGACTTTCACATCAATAATTTTAGAGCGACGGAGCTGCGTGCAAAGCTTAAACAGCACTTTAAGCAAGTCACGATGATCGGCCAGTTCAACGAGCGCCCAGGAGTTGAAGGTCTACTGTTTACCCTCGACCTCTTCAACGCCCGCCACCTATTGTCCGCTGCGCTTAAACCGCTGTTTAAGTCCAACTCCAGCGTCCAGAACCCGCATGGTGATCACCACGATGCTAAGGCACAAGCACAGCCACAGTCTGGGATCGATGCGGCCTTCTTTGACGGAATTTACGACAGCTTTGGTGACTTTCGCTTCAGTCGTATGCACTGGCGCCAAGCAGGTTTGACGCTTGCCCTATGCGAAGACCCCATTCAAGCGACTGTCTGATTGGCACTGATCGGCACTGATTGGCCTCCGTTCCACCGTCCGTAGAAACGTCATGCCAAGGTCCAAGTCGATGTCATCTGGTCCTATGCCTTCGGTGCCACCGACGCTGCCGCTTCGTGCCGCGAACTCGCCCGAGAGAAGTGTGCTCGCCGCTTTAGACAACATCCTGCTTGGCTACGTCATCGGTCTCGGGATTGGCGTGCCACTAGCACATGTCTTGCTACTCAAGCGTGGGCGGCCGCTTGGCTGGTTCCTGAGCAATTTCTATATTCGCGATCAGGTACCGCTTAAATTGTAGTCCTTGACCGTCAGAGTCACGGTCACTTCACCGACGATCTCCGACAGGGCTTCACCAGATTTACTCTCGATAAAGGCATCGAGTCCTTCGAGGGTGATGATGATCTTTGGAATCATGATTGGGCGCGTGTTCCACAGCCATTCCCAGCGTTTAAACAACAGGCCGTATTTTGCCGGGACTCCCTGAAACCCCTGGGTTTCCAGCGTCCAGTGAATAACCTTATCAAAACCCTGCTTGAGGTATTTATTGGTGTAGGCCTGGTTGACCTCAAGAACGGTGGTGACGAAAGTTCCTGGTGCTGTCAGCGCCGGACCTGTATCAGGCTTGGCCACCGTGATCGTGCTCGCGGTCGTGCGCTTTAAGCCGATAAACTTAGTGACGTCCTGGACCAATGGCCCGACGATAAACGGCCGCGGCGGTACAAAGGTCCCGCCGGCGATCTCACTGGTAGATAAGATCTGGCCATCGCTGGAAAATTTGTTCAAATTGATGCCACCGCCACTTTGAAGCTGCGCGCCAAGCAATTTTTCCAAATCGATGGTCAAGTTGCCACATACGGCCTTTGAGTTGGCCAGTGAAATGCTGAAGTCTTCCATGATATTCAAATTGATCTCACCGGCGCAGGGCTTCGCGCCCGAGGCGGTGGCGATATCCAAGAAGTAAGTTGCCGACGCCACCAACTTCTTGGCGGCCGCATCCTGTGTGGATGTCACCGCAGCGACGTTGGCGGTCGCCGCCTGCACCACGGGCTTCCGTTGAAGATTTCCTGACTTTCCAACCACGGACTCATCAGTGCTGTAGCAGCCAATGTTAAGGCCGATGATCAAACACAATGACTGACTAAGGCGCAGGTTCATGATTTGACTCCCACCTTAATGATGGTGTCCATCAAGGTCTTCAATGCCGTGCCAAAAATCGAATTGATATTTTTGTCGATCGGACCATTCAGACCGATATTGTAGATATTCAGATTGACTGCCATGTCGAGATAGATATCGTTGGCATAGGGAATCACCAAAAATACAATATCAAAAGACTGTAGGATGGACTTTTCGTACGCCGGATACGGCTTGGTCGTCGATATCGTCACAGCAATGCCATTGTTGAACAACTTACCGTTAAGTGCGATGTCGTTGGCGATTAAAACGGCGCCCGACGTAACCACATTGAGCTTCACGCTAAAGGTTAAATCGTCGATGTTCAGAGTTGGCTTTTCGGTGATTTTGACGACGGGTTTGAGCAGGTTTTCAAAATTCTTTGTCACACTGTCTGGCAGCTTGACCTCACCAACTGCGAGCAGTTCGCCCTGTTTCATGATGTCCGAAAGGACCATCAACAGATCAGGGATACTCCGGTTAAGCCACAGCTGGGTTCGTATCGACTTAGTAAACACATCCGACTTTGCTTGCTGCGCGACGGTCTGACCCGGAAGATCGGTGAAGGTGAAGGACGAGATCCTGTTAAAGTCGACCGCGGCCAAACCAGCACCATCACAAGAGCCAAGCTGTGGCAGCATGCCCTTGGTGTTCGGCGGCGCTACCCGCTTGCCTAGAGACTGACAGATCGTGGTGGCGATGTCCGACACCGATGCCGGCGGCTTATCAAACAGGTATGCCACATCGTTCGCTCGTTTTAAGCGTGGACCACAGCTTGCTGTCAACAAAGGCAGCAGGCTGATCAACACCTTATAGGAGCGCAGGCCGAACATATTACAGTCCTACCGTAGACGGTGACGTTGCGGCCGGCGTCGTAGTCTGTGTGGCGGTCGGCTTCGCAGCCGGCGTGGCGGGCCCATAGCTTTCGCCGCGGTCAGCCGATGTGTTCGGCTTATCCGTGCCTTCCTGAGCGATCAAGTCGATGGTGATAGTGACCGCAATATCCTTTGCCACCCCCATGACGAGTTGATTGTCCAAGCCTTTGCTAGCCACAACCCCTTTAATCAAAGGCGAGACGAACTTCAATATACCGTCGAGCGCTTCATCGGGCACTGAGGCGATCACGGGAATAAGTCTATCCGCCTGCCCCTTTACTATAATCTGGGTGATCGAGATGGGGTCTAGGCTGATGCGAAAGCCGAGCTCATCAAACAGCAATCCCTTCAGTGGATCTAAACCGGCAAAGCCCTGGGCGCTATCAACAAAGTACATCGAATTGGGGAAGGTGACGTTCATTCCTGGTGGCTTGTAGGGAGTGCCAAATTCGACCATTCTGAGGGAAAACGAGCCTGAATAGTCCTTACCGTCAAGCGTGGCCTTGCTCGCCGCCGTGGCTTGAAGGACGCTTAAAGCCTGTTTTTTACCCGCAAGCAACGATGGAAAAAGCGGCCTTGCTGGATTGAAGGCAACACCATTAAGCAAGGTCAGTGCAAGGATATCGCCTTCCTTCTTGATTGGTAGCCCAGCTCCCGGGGTCCCACCGGAAAATAAGCCGGATAACACCTTGGCGATGGCGAAATGGCTATTGATACTCGGGCAATCGATGGGTGCCGCCGCTCCGATCACGAGGAACTTACTGATGTCTCCGGCATCGAGAACCTGGAGCGAAGGATTTAAAGAAATATCGACATTGCCATTGCAGGCATCAAGATGCAGTAGGTTGAGGAGGCCAAAAGGCCCGTCCTTGCCATCTAAGCGCACTTGGACTTTATACGAGGCCTTAAGAAAGCCAGCCAGGTCCGGAATGGCGATTTTAGCTGGAGCAGCAACGGCAGGTGTGGATTTTGTCGCAGCGGTCGCGTTTAGCGGCTGGGCATCACCGGGCGATGTGGCGCCATCGATTTTGCCCATCTGGACCGCTTCAGGGGTAGCATTCGAACACCCTAAAGTCAGCATCAAGGTGACGGACCAGCGCATCGCAAGGACTCTATGCTTTGTTGCTTTAAACTTCACGCTGCCGCCCCATTTGCCCGGCCGCCGCCGAGCCGAAATGTCCTGGATCCACCCTCAGATGCACTCGCTATTATCGGAATATCAACGTGAAAACTTGAGCGATTTATTTTACGCACCAAATGGAGCTTAGTTTAACCACCTGACCTACCGGTAAAAACCCCGATTTTACTCGCTTAATGCGCTGACTCCGGCAAGCGCAGGAGGACCGCGGCGACCCGTCGACATCGCAACAATATCGCGCGAGTGACTGAGTGCCGCTTGAAATCTCCAAGCGACTTTGTCCCCCCCTAATCTCCAAGCGACTTTGTCCCCCCCAGGATT